>Ga0207428_10000832_pt1 | contig 34815 bp, 33 predicted proteins | sample RhiMethybrSRZTD1_FD_187600 | JGI IMG/M metagenome (GOLD analysis project Ga0207428, IMG submission 187600) | Populus rhizosphere microbial communities from Tennessee, USA - Rhizosphere MetaG P. TD hybrid SRZTD1 (SPAdes) (version 3) | ecosystem: Host-associated > Plants > Roots > Rhizosphere >...
ACCTTGGGGTGGTAGACGGTCGTCGAGGTAGTGTCGCCCTGGGCGGCCAGCGCCGGGCTGGCCACCCCGAGGGTGCCGCCACCGACCATCGAGGTGGCCAGGGTGACCGCGACCGCGTGGTCGGCGACCCGGCGCACCAGCGGCAGGGTGGCCCAGCCCACCGCCCTGATCGCCGCCGGCAGCCTGGTCAGGCTGGCCAGCAGGTACAGGAGGGTCGAGACCAGCAGCCAGTAGGCCATGACCAGCCCGACCGTACGCAACAGCGCCCCGAGGACGTCCTGGACCGGGCTCGACAGCAGCCACGGGACCGGCTCGGCCCAGCCGATGCGCAGCCCCTCGAACCGCCCCAGCCAGTGCAGCCCGACCACGACCGCCAGCTCCAGCCCGAGCAGGACGAGCAGCGAGCCCGTTCTGCGCAGCGGCGCGGACCGACCGGCGGTTCCCATCGTCTGCCCACCTTCGGCCGAGGATCGGGACAATCTGCACAAGCAAGTCGAGTCTGGGGTCACTCTCAGCGGGTGTCAACGCGCTAGTGCCCCTTCAAGAAGCGTATGCCCCTGATGGGCAACGCTGCTTGATCCTCGCCGCTTGCAGGGAATGTTGCGTGCGGCGAGCGACACCTGCAAGTGCCAGAGTGCGCACGCAGGTGGCCCGAGGCCAGGCAGGACTCTCGCCGCCGTCGGTCATGCAGGTGGCGGCGACGGTCACGCCGCGCCGGCACGATGCCGACTCGACGGTGCTCGACATGCGCGGGCAGCGCCGCGCTGCTTACTCCGCCGCCGACCTTGGCGGCGATGTTGGCTGCACCCACGAGATCCCGGTGCGCTTTGTACTTGCAATACGGGCAGCGAAACCGTCGGGTGCCTGATTTGGGAACCCGACGCCGGCAGGCAACGCACGTCGAAGAGGTGCCTCGCTCGTCCACGAGCCGCACCTGGATGCCAGCGAGTCTCGCCTTGTCGAACAGGGCTTGCGTCAGATGCGTACGGCGCCACTGACGAAGCCTCCAGTTCTGCACCCGGCCGACATCCCTGCTCGTGATGCCCCTCAGATCACCGACAACCAGGAGGCCCACCCGCTGCTGGACAGCAAACGCCACCACTTCCCTGGCTGCCTGGTGGTGCGCCTGGCGAACCCGCCGACGGTGGCGAGCCTCATTCCGTCGCTCCTTCAGCCGGTAGCGACGCCAGCGGCGTGAGCCACGTTGCCCTGGCTTGGGTGCGCGCCGGCTCACCGCAACCTGGCGGGCCTGCCGGTCCTGCAGGTGAAGCCAGCTCTCGGCGCGGATCGCTCGACCCGACACCAGCATTCCGGCGTCCTCGGTGACCACGGCATACGGATGGATGATGCCGAGATCCACCCCTGCTACTCGATCCTGATCCAGATCGTGCTGCGCGCATGGAACGGCCGCAGTGACCGAGAGCCACAACAGTCCTCCTTCTGCGAGCAGCGTCACGGCGCGGACCTGCTCGGCTGGATACGGTAGCGGTCGGGCGAGGCGGACCCAGAGCTCGGCATGCCCCTTAGCCACTGGCAGGCGCACCCGCTGTCCGGCTAGCTCGAAGGTTCCGTGGTGAAAGGCGACGGGTACCAGGGCGCGTTTGCGCCTCGGGAAGCCGGCATCCTCGCCTCGTCTCCGGCGCTTGGCGGCCTGAAACCAGGCGGAGGAATAACGCCGCAGTATCGATCTGGCACCGACGGCGGACAGCTCTCCAAAGCTGCCCTGGCCGGTGAGTTCCTTGCAGAGTGCCTGGTAGCCGACGACCGGCGGACTACCCTGGTGCCGCCGTCGTCGGTTAGTGTCGATAAGCCATGCCCAGACGTCGCCACCGGAACGCAGCAATCCATAGCAGCGGTTAGCTTGGCGACGGGTGACACGCAACCGGATGGATGCGGTGCGGTGTACCCGAGTCTCGGCGGTGAATCCGGAGGCCATAGCGAACTGATGTTCGATCTACTCCGACGACAAGTCAAGCTTGCCGTGAACTCTGGGGACAAGTCTGGAGAGGCGGTACGGTTTCTCGCCGACCCTCTGTACTAGCATCGTGCTCCCGCTGGATCGGAAGGAGCGTCCCGTGCGCGTGGCCCTGCTCAGTCGCGAGTATCCCCCAGATGTGTACGGCGGTGCCGGAGTCCATGTGGAATACCTGGCGAGGGAGCTGGCCAAGCTGGTCGACCTCCAGGTGCACTGCTTCGGGGAGCCGCGGCCGCCCGGGCCGCCGGGGTCGCCCGAGGTGATCGCCCACCCGACCTGGGACGCCCTGGAGGGCGACGGCCGCCACCTCGGGGCGCTGCGCACGGTCGCCACCGACCTGTCGATCGCCGCCGGGGTCGAGGGCGCCGAGCTGGCCCACAGCCACACCTGGTACGCCAACCTGGCCGGGCACCTGGCCAAGCTCCTCTACGGCATCCCGCACGTGGTCAGCGTGCACAGCCTGGAGCCGATGCGCCCGTGGAAGGTCGAGCAGCTGGGCGGCGGCTACCACGTCTCCCGCTTCTGCGAGCAGACCGGGATCGAGGGCGCCGACCGGGTGATCGCCGTGTCGGCCGGGATGGCCGCCGACATCGTCTCGGTCTACCCGACGGTCGACCCGGCCCGGATCCAGGTGATCCACAACGGCATCGACACCGACCAGTACAAGCCGGACCGTGGCACCGACGTACTGGAGGCCTACGGCGTCGACCCGGACCGGCCCTCGGTGATCTTCGTCGGCCGCATCACCCGCCAGAAGGGCGTGCCCCACCTGCTGGACGCCGCCCTCGCCCTCGACCCGGAGGCCCAGCTGATCCTCTGCGCCGGAGCGCCGGACACCCCCGAGCTGGGCCGCGAGGTGACGGCCAAGGTCGAGCGGCTCCGCCAGGAGCGCGGCGGCGTCATCTGGATCGAGAAGATGCTGGAGCGCCGGGAGGTCATCCAGCTCCTCACCTCGGCCACCGTGTTCGTCTGCCCGTCGGTCTACGAGCCCCTGGGGATCGTCAACCTGGAGGCCATGGCCTGCGAGACGGCCGTGGTCGCCACCGCCACCGGCGGTATCCCCGAGGTGGTCGTCAACGGCGAGACGGGCCTGCTGGTGCCGTTCGAGAGCGACGGGGCCGGCGGGGCCCGCGACCCCGACCAGTTCGCCGCCGACATCGCCGAGCGCCTCAACAGCGTCCTCGCCGACCCCACCCTGGCCGAGCGCATGGGCGAGGCCGGCCGCCGCCGCGCCGTCGAGCAGTTCAGCTGGACCGCCATCGCCGGCGAGACGGCCGCCCTGTACGCCCAGCTGCTCTAGCCGTCGGCGTCCAGCTCGGCGACCAGCCGCCGGGGGGCGACCGTGCGGTAGGCGTCGGCGACCAGCTCGGCGAGCTCGTCCCAGTCCTGGGCGACGTCGAGGTAGACGCCGAGCCAGCCGCGGTGGCCGACGTACGGCGGCCGGAAGAACCGCTCGGGGGCGGAGGCGACCAGCGCCTCCTGCACGCCCGGCTGGGCGGCGCACCAGAAGGCCAGCCGGTCGTCGTGGTGATGGTCGGCGTAGGTGACGAAGGTCGTCCTGCCCCGGACGAACCAGGTGGGCTCGCCGTGGCTGAGGCGCTCGGTCGTCTCCGGCAGGGCCAGGCAGAGCCCGCGAAGGGCCTCCAGCGGGTCGGTGGTCATGGCCACATCATCGCCCGGGCCCGTGACGGACGCTGATGGGTCAGGGCCGGCGGGCGGTGCTCATGATCTCGCGGGCGATCTCGACCACGCGGCGGCGCTCGGCACGGGCCTGACGGCGCATCCGCTCGAACGCCTGCCCGGGGCTGACCCCGTCGCGGGCCACCATGGCCCCCTTGGCCTGCTCGATCACCACCCGGGCGTCGAGGGCCCGCTGGAGCTGGGTGGCCAGCTCGCCCCGCTGCTCGCTCTGCATGGTGTTGGCGATGGTCAGGGCGGCCAGGTCGGTGAAGGCGACCAGGGCCAGCTCCCCCTCGGGCGACCAGGGGTGCACGTCGGAGGAGAACACCGTCACCACCCCGATGGCCATCTGGTTGTAGGGGATGGGGCTGCCCAGAACGGCCCGCAGGCCCCGGTCGACCGCGGCCGGGGAGAAGTCGGGCCAGCGGTCCTCGGCGGCCAGGTCGGACGCGTGGATCAGCTCCTTGTCGTCGAAGGCGTCGATGCACGGGCCCTCGCCGTGCTCGATCTGGAGCTCCTCCAGGTCGCCGATGCGCTTGTCGGAGTCGGCCACGTTGCGCAGCAGCTGGTCGGGGTCGACCAGCATCAGCCCGGCCCCGTCGACGGCGAAGAGCTCGTGGGTGGCGTTGACGATCCGGCGCAGGGCGTCGTCGAGGTTCCCGGCGGCGTAGCGCAGGTCCCCGAGCTCGTGGAGCGCCTGGCGGACCTCTCGAGCGGACATCGGCATGGACAGACCACCTCCCCGGACCGGGCTTGCCTACCCGCTCAGGCGCTCCGGGTCACCTCTTTGTCGTACCGGCCACTGGGGGGGATGTCGTAGCCGGCCAGCTCCTGGAGGTGGGCCCTGGCCTCCTCCTGAGTGGCGTACACGCCGCTGTAGACGGCGTAGGGGGTGTTCAGCTGGTACACCGTCTGGGAGAGGATGCCGGCGTCCCTGATCCCCAGCCTGCGGACCTGGCGGAGGCGGGCCTCGGCGTAGTCGCGGTTGTGGTAGCTGCCCAGGATCACCGTGTGGAAGCGCTGGGGCAGGGTCGTGGCCGGGTGCGCCACGGTGGTCTCCACGGGCGCGCCGGCCTGGGCCGGGGGCGCCGAGCTCAGGGAGGAGAGGCCGATGGCGGCCCCGGCCACAAGGCCGAGCAGGGCGGCGACGGCCGCCATCGCCGGCCCCGGCCGGGGCCAGCGGGTGTCGTACATGGCGCCAGACGCTACCCCGGCCCGGCGCCGGGCTCAACTCAAGGAGGCCGGCTTCCCGTCCCCGCCGCCGCTGTCGGCCTGGCGCAGCTCGGAGCGGCGGATCTTGCCGGTGAGGGTCTTGGGCAGGTCGTCGACGAACTCGACCTTGCGCGGGTAGGCGTAGGCGGACAGGCGCTCGCGGACGTGCCGCTGCAGCTCGCCGGCCAGCTCGTCGCTCGGCTCGGAGCCCGGGACCAGGCGGACGAAGGCCTTGACGACGTGGCCGCGCTGGGGGTCGGGGCTGGCCACCACCGCCGACTCGGCCACCGCCGGGTGCTCGAGCAGGGTGCTCTCGACCTCGAACGGCCCGATCCGGTAGCCGGCCGAGATGATCACGTCGTCGGCCCGGCCCGAGTACCAGACGTAGCCGTCCTCGTCCTGGCGGGCGGTGTCCTTGGTGTGGAACCAGTCGCCGCCGAAGACCTCCTTGGAGTCCTCGGGCCGGTTCCAGTAGCCCAGCGGGTAGTGGGGGTTGGACCGGGCCTTGAGGCAGATCTCGCCGGGCTCGCCCTGGGGCACCGGCCGCTCGTCGGGGTCGAGGATGGCCACCTCCCAGCCGGGCTGGGGCAGGCCCATGGAGCCGGGCCGGACCTCCACGGTCGGGTAGTTGCCGCACAGCGGGTAGCTCTCGGACAGCCCGTAGTAGTCGAGCACCGGGCAGCCCACGGTCCGGCTCCACCAGGCGATCGCCTCGGGGTTGAGCGGCTCGCCGGCCGAGCAGGCCAGGCGCACGTCGAAATCGAGGTCGCCGGCCTCGGACACGCCCATCATGGCCCGGATCGCCGTCGGGGTGGTGAACAGGTTGCCGACGCCCTGGTCGGCGATCAGCCGCAGCGCCTTGCCGGGGTCGAACCCGCCCTTGCGGCCGTGGACCAGCGTCTCCACCCCGAAGCGCCAGGGCCCGAGGATGCCGGGCACGATCCCGGCGATCCAGGCCCACTCGCCGGTCGAGTGGAACAGCTCGCCCACCCGGACGTCGTGGCTGAACTGGAACTCCTCGTGGCCGAGGAGGTAGCGGTGGGCGTGCAGGATCCCCTTGGCCAGCCCGGTGGTGCCCGAGGTGTAGTAGAGCTGGGCCGGGGTGTCGGGGTCGGTGGCCGGGGTGTCGAACCGGTCGGCGGCGGCCCCGGTCAGCTCCTCGAAGCTCTCGGCACCGCTGCCGCCGACCACCACCAGGTGCTCGACCGACGGCGCCTTGTCGAGCAGGGCGGCCACCCGGTCGCGGTGGGCGGCCGAGGTCACCAGCACCTTGGCCTCGGAGTCGTTGAGCCGGTACGCGATCGAGTCGTCGCCGTACAGCACCGACATGGACAGCAGGATGGCCTCGCACTTGTAGGTGGCCAGGAAGCTGGCCGCGATCTCGGGCGACGCCGGGGCCATCACCGCCACCCGGTCGCCCCTGGCCACCCCCAGCTGCCGCAGGGTGTTGGCCGTGCGGTCGGTGAGCCGGCGCATGTCGCCGAAGCTCCAGCGCTCGTCGCGGCCCTCGTCCGACACGAAGTGCATGGCCGGCCGGTCGGGCTCGTGCTTGTCGAGCACGTCGGCGGCCAGGTTGTAGCTGGCCGGGACCTCCCAACGGAAGCCCGAGATCATCTCCTGGTAGGTGCCGGGACGGTGGGTGCGGTAGTCGCGCATGGATTCCTCCTCGGCCGACGTGCTACTCATCTACCCATGACCTCCCCCCAAGGCACAACACCTCCGCGGCGACCCACCGTGCTGGTCGTCGGCAGCGGCTTCGCCGGCTTCCACTGCATGCGGCGCCTGGAGAAGCACCTGCCGGCCGACGCCGCCGACCTGCTGCTGGCCAGCTCCGCCGACTACCTCCTCTACAGCCCCCTGCTGCCCAACGTGGCCGCCGGGGTGGTCGAGCCACGCCACATCGCCGTCGGGCTGCACAACACCCTGGCCCGGGCCAAGGTGGTGCTCGGCCACGTGGTCGCCGTCGACGTCCAGGACCACTCCGCGACCCTGCGCCGCCTCGACGGGGCGGAGCACCGGCTGGCCTGGGACCGGCTGGTCCTGGCCCCGGGCGGGGTCAGCCGCACCTTCAACATCCCCGGGGTGGCCGAGCACGCCATCGGCCTCAAGACCCTGGCCGAGGCGGCCTACCTGCGCGACCACGTGTTGCGCGAGCTCGACCAGGCCGACGCCGCCGACGACCCGGGCCACCGGCGCGCCTGCTGCACCTTCGTGGTCGTCGGGGCCGGCTACTCCGGCTGCGAGACCGCGGCCCAGATGCAGCTGGTCAGCATGCGGGCCGCCGCCCAGTACCCGCGGCTGCATCCCGAGGACATCCGCTGGCTGCTGGTCGACCTGGCCCCCCGGGTGCTGCCCGAGCTGGGCCGGAAGCTGGGCGACGACGCCATGGCGGTGCTGCGCCGCCGCGGGGTCGAGGTCCGGCTGGGCACCACCGTCGAGGAGGCCACCGAGCACAGCGTCCGGCTCTCGGACGGCGAGACGATCCCGACCCACACCCTGGTCTGGTGCACCGGCGTCACCCCGAGCCCCCTGATCGAGGCCCTGGGGCTGCCCACCGAGCGGGGGCGGCTGAAGGTCGGGGCGAATCTCCGGGTGCCCGACGCCCCCGACGTGTTCGCCTTCGGCGACGCGGCCGCCGTCCCCGACCTGACCAGGCCGGGCGAGCTCACCGGCCAGACCGCCCAGCACGCCCAGCGTCAGGGCAAGACGGCCGCCCGCAACGTGGCCGCCTCCCTCGGCTTCGGCAGGATGGTCGACTACCGCCACCGCGACCTGGGCTTCGTCGTCGACCTGGGCGGTTTCGACGCGGTCGCCTCCCCCTTCGGGGTGTCCCTGGGCGGGCTGCCCGGGCTGGTCGCGACCCGCGGCTACCACCTGCTGGCCCTGCCGGCCACCGGCAACCGCATCCGGGTGTCGCTCGACTGGCTGCTCGACTGGGCCATGCGCCCCCAGGTGGCCCAGCTCGGCTTCCTCCGCGAGGAGCAGGCGACCATGGCCGCGGCCGAGCACACCGGCATCTACCCCGGCCCCCCGACCGACGAATGGGAGGCGGCGTCCAGGGACGTCCCCACCACCCGGGCCGTGGTCACCGACACCGGCGTGCCCCGCCCGCGGGCCAGGTCGCGGCAGCCGGGCTGACGGGCGGCCGGCGCCCGCCGACGCTATGCTTGGTGGTCGCGGACCGACGGCGGCCGCGATCCCCCGGGCAAGGCCGCCCGACCCCCCGGTACCCCCTCTGGAGGCGTGCGCAGTGACCAGGATCGGCGTGCTCACCGGTGGCGGCGACGTCCCCGGCCTGAACCCTTGCATCAAGACGCTCGTGTACGCCGCCGCCGACCGCGGCTATGAGGTGGTCGGGCTGCGCCGGGGCTGGGCGGGGCTGCTCGACTACGACCTCGACGCCGAGGGCCCCCAGGACCACTGCGTGCAGCCGCTGACCAAGAACCACGTGCGCACCATCGACCGGACCGGCGGGACCTTCCTGCACACCAGCCGGACCAACCCAGCCAAGGTCGCGCCCAAGGACGTGCCGGCGTTCCTGTCCGGGCAGGGCCAGTCCGAGTCCGAGGGCCCCTTCGACTTCACCAGCCACTGCCTGGCCGTGGTCGACCGCCTTCACCTGGACTGGCTGGTCGCGATCGGCGGCGACGACACCCTGTCGTTCGCCGAGCGGCTGTCCCGGGAGGGCGTGCGGGTGCTGGCCGTGCCCAAGACGATGGACAACGACGTCTTCGGCACCGACTACTGCATCGGCTTCTCGACCGCGGTCACCCGCAGCGTCCAGTTCATCCACCAGCTGCGCACCTCGACCGGGTCGCACGAGCGCATCGCCGTGGTCGAGCTGTTCGGCCGCAACTGCGGCGAGACCTCGCTGCTCTCGGCGTATCTGGCCGGGGTCGACCGGGCGATCATCTGCGAGGTCCCCTTCGACGTCGAGCTGCTGGCCCACTACCTGCTCGAGGACAAGGCGTCCAATCCCTCGAACTACGCCATGGTCACGGTCTCGGAGGGCGCCCGCATGCTGGAGGGCGAGATCCTGGAGCGGGGCGAGGCCGACGCCTACGGCCACCGCAAGCTGGGAGGGATCGGGCTGGTCACCGGGGAGCTGCTCAAGAAGCTCACCGGCCAGGACATCGTCTACCAGCAGGTCGGCTACCTGATGCGCTCGGGCGCCCCCGACGCCCTCGACCTGATGGTGGCGGTCAACTACGCCAACATGGCCATCAACCTGATCGACCAGGACGCCGGCGGCAGCATGGTCGCCCTCCGCCGGGGCACCTACACCTCGGTCCCGATCGACACCATGATGCAGGGCACCAAGCGCGTCGACGTCGAGGCCCTGTACGACGAGAAGCGCTACCGGCCCCTGATCCGCCAGGTCGACGGCAAGCCGATGTTCCTCTACTGACGGCGATCGTCGGGACCAGCTCGGGCTATTCGAGCCAGAGCAGGGGTGACATGCGGCGGCTGCCGCTGCGCAGCCTGGCCTCGGTCCGGTCCATCGACTCCCACAGCTCCCGGACCTGGCGGTGCACGTCCTGGAGCTCGTCCGGGTCGCACCAGTCGTCCTCGAGGGTGCGGACCAGGTCGTGGCGGTAGTCCTCGACGACGCCGCGCAGCTCCAGGGTCTTGTCGGCGAGGTTGCGAAGGTCGAGGGCCAGCCGTCGGACGAGCATCGGGTCCGTCATCGCATCAGCCTCCACAACCGTTCCAGCCCTGGTGCGAACGGAGCATACCGTCTGGAAGGGAGCGACACGGGGAAGCTGGGGGAGGTGAGAAGAAATGTTATCCAGCAGCGACCTGGTCCACGGATCCGTTGCCTGAACGGGGATTCAGCGGTCGCGGGCGCCGCCCGTCGGGGCGTTCCGGTGTAGCCTCCAGAGATGCCTCGGGTGGCGGTGGACGTGATGCTGAAGCGGGAGATCCTCGACCCGCAGGGCCAGGCGGTGGAGCGGGCCCTGCCGTCGCTCGGCTTCGACGGGGTCTCCGACGTCCGCGTCGGCAAGCACGTCGAGCTGACCGTGCGCGACGGCGACGGCGAGCAGACGGCCAGGCGGATGGCCGAGGCCCTGCTGGCCAACCCGGTGATCGAGGAGTTCTCCGTGCGCCTCCTGCCCGACTGAGCGGCCGGAGGTGGCCCGCCAGTTGACAGCCAGGTTCCGGCAGCCGCGGCTGCCGGTGGTCGGCCGTCCCCGCCGGCTCGACCCCGACGAGGTGGCCGCCCTCAAGGCGCGCCCGTGGCCGCGGCTGCCCTGGTGGCTGTGGCTGGCCGTGGCCGTCACGACCGTGGCCATGGTGGTGGTCGCCACCGGCCTGTTCCGGGCGGTCCCCGGCCAGCTCCCGGTGGCGGCCAGGCGCTCCCCGCCGGCCGGTGACCTGAGCCACGGCGTCGGCGACATCCGCGTCCCGGTCCTCGAGCGGCAGAACCAGGGCCTGGTCGTCCGACGCCCCGCCAGCTGCCCCCGGCTGGACCGGGTCACCCTGGTCGGCACTGCCGCCGAGGTGGCGCTGCTGGACGCGGCCGCCGACCAGCTCTGCGCCCTGCGCTCGACCGCCCCGATCCAGCGGGCCCGCGAGGGGCTCCAGAAGGCGGGGGCGACGGTCGAGTTCGCCGAGTTCGAGCTGTCGATCAACGAGTCGACCACCGACTTCGGGACGGCGCCGCCGACGGTCATGGTCCACGCCAAGTTCCAGCAGGGCGGGGCCGCAGCCGAGCGGGTGGCGGTCGTGCTGGCCCACGAGGGCTCCCATGTCGCCGACGGCGGGCCGCCGACCGCGGCCGCCGAGCTGGCCGCCCGCAAGGCCGAGCTGGACGCCTGCGGGCGGCTGTTCACCGGCGGCGCCCAGCCGAACCGGGGCTGCGCCGACGCCGCCGCCCTCCTCGCCACCGACGACGCCGGCGCCCTGGCGCGCCTGAAGGAGGCCGGGTACCGATGAGCCGGAGGGGTTCGGGGAACCCCAGGGGGGTGCCCCGATGAACCAATTGCAGGTGGACTGGCCGGTCGGGCGGGCCGGGGTGGCGGTGGTGTCGCCCTCCGGGGTGGAGACGAGGTTCCTCGGCGGGGTGGACGGCGGCGACCGGTTCCAGGTGGCGTCGGTGACCAAGCTGATGACCTCGCTGGCCGCCCTGGCCGCGGTCGAGTCGGGACGCATCGACCTCGACCAGCCGGTCCCCGAGGCCGGCGGGGCCGAGGACGTCACCCTCCGCCACCTGCTGGCCCACGCCGGCGGGTTCCCCTTCGAGCCCCCCGGCCGGCCCCGCCCGCCCGGCCAGCGCCGCATCTACTCCAACGTTGGCTTCCGGGTCCTGGCCGAGGCGGTCGCCGACGCCGTCGGCACCACCTTCGCCGCCTGGCTGTCCTCCAGCGTGCTCGACCCCCTCGACATGTCCTCGACCGGGCTCGTCGACCGCCGTGGCATCGACGGCGACCCGGCCGCCGGGGCCGCCTCGACCCTCGACGACCTGGTCCGCCTGGCCCGCTGCCTGCTCGACCGGGGCGCCCCGGTGGTCGGCCCCGACCTGTTCGCCGAGGCGACGACCGTCCAGTTCCCCGGCCTGGCCGGCCTGGTCCCGGGCGTCGGCCGCTTCGACCCCTGCGACTGGGGCCTCGGCTTCGAGCTCCACGATGGCAAGCGCCCCCACTGGATGGGCGACCGCCGCTCCCCGTCCGCCTTCGGGCACTTCGGCGCCAGCGGCTGCTTCCTCTGGGTCGACCCCGACGCCGGCCTGGCCGCCGCCGCCGTCACCGACCGCTCCTTCGACGACGGCAAGTGGGGCATGGCCACCTGGCCCGCCTGGTCCGACCGGCTGCCCGCGGCCACCGGCTGACCTGGGCGGCCAGGGTCGTCTGGTAGCCTCCGCACGGGTGGACGGCCGAGGCGGGGAGCCGGAGTGCGCATCGGGGTGGTGACCTTTCCGGGGTCGTGCGACGACCGGGACGCCCGCGCCGCCGTCGCCTCGATGGGCGCCGACCCGGTGGCCCTGTGGCACGGCGACGGCGACCTGCGGGGAGTCGAAGCCGTCGTCCTCCCCGGCGGCTTCTCCTACGGCGACTACCTGCGCTGCGGGGCGATCGCCCGCTTCTCCCCGGTGATGAGGGCGGTGGCCGCCTTCGCCCGCGCCGGCGGCCCGGTCCTCGGCATCTGCAACGGCTTCCAGGTCCTGTGCGAGGCCGGGCTCCTCCCCGGAGCCCTGCTGCGCAACGCCGGCCTGCGCTTCGTCTGCCGCGAGGTCGAGGTCGTGGTCGAGTCGACCTCCACCGCCTGGACCTCGGCGTGCCAGGCCGGCTCGTCGTTGGTGATCCCCGTGAAGCACGGCGAGGGCCGCTACGTCCACCCGGACCCGCCCGCCCTCGCCGCCGCCGGCCAGGTCGCCTTCTGCTACGCCCCCGGCCACAATCCCAACGGCTCCCTGGCCGACATCGCCGGCGTCACCAACCCCGCCGGCAACGTGGTCGGCCTCATGCCCCACCCCGAGCACGCCGTCGACCCCCTCCTGGGCCCGGTCGGCGGCCGCGGGCTGTTCGAGTCGGTCCTGGCGACGGCGGCCCGTGTCTAGCCTCGTTGCCGGGCTGCACCGCCAACTCGGGCTGACCGACGAGGAGCTCGAGCGGATCCTGTCGGTGCTGGGGCGGGAGCCGAGCCGGGCCGAGCTGGCGATGTACTCGCTGATGTGGTCGGAGCACTGCTCCTACAAGTCGTCCAAGGTCCACCTGCGCCGGCTGCCCAGCGAGGGGGCGAGGGTGCTCCAGGGGCCGGGGGAGAACGCCGGGGTGGTCGACCTGGGCGACGGGGTGGCGGCGGTGTTCAAGATCGAGTCGCACAACCACCCGTCGTTCGTGGAGCCCTTCCAGGGGGCGGCGACCGGGGTCGGGGGGATCATCCGCGACATCCTGGCCATGGGGGCGCGGCCAGCGGCCAGCCTGAACTCGCTGCGGTTCGGCGACCCGGCCGAGCCGCTGCAGCGGCGGCTGCTGGAGGGGGTGGTGGCCGGGATCGGGCACTACGGCAACTGCGTCGGGGTGGCCACGGTGGGGGGCGAGGTCGTGTTCGATCCCAGCTATGCCGGCAACCCGCTGGTCAACGCCCTCACCGTCGGGTTCATGCCGGCGGAGCGGCGCCTCAGTGGCCGGGCCGGGCGGCCGGGCGACCTGGCCGTGCTGATGGGGGCCGAGACGGGCCGGGACGGGATCGGCGGGGCCAGCGTGCTCGCCTCGGCCAGCTTCGAGGAAGGCGATGACGCAAAGCGTCCGAACGTGCAGGTGGGCGACCCGTTCCAGGAGAAGCTGCTGATCGAGGCGTGCCTTGAGCTGGTCGAGCGGGGCCTGCTGCGCGGGCTGCAAGATCTGGGCGCGGCCGGGATCAGCTGCGCGGTGGCCGAGGTCGCGGCCAGGGCCGGGATGGGCATGGAGGTCGACCTGGACGCGGTGCCGCTGCGCGAGCCGTCGATGGAGGCCTGGGAGGTGCTCGTCTCGGAGTCCCAGGAGCGGATGCTGGCCCTGGTCGATCCGGCCCGCCTGGACGAGGCGCTCGAGGTGTGCCGGCGCTGGGGGATCCTGGCCAGCGTGCTGGGGGAGATGACCACAGATGGGTCGCTGCGGGTGCGGTTCCGGGGCGAGGTGGTGGCCGAGGTGCCGGCGGCCAGCCTGGCCGACGACGGGCCGGTGTACTCCCGGCCGCTCGTCCCACCGCCGGCGCCGCCGGCCGCTGAGGCCGAGGTGCCGCTGGACGCGGAGGCGGCCGAGGCCGTGCTGGCGCTGGCCGCCGACCCGACCTGCGCCTCCAAGCGCTGGGTCTGGGAGCAGTACGACCGCTTCGTCGGCCACGGCACGGTCGCCGGGCCCGGCTGCGACGCCGCCGTCATACGGATCCCCGGGACAGGCAGGGCGGTGGCCCTGGCCACCGACGGCAACGGCCGCCACGCCGCCCTCGACCCGGCCGCCGGCGCCGCCCTGGCCGTCGCCGAGGCGGCCCGCAACGTCGCCTGCACGGGGGCCCGGCCGATCGCGGTCACCAACTGCCTGAACTTCGCCAGCCCGGAGCGGCCCGAGGTGATGGGGACGTTCGCGGCCGCGGTCGACGGGATGGCCGCCGCCTGCCGCGCCCTGGGGCTCCCGGTGACCGGCGGCAACGTCAGCTTCTACAACGAGTCGTCGGGCCGCCCGATCCACCCGACCCCGATCGTGGGCGTGCTCGGCCTCCTCGAGGACGCCGCCACCGCCGTCCCCACCGGCTTCCCCCGCCCCGGCCTCGACGTCTGGCTCCTGGGGGAGACCCGGGTCGAGCTCGGCGGCTCGGTCTGGCAGCGGCTGACCACCGGCCGCCTGGAGGGCCACCCCCCCGCCCTCGACCTGGCCACCGAGGTCGGGCTGCACCGCCTCCTGGTCGACCTGGCCGCCCACCGCCTGCTGGCCGGCGCCCACGACCTGTCCGAAGGCGGCCTGGCCGTCGCCCTGGTCGAAGCCACCCTGGCCTCCGGGGTCGGAGCCACCATCACCCTCCCGCCGGTCCTGCCCCCGGCCGCCCTGCCTCCGGAGCAGGTGCCCCTGGCCGCCCTGGCCAGCGAGTCCGCCTCCCGGGCCCTCCTCGCCGCCCCTCCCGAGGCCGCCGGTGACCTGGAGGCCCTGGCCGCCAAGGCCGCCGTCCCCGCCACCCACCTGGGCACCACCGGCGGCGACCGCCTGGTCGTCCCGGGCGTCCTCGACCTCCCCCTGACCCGCCTCCGCGACGCCCACGAGGCCGCCCTCCCCGACGCCCTCGGCGAACCCGCCTGACGCAACCCCTCCGGAGGACCAAGCACCGACGGGTCGCGCTGCAGCCTGCCCGGGGCGCTGCAGCCTGTCGGCTCGGGTGCCGGGCTCAGCGAAATCTCAGTGGGCCGTGCGACAGTGGATCGAGGATGTCGGCGCGCCGGAGGACCGCATGGGTGGGTGGCGGCGGGCCGGCGTGGTCGTGTCGGTGCTGCTGGTGGCGATGGTGCTCGGGGCGGCGGGGGGCTCCGGGGCTCAGGAGCGGCAGCCCAGGACGTGGAACACCGAGCTGGTCGGGCAGCTGGCGCCGCCCCAGGACGGTGGGTACGCCGACGTCTGGGCCCACAAGGACGTGGCCTACCTGGGCAACCTGCGGCAGGTGGACTGTCGGCCGGCCAACGGGGTGTGGGCGATCGACCTGCGTGACCCGGCAAGGCCGCGGCCGCTGGCCTCGTTCGCAAAGTTCCCCGGGAGCGACGGCGAGGACGTCTGGGTCGGCTCGGTCAGGAGCAGGGCGTTCAAGGGCGACCTGGCCGCCGTCGGCCTCCAGCCCTGCTCCCGCCAGGGCTCGGGGTTCGCCGGCCTGGCCCTGTATGACGTGACCGACCCGGCCAGGCCGCGCGAGCTGGGCCGGCTGGCCACCGGGGTGGCCTCGGGGGTCCACGAGCTCGGGGTGGTCCAGCGGCCCGACGGCCGGGTGCTGGCCCTGGCCGCGGTGCCCTACTCGTTCAACCTCAGCCAGGGCCGGCAGGGGGACCTGCGCATCATCGACATCACCGATCCGCGTCGGCCCCGCCAGCTGGCCGACTGGGACCTCCGCCGCGACGGCCCGGCCGAGGCCAGGGGCCAGCTGGCGGCCAGGCGGGACGTGTTCTGCCACAGCGCCTGGCCGTTCGCCAAGGGCGGCAAGGTGGCCGCCGCCTTCTGGGCGGCCGGCGAGCTGTTCCTGGACATCGGCGACCCGGCCGCCCCCAGGCTGGTCGGCCAGACTCCCTACCGGGCCGAGGACGGCTACCGCGGCGCCCACTCCGGCTGGTTCAACGAGGACGAGACCCTGTTCGTCCAGAACGACGAGGCCATGGCGGCGGTCGGGAGCGGTTCGCGGGCCAGCTGGACCTTCCAGCGGGTGTTCGACACCAGCTCGCTGGCACGGCCTCGGCCGCTGTCGACCTTCGCCACCGAGTCGGCCGTGCCGGGCAAGGACGGCCGGGTCGCCACCGACGGGATCTACTCGGTCCACAACGCGGTCGTGAAGGGCGACCTCGAGTACGTCTCCTGGTACTCCGACGGGGTCCGGGTGGTCGACCTGGCCGATCCGGGCAGGCCCCGGGAGGTCGCCTGGTTCGTCCCGCCGCCCTCGCCGCCCCGCCAGACCGTGGCCACCGCCCGTGACGGGCGCCGCGACATGCCCGTGGTCTGGGGCGTCTATCCCTGGAAGGACATGGTCCTGGCCAGCGACATGAACAGCGGCCTGTGGATCTTCCGGGTCACCGGCGACGCCAAGGCGGGCAACGGGTCCGGGTCGGGCTCGGGAGGGTCGGGCCAGGCCGCCCCGGCCCCGGAGGCGGCCCCGGACCCCGACCCGGCCGCCTCGCCGGCCGGCCAGGGCGTCCTCACCTGGGCGGCCCTGGCCGGCCTGGCCCTCGGCCTGCTCGCCGTGGGCGCCGTCGTCCGCAGCGCCCGCCGCCGCCACCCCTAGACCACGTCGCGGCGGCGGACCAGCAACGCCGCGGCCACGGCGAAGGCGGCGACGTACAGCGCCAGGGACAGGGTGGCCCGGCCGCCGGTGACGGCGTCGACCACGCCGGGGGGTGCCTGGCCGCTGGAGCCACCGCCGGGGGCCAGCGACCAGACCAGGGACCCGGCGTTCACCCCGGGGAGCACATCGCGCAGGGGGCGCAGCCCGGTGAGCAGGCTGTCGGCGACCGCCGAGACCAGGTTCTCGACCCCCAGGACCCAGACCACGCCGAGGCCGATGGGCAGGGCGACGCCGCGGAAGGCGAACCCGAGCAGGGCGCCCAGGCCGCACCACATGCCCAGGATCAGCCAGCCCGACCCGACGCCCTTGGCCAGCTCGGCCAGCGACGGGAAGTCGAGCGGCCGCGACTCCACGGTGGCGATCACCGAGGCCACGGTGGCGTTCAGGGCGAAGGTGGCCAGCACGATGGCCAGGGTGCTGGCGGCCAGGGCGGCCAGCTTGCCGCCGTGGACGGCCAGCCGGCTCGGCCGCTGGGTGAGGGCGGTCTGCATGGTGCCCCAGCCGTACTCGCTGCCGGTGGCCAGGGCGCCCAGGATCAGGGCGAGGGCGCCGGCGAACACCGGGAAGCCGCCCAGCGAGGTCGGGACCAGCTCGCCGGGCAGGGTCCCGGCCAGCACCGCCTGTGGGTCGAGGCCCTGGGTCCGGAAGTTCTGGCCGCTGGTCAGCCAGCTCGAGTAGGGCAGGACGTAGCCGAACAGCTGGGTCAGCCCCAGCACCACCCCGAGCAGGATCCAGGTCGCGGGCCGCTTGCGCAGCTTGAGGAGCTCCGCCGAGAAGCTGGCGATCATCGTCCCGTCCCTTCGGTCCCGGTCATCTCCAGGAACACCTCCTCGAGCGTGCGCTCCAGGGGGCGCAGCTCGGTCAGGGTCACCTCCGCGTCGGCCAGGGCGCGGCTCACCCGCCCGGCCTGCTCCGGCCCGGTCCGCAGCCGGAAGCTCCCGTCGACCTCGGCGACGTTGCCGGCGCCGACCAGCCTCTCCAGGCTCGCGCGAGCCCGCTCCGGCGGCGCGGCCCGCACCAGCAGGCCGGCCTGGCCGAGGAGGTCGTCGACGGTGCTCTCGGCCAGCAGCCGCCCGCCGGAGATCACCCCGACCCGGTCGCAGAGCTGCTGCACCTCGGCCAGCAGGTGCGAGGAGAGCAGCACGGTGTGGCCGCGCTCGCCGAGGTCGCGGAGCAGGGCCCGCATGTCGCGCATGCCCGCCGGGTCCAGGCCGTTGGTCGGCTCGTCCAGGATCAGCAGCTCCGGGTCCTTGAGCAGGGCCGCGGCGACCCCGAGGCGCTGCTTCATGCCCAGGGAGTAGCCGGCGTAGGCGTCGCCGCCCCGGCCGGCCAGGTCGACGGTGTCCAGCGCGGTCTCGACCCGCCGGTCCGGCATCCCGGCGTAGCGGGCCACCACCCGCAGGTTGTCGCGGCCCGACAGGTAGGGGTAGAAGCGGGGCGCCTCGATCAGGACGCCGGTCCCGGCCAGGGCCCGCGGGCTCCCCGGCCGGTCGCCGAGCACGCTGGCCGACCCGCCGGTCGGCGCGACCAGCCCGGCCAGCATCCGCAGGGTGGTGGTCTTGCCGGCCCCGTTGGGGCCGAGGAACCCGTACACCTCCCCGCGCCACACCGACAGGCTGACCCTGTCGACGGCCCTGAGGGTGCCGTAGGTCTTGGTCAGCTCGTTGGTCTCCACCAGGTGCTCGCCCATGTCCACGCCCCGTCCGGTCGCTGGATTGCTCCCGACGATGGTCGCGGCCGGGCCCGCCGGCGTCGTCGCCCCCGAGGAGGCGCTGTGGCTGCTCCCTGGGGAGGAGCGGCCGGCGCACCGGCTACCGCCCTGGTGGTAGGCGCGGGATCAGGGGGTGGAGGTGCCGGCGCCGACCCCGCCGCGGGTGTTGGCGGGCGAGCGCAAGACGGCCGAGGCGCGGGCCAGGGCGTGCTGGACCAGCTCGATCAGGGTCGTCTTGGCCGACTCGCGGACCCGGGCGTCGCAGGCCACGATCGGGGTGTCCGGGCCGATGACCAGGGCCTCGCGGACGTCCTCGACGGCATGGGCCAGGACGCCGTCGAAGCAGTTGATGGCGACCACGAAGGGCAGCTCGCGCTGCTCGAAGTAGTCGACGGCGGCGAAGCAGGCGTCCAGTCGCCTGGTGTCGACCAGGACCACGGCGCCGATGGCGCCCCGGCACAGGTCGTCCCACATGAACCAGAACCGGTCCTGGCCGGGGGTGCCGAACAGGTACAGGATCAGGTCGCTGTCCAGGGTGATGCGGCCGAAGTCCATGGCCACCGTGGTGGTCGTCTTGCCCTGGATGTGGCTGGTGTCGTCGACCCCAACGCTGGCCGTGGTCATGGCCGCCTCGGTGGTCAGCGGGATGATCTCGGAGACCGCGCCGACGAAGGTCGTCTTGCCGACGCCGAAGCCGCCGGCGATGACGATCTTGACCGGGGTCGGCGCCCTCGACTCCCCGGTGGGAGAGCCCGATCTATATTGTCCGGAGTCCATAGAGCACCCTCTCGAGAAGCGCAAGGTCTGGGCGGTCGCCGACGCTGGCGGGCCGATGCACGGTGACCAGTCCTTCCTCGGCCATGTCGCCCACGAGGACGCGGACGACGCCGAGGGGCAGGTCCAGGCGTGCGGAGATCTCCGCGATGGAGAGAATGTCCCTGCAGAGCAGGGCGATCGACCGCCGTTCGAGGCTGAGGGTCAACGACGTCTCACCCTGCGAGGTGGTGGAGACCAGCGTCTCCAGCTCGAGGTCGTCGTCGGCGGGTCGGGTCCGTCCACCGGTCATCGCATAGGGTCGGACCAGCCGACCCGGCTCCTGCCGGTTGTCCTGCCGGTCCTCGGTGCTCATCGGTGGTTCCCCCAGCCCCGGCCGTGCTCATCGTGGCAGCGCCGCTTGCAGCTCGGCCCGGAGGGCGGGCGTGAGCACATCCCCCGTGCGGGCGACCAGCAGCGCCATCTCGTAGCCGACCAGGCCAATATCACAGGATGGCGAGGCTAGCACGGCCAGGCACGAGCCATCGCTGACCGACATCACGAACAGGAAGCCCCTCTCCATCTCCACGATCGTCTGATTGACCGCACCCGCGTCGAAGCACCGGGCGGCGCCCTGGGTCAGGCTGGCCAGGCCCGAGGCCACGGCGGAGAGCTGGTCGGCTCTGGCCCGGTCCAGACGCTCGGACACGGCCATCAGCAGCCCGTCGGCCGAGACCACGATCGCATGCGCCACCCCGGGGACGCTCCTGGCGAAGTTGGAGACGAGCCAGTTGAGGTTCTGCGCTTCCCTACTGAGTTGCGTCATCGTCGTCGCTCCTCGAGGACGAGTGGGCGTCGCCGCCTCTGTCGGCATCTTCGCCTGCTGCCATCATCCGGCCGCGTTCGAGGCCGGAGCGGTAGCTCGACAGCATGCTCCGGACCTCTTCTGGGGATCGGCCCGCTGAGGCCGAGGAGGGCTCGGGGCTGCCGGCCGGTGCCGGGGGCGCGGCGGCCGCCGCGGTCCGCGCGGCGACCATCCCGGGAGCGAGGTTCGCCCGCGGGACCCTGCGGGGAAGGCCGGCCTTGGTCGTCTGGACCGAGGCGGCCTGGAGCGTCGCCGGCGCATCCGGAACCGGGATCGGCGACGTCTCCTGAGCCCGGGTGGCTCCGGCCCGGTCGGCGCGGCGGCTCGACCGGCCGGGCGGCGGGGGCGGCGCCGGCGGCCGCCCGTCGCCGGACGGCGGTGCGGCCACGAACGGCTCGGCGCCGCCCGGCGGTGGGCCCGACGCCCCCGGGGTCCTGGTCGGGAGCGGGCCGGCGCGACCCCTGGGCCCGGTCCGGTCTCTGCGGGACCGGTTGTCGGTCCTGACCGTCGGGCCCGGCTCCGTCGGGGCGCTCGGGCCCGGCGGCGGTCCGGCCGGGCCGGCCTCTGCGGCGGCGGCGTCCGCCGGCGGGGACTCGGTCGGGGCCGCCTGCGCCTGGGCCGCCTCCGTCGTCCCCGCCTCGATCCGCGCGGCCTCGATCCGCATCGCCTCCGCCCGCATCGCCTCCGCCCTGGCCGCGTCGACCCTGGCCGCCTCGGCGTCGGCGGGCTCGGGGCGGCCCGGCTCGGGCTGGCCGTCGAGCCGGGGGCCGCCCGGCCCGAAGCCGTCGCCAGGTGGCGGGCCCGCTGTCCCGGGAGCGCCGACGCCGCCGGTGAGGGTGCCGGCACCGTTCCCGGTGGGCTCGGCGGCCCGGCTGTTCGGCTGCTGGGCCGCATGGCGGCGCAGGGGCAGGTGGTCGCCCCGGACGGCGTCCTCGAACCAGTCCGACCGGGCCGCCTCGAAGATCGGCAGGTGCTCGCCGTTCTCGGTGGCCGCGGCCTCGGCGGCCGCGGGCTCGGCGGCCGCGGGCTCGGCCGGCCTGGTGGAGACGACCAGCTCGGCCGGCCCCTGCCGGCTCGGCGCCTCCAGCGCCTCGGGCATGGGCGCCCGCACGGCCACCGTCGGCGGCAGCAGGACCAGCGCGGTGATGCCGCCGTACCAGGAGTGCCGCAGCTGCACCTTGATGGCGTACCGCTGGGCCAACCGGGCCACCACATACAAACCGAGCATGCGCGAGAGGGCGAAGTCCACGATCGGTGGGTTGGCCAGCCGCTCGTTGGCCTCCACCAGCTCCTCGTCGCTCATGCCCAGGCCACGGTCCTCGATCTCCAGCACATACCCGGAGCTGACCTGCTGGCCGGCGATCTGGACCTTGGTCCCGGGAGGCGAGAAGGAGGTGGCGTTCTCGATCAGCTCGGCCAGCAGGTGGACCACGTCGCTGACCGCCTGCCCGGCCAGCCCGATGTCATCGATCGGCAGCAACTCCACCCGCTGGTAGTCCTCGACCTCGGCGAGGGCCGCCCTGACCACCTCGACCAGCGGCACCGGCTGGCTCCAGCGCCGGGCCGGCTCGGCCCCCGACAGCACGATCAGGTCCTCGGCGTTGCGGCGCATCCGGGTCGCCAGGTGGTCGAGCTTGAAGAGGTTGTCCAGGGCGTCGGGGTCGGCCTCGGTCCGCTCCAGGTCGTCGATCAGCTCGAGCTGGCGGTCGATCAGGCTCTGGCTGCGGCGGGCCAGGTTGAGGAACATGTCGCCGACGCTGCGGCGCAGGGCGGCCTGCTCGGTGGCGACCTGGATGGCGGTGCGGTGGACCGAGTTGAAGGCGGCCGACACCTGGCCGATCTCGTCGGTCGAGGTGACCGGGACCGGTTCGGGGACGACGTCGAGGTCGCGCGGGTCCTTGGCCTGCTGGAGCTGGTCGACCAGGCCGGGCAGCCGCTCGTCGGCGACCTCGTTGGCGCTGCGGGTCAGGGTCCGCAGCGGCCCGACCATGGAGCGGGCCATCCAGAGGGACAGGCCGATCGTGAACCACAGCACCAGGGTCAGGATGACCGTGTAGAGCAGGGCCTGGCGGCTGGCGCTGGACTGGGCGGCCCGGCTGGCCGCGGAGACGTCGTCGGCCAGCCGGCGCTCGACCGCCCGCAGCCGGTCGAGCTTGGTCGTCATCGACGCGAACCACTGCTTCGCGTCGAGCTCCACCGGGCGGCTCGGGTCGCCGGTCAGGACCTTGTTGCGGAGGTCGTCGACCTGCGCGACGGCCGGGTCCTGGAGGGTCCGGTCGAGGAGGGCGCGCTGCTCGGGCGTTGCCGTCGCCTCGAACTGGGTCCGCCAGGCCTCCTGGGCGCCGACGATGGGGGCCAGCTCCCGGAGCTCGCCGGGGCCGAACCTCCCGGCCGAGGCGACCGCGTACAGGCGGCCCCGCTCCAGGCTGGTCGCCTCCTTGAGCCGGGCCAGGGAGACGAAGGTGGCGACGTTGCGGATCAGGTCCCGGTCGTCGGTCTGGCTGGCGATCTCGAGGTTGACGGCGAGCAGGTTGCCGATCACCCCCGAGTAGTACTCGAGCGTCCCAGGGACCGTGGTGGCGGGGTCGTTCTCGATCCGGCCGCGCTCCTCGTCGAGCTGCTCGAGCCCGGCCACGGCGCTGTCGACCCGCTGCCGGAACGCCGAGCCCTCGTTGTCGGAGCCGAGGTTGCGCACGTCCCGACGGAAGGCGTCGAGGGCCTGGTTGACCGTGACCCGCTGGGTGACCACGCCGCCGTAGCCGGCGTCGCGGCCGCTCCCGACCCAGCCGGCGGACAGGTCCCGCTCCCGCTGCAGCTCGTGCACCAGCGTCGACAGGCTGACGGCGAAGGCCGTCTGGTCGTTGACCCGGTCGGCCTGCACGCCACGGGCGACGTTGGAGCCGATGCCCAGGGCGGCCAGCACCGTGAGGGCGACCAGCGGGACGACCAGCACCGCGATCAGCTTGGACCGGATCTGCATGTTTCTGATCATGTGCTGACCTCTGCGTCGTTGCCTGGGAGATGGACTCGAGGCAGATGGGTGCTCGTCACCGCGGCGGCCGGCGGTCTGCGTGCCCGAAGGCGCACGGCATTCCTGCTCATAGAACGGCCCCGGGGAAGGGACGGGCTGACTCGGTCATACGGGGGAGCAAAAGGGAATCTACCTGGGGCAGCGGGTTCTCCACAACCTGCGTTTCTTACCATCGTCACGAGAAGCCGGGCAAGCGGTGCAGACCCGCATCCCCGGTTCGTCGGAGCCCGGTGCTAGGATCGGGTGGCTTCCCCCGACCGCCGCTCGGCCCGTCCGGCCAGGAGGGACATGCTCGACGCCGACCATCCACGCGAGGCGTGCGGGGTCTTCGGAGTCTGGGCTCCGGGGGAGCAGGTCGCCAACCTCGTGTTCTACGGGCTCTACGCCCTCCAGCACCGTGGCCAGGAGTCGGCCGGGATGGCCGTGGCCGACGGCCAGGGCGTGCTCGTGTTCAAGGAGATGGGCCTGGTCAGCCAGGTGTTCGACGAGGCCACGCTGGCCACCCTCCAGGGGCACCTGGCGATCGGGCACACCCGCTACTCGACCACCGGGGGCTCGCGCTGGGAGAACGCCCAGCCGGCGTTCAAGACCAACGCCGCCGGGGGCGGGATCGCCCTGGCCCACAACGGCAACCTCACCAACACCGCCGCCCTGGCCGAGTCGCTGGGCCTCGGCGGGCCGGGTGGCCACGCCGCCCCCGTCGAGCGGCGGCCCAGCAGCGACACCGACGTGATGGCCGAGCTGCTGGCCCGCGAGGCCGACCTGTCGCTGGAGGAGGCGATCGTCCGCACCATGCCCCGCCTGGAGGGGGCGTTCTCGCTGGTCATCATGGACGAGCGGACCCTGTACGGGGTCCGCGACCGCCACGGGGTCCGGCCGCTGTGCATCGGCAGGCTGCCGGGAGGCTGGGTGATCGCCTCCGAGACGGCGGCCCTGGACATCGTCGGCGCCACCCTGGTCCGCGAGGTCGAGCCGGGCGAGGTCGTGGCCATCGACGAGCAAGGGCTGCGGGCCCGGCGCTTCGCCCCGCCCAACCCGCGGCTGTGCGTGTTCGAGCACGTCTACCTGGCCAGGGCCGACTCGACCCTGGCCGGCCAGAGCGTCCACCAGGTCCGCCGCGCCCTGGGGGCGGCCCTGGCGGTGGAGGCCCCGGTCGAGGCCGACCTGGTCATCCCCGTGCCCGACACCGCCTGGAGCGCCGCCGCCGGCTACGCCGAGGCCAGCGGCATCCCCTTCGGCGAGGGCCTGATGAAGAACCGCTATGTCGGCCGCACCTTCATCCAGCCGAGCCAGACCATGCGCCAGCTCGGCATCCGGATCAAGCTCAACCCGCTGAGGGAGGCGATCCGGGGGCTGCGGCTGGTGGTGGTCGACGACTCCATCGTGCGCGGCAACACCACCAAGGCGATCGTGGCCATGCTGCGGGAGGCCGGGGCCCGCGAGGTCCACGTGCGCATCACCTCGCCCCCGGTGCGCTGGCCGTGCTTCTACGGCATCGACATGCCGACCAGGGCCGAGCTGGTCGCCTCCGACCTGCTCACCGACGAGGTGGCCAGCTACGTCGGCGCCGACTCCCTGGGCTACCTGTCGCTGGAGGCCCTCACCGAGACCGCGGCCGGCCCCGGCGATGGGCCGGGGGGCCCGGGGGCTCATGGAGCCGAAGGCGGCAGCCCCCGGTCGGACAAGGGCCTCTGCGCCGCGTGCTTCACGGGGAGCTACCCGATCCCGGTGCAGGCCCTGGTCCAGGGCAAGGACCTGCTCGAGGGCCTGGCCACGCCGCGGTAGATGGACCGGGAGCCGCTCACCTACGCCCAGGCCGGGGTCGACGTCGAGGCCGGCGACCGGGCGGTCGCGCTCATGCGGGCGGCGGTGGAGGGGACCCACGGCCCCAGGGTCCTGGGCGGCATCGGCGGGTTCGCGGGCCTGTGGCGGCTCGCCGGGGACCTCGGCCGCTCCGGCGTCCCCGACGACCCGGTCCTGGCCGCGGCCAGCGACGGCGTCGGGACCAAGCTGCTCGTCGCCCAGGCCCTCGACCGCCACGACACCGTCGGCATCGACCTGGTCGCCATGGTGGTCGACGACGTGGTCGTGACCGGGGCCGAGCCGCTGTTCGTCCTCGACTACCTGGCCGTCGGCCGGGTCGACCCCGAGCGGGTGGCGGCCATCGTCGCCGGGGTGGCCGAGGGCTGCCGCCTGGCCCGCTGCGCCCTGCTCGGCGGGGAGACGGCCGAGCACCCCGACGCCATGGCCCCGGACGCCTACGACCTGGCCGGGTTCGCCCTCGGGATGGTGGAGCGCGACCGGCTGCTCGGCCCCGACCGGGTCGCCGCCGGCGACGTGCTCCTCGGGCTCGCCTCCTCGGGCCTGCACGCCAACGGCTTCAGCCTGGCCCGTCAGGTCCTGGCCAGGGCCGGGGTCGGCTACGACCAGGACCTGCCCGAGCTCGGCACCCGGGTCGGGGAGTCGCTGCTCACCCCGACCCGCATCTACGCCCCCCACCTGGTCGACCTGCTCGCCGGCGGGGTCGAGGTGCATGCCCTCTGCCACGTCACCGGCGGCGGCCTCCCCGGCAACCTCCCCCGCTGCCTCCCCCCCGGCCTCACCGCCAGGGTCGACCGGTCCTCCTGGGCCCCCCCACCGATCTTCCGCCTGCTCGCCGACCTCGGCCCGGTCACCGACGAGGAGCTGTCCAGGGCGACCAACCTCGGCGTCGGCATGGTGGCGATCCTCCCGGCCGCCGAGGCCGGCCGCGCGGCCGCCTTCCTGGCCGAGCGGGGGATCCCGTCCTGGGTGATGGGCGAGGTCGTGGGGTGACGGGTGAGACTGTGGGGGGAGGAGCGCGCCCTCCCCTCGGAGCTGGGCGCCGGAGCTAGGCGCCGATCCCGGGGAGGACGCGGATCAGGCGCAGGCGTGAGATGTCGCGCATCCGGTCCTTGGCGATGCGGTCGGCGGCCTCGCTGGTGGGGATCCCCTCGGCCTTGGCGCGGTGGAAGATGTCCCTGACCGCGCCGTAGATGCCCTCGACCTTGGCCTTGGCCCGGTCGGCCGAGTAGCCCTGGAGCTCGTCGGCCACGTTGATGAGGCCGCCGGCGTTGACCACGTAGTCGGGCGCGTACAGGATGCCGAGCTGGCGCAGGGCGTAGCCGTGCTCCTCGCGGGCCAGGACGTTGTTGGCCGACCCGGCGATGGCGGCGCACTTGAGCTCGGCCAGGGTGTCGTCGTTGACGACCGCCCCGAGGGCGCAGGGGGCGAAGATGTCGCACGCGACCGCGTGCGCCTTGGCCGGCTCCACGGTGTCGGCGCCGAACTCCCTGACCGCCCTGGCCACGTTGTCGACGTCCACGTCGGCGACGGTCAGCCGGGCCCCGGCGGCGTGCAGCAGATGGCACAGGTGGGTGCCGACCTTGCCCACGCCCTGGACGACGACGTGCCGGCCGTCCAGCTCGTGCTCGTTCCACAGCTCCTTGGCCACCGCCTGCATCCCCTTCAGCACCCCGTAGGCGGTGTTGATCGAGGGGTCGCCGCCGCCGCCGTTGGCGGGCGAGCGGCCGGTGACGAACCGGGTCTCCAGGGAGATGACGTCCATGTCGGGGATGTAGGTCCCCACGTCCTCGGCGGTGATGTAGCGGCCGCCGAGGCTCTCCACGAAGCGGCCGTAGGCCCGCAGCAGGGCCTCGGACTTGACCCGCTTGGGGTCGCCGATGATGACCGCCTTGCCCCCGCCCAGGTTGAGCCCGGTCACGGCCGCCTTGTAGCTCATGCCCCGGGCCAGCCGGAGGACGTCGGCCAGGGCCTCGTCCTCGGATGGGTAGGGATAGAAGCGGGTGCCACCGAGCGCCGGGCCGAGGGCGGTCGAATGGATGGCGATGATGGCCTTCAGGCCGGAGGCCGGGTCGTGGTTGTAGACGACCTGCTCGTACTCGCCACCCATGAGCCCGAAAGCTCCCATGGATGACCTCCTGGACAGGCCCCGGCGGGATCGCCGCCAGAGCGGCAGGCGCATGGTGGGGGATACCCACCCGGAAGGCCAACCTACCACAGCCCCACACCTATACTCTCCTCACCATGAAGGGGCATGCCTTCACGGCCTACCTGCGGATCTACCAGCCGCTGGCCGCGTTCCCGTCCCGGGAGCGCGTCGAGTGGGCCGCCTACGTGGAGGCCGGTCAGGTCCTGCCGGCGAGCCTGCTCGTGGGCCGCGAGGAACGCCGCGGGCTGGCCCGCGCGCTCGGGCTCACCGTCGGCGCCGAGCGCGAGCACGCGCTCGTCGAGCGGGTGGGGGACGTGGTCTTCCTCTGCCCCCTCCGCACCGAGCTGCGCACCCTCCAGTCGCTGGTCGCCTTCCGCAGCTCGGTCCCGGACGAGGTGGCCGACGCGTTCGTGTCCGCGGGCGACGTCGAGAAGGCCGAACAGACCCTCGAACGCTGGGAGAGCGAGCGGCCGGGGTCGCGCAGCCACATCCAGCAGGCGGCCTGGCACGTGCCCCTGCCCTGGTTCGCCCTGTTCGACGACGAGGAGCGGCGGGTCGGGGCCCCCGCGTCGGGCCAGGTGGCCCGGCTCACCTACCGGACGACCATGGCCAAGGCGCGCCGCCGCGTCTCCCGGGCGGTCTCCATCCTCCAGGAGCTGATGGACGACGCCGAGATGGTGCTGGCGGTCGAGGAGCTGCGGGCGTGGCTCCACAGCTTCGACCCCGACAGCCTGGTCCAGCTCGACTACGGAGGACTAACCAGGGCAATCTCGTTCGAGGATCTGGTCGCCGACCACTCGGCCGCCGAGGTGTGGGAGGCGCTGGGCGCCCTGGAGGCGGGCGATCTCGATCGTTCGAGCGAGTTGTACCGCACGTTGAGCGAGCGCTGGTCCTCCCTGCGGGGACGGGAATCCAGCAATTGAGGCGTCTGCACCCTTTTGCGAAGGCTCTGGCGGTCGGTTGCCGATAGTCCTATTAGGCGGGACGGAAAATAGCCCTAAGTTGCTATGGTCTGTCCCATTCGACGCCTCTAGGATATTCAGGATCTCCGCGAGAATCCTGTCTCGACGGGGGAAGTTCGAGGTGAGGGGTGGCAACCATGTCCGCCAGTCGTTCCGTCCAACCTGGGCCCGCTCCTGAGGCGCTGCTCACCCCGGCGGAGGTCGCCGCGCTGTTCCGTGTCGACCCCAAGACCGTGACTCGCTGGGCCAAGGCAGGCAAGCTCTCCAGCATCCGCACCCTGGGCGGCCACCGTCGCTACCGCGAGACGGAGGTCCGCCAACTGCTCCGCGGCGTCGAAGCAGGCGGTTAGCCCTTCGACCCGCGCGACCGGCACCACCCAAAGGCGGGCCGGACGTCCAGACGGCGCCTCCCACCGAGGCGCCGTCCGCGTGTTCGCCAGAGCTGAGCGAGCCCGGTTGGTCATACTGCTCGGGTGGTGGTCATCGGTGTCTGCATCCTGGCGGTGCTGGCCGGGCTGGTCGCGACGGCCAGCTGGGGCGGCCTGACGGTCCAGCCGCCGCATGTGCCGGCGCCTGAGGGCGCCGGGCCGGACGACCCGCCGCCGGTCCAGCTGGTCGTGCGCCGGTTCGTCTGGGACGTGAACCTGGCCGTGGCGGCGGGCATCGGGGCCGGGGTCATGGCCGCCGGGGCCGGAGGCCGCCTGGTCATGCGGCTGCTGGCGGTGACGTCCGGTGACGACGCCCAGGGGCGCATCACCGAGGCCAACGAGGTCGTGGGGCGGATCAGCGCCGACGGCACGATCGGCTTCGTCGTGTTCACGGCGCTGTTCTTCGGGTCGGCCACCGGCGGCGCCTACCTGCTGGTGCGCCGCTGGCTGCCCGCCGGTCGGGCCGGAGGCCTCACCTTCGGCGCCCTGCTGCTCGTCCTCGCCGGCACCCGCCTCGAACCGCTCCGGGAAGGCAATCCCGACTTCGACCTGGTCGGCCCGGGCTGGGTGTCGGTGGTGGCCTTCGCCGCGCTGGTCCTGTTCCACGGCATGCTCGTCGCCGCCCTGGCCGGGCGGATCAGCCGGGCGGTCCCGCTCCTGGGCCGCGAGCCCCGCGCCATCGCCGCCCACGCCCCGCTGCTGCTGCTGGCCCCGCTGGTGCCCGTGGTCATCGCCCTGGTCGTGCTCGGTGCCCTGGTGGTGCTGGTGACCCGGGCCCGGCCGGTGGTCGCCGCCTGGCACGCCCGCCGCCTGCGGCCGGCCGGCCAGGTGGTCCTGGCCCTGCTCGCCCTGGCGTCGCTGCCCGGCTTCCTGTCGGCCGTCGCCAGCATCCTGGGACGTGGATAGGGCGGCGGGCTAGGCTACGGCGCATGCGCTGGTGGGTGCTGGTGGTTGGCCTGGTCGGGCTGGCGGCGTGCTCGTCCGGGGGCGGGGAGCCGCGGGAGGAGCGTGCCCTGCCCGATCGCATCACCGTCTCCAGCCCGGCGTTCGACGCCGGGGCGGCGATCCCGGAGCGGTTCACCTGCGAGGGCGCGAACGTCTCGCCGCCGCTGGCCTGGTCGGGCGTGGCCGCCGGGACGGCCGAGGTCGCCCTGGTGGTCGACGACCCCGACGCGCCCCGCGGCACCTTCGTGCACTGGGTGGTGACCGGGCTGGACCCGGCCAGCGGCCGGCTGGGCGAGGGCGCGGTCCCACCCGGAGCCCGGCAGCTGCCCAACAGCGCCGGGTCGGCCGCCTGGACCGGCCCGTGCCCGCCGAGCGGCCCGGCCCACCACTACCGGTTCACCGTCTACGCCCTCCGGCAGCGGCCCGAGGTCGCCGGCGACGCCGACCCCGAGGCGGCGGTCGAGGCCATCGAGGCCGCCGCCACCGCCCGCGGCCGGCTGGTGGCCACCTTCGGCCGCTGAGCCGAGGGCGAGGTTTCAGACCCGCCCTCCCAAGGCAAATCTGTTTGGGTCGGTCCCCGGCTGCCAGGGGAGGTGGCCCACCATGCAGGTGCTCGCAGCCAGCTACATCCAGCACTACACCCCCGTCGCCGACGACGTCCTCCTCTCGGCCCTGGTCGCCGCCCTGCCGACGTCGTGCTGCTGGGGCTGCTCGGGCTCTTCCGCGTCAAGGCCCACGTCGCCGCCCTGGCCGGGCTGGCCGCCTCGCTGCTGGTCGCGATCGTGGTGTTCGGGATGCCGGTGACGACGGCCGCGGCCGCGGCCACCAACGGGGCCGCCTTCGGGCTGTTCCCCATCGGCTGGATCGTGCTCTGCGCGATCTTCGTCTACGACATCACCGTCAAGACCGGCAAGTTCGAGGAGGTCCGCCGCACCATCGCCGGGCTGGCCGTCGACCGGCGCATCCAGCTGCTGCTGATCGCGTTCAGCTTCGGGGCGTTCATCGAGGGGGCCGCGGGGTTCGGCACCCCGATCGCCATCTGCGCGGCCATGCTCATCGGGCTCGGGTTCCGGCCGCTGCAGGCGGCCGGCCTGTCGCTGATCGGCAACACCGCCCCGGTCGCCTTCGGCGCCATCGGCACCCCGCTCATCACCCTGGCCAGCGTCACCGGGCTGCCGCTCCAGGACCTGTCGGCGATGGTCGGCCGCCAGCTGCCGTTCTTCTCCGTGCTCGTGCCGTTCTGGCTGGTGGCGGCCATGGCCGGCTTCCGGCGGACCCGGGAGGTGTGGCCGGCCTGCCTGACCGCCGGCCTGTCGTTCGCGATCGTGCAGTTCCTGGTCTCCAACCTGCACGGGCCATGGCTGGTCGACATCGTCGCCTCGATCGCGTCGATCCTGTCGCTGGTGGTGCTGCTGCGCTTCTGGCAGCCCAGGGAGACCTACCGCTTCGACGGCGACCCGCCGGTGGAGGAGGAGCGCGCCGCCGGGCGGCGGCCGGGTCCGGCCACCGGCGAGCTCAGCCCCGGCCCGGGCGCGGCCGCCCGCTCCGAGCTGCCCGCCTCCAGCGACCGGCGGGAGGCGTTCCTGGCCTGGCTCCCCTGGATCCTGCTGGCCGTGCTGGTGTTCCTGTGGGGCACCCCCCAGGTGAAGTCGTTCCTGAACGACCTGTCCACCACCCTGCACATCGGCGCCAAGATCAACTGGCCGGGGCTGCACCTGGAGGTGGTGCGGACCCCGCCGGTGGTGCCCAAGGACACCCCCGAGAAGGCCGTGTACGAGTTCTTCCCGCTGTCGGCCACCGGCACCGCCCTGCTCATCACCGGCATCCTGTCCGGCCTGGCCCTGCGCCTGCGCCCGGGCGAGATCGGCCGGGTGTTCCTCGGGACCCTGCACCGCGTGCGCTTCTCGCTGCTGACCATCGCCGCCATGCTGGCCATCGGCTACGTCACCCGGTACGGGGGCCTGGACGCGAGCATGGGCCTGGCCTTCGCCAAGACCGGCAAGCTGTTCGCCTTCTTCTCGCCGCTGCTCGGCTGGCTGGGGGTCGCCCTGACCGGTAGCGACACCTCATCCAACGCCCTGTTCGGCAGCCTCCAGAAGATCACCGCCACCCAGGTCGGCATCTCACCGGTGCTGGCCGCCGCCTCCAACAGCTCGGGCGGGGTGATGGGCAAGATGATCGACGCCCAGAGCATCGTGGTGGGCGGCGTGGCCACCGGCCAGGAAGGCCACGAGGGCAACATCCTGCGCTACGTGTTCTTCCACTCGATCGCCCTGGCCTGTCTCGTCGGCCTCCTGGTCCTCGCCCAGGCCTACGTCTTCCCGGGCGTGGTGCCATGACCGGCTGAGGAGCGGCTCAGCCCGGGTCCGGTCGTGCCGGCCGCCACCGCGGCAACGTCGAGGCGGACGACGTCGGTGACCGAGAAGGCAAGCGCAGCGCCGACGGGCTCGGCCCGAGCCCGTGTACGCGATCTACGATCTATAGGGCGCTAACCGGACCTCCCCGCTCGGCCAGCGAGCCACATGCGGAGATGGTCGAGGATCTCGATCGGCGGCCGCTGGAGCCCTGGCGCGACGCCGTGCGCGACCTCTCGGAGCAGCACGACGCTCGCCATGGCGACGTCGTTGGTCGGGATGCTGCAGAGCCTGGCCAGCAGCTGGTCGGCGTTGACGAGCTGTCCGCCTTCCAGCCGCCAGGCAAGGGTGACAAGCAGCTGGGCTGCCTCGTGCTCGGTCGGGGTGAGGAGGTCATGCGACGTCGGCATGCCCTGTTCCTCCTGGCCTGGAGCCGCTGTCCGGCCGGATCACCGCATCCTACGCCTAGGGTCCGCGGCCTTCGCCCGAGTGATGACATCCCCTGGTGGCCTGCCGAAAACCCTGAATTACCCGAAGTCGGATGGGTGGACGCATGGCTGCCCGCAGCTGACGATGGGCACGACGCCAAGGTCCATTGGCGCGTTCTGCCACGGAGGCAGTGGTGCAGCCAGAGGCGAGGTACGCCCGCCTGGGTGAGGACCGGATCGCCTACCAGGTGCTGGGTGAGGGCCCACCCGATCTGATCGTGTTCGACCGGCGGGGGACCGGCGCCTCCGATCCGCAGCCGCCCGGCTCGCTGCCACCGTGGGAGTCCTACGGCCAGGACCTGACCGCGGTCCTGGACGAGGTGGGCTCCCAGCAGGCCGCCCTGCTGGCCCAACTCGACGCCAGCCCGATGGCCCTGTTCTTCGCCGGGACCCGACCCGAACGCACCCGGGCGCTGATCCTGGCCAACGCCGCCGCCAAGTTCCTGGCCGCCGACGACTATCCGATCGGGGTGCCCCCTGAGGTCGCCGAGGCGTTGCTGGCCCAGTTCGACCAACTCTGGGGGACCGAGGCCATGGCTGCCATGTTCGCTCCCAGCCGCGCCGGCGACCAGCGCTTCTGCCGCTGGCTCGCCAGGTTCCAGCGCGCCGTCGCCAGCCCCCGGGTGGTCCAGGCGTTCCTTCGCGCCAACCTCGAGATGGACGCGCGCCCCATTCTGCCCCTGATCCAGGCGCCGACGTTGGTGTTGCACCGGCGCGACTACCAGTTCATCCCCATCGCCAACGGGCGCTATCTGGCCGAGCACATCTCCGGGGCCAGAGTGGTCGAGCTTGACGGGACCGAACAGTCGTTGTTCTGGGAGACGCCGGAAGCCGTCTTGGACCACATCGAGCGGTTCCTCACCGGGATGCGTCGCGGTGTCCAGCCAACCCGGACGCTGGCTACGGTGCTGTTCACCGACATCGTCAGCTCGACCGAGCGGGCCGAGGAGCTGGGCGACCGGCGCTGGCGTGAGCTGCTCAACGTCCACGACGAGCTGACCGGCCGGGTGGTCGAGGAGTTCAGCGGCCGGCTGGTCAAGACCACCGGCGACGGGATCCTGGCCACCTTCGACGGCCCCGGCCGGGCCAGGCGAGATCCTGGTCTCCAGGACCGTGCGCGACCTCGCCGCCGGCGCCGACGTCACCCTGGAGGACCGCGGCAGGTACCTGCTCAAGGGCCTCGACGGCGACTGGCAGCTGCTCGCCGTCGCACGACCCTGACCTCAACCAGCGGCTTCATCCTCTGGGTGCTGGCTCTCCCGCTCGACGCCGCCCGGCTTGTAGGCTCGTCGAATCGTCAGCGGCCGCGGACCGGGGTGGACCTTGACCGGAGGTGAGCGATGCCCGACCGAGCGCCTGTCGAGGTGACCAACCTGGACCGTTACGGATCCCCACCGTTGCCCTGGAGCAGGCCCCACGACCTGCTTGTGGCCAGCCCGGCGCAGCCGGGCACCTCGTACTTCCTGGGGACGTCCCGGCCCGACGGCCGCCCCCACGCCGCCGGCATCGGGGCGCTCTGGGATGACGGTGAGCTCTATTTCACCAGCGGCCCGGGGACCCGCAAGGCGCGTGAGCTGGCGGCGAACCCGGCCTGCACCTTGGCGGTCGGGTTGGAGGGCATCGACCTGGTCCTGGAGGGCGAGGCGGCCAGGGTCACCGATGCGCCGGTGCTGGAGCGGCTGGCCGGCCGCTACCGCGAGCTGGGGTGGCCGGCGCAGGTGGAGGGCGATGGGTTCACGGCGCCGTTCAGCGCCCCGAGCGCCGGACCGCCACCCTGGCACCTGTACCGCTTCCAGCTCCACACCGCGTTCGGGGTCGCCACCGCCGAGCCGTACGGCGCGACCCGCTGGCGCTTCGAACCCTGAACCTCGGGCTCGTCCGCATCGAGGCCGTTCCGGAAGCGATCCGGGCTGGCCCGAAGGCCCGCCCGAAGTCTTCAGACAGAGGAGGGACCCGCAGCCCCATGGACCTGGTCGCGATCGGGCTGCTGTCGGCCGCGGAGGCCGAGGAGCTGCACGCCATGGAGACGACGGCGGCAAACCCAAGCCACGACGGCTACCATCACTTGGAGGAAGAGGAGGTAACCATGTTCGGATCTCGTAGGGTCGCCCGGCGCACCGGGCGGCGCACCGCCCGACGCGTCTCCCGCCGCTAGGCGTCGCCCACACGAGCCGTCCTCGCCGGCGCGACCGGCGGCGCGGCCGCCGAGACGTGGCGTTCGCCACGCGCGGCCCAGGTCCGCTGCGCCGGCTGGGCGGCTCGCCCAGGAGGCAGCGGGAGGTGGTCATCCCGCCGGGCGCTGGCTGCCAGGGTTCCCCGCCGGCAGATGGCTCCGGTTGCGGTACACCGGCAAGCACCGCGGACAATGCCCGTCCGGCCTGGTCGACCCGCGGCCGCAGGAGCCGCCAGTCACGCCCGGTCGCCAGCGACTGGTTCTCGGCGTCCACGGCTGCCACCAGCTCTTGGAGCAGGCTGCGGACCTGTCCGGACCGGGTCCTACTCCGGTCGTCGGGTGCGCGCTCGGCCAGCAGCTCCCAGCGGCGCACGAGGTCGCTCAGCGCGGCCAGCACCGCCGGCAGCCAGCGCGACAACCAGGAGGATGAGCAGCGTCCAGCCAACGGCGCCCAACCCCTGGGACTCGGCGGCAGCTGGCGTGCCAGCAGCCGACGTCGCGGGTGGGGCCGTCGGCGAGCTGGGACGCTCGGCCGAGGTCGGGGTCGGCGTCGCCGTACTGGTCCGGGTCGGTCGCGTCGGCGCCGTGGCCGCCACGCTGGGGTCGGGCGGGTGCCGGAGCGTTCGGTCGTGGGGCGGGTCGCCGAGTCGTCCCCGTCGCCGGCGCGCAACCGCTGAGCCCAAGGACCAGGACCAGGACGAGCCCGGCCAGAAACCCTGCCCTACCTGCCCGACGGCCAAGGACCGATGCTCCCGGCCGC
>Ga0207428_10000833_pt1 | contig 34730 bp, 25 predicted proteins | sample RhiMethybrSRZTD1_FD_187600 | JGI IMG/M metagenome (GOLD analysis project Ga0207428, IMG submission 187600) | Populus rhizosphere microbial communities from Tennessee, USA - Rhizosphere MetaG P. TD hybrid SRZTD1 (SPAdes) (version 3) | ecosystem: Host-associated > Plants > Roots > Rhizosphere >...
GACCCTCTCAGGGTTACTGCGCCGTCATCCACTCCGACCTCGATGTCGGACGCGTCGAGATCCGTGTCATCGACCATGCGGTCGGTGACTTTCTTGCAAATGCGCTCGTCGTCATAGTTGCGCGCCATCTATACCTCCTCAGGTTTCAGGTTCCAGGTTTCAGGTTTCAGGTTTCAGGTTTCAGGGATTGCTCTTAACTGACACCTGACACCTGACACCTCCCCCTGAAACCTGGCGCCTGTCATGGCCCGCCGGCGAGATGCGCTTGTCGCATCGTGGTCACTTCACTCGTTCTAAGTGAGGAGGGGCGATAAGCCTCCGCCTCGCGACCTGTCGGCGGTCGGATGGCCGCGTCGTGCGGCGTACGTCCCTTCTCAATAAACGTCTTCATCCGCAGGAGGTCCGCGTCCATTTCGCTCTTAGGGTCGGAGCTGAAGAGTTTGGCCAGAGCATGACCAATCACCCCGCAGGGCGGGTAATAATCCGCCTGGATATGGACTCGAGTGCTGCCCTCGTGAACCGGCTCGAAATGTACGACGCCGTTGTGTCTAACCGTCGAACCGGGCAGGCTCCTCCATGCCAGCAGCTTGTTCGGGACCTGTTGAGTAACCTCAGCCGTCCATTCAATCGGCGCCCCCACCGGCCCGGCGACTACCCAATGTGAACGTCCGTCACCCATGGGTCGCGCCTCGCGCACGTTGGACATAACGCGCGGAAAATTCCGGTGATCGGTCAAAAAATCGAAGACTTGTTCGACCGGCGCATGGATGTTGATCGTCTTCCGCACCTTGATCGGTCGGCGGTCGCGACCGACGCCGAGAAGGGATTTCATATCCATGTTGGTGGCGCTGCGCATGAACAGCCCCGCGCCCACCGCGCCGAGCGTGGCGCCGAGCAGACTGCGTCGAGCCAGGCAATTGGCCATCAACGCGCCGCCGGCCAGACCGGCGAGCAGACGCGCAGTCGGCGACCAGTTGGTCTGCATCAGCGCGAAGCGGTCGCCGGTTCGCGGTCGCCCGCCCTGCAGACTGGATATATTTTCGGCCTCTGTGTGAACGGTCAGCGCATTCTCCACCCCTTTGACGCCGCGCACCGTTGAGACGCCCATGAGCAGCCGAGGCGCTTCGTGAGCCAGCACGGGGCCGCTCAAGCTGACATGTCCGTCATTAACCGTGACCGAGATGGCGTGCGGGTGCGAGACTGAACGCCCGATCCGGGCGCGTACGCGATCGGTGAGCACGTTGTCCGAAATCTCTTCGCAGCGGAAAAGATTTCCGCTTTCGGCCAGAGTCCCGTAAATGCGGTGAGTCAGGTCGCGGGACGTGGCGCCCGTCGCGCGCGCGAGCATGCGCGCAGCATGCGCCATTTGATCGCGCGCGAGCGCGCGCCGACGCCGGCCCCGATCGGGGTCGAACATGAACATCAACCCCGCGCCCAATCCCAAGCCGCAGATCCCCATCAGTCCCATCATCTGCGAATTCGTCGCGCCCCGGTTGGCGCGCCTGCGCAATCTTTCGCCGAATGGGATGATCGAATTCATCCAATAATTCATCTCATCCTCCTTTCTGTTCCATTTAGTATTTGTTTCTGATCTGGTCCGCAGCGCATCATGTCGATTGAAAGATGCAAGGTGGGCGCCACGTCCGGAGCGGCGAGCGCCTTGCTTGCGCAATCATTTGAGTGAGACGGAACAAACGAGGATCGAGGATCGAGCATTGCGCCTAAGGCAATCCTCGAACTTCGATCATCTTCGCGGTTAATTTCGGAGGACTGAAATGACAATTCAATCTGTCAACCCGGCGACCGGCGAGAGGCTGCGTTCTTTCGAGCCGCTCGCGGAGTCGCAGGTCGAAGAGAAGATCGAGAGAGCGGGCGAGACCTTCCGCCGCTACCGGCGTATCGCCGTGGCCGCACGCGCGAGCATGATGGCGCGCGCGGCGGAGATTCTCGAAGCGGAGAAAGAGGAATTCGGACGCCTGATGACGACCGAGATGGGGAAGCCTTTGCGGGCGGCCATCGAAGAGGCCGCGAAATGCGCATGGAATTGCCGCTTCTACGCCGAGAATGCGGCGGAGTTTCTCGCCGACGAGACGCCTCCGACGGGTCCGAAACAGGCCTTCATCCGCTACCAGCCGCTCGGGCCTGTGCTCGCCGTCATGCCGTGGAACTTCCCTTTCTGGCAGGTCATTCGCTTCGCCGCGCCGGCGCTTATGGCGGGCAACGTCTGCCTGCTCAAGCATGCTTCCAACGTGCCGCAATGCGCCCTCGCGATTGAGGACATATTCCGACGGGCGGGGTTCCCCGAAGGCGCGTTTCAAACCCTGCTTATCGGTTCCGATCAGGTCGAGCGCGTGCTCGACAACCCGCGCGTTATGGCCGTCACGCTCACGGGGAGCGCCCCCGCGGGCAGTTCGGTGGCCAGCGCGGCGGGCGAACGAATCAAAAAGACGGTCCTCGAATTGGGCGGGAGTGATCCTTTCATCGTCATGCCGAGCGCCGACGTTGAGGAAGCAGCTAAAACGGCGGTCAGGGCGCGAGTCATCAACAATGGGCAATCGTGCATCGCCGCCAAGCGTTTCATCGTCGCCGAGGAGATCGCCGACGAATTCGAGCGCCTATTCGTCAAGGGAATGGAATCTCTCAAGGTCGGCGACCCGATGGACGAGACGACCGACGTCGGCCCGCTTGCGACGGCTGACCTTCTCGAGACGCTCGAAGAACAAGTGCAGGAGACCGTGGCGCAGGGCGGCCGCATTCTCACAGGAGGCGAACGGCTGACGCGCGCGGGCAACTACTTCGCGCCGACGGTCCTCACGGATATTCCCACAGATTCGCCGGCCTATCTCGAAGAGCTGTTCGGCCCGGTCGCCTCGCTCTTCCGCGTCCGCGATCTCGACGAGGCAATCCGCCTGGCCAATGACACGATCTTCGGCCTGGCCGCAAGCGCCTGGACCAATGACGACGAGGAGCGCGATCGTCTGATCGACGAGATCGAGTCGGGCCTGGTCTTCATTAATGCCATGGTCGCGTCCGACCCGCGATTGCCCTTCGGTGGAGTGAAGACTTCGGGCTACGGGCGTGAGCTTTCGCGCGAAGGCATTCGCGAATTCGTCAACATCAAAACGGTCTGGATCAAGGAAGGGCCGGAGACAAAACTCGCCGAGACTGAGTGATGTTGGAAGATGGGGCGACGGGGTGACAGGGCGACGGGGCGACAAGGAGACCGGGAGAAGAGGAAAAAGTATGCCTCATCATCGCCCCATCGCCCTGTCACCCCGTCGCCCCGTCGCCTATCAGTGCGCTTACGTACCGACCATCCGAGCGGAGGCAATTATATTGTCCTTTCCATGTCCCCGCTTTTGAACATACCTGCAATTCATCTCGTGACCCTGTGGCCTTTGGCGGTCTACTTCGCCGTCGTGATCCTGCTGGTAGCGGGTATGCTCGCGCTCTCCTATCTGCTGGGGCAGCGGCATCGAGCCAGGGCGACCGGCGAGCCTTACGAATCGGGCATAGTTTCGACCGGATCGGCGCGGCTGCGTTTCTCCGCTCAGTTCTATCTGGTCGCGATGCTGTTTGTGATCTTCGATCTGGAAGCAGTATTTATCTTCGCCTGGGCCGTCGCGTTCCGCGAAGTTGGGTGGACCGGTTACGCCGGGGTGTTGGCGTTCATCGGCGTTCTCGTCGCCGCTCTGATCTACGAATGGCGGCTGGGCGCGCTCGATTGGCGAAGCAAAGGGAGAAAGGACCAGTAGGTCGAAGAGGAAAAGCATTTTCCATTTGCGATTTGATATTTGCCATTGCCTGCAGGCGCCCCAGATTCAACGCCCAATGTTCATTGGGCGTTGAATCTGAGGCGATGACAAATGAAAACCGGAAAACGGTAAATGGAAAATGAATACGACTATGACGCTTCGGAATTATCACAATGGCGCAAGCTCTTTTGAAGACTCCGCGCGACGCAGCCTGATTCTCGCGCGTCTGCAGGACCTGCTGGCCTGGGGGCGCAAGAATTCCATCTGGCCGTTCAACTTCGGCCTCTCGTGTTGTTTCGTCGAGATGGCGACCAGCATCACCAGCAAGTACGACATCGCGCGGTTCGGCGCGGAGGTGATTCGCGGGACGCCGCGCGAAGCCGACCTGATGGTCATCGCGGGCACTGTCTTCATCAAGATGGCGCCGGTCATCAAGCGGCTTTACGAGCAGATGATGGAGCCGAGATGGGTGATCTCGATGGGGTCGTGCGCTAATTCCGGCGGGATGTACGACATTTACAGCGTCGTTCAAGGGGTGGACCAGTTTCTTCCGGTTGACCTCTACATCCCGGGCTGTCCGCCCAGCCCGAGCGCGTTTATGGAAGGACTGACGCTGCTCCAAGAGGCCGTCGGAAAAGAGCGACGCCCGTTGAGCTGGATCGCCGGCCCGCAAGGCGTGATCCGCCCGGAGCCTCCCTCAATGAAAGAACTGAAGCGGGCCGAGAGACGGCAAGCTTCCACGTTGCGCTCTCCCGACGATATTTGACGCTTTCCCGCCGCTACGCGACGGAGAAATGATCGAGCTGAAGCGCTTATTCATATGCCCAACGACGCGGTCCTCCAGGAGTTGCAGCTGGTCTTCGGCGAAGCGTCCGTCAGGCCACAGGCCACGCGCGACGGGCGCGACGGGATCCCCACGTTCTGGGCGCCCAGGGATAAAGCGCGCGAAATGCTGCGCTACCTCAAGACGGAAGCTGAGAGGCCGTACCGTTTTCTGTATGACCTGACAGCTATTGACGAGCGCGTCCGCGCCGACCGCGGCGACGGGCCCGCTAGCGACTTCACGGTCGTCTATCACCTGCTCTCCTTTGAGCGCAACCAGGACGTGCGGATCAAGGTTGCGCTCAGGGGAGAGCGGCCTTCGCTCGACACCATCACCGATGTCTGGCCCTCGGCCAATTGGTACGAGCGCGAGGCGTGGGACATGTTCGGCGTCACGTTCAACGGCCACCCGCATTTAAAGCGCATTCTGATGCCGGCGACCTGGCAAGGCCATCCCCTGCGCAAAGAGCATCCGGCCCGCGCTACCGAGATGGGTCCGTTCCGCCTGTCCGAAGAGAAAGAGGATGCCGAGCAGTCGGCTATGCGATTTCGCCCGGAAGATTGGGGGCTTAATCGCGGCGGCGAAGACACCGATTTTATGTTTCTCAACCTTGGGCCGCAGCATCCCGGCACGCATGGCGTGTTGCGCCTCGTGTTGCAACTCAGCGGCGAAGAGGTCCTGGACGTCGTGCCGGACATAGGCTTCCACCACCGGGGCGCCGAAAAGATGGGCGAGCGCCAGTCGTGGCATACATACATCCCTTACACCGACCGCGTGGATTACCTAGGCGGGGTGATGAACAATCTCGCTTACCTCCTGTCGGTCGAAAAGCTCGCCGGGATCGAAGTCCCCGACCGGGTGAAGGTGGTCCGAGTCATGATGGCGGAGTTCTTCCGATTGGCCAGCCATCTTGTTTGGTACGGCACATTCGCGCAAGACCTGGGGGCTCTCTCGCCGGTGTTTTACATGTTCACCGACCGCGAGCGCATCTTCGACATCGTCGAGGCCGTCTGCGGCGGGCGCATGCACCCGAGTTGGTTCCGCATCGGCGGCGTCGCGCAAGACCTGCCCAGGGGTTGGAACAAGCTGGTAGGCGATTTCATCCCTTATATGAGGCGCAGACTGGACGAATACGACAAGATGGTCATGCAAAACGGCATCTTCAAAGCGCGCACCGTCGGCGTCGGCGCTTACACGCTGGACGAGGCCATCGAATGGGGCGTGACCGGCCCCGGCCTGCGCGCCTGCGGGTTCGAGTGGGACTTCCGCAAGAAACGGCCTTATTCCGGCTACGATCAATTCGAGTTCGACATTCCCACCGCCGAACGCGGCGATTGCTATGACCGCGCCGTCGTCCGCGTGGCCGAGATGCGCCAGAGCCTGCGGATCATCGGGCAATGCCTCAACAACATGCCCGCCGGGCCGTATAAATCAGATCACCCGCTGGCGACGCCGCCGATCAAGAAACGCACGATGCAGGACATCGAGACGCTGATTACGCACTTTCTGGGCGTGAGCTGGGGGCCGGTGATTCCGCCAGGCGAGGCGATGGCGCATGTCGAAGCTACCAAGGGCGACAACGGTTATTACCTGATCAGCGACGGCAATACGCGCGCCTATCGCGTCCGCATCCGCGCCCCGTCTTTCCCCCATATGCAGATGGTCCCGCTGATCAGTCGCGGCGCAATGATTCCCGACCTGCTGGCGATTCTGGGCAGCATAGATTTTGTATTGGCTGATGTAGATCGTTAATGAGTTTGCCACAGAGACACAGAGACACAGAGATGGGGAGAAAGAGAGAGAAATCGGCGTTCTGTCCTTCTTTCTCTTCATCTCTGTGTCTCTGTGGCTCTGTGGCTGTGTACCTGATGTAACCGTGCTGACCGAAGAAGAAAGACTAGAGATAGAAGCGGAACTCCATCAATACGCGCAGAAACGCGCCGTCTGTATTGACGCGCTGAAGATCGTTCAACGGCGCCGGGGATGGGTGTCGGACGAGAGCGTCCGCGATCTGGCCGAGTTTCTTGAGATGACGCCTGACGAGTTGGACAGCGTCGCGACTTTTTACAACCTGATCTTCCGGAAGCCGGTGGGCAGGCGCGTGATTCTCATCTGCGACAGCGTCAGCTGCTGGATTATGGGTTATGACCGGATACGCGAACATCTGACCGCGCGTCTGGGGATCGCGCTTGGCGAGACCAGCGCGGACGGCGAGTTCACGATGTTGCCCATCGCCTGCCTCGGCGCATGCGACCATGCGCCGGCGTTGATGATCGACGAGGCGCTCCATCAGGATTTGGAGCCGCAGAAGCTTGACCGCATTCTGGAGCATTCGTAGTGCAGCCTGAAGGCGGCGCTACGAACGTTTTTATGGAGAGACCTCTTACCAAAAACATTAGGGATGATCGAGAGCCGCCGAGCCTGAAAGAATACGAACGGGCGGGCGGCTACCAGTCCGTGCGCAAAGCCTTGCGGAGATTGGCGCCGCAAGAGGTAACGGAGTTGGTCAAGAATTCCGACCTGCGGGGACGCGGCGGCGCGGGCTTCCCGACCGGCGCGAAATGGAGTTTCGTGCCGATGGGCGGCGACGCTCCGCGGCCAAAATACCTGATCGCAAACGCAGACGAGATGGAACCGGGGACGTTCAAAGACCGCCTCCTGATGGAGGGCGACCCGCATCAGTTGATCGAAGGCATGATCGTCAGCGCATACGCCATCCAGGCCGACGTCGCCTACATCTTCCTGCGCTGGGAGTACAGGCTGGCGGAGAGGCTGTTGAAAAAAGCCATCGCCGAAGCCTATTCGGGGGGTTACCTGGGCAAGAACATTCTCGGGTCGGACTACAGCCTGGAGATGCGTCTGCACGTGAGCGCGGGCCGCTACATGTGCGGTGAGGAGACCGGCCTGCTCAACGCGCTCGAAGGTAAGCGCGCCACGCCGCGATCCAAACCGCCCTACCCGCAGGTGAGCGGTCTCTGGGGTAAGCCGACCATCGTCAATAACGTCGAGACGTTGTGCAATGTCCATCACATCGTCAACAACGGCGCAGAATGGTTCAAAGGATTGAGCCGCACCGACGAGGGCGGGACGAAGATTTACGGCGTGAGCGGAAAGGTCAAACGGCCCGGCGCGTGGGAGCTGCCGATGGGCGTGACAATCCGCGAAATCCTGGAAGAACACGCCGGGGGAATGCGCGACGGGTTGAAATTTCGAGGCGCGATACCTGGCGGCGCTTCGACCGACTTCCTGGTCGAAGAACATCTGGACGTGAAGATGGATTACGCCTCTGTGCAGAAGGCCGGGAGCCGCCTGGGCACGGGCACGATGATCGTCCTGGACGACCAGACCTGCCCCGTGGGTTTGACGCACAACCTCGAACAGTTCTTCGCGCGCGAATCCTGCGGCTGGTGCACGCCCTGCCGCGAAGGATTGCCGTGGACGGCGCGGATTCTGCGCGCCATCGAAGAGGGCAGGGGGGAGCTGGCGGATCTGAGGAGGCTGCGTTTTCATACGGAGTTTCTCGGCCCCGGCTTCACGTTCTGCGCGCTAGCGCCCGGCGCGATGGAGCCGCTGCAAAGCGCATTGAAATATTTCAGGGAGGATTTTGAACGGCACATTCGAGAGAAGCGGTGCCCGTGGAGATAGTAATCGCTTTAATGGAACGCTGATGACGCCGATGCGGCGGATTCGCCCCGATCTTCATTCGGTTCTTATCCGCGATGATCCGTCGCATCCGCGTCATCCGCGTTCCGTTAACTAGTACACTGATGTAAAAACCGATGGCGACGATTTTCGTGGAGAATCAACCTTATCAAGCCGAAGACGGGCAGAACCTTCTCCACGCCTGTCTGTCGCTGGGGTTCGACCTTCCTTACTTCTGCTGGCATCCGGCCCTTGGTTCGGTGGGCGCCTGTCGCCAGTGCGCCGTCAAGCAATTCAAAGACGCCCAGGACGCGCAAGGCAAGCTGGTTATGGCCTGTATGACGCCTGCTTCCGACGGCGCGCGAATCTCGATCGAAGATAAGCAAGCGAGGGAGTTCCGCGCGGGCGTGATCGAATGGTTGATGGTCAATCATCCGCACGATTGCCCGGTGTGCGACGAGGGCGGCGAATGCCATTTGCAGGACATGACGGTGATGACCGGGCACGCCTACCGCCACTTTCGCTTCAAGAAACGGACCTACCGCAATCAATACCTCGGCCCGTTCATCAACCACGAGATGAACCGCTGCATTCAATGTTATCGCTGCGTCCGCTTTTACCGCGACTACGCTGGCGGGCGCGACCTCGACGTCTTCGCCGCGCACGACCACGTCTACTTCGGGCGTCACGAGGACGGCGTCCTGCAGAACGAATTCAGCGGCAACCTGGTCGAGGTCTGTCCGACGGGAGTCTTCACCGACAAGACATTGAAGGAACATTACGCTCGCAAATGGGATTTGCAGACGGCGCCGTCGGTGTGTACGCATTGCGGCGTGGGTTGCAACACCATTCCCGGCGAGCGTTATGGCGAATTGCGGCGAATCCTCAACCGCTACCATCACGACGTGAACGGCTACTTTTTGTGCGACCGCGGGCGCTTCGGTTACGAGTTCGCCAACAGTTCGCGCCGGATCGGGCAGCCTCTGTTGCGCGCCGATGAACACGGCGCGGCGGAGGTTGTGGCCGGAGAGGCCGCGCTGCGACGCGCGGCGGCGCTGCTCTCCGGTAATGTTATCGGAGTCGGCTCTCCGCGCGCTTCACTCGAAGCAAACTTCGCATTGCGCGTACTGGTCGGCGAGGAAAATTTCTACACCGGGATGTCCGAGCGCGATTCGCGCCTGGTCTCGCTCGCGCTCGGGATTCTGCGCGAAGGCCATGCGCGCTCGCCCTCGCTGCGCGATGTGGAAATGTCAGACGCGGCGCTGGTGTTGGGCGAAGACGTGACGAACACCGCCCCGATGCTGGCGCTGGCTTTGCGCCAATCGGCGCGACGGCGGCCGATGAAGATCGCCGAAAAATTGAAGATTCCGGAATGGGACGACGCGGCTGTGCGCGAGGCCGTTCAACAGGCGCAAGGCCCGGTGTTCATCGCCACGCCCGACGGCGTGGCGCTCGATGACATAGCCGCTCAAACCTACCGCGCCGCGCCCGACGACATAGCCCGCCTCGGCTTCGCCATCGCGCACGCGCTCGACGCTGATGCGCCGCCGGCGCCGGGCTTGTCAGACCGCGCGCGCGCGTTGGCCGAAGGCGTTGCGCAGGCGCTTCGGGAGGCTGAGCGCCCACTGGTAGTCTCCGGCCCCGGCTGCGGCTCCGAGGAGGTGATGTGGGCGGCGGCCAATGTGGCGCGGGCGCTCGGCGCGAGCGGTGAGCAGGCGGGACTCTGCTTCACAACGCCAGAATGCAACAGTCTAGGCGTGGGGCTGATGGGCGGCGGGAGCGTCGAAGCGCTCTTCAAAGCCGTCGAGAAGAAAGCGGCGGATACGATAATCGTTCTGGAGAACGATCTTTACCGCCGGGCCGACGCGCCGACTGTGGACGCTCTGCTCAGCGCAGCCCGACACGTGATCGTCATCGATCATCTGGTTAATGCGATGACGCCGAAGGCCGAAGTGGTTCTTCCCGCAGGCGCCTTTGCCGAAGGCGACGGTACTTTGGTGAATAACGAGGGGCGCGCGCAGCGCTTCTATCAGGTCTTTGCGACCGAGGGTGAAATCAGGGAGAGCTGGCGCTGGCTGCGCGACATGATGATCGCCGCCGGGCGCGAGCCGGCCCCAGCATGGCGCAATCTGGATGACATCACGGCGGCGATGGCGCGCGAGTTTCCGGTCTTCGGGCCGATTTTGGAGATCGCGCCGCCGGCGAGCTTCCGCGTCGCGGGCGAGAAGATACCGCGCCAGCCGCATCGCTACAGCGGGCGCACGGCGATGCTGGCGAACATCACTGTCCATGAGCCGAAACCGCCCGACGACCCTGATTCCCCGCTCGCTTTCTCGATGGAAGGTTATGAGGGCCAGCCGCCGTCGCCGCTCATCACACGCTTCTGGTCGCCGGGTTGGAACTCCGTGCAGGCGCTCAACAAGTTCCAGAGCGAAGTAGGCGGGCCGCTGCGCGGCGGCGATCCGGGCCGGCGATTGATCGAGCCGGCGCAGGCCGAGAAGGCGGCTTACTTCGAGAAGGCGCCCGCTCCGTTCCGACAGCGCGACGGCGAGTGGATGGTCACGCCGCTCTATCACATCTTCGGCTCGGAGGAGTTGAGCGCCCTGTCGCCCGGCGTCGCGGAAAGAGCGCCGCAACCTTATCTGGCGTTGAACCCCGATGACGCCGGCGCGCTGCGTGTTAACGAAGGAGAAGATGTCGAGCTTATTCTGGACGGCGCGGTCTATCGACTGCCCGTCAGATTTCATCCGGCGCTGCCACGCGGCGTGGCGGGATTGCCCGCCGGCCTGCGCGAGCTGCCGTGGGCGGCTGTGCCGGGATGGGGAACAGTGTCACGCGTGTGAGCAAGCGGCAGTGGGTTTTAACCCACTGAGAGCGTGAGACCGTTCCGTGGGTTAATGGCCTTTGAAAATTAAATGCAACCACGCAATCCAACGTAGGGGCGGGTTTTCCCCGCCCCATCGCTCGGGTCACGGACCAGGGCGGGGAAAACCCGCCCCTACACCCATGGTTGTATTTAATTCTCAAGCGCCATAAACCCACGGCTAAATTCGTGGCGCCGCTGACGCGGCGGGAAGACCCAAGAGACTACGGCGAGAGTATGAATGAAGTCACTCAATCACTCCTGATCGTCATCGGCGTGCTGTTTGGCGCGATGACCGTCAGCGCCGGTTTGATCTGGTTGGAGCGGAGGCTGCTGGCCTTGTGGCAGGATCGCTATGGGCCGAACCGCGTCGGCCCTTTCGGATTGCTGCAGGTGCTGGCCGATATGATCAAGATCTTCGCCAAAGAGGATTGGATCCCACCCTTCGCCGACAAGCCGGTCTTCATCATCGCTCCGGCAATAGTCGTGGTGACGGCGCTGCTCAGTTTCGCGGTCATCCCTTTCGCGCCGGGCGTCGCGGTGATCGATCTCAACGTAGGACTGCTCTTCTTCCTGGCGATGTCGTCGATGGGGGCTTACAGCGTCGTCCTGGCTGGGTGGGCTTCGGACAACAAGTACTCGCTGCTCGGCGGGTTGCGGGCGGCCGCGCAGATGTTGAGCTACGAAGTCTTCATGGGCTTGTCGCTGATGGGAGTGGTAATGCTAGCCGGCTCGTTCAACCTGCGCGAGATCGTCGAGGCGCAAAGGGGCATGTGGTTTTGCGTCCCGCAGTTTCTCGGGCTGGCGATTTTCCTCGTCGCCGGCGTCGCCGAGACACACCGGCTGCCGTTCGACCTGCCTGAAGCGGAGAGCGAGCTGGTAGCCGGGTATCATTCGGAATATTCGGGGATGAAGTTCGGTATGTTCTTCGTCGGCGAGTACCTGGGCGTCACGCTGATTTCCGCGCTGACCGTGACGCTGTTCTTCGGCGGGTGGCTGGGGCCGTGGCTGCCGCCGCTGGTCTGGTTTTTTCTGAAGACGTTTGTGTTGATCTGCTGGTTCATCCTGCTGCGGGCCACGCTCCCACGGCCGCGCTTCGATCAATTGATGGCGTTCGGGTGGAAGGTGATGTTGCCGCTGGCGCTGCTGAACATCGTCGTCACAGGGGGGATTCTGTTGGCGACTAAATGACATCGTCGCTGCAACGAGGAAGAATAGAGAGGTGTGATGATCAGTATCTTGAGAAGTTTATGGCAGGTGCTGCTGCACACGTTCCAACCGCGCGCGACGGTTCAATATCCCGACGAGAAGCCATATCTGCCGCCGCGATGGCGAGGGCGGATCGTGCTTACGCGCGATCCTGACGGCGGTGAGCGTTGCGTGGCCTGTTACCTGTGCTCGGTGGCCTGCCCCGTGGATTGTATCGCGCTGCAGGCGACCGAGGACGAGAGCGGAAGGCGTTATCCGGAGTTCTTTCGGATCAATTTCTCGCGCTGCATCTTCTGCGGCTTCTGCGAGGAGGCATGTCCGACTTACGCCATTCAACTCACGCCCGACTTCGAGATGAGTGAGTACAGACGCCAAAACCTGGTCTACGAGAAAGAAGACCTGATGATCAACGGCCCCGGCAAATACCCCGGTTACAACTTCTATCAGGTGGCCGGATTGGCCATCGGCGGAAAAGATAAAGGAGAGGCCGAGAATGAAGAGCCGCCCGTCGACGTGCGCAGTTTGATGCCCTGATTACGTCAGGTGTCAGGTTTCAGGTGTCAGGTGTCAGGTGTCAGTGCCTCTTACAACCTGAAACCTGACACATCAAACCCGGGACCTGAAACCTGGAACCTGGAACCTGGAACCTAAAATCTGACATCTGACACCTGAAGTGATGAACGCAGTCTTCTACATTGCGGCGGCGGTTGCGTTGATTTCGACCATGATGGTGATCACGCGATTGAACGCGATTCACGCGCTGCTTTATTTGATCGTCTCGCTGCTGGCGGTGGCGGTGATCTTCTTCACGCTGGGCGCGGTCTTCGCCGCCGCGCTGGAAGTAATCATCTACGCAGGCGCGATCATGGTTCTCTTCGTCTTCGTGGTCATGTTGCTCAACCTGGGGCCGAGCGCCACGGCGCAAGAGAGTCAGTGGTTGAGTCTTAGGGCATGGATCGGACCTGCGGTTCTCGCGCTCGTCCTCGTCGGCGAGTTGACGTTCATCATCGCGCGCGGCTCGCTCCGCGTTCCTGCCGCCGGCGCCGTGGAGCCGAAACAGGTGGGCGTAGCGCTCTATGGCCCTTACCTGCTGGGCGTCGAATTGGCTTCGCTGCTGCTGCTCGCTGGGATGGTCGGCGCTTATCACCTGGGGCGTGAGTGGGGCGTGGAGGTCGAGAGACAAGGGGACAAGGGGACAAGGGGACAAGGAGAAGGACAGACAGGGAAATAAACATCGGATCTCTTGTCCCCTTGTCTCCTTGTCCCCTTGTCTCCCCCTCTTCTTATGATGGCTTCGGTTCCTACGGAATATGGATTGTTGTTGGCCGGAATGCTTTTCGCGTTGGGGCTGATTGGCGTGCTCGTTAGGCGCAACATCGTTTTCATATTGATGTCGCTCGAAATCATGTTGAATGCGACGGGGTTGGCTTTTGTGACGGCCGGGGCCCGATGGGCGCAGGCGGACGGGCAGGTGATGTATCTCTTCATCCTGAGCATGGCCGCAGCGGAAGTGGCGGTCGGCCTGGCGCTCGTGCTCAAGCTCCAGCGCCAGTTCAAAACCCTGGACGCCGACGCGGCCAGCCGGATGCATGGATGATCCGCATGACGATTGACGATCTAGTCGCATTGTCGCCATTGCTCGCCATCGCCGCCGCGTCGGTGGCGCTCATGCTGGTGATCGCCTTTTACCGCGACGCGCGGGCCGCCCTTGTCTGCGCGCTCGCCGGAATCGCTCTGTCATTCGCCATGCTTCCGGTGGCCGCGTCCAAAGCGCCGCGACAGATCACGCAGTTGTTGATACTTGATCAATACGCGCTCTTCTATTTGGGGCTGCTCTTCATCGCCGGTTTCGCCGTCGCGCTGCTCGCTCACGGTTACCTGGGCAGGCTCGGAGGACAGTTGGAGGAGTTCTACCTGGTGTTGTTGCTCGCGACGGCGGGAGGGGCGGCGCTTGTAATGAGCGCTCACTTCGTCTCCTTTTTTCTGGGGCTGGAAATCCTCAGCGTCTCTTTATACGTCCTGATCGCGTATCCGCGCAGGAGCGCGCGTGGCGTCGAGGCGGGTATCAAATATCTGATTCTTGCCGCCGCGTCGGCTGCTTTCCTGTTGTTCGGGATGGCGCTGATTTACGCGGAGCTTGGGACGATGGAGTTCGCGCAAATGGCTTCCGGCGCGGCCGGCGGCGACGTCCGCCAGGAGCTGCTGTTGATCGGCCAGGCGATGATCTTCGTCGGCGTGGGATTCAAGCTGGCGGTGGCGCCGTTTCACGTCTGGGCGCCGGATGTTTACGAGGGCGCTCCCGCGCCGGTCACTGCCTTCATCGCCACGGTCTCCAAAGGCGCGGTTTTCGCGCTGCTCGTGCGGTACTTCGCAAACCTGGGCGACGAGGTCGTTCAACCATTCTTCCCGGCGCTCGCGGCCATCGCCGTCGCCTCGATGTTCGTGGGCAATCTGCTGGCCCTGGCGCAAACCAACGTCAAGCGCATCCTGGCCTACTCCTCTATAGCGCACATGGGCTATCTGTTAGTGGCTTTTTTGGCAGGCGGAAGTCTTGGCGCCACGGCTGTGGCCTTCTATCTCGTGGCATATTTCGTGACCAACCTGATCGCCTTCGGAGTCGTTACGGTCCTGTCAGGCCGAAGAGAGGCGGACGAGATTGAAGATTATCGTGGCCTGTTCTGGCGGCGGCCCTGGTTGGCGACGACCTTCCTCGCCGCGCTGCTCAGCCTGGGCGGGATTCCGTTGACGGCGGGCTTCATGGGCAAGTTCTACGTCTTGATGGCCGGCGTCGAGTCGGCCCTCTGGTTGCTGGCGATCATCCTGGTGGTGAATACGATGATCAGTTTTTACTACTACCTGCGCGTCGCGTTCATGATGTTTCGCGACGCGCCTGAAGGGGAGGCGGCGGCGGTCAGGCCGCTGCCGTCGTTCTCGTTTATGGGCGCCGCCGCGCTCGCCCTCCTCATGTTGCTGATGGTGTGGATCGGGGTCTATCCCGGGCCGCTCGTTCAAACTATTCGGTCTATGGTCGCTAGATAGGAACAGCCTAGAGCGGGACGGACTTTATTCTTTGGGAGTGGAATGGAACGATGATGACGCGGATGCAACGGATCATCGCGGATAAACCTTAAGAAAATCAGCGTCAATCCGCTGTATCCGCGTCATCCGCGTTCCATTACCCCTCAACGCATTTGTGGCGTGATATAAATAATATGAACGGAGCAGTCAGCAAAGAGATTCTGGAGTTGGACGAGGTGGAGACCCGCGAATGGCTCGATTCGCTCGATTATGTGATCAATCGTCGTGGGCCTGAGCGCGCGAGAGAACTGCTCGCGCAATTGGGCGTCTACGCTCAGCGGGCGGGAGTCAAAATTCCATTCACCGCCAACACTCCATACATTAACACCATCCCCGTCGAGCGGCAGCCGGTCTACCCGGGGAGCCGCGAGATAGAGCGGCGAATCAAGAGCCTTGTGAGATGGAACGCGCTGGCGATGGTCGTGCGCGCCAACCGCGAAGAGAGCGGCATCGGAGGCCACATCTCCACTTACGCCTCGGCGGCGACGCTGTTCGAAGTCGGATTCAATCACTTCTTCCGCGCCAGGAACGCCAATCACGACGGAGACATCGTCTACTTTCAAGGCCACGCCTCGCCCGGCGTCTACGCGCGCGCTTTTCTGGAAGGGCGCGTCTCGGAGGAGCATCTGCGCAACTTCCGGCGAGAGCTGAGGCCGGGCGGCGGGCTGTCGTCTTATCCGCATCCGTGGTTGATGCCCGACTTTTGGGAGTTCCCGACAGTCTCTATGGGACTCAGCCCGATCATGGCCATTTATCAAGCGCGCTTTAATCGCTACCTCGAAGACCGCGGATTGAAGGAAACGAACGACGCCAAGGTCTGGGCCTTTCTGGGCGACGGCGAGATGGACGAGCCGGAGTCCTTGGGGGCGATCACGCTTGCCTCGCGCGAGAGACTCGACAATCTGATCTTCGTCATCAACTGCAACCTGCAGCGGCTGGACGGCCCCGTGCGCGGCAACGGCAACATCATCCAGGAATTGGAGGCCGCTTTCCGAGGCGCGGGGTGGAACGTCATCAAGGTGATCTGGGGCAGCGATTGGGACCCGCTGCTCGCACAGGATCGCGAGGGTCTGCTCGTCAAACGCATGGGCGAGATCGTCGACGGCCAATGGCAGAAATACGCGACCGAATCGGGCGCCTATTTCCGCGAACATTTCCTCGGCGCAGACCCGCGCCTGCTCGAAATGGTCAAGAGTCTATCTGACGAGCAGCTCGAAAAGTTGAGGCTCGGCGGACACGATCCGCAGAAGGTCTATGCGGCATACCGCGCGGCGGTCGAGCATCGAGGCGCCCCGACAGTGATACTGGCCCGCACCATCAAAGGTTACGGCCTCGGTGAAAGCGGCGAGGGCAGGAACATCACCCATCAGCAGAAGAAGCTCAACGAAGACGAGTTGCGCCAGTTCCGCGCGCGCTTCGGCATACCAATCTCCGATGACGAGATCGCCGAGACTCCTTTCTATCGCCCGCCGGAGAACAGCCGGGAGATTCAATACCTGCAAGAACGGCGGCAGAAGCTCGGCGGCTACGTCCCCTCCCGCGTCGTGGCGGTCGAATCCATTCAAGCGCCCGAAGAGAGCCTGTTCGCGGAATTCTACGAGGGAACGCGCGGCCGCGAAGCCTCGACCACGATGGTCCTCGTGCGATTGCTCGCAAAGTTGCTGCGCGACGAGCGGCTGGGCAAATTGATCGTCCCCATCGTCCCGGATGAAGCGCGCACCTTCGGCATGGAGTCGCTCTTCCGCCAGGTCGGCATTTACTCGCACGTAGGCCAGTTGTACGAGCCGGTGGACGCGGCGACGCTGCTCTACTACAAAGAGGCGAAGAACGGGCAGATTCTCGAAGAGGGGATCACTGAGGCGGGTTCGATGTCGTCGTTCATCGCAGCCGGGACGGCTTACGCCACACACGGCGTCAACACCATCCCGTTCTTCATCTTCTATTCGATGTTCGGACTGCAGCGTGTTGGTGACCTGGTCTGGGCCGCCGGCGATTCGCGCTGCCACGGCTTCATGCTCGGCGGGACCGCCGGACGCACGACGCTTCCCGGCGAAGGACTGCAACATCAGGACGGAAACGGCCATCTGTTGGCATACCCTGTCCCCAACCTCGTCGCCTATGACCCGGCCTTCGCTTTTGAACTCGCGGTCATCATCCGCGAAGGCATCAGCCGGATGTACGAAAAGCAGGAGGACGTCTTCTACTACCTGACCCTGATGAACGAGAACTACGCGCACCCGCCGATGCCCGAAGGCGACAGGATCAAGGAGGGAATTCTCAAAGGCATGTACAGGTTCAAGGCGGCGGAGGACGGGCGCCCCGAACTGCGCGCGCATCTGTTCGGCAGCGGCGCGATTTTGAATGAAGCGCTGAAAGCGCAAGACCTGATGGCCGCAGAATACGGCGTCGCAGCCGACGTGTGGAGCGTGACGAGTTACAAGGAACTCTATCGCGACGGTAATGAAGTCGAGCGATGGAACATGCTCCACCCGGCGGAGAAGCCGCGAAGGCCTTACATCGCAGAGTGTGTTGCCGGCGACGACGGCGTTTTCGTCGCGGCGACTGATTATGTGAAGGCGCTGCCCGATTCGATCTCCCAATGGCTCCCCGGACGTTTGATCTCGCTCGGTACTGACGGATTTGGCCGGAGCGACAGCCGAGCCGCGCTGCGCGGCTTTTTTGAAGTCGATCACCGGTTCATTACCCTCGCGACGCTTGTCGCTCTCGCGCGCGAGCGGAAGATCAAAACCGAAGTTGTTAACCAGGCGATGCGCGATCTGGAGATCGATCCTGAGAAGGCAAATCCCAGATCGGCATGAGAACTATGCCACAGAGGCACAGAGACACAGAGAGGGAGAGAAAGAGGGACGGAGGGATGGAGAGATGGAGTGACTTTGAGACGCTAATGTCTCTGCGATCCCTCTGTCTCCCCTCTCTCCGCCTCTGTGTCTCTGTGCCTCTGTGGCAAACCCATTTGTATTATGGCGACTGAAATCAAGCTTCCGATGCTTGGCGAAAATGTGGATTCGGGCGTGGTGATAAACGTCCTGGTGTCCGAGGGCGATGAGGTGGCTGAAGGCCAGCCGGTGATCGAACTGGAGACGGAGAAGGCCACGATCGAAGTCCCGGCCTCGGCCTCGGGCCGCGTCAAAGAGATCAGCGTGAAAGAGGGCGCCACGATCAAGGTGGGACAGGTGATCTTGACCCTCGAAGAAGGGGCAAGAGCTGCCAAAGCGGAGGAGAAAAAGCCCAGGATCGCGGCAAAACCTGAAGAGGGAATGAGAGAGGCGGCTGAGGCCCAGAAAGAAGAAATCAAGGCCGTGGCCGCGCCATCGCGGGCGCCGAGGGCGGAGACGCGGGCCAAACCTCGGGCAGAGGAGCCAAAGCGCGAGGAGGCGAAGAAAGAGGCCGCGCCACGGCGCGAAGAGAAAGCCGAGGAAGAAGAGCCGCCGCGAGACGAAGTCATCAAGCCCCGGTCCGAAGTTCAGCCCAGACGCGAGGAAGCGCGCGAACTCATCGCCGCCTCGCCTTCTGTGCGCAGGTTGGCGCGGGAGTTGGGCATAGACATCAACGAGGTGGTCGGCTCGGAACCTGGCGGTCGCATCTCCGAAGACGATGTCAGAAATTACGCCCGATCGATCATTCTCAACGTGACTCGCATGAGGCCCGCGGCTGCGGTCCTCCCCCGCCCGCTCCCCGATTTCTCCAAATGGGGAGCGATAGAGCGAAAACCGATGAGCGGCATCCGCCTCAAGACGGCCGCAGCGCTGAGCGAGGCCTGGCAGACGGTCCCGCACGTGACCCATTTCGATCAGGCCGACATCACCGAGTTGGAGGAGTTGCGCCAGCGATTCGGCAAGAAGGCCGAAGAGGCGGGCGCCAAGCTGACGATCACGGCCATCGCGCTTAAGGTCGTCGCTTCGGCCTTGAAAATCTTCCCTCAATTCAACGCGAGCGTTGACGCTTCGAGGGGGGAGATCGTTTACAAGAAGTACTGCAACATCGGCGTCGCGGTGGACACCGACCGAGGGCTTCTGGTCCCCGTGATCAGAGACGCCGATAGGAAGAACATTCTAGAGCTGGCGGTCGAGTTAACCGAGATGTCGGTAAAGGCGAGGGACAAGAAGATCACGATCGAAGAGATGCAAGGCGGCTCGTTCACGATCACCAACCTGGGCGGGATCGGCGGCGTGAATTTCTCGCCGATCGTCAACAGCCCGGAGGTCGCGATCCTCGGAGTGGCGCGCGCCGCCCGCCAACCCGTCTTCGTTGACGGGCAGATTGCGCCGCGCCTGATGCTGCCGCTCGCGCTCTCTTACGACCACCGTTTGATCGACGGGGCTGACGCCGCACGGTTCCTACGCTGGGTGGCCGAGGCCCTGCAACAGCCCTTGCTGCTGGCTCTAGAAGGATAGTAGTAGGGGCGGGTATTCCCCGCCCAAGTGACTCGGTAAATGATGCGGGCGGGGAATACCCGCCCCTACAACGCTGGTCGCATTGGCCATTCAAAGATCATATGTCATATCGCATATGGCATATGGCTAGGATTTCGATATGAATGGGCAGATGGATTCGACACAGGTGGCGGTTATCGGCGCCGGCCCGGGCGGGTACGCGGCGGCGTTTATGGCGGCTGACCTGGGCCTGCGAGTGGCGCTCGTAGACCTCGAACCCAATCCCGGCGGGGTTTGCCTTTATCGCGGCTGCATTCCCTCGAAAGCGTTGCTGCACGTGGCCAAAGTCATCGGCGAATCGCGCCGGGCCGCCGATTGGGGGATTGAGTTCTCCGAGCCGGAGATCGATCTCGACAAATTGCGCGCATGGAAAGATGGCGTGGTGAACAAACTGACAGGCGGTTTGGGGCAATTGAGCAAACAGCGCAAGGTCGACTTCATTCGAGGCCGCGCCGCGTTCCTCGATTCGCGCACGCTGAAGATTGAAGGACAGGGCGGAGAGCGGCGTCTGGTCTTCGAGAACGCCATCATCGCCACCGGGTCGCGGCCCGCCGCGCCGCGCGCCCTCTCGCTCGACAGCCCACGCATTATGGATTCGACGGCGGCGCTGGAACTGGACGACATTCCGAAAACTATGCTCGTCATCGGCGGCGGTTACATCGGTCTTGAACTGGGGACTGTTTACGCCGCTCTGGGAACTCAGGTATCACTGGTCGAGATGACTTCGGGGTTGTTGCCCGGAGTCGACCGCGATCTGGTTTCGATCCTCGCCGGGCGCGTGGATCAAATCTTCCACTCGGTCATGCTTAACGCCAAAGTGGTCGAGATGAAGGAAGTGAAGAACGGCGTCCGGGTCAGAATCGAAGGGGCCGAGATCGGAGGGGACGAGTCGGTCTACGAGAAGGTCCTGGTCGCGGTGGGCCGCGAGCCTAACTCCGAAACCCTCGGACTTGAGAAAACCAAAGTGATCGTCGACACGCGCGGCTTCGTTCAGGTGGACGCCGCGCGGCGGACGGCCGAGCCTGCAATCTATGCGATCGGCGACGTGGCCGGCGAGCCGATGCTGGCCCACAAGGCGACTCACGAAGGGCGCGTCGCCGCCGAAGCGATCAGTGGGCGCGCGGCCGCCTTTGAGCCTCGCGCCATCCCGGCCGTGGTCTTCACCGATCCCGAGGTGGCCTGGTGCGGGTTGACCGAATCTCAGGCAAAAGAAGAAGGCCGGCCCGTGAAGGTCGCCCGCTTCCCCTGGGGAGCTTCTGGCAGGGCAGCTACGCTCGGCCGCGTCGACGGCGTGACCAAATTGGTCATCGATCCGGAATCCGAACGCGTCCTCGGCGTGGGGATCGTCGGCGCCGGCGCCGGTGAACTGATCGCGGAGGGCGTGCTGGCCGTCGAGATGGGGGCCGTCGCTTCCGACCTCGAATTGAGCATACACGCCCACCCGACGCTCTCGGAAACCCTTATGGAATCCGCCGAAGCCTTCTTCGGACGGAGCACGCATTTTTATCGACGGGGGGCGTCATGAATAGGACTTATAGGGCCTATAGGACTCATAGGACTTGTTACCCATATAAGTCCCATAAGCGCTATAAGTCCTATTCATAAGGAGTAAACGATGAATAACAGTTTCGCGATCTTCGCGGGAAGGGCAAACGTGGCGTTGGCGACGAGCGTGGCCGTCGAAATGGGCGCGCGGCTCGGCGCGTGTTCGGTCGAGAGATTTCCGGACGGCGAGTTGTCGGTGCGTTTGGATGAGCCTGTGCGTGGGCGCGAGGTCTTAATCATTCAACCGACCTCGCCGCCGGTCAACGATCATTTGATCGAGCTTTTGGCCTTTGCCGACGCGTGCCGACGCGCATCGGCCGCGCACATCACAGCGGTCATGCCGTACTTCGGCTACGCGCGCGCCGATAAGCGGCACGGCCGCCGTGAGCCGATAACCGCGAGCATGGTGGCCGCCCTGATGCAGGCGGTCGGCGTCAACCACGTCGTCACGATCGACCTGCATGCGCCGCAGATCGAGGGCTTCTTCCACATCCCGGTGGACAGTCTGACGACGGCCCCGGTGATGGTTGAAGCGCTGCGGCCCGGATTACCTCCCGATATTGTGGTCGTATCGCCCGACGCCGGCCGGGTGCTCATGGCGACCGAATACGCGCGACTACTAGGCGCGCCGGTCGCGGTGCTGCACAAAGAGCGCGCGAGCGGCGTCGAGACCAGGATCACGCGACTGGTCGGAGACGTGCGTGACCGCCCATGTTTGATAATCGACGACATGATCTCGACCGGCGGAACAATGGCCGAAAGCGTCGAAGCGCTGCTAGACGCCGGCGCGAGGCCAGAGATCATAGTCGCGGCGACGCATGGTCTTCTGCTTGCGGGCGCCCGTGAAAAACTGGCGCGCGCTGTGACGCGCGAAATCCTGGTGACCGACACCGTGGCGCTGCCTGCCCACGACTGGCCGCAATTGCGCGTCGTCTCCGTCGCCCCACTCATCGCCTCGGCGCTACGGCGCTATCTGTCCGATGGGCCGTTGAGCGCAGCGCCGAAGTAGGAAAGCGAATGGGGAGTGAGGGAGTGGGGAAAGCGGGACAAGGGGACAAGGAGAAGGGGAGACAAGGAGAAAAAGAAATTTCCTTCTCCTTGTCTCCTTGTCTCCCCTTCTCCTTGTCCCCTTTGCTTCCCGCCTGATTCTATTTGCAAGTTCCAAAATTCATATCATAAATGCCATTAGGCGCCGTATAATCCGGAACTATCCTGGCTGTCATTGGTCATAAAACATAGGCATTTTCTTATTGCGCGCTCCTGACGCCCGTAAGACTGCGAGACACGGATGTCGGGGACTATATTCACTTTTCTCGACCAGGGAGACTCTGAGCCATGAATAACAACAACCTGTTTTGGACGCGGAGGCGTTTTCTGAGCGTTGGCGCAGCCGGGACCGCCGGAGCCGTCGGAATCGGCGCCCTATTCACGCCGGGCGTTTTCGCCCAGCAGTTGATACAGACGCCGCGGCAGACCGAAGGGCCGTTCTACCCGAACAAGATGCCGCTCGACACCGACAACGACCTGCTAATCGTCAACGACGCGATCACCCCTGCGGTGGGCGCGGTCACGTATTTGAGCGGGCGCATTCTCGACAGCCGCGGCGAGCCGATTCGCAGCGCGTTCGTCGAAATCTGGCAATGCGACAACAACGGCGCCTACATTCACACCAACAGCGTCAACCGCGACAAGCGCGACGCGAACTTCCAGGGCTTCGGCCGTTTCATGACTGGCTCGACGGGCGAATACCTGTTCCGCACCATCAAGCCTGTTCCCTACCCCGGCCGCACGCCTCATATTCACTTCGTCGTCAAAGTGAAAGGCCAGGAGAAGTTCTCTACGCAGTGTTACGTCAAGGGAGATCCGGGCAACGAGCGCGACTCGATCCTCAAGAACATTCGCGACCCCAAAGTACGCGAGTCGATCATTGTCGATTTCGCGCCGATCAAACAGTCGCGCGTCGGCGAGTTGGCTGCGCGTTTCGACATCGTGCTCGGCTTCACGCCGGAAAGTTAAAAGGATTGTCGTCAAATAGGCCGGATTTCAGTTGTGTGTACGGAAAGAACAACCACGGGGGACACGGGGATCACGGGGATAGGCTTGGTTGTAAGATACACTGAACCTTTCTTCCATAAAGCCTTTTCCTATTTTTCCCCGTGGTCCCCGTGGCCCTCGTGGTTCTTTTTGCTCAACCCCGGACTGGAGTTTACTTCCCCATGAAGGGCCTGTTTATTCCTCTCTCCGCCTGTTGTTTCGTGTCGTAGACGTTGGGCCGGGCGAGCACTTCTTTGTATTGCGCCATCGCCTCCTGCCGCTCTCCCGCCAGGTCATACATCTGCGCCGCCCGGAGGCGGGAAACCGTCACCAGGTCCGCCTCGCCTCCCTCGACCTGACAGACGGCGGTAAATTCCGCTGCGGCGCGCTTGTGTTCTTTGTTGCGGGCCAGCGCTTCCGCGTATTGATAATGGATCAGGTCGAGCGCGGGGGCCGCCGACAGGTCTTTCAGCAGGCCGTCGAAGACGGCGTAGGCCTCGCCCATCCGGTTGAGCGTCACCAGCGCCGACGCCCTCTCGAGTTTGAGGAGGTAGCTTCTCGGATATTTAGAGCTGAGTCGTTCGAGCAGCGCGAGCGCGTCGTCATACCGCTTCTCGTTCCGGAAAATGGCCACCAGCAATATGCGGGCGTCGTCGGCCGTCGGAGAGTCATTTTCGATGATGGTTTGCAGCCTGCCGATCCCGCGTTTCTTGTTGCCTCGAACCCCCACCATCGACGCCATGAGTTTATAGCCGAAGGGCAGACCGCCCGCGATGTAATCGTAGACCCCGATCGACAGGTAAGCGTCATAATAATCCGGTTTGAGCTTCAGGACTTTTTCGTGAGCGTCCACGCACCGCGACCCGTTGCGCATCGCGCTGAAAAACTTGCGCGCGACCGAGGCCTCGTAACCCGCCATCACGCCGTAATAGGCGCCGAGGAAATACAGCGCGTCGGCGTCGTTCTTGTTACGGGCGACGAGGGCCAGCGCCTTCGTCTTGGCCTGCGCCATCTTTTCGCGGAAAGCGCGGTCCACGTCCGCGTCTACGGCGTCGCCCTCGGAGCCTTCTTTGGCCTTATCGACGCCTGCGTAAAAGCTCGACCCGGAGCCGTAGAGGCCGCTCTGTAACCGGCGGGTCTTATTGAGATGCCCGAGCCAGAGGATGGTAGCCAGATAGAGGTCGCCGGCCGGGTGATGCGGCGCCAGCCTGCGTATCTCTTCAAATTTCGCCGTCGCGGTCGCGGAATCCAGGTTGTACAAGGCTTCGTGGCCTTCGCGCCGGAGTTCCATAATCTCGGGCGGCAATGCGGCGCCTGGGGCGGCGGCGTTCCGGCCATCGGCCACGGGCTGGCCGATTCTGGACGGCGTCGGCTGGAGTTGTCCGAACCCTACGGCGGATAGTAAGAGGGTCGCCGCCGCGAGGACGGCCACCAGTCGAACGATGTGAGATAAGGAATGGAGCATAACACCTCTGTCGAACTCAATGTAATAGAGCAATCGTTGGTCGGGATAAATGTCGGACGTGATCGATGTCGGGAAGAGACGGTTAATCCGCGATTCCGGCGCTCGCAATTCGCGAATCTTAGGCGCCTTTCGCGTCTCAGCTCTAATTCAATTTCTATGCCGGACGCGCCAGAGGAGTTCTGTAATTGTCTCTTTATCATGCTTTGAGCTGAGGTCAAGACATATTTATAAAGTCAGGTCTCATAAATAATGTTGAGATGGAAGCAAAAAAGGCAAGAAGGTCAAAAAAGGCAGAAAGGTAGGAGGATGGACGATTTCTGATATCTTCCGCTAAGTCTCTTCGAATGCGAGTTCGCGCTCATTTTTGGCGGTGGGATCAGGCGGGCGCTGAGGGGCGCGCCAGTTATCCATCATAGCGACCTGTTGAACGCAGGCGATGGTGCACATCTTGGCGCATGGCTTTTCGGTGTAAAACTCACGTCTGATGTCTTCGCTGGTGTAGTTTTCAAGCGGAACGGCGGGATAGCCGCGCTGTTGCGAACAGTAGTGAACCAATCCGTCCTCGCAAATGTACAGGTATCGGGCGCCGGCGCGGCACCGCCAATCGTGCTGCCTGCCGTATGCCAGATCATCTTGAAACCGGTTAAGGCGCGTCCAGCTTTTCTTGCCGAAACGCTTCAGCTCTTCGTATATCCGCGCCTCTTTCCCGCTCAAGGGTTTAAGCTGTCCCGTGCCGTCGTGAATGATGCCGAGCGAATTGCCGAATCCCAATTCGACCGCGCGGCGCGCCACGGTCAGCGCGTCCTCAGGATTTTTGATCCCGCCGCCGATTACTGAATTGATGCTTACGTGAAATTCGGCGTACTCGGACAAGTAGCGTAGATAGCGGTCGAGCACCTTCAGGCTCTTTTGCGAGACCTCATCGGGCGTGATGTTGTCAATGCTGATCTGTAAATATTCGAGTCCGGCGGCGTTGAGCTTCTCGATCCGGTCTCTGGTCATATAGTAGCCGTTGCTGATCAGCCCGGCGATCATACCTCGCGAGCGTATGTGCGCGAAGATTTCGTAAATCTGAGGGTGCAGCATCGGCTCGCCACCGCTAATCGTGATGATAGACGTGCCCAGCCCGGCCAACAGATCAATCCGATGCTTGACTGTTTCAAGCGGCACAGGGTCCGAGGTCTTGTCGTATTCATTGCAGTATTGGCAAGACAGGTTGCAGCGCCGCATCGGGACCAGGTGCGCCAGAATCGGATGTTTTGTAGAAAGCAACCCCCGCGATATGAGTTTCGCTTCGCGGAGGAGCGTAGAAAATTTCTTCATGCAGAATCGATTGTTGATGAACTAGAGCGGTTTGCAATTGCGTGTACGGTAGGGGCGGACCTGCGTGTCCGCCCCGGATTGGGTGTACAGGTAACCACCGGGGCAGACACATAGGTCTGCCCCTACACTGATTTACAAACCGCTCTAAGTCATTTTTATATTCATTCGTAGCTGTTATTCTTCCTCTTCGACAGTATGGCCCGCCCCTTTTTTCTCCCACGCCTCATCGATCTCCTTGGCCATCGCTTCACGGGTGAGATGTCGCGCGCCCTTGGCGTCGACGATCACGAACTGTTCAGCGGCGTCGAACGCCTCCTCGATGCGGAAATCTTTCCTTTCGCCCGGAATCTGCGCCTGCCCTTTATTATTAATCAGGCATTCCCGCCCGGCGCTCGCCTCGCCGAACCTGATCTCGACCCGGCGATCAATCGCAAATTTTCTCAGTTCTAGAAGGTTCATAGTTTATTTGCGACAGCCCTAATCCGCCGGCCCAAACATTCTGCTGACTGTCTGCCCGACACGGTCAGACGCGAAAAAGATGGACTTCACGGGCAACACGCCGAACAATTGATAATCGCCTATGGACTTCAACCCGGCTGAAGCGAGACAGCCGCATTGCGAGCAATCGGGATTGCCGCCGAACTGACAGGGCATGATTCTGCCCTCCAGATCGGCGGTGATGGAGAAGGTCGTGCGCGCGAAGATACACTCTTTGGGCGATTTCGGGGGACGGCGATAGCCTTCGAGCACGACGTCAGGCATATGCATCTTCGGAAATAGCGGCCGCAGACGCGCAATCTCTTTCAAAACAGCTTCCCGCTCATCCGGCGGAAGAATCTCCGTAGCCTCTTCTCCTATCTGCGGCGTGAAGATGCTAAACCAGATCTTCCGCACCTCGGGACGGGCGGACCAGAAAGAGAGAAACTCTTCGAAGTAGCGCGCGCCATCGGCGTTCTTAGAGACCATCTGGTTGGTTATGGTGCAATGCACGATGATCGAATGGCCCTCGATGTTCCGCAGGATGCGTTCATATGTCGCGGGCGCGCGCCGGACGTCATGATCCGGCTGCAAGCCGTCAATCGAGACGACCACGTGCAAAGCCTCGATCTTCGCCCACTCAGGAGGGATGGGGCGAACGGCGCTGGTGACGAGCTGGACTTCGACGCCCATCTTATCCAGTTGCGGCAACAGGACATCCAATTCGCGGAACCGCACCAGCGGCTCGCCGCCCACGATCGAGAGGTGGAGCGGGCGGCGACGGCGAACCAGCGCCAACACTCCGTCGATCAATTGCTGGCCCTTGTAATCGGCAAGCGTGCGCAGAGGCCCGCGCTCCCCGAGATGTTCGGGCTGGTAAGCGTAACATCCCGGGCAGCGAAGCGGGCACTCGCGGGTGATCTCGACCGACAACATCGGATGATAGCCGCTCAGAATGCGGCCCCAGCCGCGGATAATGTCTCGTTTTTTCATTGTGAGCCTTTACTACCGATCGTGGGGGTCGAGGAATGCGGAGTGCGGAATGCGGAATGCGGGATTTTGAACATAAATCGGTCATCTGAAATCGCAAAACGCGGAGAACTTAATTTGAGTATCTCTTGTCGCTCGAACACGGCCCAGGCCGCGCCCGCCGCGTAGGTCAGGGCTTTTTCAAAATATTTTACTGGTCTATGCGTAATTATTGCTCCTATGACTCCTGGGAACGCGATCCCTGGGAACGCAGGCGTCCTTGCCTGCTCGTCTCGGCAAAGAGCCGTCTACGGAGGCAAAGCAGGCAGGGACGCCTGCGCTCCCAGGGATCACGTTTACAGGGATTAATTCAAGCGAGAAAGCCATTCAGCTCCCGCTCAAGCTCGTCAGGTTGCGCCATCTCGCCGTTGTTTAGGCGAAGAAGCATGCGATCAATAATGGCTTTGGCCTCGTCCTTGCGGGCTCCGTTCAGGAAGCCGTCGAAGAAGTGATCGCCGGCCATCGCCCGGTTAATTTCGCTCTCTTTGTTGTGCTCGTTCAGCTCCGAGAAGTAGACGACCTTGTAGCGGCGGTTGTAGCTCGCTTCACGGTAGATTTCGAACATTACTTTTTCTGACTCACGCATAAATCAATTCGGCCAATAGTGGCGTGGGCTGCGATCTGTAGAAAATAAATTCGACAACTGTTTTCCGGTCGCGGAGCGACCTCGTGAGTTTAGCCCGGCTTTTTAAAGCCGGGACAATGAGTCCCCCCGACCTTAGTCGCGGAGCGACGGTTGACCGGGTCGGTCAACCGTCGCTCCGCGACTGAACCGAATATGGAACCGCTCCCCGGCTTTAAAAAGCCGGGCAAAGCTCAATCGCCGCTACCGCGGCTGCGGGGTTATCGCATTTATTTCTCAAAAACGATCAGCCTGCTCCACTATTGGCTGTTTCAATCAGCAACCATCCCGACATATTGCCCCGCCGAAGGTTGCGTAGGCAGCACGGGCAGTGATCTTCCACCGTCTTGCGCCTTCTCTTCCAACTCGAGCTGCAACCGCAGCATCCGCTCGTATTCGGCCATGCGGTCTTCCAGCGTCTTGACCTTATCGCGGTTGCGGATCATGTCCTCGCGGTATCGCTTGAGGAAGTAACCGATCGTCTCGACGCGAATCTTGATCGAGCCGCTCGGCTTATTCTCGTCGATGTCCTTGAAGCAGAAATAGGGCGTGCCCGAGTTCTGCACGACTTCTTCAACCACCGTGTAGATAGGCGCGTCATGACCGCACTTGAACGACGATAGTTCGAGCGCGACCAGGTTCGGGTGGCGCGCAGTGTACTTCGCCGCCCAAATCTTGCGGCTTGTGTTTTCGGAATAGGAATTCTTCCACGCGTCCTGAACGTCCAGCGGATGCTTGATTATCCCCGCGCGAACCTCGTCGCCGAACAGCCGCCAGAGGATGTCGTCGTCCATCGGCAGCGAGTCCATCGTGAAGACCGGGTAGCCGAGCTTCTGGAACTCTTCGAGGATTTCGTGGTTCAGCCCCGGATCGTTGTGATAAGGCCGCGCGAGCAGCACAACCCCGAGGCGGTCTTCGGCTTCGAGCTGATTGAGGGCCTCGCGCGCCTGGCCGCGCAGGATCACGTTATAAAAGATGTCGAGCGCCTTGTAACCCTCCTCGATCGCCCGGGTGTTCTCTTCGCGGGTCAGACCGAGGATGTCCTTGAACGCCTCGAACATCTGCTTTTCGAGGAAGCGCGGTTGATCCAGGTTCAGGAGGGGATCGAGATATCGAATTCCGTTCTGCCCGAAAAGGTCGCCTTCTTTGGTAAACGCGGCCTTGACCGCTTCGGGCGTGGTCGTCACCGTGGGGCAGGCGCGATTCGATTGAGTGTTAACCAATTCCGAAGGCAGCGAGTCGATCATCGGGAAGAAGATCAGGTCGAGCGGCTTCTTCTTGTGATGAACGTAAATCAGGTTGTGGACGTGCGGAATGCCGATCTTCGAGGGGAAGCACGGGTCAATCGCGCCGCGCTTCGCGCCTTCCTTGTAAAGCTGCTCGGTCGTGTAGTCAGAATAGATCAGGTTCTGCGGCGGAACGCCCAGGCTCTCGAAATACGCCGAAAAGAGCGGGTTGACCGAATACTGGTTGAGCGCGCGCGGGATGCCGATGCGCATCGTCTCGCGCTTCTTGAGCAGTTCATTGCGCTTCGCTCTGGCGCCCGTCAACGCGATCTTGGCTGGAGGGTCAGCGACCTTCGGCGGGTTAAAGCTGCGCCAGACGGCCTTCGCGCCAAGCTCGACGAAGTTCGGGTTGGCGGCCTTGACCGTGTCGAGACCCTTTTTGATCACGCGCATGTCGTTGACGTCTTCGACCAATCCCCTCTCGCAGGAGTTGCCGACGATCAATCGCTTGACGCCCGGCAGGATCGGTATCTTCGATTTGCGCGGCGTCTCCTGTTCTTCCAACTCACTAGGGGCGCCCGAAACCTTTACGTCGATGAAAGTGCGCAGGCATTTGTTCTTGCAGAAGTAACACCGCGTGTTCTCGTTGCGGTGCGTGTCGTAGCTGATCCGCTCGACATTGTCCAATCCGATGAAGCTCGTCCGCCGCCCGTTATCCCAGAGCCTGATGGCTTCGATGGCCGCGCCAATCGCTCCCGATTCGCCGCAGTGCTCGTGGACGGTGATGCGCGGCTGATCTTTGCCTTTGAAGCGCGACTCGATGAAATCGACCTGCGCCTTGACGGCGGCGAGGTTGTGCTGGGTGCCGCCCTGCAAGACGAAGTTCGAGCCGAGCGCCGCGATGTTCGGAATCTGCGAGACGTAGAGCCAGATGTTTTTCGGCAACACAGCGGCGAGGCCCGCCATGATCTCTTCCGGCTTCCACCCCTGCCGCTGGAAGTCGACGATGTCCGATTGCATGAAGACCGCGCAGCCGTAACCGAAGGTGGGCATGGCATTCGCGCCGAAAGCGATGTCGGCGTAATCTTCGACCTTCATCCCGAAGCCTTCGGCGGTGGATTGCAGGAAGTAGCCGTTGCCCGCCGAGCATTGAGTGTTCAGCTTGAAGTCCTTGACCTGGCGGTTCTTCAAAATGATCAGCTTGATGTCCTGCCCGCCGACGTCGACGATCACGTCCACGTCTTTGTAAAACTGCAGCGCCGATTCGGTGTGCGCGACGGTTTCTACCAGCGCGACGTCGGCCCCGAGCGTGTCCTTCAAAATGTCTTTGGCGTAGCCCGTCGTGCCGACGCCCATTACATTGAGCGTGGCGCCATGATCGGTGATCTGCTTCTCCAATTTGGCGAAGACCTCTTTAGTGTCTTCGATGGGATTGCCTTTGGAGAGCTGATAGGTCTTGACCAGCACGTTGCGGTTCTTGTCGAGCAGCACCGCCTTAGTCGAGGTCGAACCGCCGTCGAGGCCGATGAAGCCTTCCACCACCTGGCCGGGAGAGAAAGTGGCGGGAACGAACTTCTTGCCCTTGTATCGCTCCTTGAACGCGGTCAGTTCATCCGGGCCGCTCGACAAGCCTTTGCCGCCGGCCTTCTTCTTCTCTTCCAGGCGCCCGAAGTTGATGTAGTGATCGAGGTCGGCGAAGCCGCGGTAGACGCCGATGTTCTCATCTTCGGATTTGCCGAACTCCACCGCGCCGATGGCGGCGAAATACTGCGCGTTCTGGGGGACTTTGATCAGGTCTTTGGGATCAACCCCCTGCGGCAACTCCGTGTTGCGCTCCTCCCAGATCTTCGGAATGTTGTATTTCCATGCCTCGACCATCCCGCGAATATAGGTGTTGGGGCCGCCGAGCAGCAGAACGTGGGGCCGCAAAGTGTTGCCGCGCGTCAGCACCGACAGGTTCTGGCCGATGATGGCTTCGAAGAGCGAGGCCATCAACTCGGGCGGCGCCACGCCCATTTTCTGAAGCGAGTTGATGTCGGTCTCGGCGAAGACGCCGCACTTGCCCGCGACCGGGTGCAACTTCAAGTCGTAATAGCCCATGTCGCAGAGCTTGTCGGCGGGGATGCGCAGCTTGGCGTTGATCTTGTCTATGACCGCGCCGGTGCCTCCCGCGCACTTGTCGTTCATTGAGGGGATTTTCTTTTTCTTGCCGGTTTCCGGGTCTTCTTTGAAGATGATGATCTTCGCGTCCTGGCCGCCGAGTTCGATGACCGAGCCTGCCTCCGGGTAGAGCTTCTCGACCGCCAGGGAAACGGCGTTGACCTCCTGCACGAACTTCGCGCCGACGAGTCGCGCGATGCCGCCGCCGCCCGAACCGGTGATGAAGATGCGGAACGCGGAATTGGGAATTGGGAATTCCTCCTCGATGCGTTTGAGGAATTCCAGGACCTTCTCGGGCTGTTTGGTCTCGTGGCGTTGATAATCCTGCCAGAGGATTTCGTCTTTAGCCGGGTCGACCACGACCGCCTTCACGGTCGTTGATCCAACGTCGAGACCGATATAGAGCTTTTCGTAATTTTGATTCATCTGATTGTATGGTAGGGGCAGACCTGTGTGTCTGCCCCGGTGAAGCCTGTAAACTCAATCCGGGGCAGACACACAGGTCTGCCCCTACACTGATTCGTAAACCGCCACAGGTCTTGGTTTTAGCTCGCTCAATCCCCAGTCGCAAATGCGGCGCGTGGTCGGCTCTCCGACTTCATCAGTTCGGCCACGTGCTTGACGAAATTCGCCGCCGTGCCGATCACGCCCTTGTGGTGCGGGACGCGATAGAGTCCGCTCTCCATCTCCGGATGGTCGGCGACGTAATCGCGGACCTGTTCGACGGTCAGTCCCGTCTCTTCCAGGACGCGCGCGAACTCCTGTTTGGCTTTCACTTTCGCCTCGCCGAGCGCCATCTGAACGCGGCTGTGGGCGTTGATCTCACCCTCGCCCGAGGTTTCGATCGGCAGGTAGATCATGTCCTTGTAGAGATTGACCACCGCCGATTGCGCGCCGTCCGATTGTGTGGAGGGCATGCAGCCGAATGGTTTGAGCGAGAGCACCATGTGGGCGAGGTCTTTATTGGAGTAGTAGATGTTCTTGGCGACTTCCAAGTGACCTTCGCCGCCGGCGGCGCGCGAGTTGTAGAAGGGATGCGCCATTCGCTGTAGTTCGTATTGGTCGGTCAGGTCGTGCGGCAGGTAATTGAACGCCTCGCGGAGCCGGTTCCATTCGCGTTTGAAGATGGCCTCGGCGAGCGTCAACTGGGCCAGAGATTTTCTCATCCGCAATTCGTTCCTGACGCGCTTGTCGACGCGCCAGGCGGCGGGCATCGCCTCTTCGCCGTTCACGCCCTTGCGGTCTTTCTTCTGCTGCTTGGCCTGATGCATCAGGTACATGATCCAGGTCCCGATGGGCTCGACCATGACCTGCGCGCCCTCGCCTTCGAGGAAGCGGAACATGTTGAAATTGCCGTCTCCTTCGGTCGTCTGCGCGAAGAACTCGCCCGTCACTTTGACGATGGGCTTCACCCGCAGGCGGTCGACCTTGATCTTGGCGAAGCGCTCGCCGGCGCTCTTGAAGGCGTCGGCGTATTCTCTGCCGAAGAGCTGATCGAGGAATTTGCCTATGTACTCGGCGGTGTCGCCGATCGGCAGGTTCTTCAGGAAGCCGCCCGTCTTGCCTTCGAGCGTGAACTGGCGGTGGTTCTTGAAGACGTCCTGCAGGTAATCCATGCGCTCTTTCATCACGGCGTCTGTCTCGCCGGCGCTGACTTCGAATGGGCGGATTTGATAGCCGACGTCGTTGATCAGGTCGCCCATGTTCAGCGCGTTGAGGATGGCCAGGAAGAAATCGACGTTCATCTCAAGCCCGGCTTCGGCCTCCGACTGGTTCAGGCCCCCCGATTGCTGGAAGAGCATGACGCGGAATCCGTCGAAGCCAGAATTGCGCAGCGCCAGCCGGTACTCCGCCTCATACATCCCGAAGCGGCACGGCCCGCAGGCGCCGGCCGTGAAGAAGACGTGATTGTCAATGATCTCCTGGCGCGATTGGCCTTCCTGCTCCAATCCCTGCAGGAACTGCACCAGATTCCCGACCGTGAAGTAAGTGGGATTACATTGGCCGTTATTTCCGTACTCCTTGCCGGTCTGAAAAGCCGCCACGTTTGGAACCGGTAGGGCCTCGCATTTATACCCCAGGCCTTCGAGCGCCCCATGAACCAACTGTTCATGCTTCCATGTGAGGCCGCCGAAAAGCAGTGTGGTATTTTTGCGCTGGCTTTTTGTAAATGGGTTTTCGACCGGTCGTTTGAAGTGTTGACGGGGCTGAGACTCGACCCCCATCTCGCGCGCCAGTCGGCTGCGCTCCTCTTCGAGCTTTTGCTTGATCAACTCTTCCTTTGACATGATATTGACCAAGCCGCTCGTCGCGGTCGTCTCTCCTGACAGACTGGAATCCATAGGCATCTTTTATCACCTCGCGTGGTTTGTAACTGACTTGTGTGAATGATTAGGTTCGAGTTAGAAACGGCAATCTAAATGCCACCTTTTAATTGACGCCTGCGCTTCGAAGGCTGACTTGGCGTTTGGTTGTTTGAATCTGGCGTGTCTATAATTGATAACTCGTTCACAATCAACTAAATAACAACTGCGTTGAAGCGCTATGCGGGCGCCACAGTCGAGCGAAATATTGTTGCCTTAAGCGTCATCCGGCGGTCAAATTCGACGCTCAGATTGGTAAAGATGGCTGATCAATGGGCATTTATGATACTAAGCAGTGGTTTTTCCATGTAAACAGTAGTTATATGCCACACGAGAGTTGAATCGTTAGATGGATTCGAGCCTTATTGACCCCGGCACGCCGCCGGGAGCGGTAGCGACCAGCTTCGCACAGCAGGAATTGATCAACGCATCGGTCATGGCGAAGGAGCTGAGATTCCCGCAAGAGCTTTTGCGAACTTTGCGCCTTTGCGCCTTTGCGCCTTTGCGAGAAACTCGTCCACGCGGTCCGGTTTCTCGTAAAGGCGCAAAGTTCGCGAAGAATCTTCTCAAGGCTGCGCAGTTTCTGTCCGGTGGCCGAAACTATGATCTAGCCCCCAAAATGCAACGAAAATACAAGGAGGCAAAATGCATAAAGACCCGGA
>Ga0207428_10000834_pt1 | contig 34716 bp, 25 predicted proteins | sample RhiMethybrSRZTD1_FD_187600 | JGI IMG/M metagenome (GOLD analysis project Ga0207428, IMG submission 187600) | Populus rhizosphere microbial communities from Tennessee, USA - Rhizosphere MetaG P. TD hybrid SRZTD1 (SPAdes) (version 3) | ecosystem: Host-associated > Plants > Roots > Rhizosphere >...
GAACAACAACTGCTTCTTCTGGACGACCGGGACGAACGGCTCCAGGTTCCAGTCCATCGTCCGGTTCGGGTTTGCACCGTACGCGCGCGCCTGGGTCAGGAGCTTCTCGAGATCGGGTAACCCGGCGGTGCTGTCGACGCCGCCCCGCCCTCCGCCACCACCACCGCCGCCGCCCCGGCCTCCGGCCCCGCCGGGAAACACCATCGAGAGCCCGACGGTCGGGCGCACCATGTTCTCTTCCCACGTCCAGCCGTCGAGATCCATGAGCGGCACGTCGCCGCTGATGAGGCCGCCCGTCATGAAGATGCCGGCGCTCGTGATGCCCTCGACGCGCGCGACCGGGATCGCGTCGCTGTCGGACTGATACGCGACACGCGTCCGCAGCATCTGGTTGAAGTCGAGCATTTCGCTGACGTCGTCATAGCCACGAACGCCCGGTTCGATGAGGCCGAGGTCGGTGGACGCGTCGATGAAACCCGGATACACGTTCGCGCCTTTCGCGTCGACGATCTTCGTTCCGGTGGCCGCGACGTTCGCGCCGATTGCCTGAATCCGGTTGCCGCGGATGACGATTGTTCCCTTCTCGATCACCGGCCCGGTGACCGGCACGATGCGCGCGTTCGTGATGCTCCAGGTCGGGCCGGCGCCGTTGTACTTCACGTCAACTGGCTGGCTCTCGATGTTGAAGAGATTGCCGGCCGTCGGCGCCGCGCCGCCACCCTGCGCGCCGGCGCCGCGGCCGCCGGCCATCCCCGCTTTCTCCTTCGCGACCATCTCGACCCGCTGCAACTCCTGCACGCGGTCGTAGTACGCGATGCCGTCGATGTAGGTCTTCTCCACGATCGCGTACGTGCTGAGCGGGTGGTGCGACCAGATGACGACGTCGGCGTCCTTGCCGGTCTCGAGCGAACCGACGCGCTGATCGATGCGCAGCTGCCGCGCCGGGTTCATCGTCACCATCGCGAACGCCTGATCGTCGGTGATGTCGCCCCAGCGGACGGACTTGGCTGCCTCGGTGTTCAGACGGCGGGCGTGCTCGGCGCTGTCGGAGTTGATCGAGACCGAGACGCCCTTCGACGTCATGATCGACGCGTTGCCGGGAATGGCGTCCTCCGCCTCGATCTTGTAGCCCCACCAGTCGGAGAACGTGGACCCGCCGGCGCCGTGGGCGGCGATTTCCTTCGCGACCTTGTAGCCCTCGAGGACGTGCTGGAAGGTCGCGACCTTGAAGCCCATTTCCTCGGCGAGGCGGATCATCATCAGGATCTCGTCCGCGCGATAGCAGTGGACGTGCACGAGGCGCTTGCCCTCGAGGATCTCGACGAGCGCGTCGAGCTGGAGGTCCCGCCGTGGCTGAAGCACGTCCTGTCCGCCGGCCTTGGCCTTGTCGTACTCCTGCCAGGCCTTCTGGTAGACCTTGGCGCGCGTGAACGCGTCGCGAATGACGAACTCGACGCCCTGGCGCGTCGTCGGATAGCGCAACGGACCGGCCTGCGCCTGTGCGGCCGGACGCTTCGGGTTCTCGCCGAGTGCGAACTTGATCCCGGGGAGCGCGCCCTGGAAGAGCAGATCGTCCGCCTTCTTCACCCCCCAACGCAGCTTGATCACGACCGTCTTGCCGCCGATCGGATTCGCGCTGCCGTGCAGGATGTTGGCGATGGTGAGCCCGCCGGCCAGATCGCGCTGGATCGCGATGTCCGTCGGGTTGAGCACATCGCCCATGCCGGTCATCGAGCTCACGGCGGTGGCGCCTTCGTTGATGGCGTCGTTGGCGATGTGGGAATGCGCGTCGATGATGCCCGGCGTCACGAACTTGCCCGTGCCGTCCACGACCGTCGCGCCCGCTGGGATCTGCACGTTCGTCCCGACCGCGGAGATCTTGCCGTCGCGCATGACGATGGTGCCGTTCTGGATCGTACCGCGGGTGACCGTGAGGATGGTCGCGTTCCGAATCGCGACCACGCCGGCCGCGGCGGGCGGACCGGCTTGTCCGGCCTGACCGGTGAGCGCGGCGGTCAGCACTGACCTCGACGGGAGCGCAGCTGCCGCGACGGCCGCGAGCGTGACGAGCGAAAGACGCAGGGATCGGCCTACCAAAGGAGCCTCCAGGAGGAATCGAGCGGCAAGACTGTAACGTACGGAAGGGGATGACGACCAATGAAGGGGAGTGCCGTGCCTCCCCGCAGGTCCGTTTGGACCTGCGGGGAGAATTCTCGAACCGGCGAATCGGTCAGTTGCCTAAAAGCTGAACCTGACACCGAGACGGATGTCGCGCCGCCCCAGGAACAGGTTCTTCATGCCGAACTGCGGATCCGCCAGAATGGTGGGCCTGGCTGCCGCAACGGCAACCGGATCGAACCCGGCGAAGAACGATTCGATCGGTGTCAGGGTGAACGAGCTGCGATACTGCCGTCCGTAGATGGAGGTCGCCACGTCGTTGTCGAACACGTTCGCGACGTTCAGGCTCAGGTTGACCTTCTTGTTTCCGCCCAGCCTGAAGTCATGCTGCACCAGGAGGTCCATCGCCTGCTCGACCGGCGTACGGCCGAGATTTCCACGGCCATCGTAGAAGACCCAGCTGTAGCCCTGGTAGGTGATGTACTTGGAGAACAGGGCGCCCGACCGCGCGTACCAATTGATGCCGACGCTCGTCCCCCACGGCAGGTCGTAGGTGCCCTGCAGCTTGAGGTAGTGCGGACGATCCGTGTTCAGCCGGCCCAGCACCGGTTGTCCGTGCGTGTCGTACATCATCCACGGTCCATCGTAGAGACGATTGACGTTCGGCGACAGCCTCGCCGTCCCGCCTCCAGCCTCGTCCGAGCTCGCCAGTCCGGGGTAGTTGCCGTACAGCCGGCTCCAGGTGTACGTCGCCAAGCCGGACCATCGATTGGACAGGCGCTTCTTGAAGGAGAGCTCGACCGCGTCGTAGTCGCGCACGGGCTTCTGTTGAGGAAACTTCTGGCCGTTGATGGGCTGGTATGCCTTGCCCGGTCCCCAGAGGAAATCCAGTTCACCGATGGAACCCCAGCCGGGGTTGCCGATGAAGTAGAACTCGGTGCCGGCCTCGTTCCAGCCGAAGTCCTCGATGGCCCGCGTGATCCAGTTGTGGACGTAGCGAACGCCAACGGAGGTTCGAGCGCTCAGCTCGTGATCGAGACCGATCGTGAACTCCTGGCTCTGCGTCGGCTTGATGTCGTCCTGGATCACGTTGCGCACCTGGCCGAAGTACTTCAACATGACGTCGATCGTCTCGGGGTTGTTGGCTTCGTTCGACCCGAACCGCAGCGTCGAGACCTCGAGGAGCCGGCCCGGGCAGCCCGTCGGGCCTTCCTGGCAGTTGATGCTCTTCCAGTCGAGCGTCTCGAGCGTCCAGTAGTACTGGTGCCACTGCTCGCCACCGAGCGAGCCGCGCGGCATCTCCAGCTTCGTGATGTCGAAGAACCGGCCGAAGCTGGCGTAGCTCTTCCATTTCCCGTCGCCCTTGATGTCCCACGCGAAGCCGATCCGGGGCGCAATCTTGTCGCCGAACCCGAACTTGATGCCGTCCGACTCCTGGCCTGGGGTGTAGAACGGAATCCGCTCCGACTCGACGCGAACGCCGGCGTTGATCGTCAGCCGAGCGGTCGGCGACCAGGCGTCCTGAAGGAAGAACCCCCAGTTGTCCGAGTGAATGTCGCCAGTGCTGAGGACGTTGTTCGAGACCTGGTAATAGCCATACGGTCCACGCGACTCGACGCCGGTGGACGCCGCGTACGTCTGGTCCCAGAAGAACGTAATGGTCGGTTCAACCTGGCCCGACAGCCTGTCGTTCCCGATTCGCTCGAATCGCACGCCCGCCTTGAGCGCGTGCTGCCCCATCCCGGATACGTACCAGGTGGAGGTCGCGTTGACGTACGATCGCGTCAGTTTGTCGCGCGTGGTTCTCGAGTTGGCCGGGTTGTCGATGTAGCCGTTGGGCTGGATCAGGTCGGGCGGGACGTTCGGGAATACCGAGATGTTGCCATTCATCGAGTGGCGGATTTCCGTGCCGTTGCCAAGCGTTTCCTGGTCGGTCATGAAGTATCCGCCTGATAGGTTCACGAACCAGTTGGGGCGCAACACCCAGTCGAGCACGCCGGAAAACGTATTGTTCCAGGAGTTGTTGCCCGGCAGGCCGTAGTTCGTGTTCGCGTTCGATGTGCTCGTGCCGTCCGGCTCGATGCCGGGAAGCGACCGGCGGCTGCGATTCCACGTCGGCGCATAGGTGAACTTCGCTCGCATGCTGTTCGCGATCTGCCAGGTGCCGGTCGCATTCACCCGGTCGGCCGGATTGTCCTGCGTGAAGGTCTGCGTCGCAGGCCCCCCGTTCGTGGGCGGCGTCCGGAACGTGACGGTTCTCGTCGTGTGCACTCGAACGGGGGCGTACCCGACGTAGAACCAGGCCTTGTTCCGCACCACCGGGCCGCTCCCCTCGAGGACCGGCTGCCAGTCGGGGATGTCGTCCAGCGGGAACTTCACGACCTCGGCCAGGTTCGCGTTTGTCGGAACGGGCCGCACGGTCGGGCGCACCGCGCCCTTGAGCCACTCGTTGTTCGTGTAGTACGTGCCGACGTCCACACGGAACACGTTGCTGCCCGACTTCGTGACCGCGTTGACGACGCCACCGGTCGCGCCAGGGAACTCCGCGTTGTAGCCGCTGGTCTTGACCTGCACTTCCTGGACGAAGTCGGTCACCACCGACTTGCCGGACGACCCGTTCTGGAGGTTGGTGGTGTCGATGCCGTCGATGATGAAGCGGTTCTCGGCGCCGCTCGCGCCGCCGATCGACACGCCGCCGGCGCGCGCCTCGAGATTGGAACCGGGCGACATCGCGATCACAGAGCTGAAGTCGCGACCCTTCGGGATGCGGTCCATCAGATCCTGCGACACCGTCGCGAACGTGGCGTTCTGCTTCACGTCGATGATCGGCGAGTCGGCCACGACGTTCACGCTCTCCGTCACCTGGGCGGGGGTCAGAGTCAGCGGGATCGTCAGCAGTTGGCCGAGCACGACGACCGTGTTCTCGACCCTCGCCACGGTGAAGCCGGTGAGCGTCGCCGTGATGGTGTAGGTTCCCGACGGCAGGGCCGGGAACCGGTAGTTCCCCTGTGAGTCGGTGATGGTCGTACTGGCGCCGACGACACTGGGGCTCTTCGCTTGAACGGTCACGCCGGGCAACACGCCACCCGAGGAGTCCTTGACGACCCCTTGAATCGATCCGGTCTGTTCCTGCGCAAAGGCAGGTGTGACCAGCAGCAGCAACGTACAGAGAGCCAAGACGAGCGAACCAAGTCTCATCTTCACGGCATCCTCCTGTTGGGCTGGGGAGACGGTCTCGTCCCTATTTTCAGGTGTTCATCCCTAAAAAATAGCACTTCAGCCCACTGGATGCGACGGAATCGAACACTTACGGGGGCACTATTGAAGGGCGGCCTGGGGACGCGACTAGTTAATGGGGCAATGAGGCAAATGGGGCAATGTGCCCCGACCAGGCAACGCGTGCCATCGCCCGGGCCCCCTCGCCCTTACTGGTTCACGTGGACAATCTTGGCCGGGGCGAACCCGTTGAAGTGCGTGCTGCTCGCGGCGGAGTAGGCGCCGATGTTCGGTGCGTAGATGAACTCCCCGAGCTCGAGGTCAGGCAACTGCTCTGCCAGACTGATCGTGTCCAGGGCGTCGCAGGTCGGGCCAAACACCGAACAGATCTGGCTCGGACCCCGCCGGAAGCTCTTCAGCGGGTACTGGCAGTGATCGAAAATCACGCCGCTGAACGTGTGATACACCCCGTCGTTCACGTAGTAGCAGAGCTTGCCCTCGCGGATGGCCTTGCCGATGATTTGCACGATGGCGGTCGCGGCGGACGCCACGAGGAACCGCCCGGGCTCGGCGAGAATCTCGATGGGAGGAGGAAACAGGCGGTCAAGCTCCTGGTTGATGGCTCGGGCGATGCTCTTGAACGCCGGAACCGTGTCGTCGTAGTGCGCCGGAAACCCGCCGCCGATGTCGAGGAGCTTGAGCTCGAAGCCACGCGTTTTCGCCTCAGCGAAGACGCTCGAGGCCAGGTGCAGGGACTGGATATAGTTCTGCACGTTGGTGCATTGACTGCCGACGTGGAAGCTCAACCCCTCGACTTCGAGCTTGTTGTTGCGCGCGAACGAGATGAGGTCCACGGCTTCGCCCGGCAGCGCCCCGAACTTGCTCGAGAGCTCCACCATCGACCCCGTGTTGGGCACTCGCAGCCGCAGCGCGAGGCCCGCGTGCGGCGCGTGTTTCGCGATCTTGATGACCTCCTCATGATTGTCGTAGGTCACGAGCGGCTTGTATTGATCCAGTTGCTCGAGCGTATCGGTCGCTTTGATCGGATTGGCGTAGATGACGCGATCCCAGATGAACGCCTGTCGCTTCTCGTCGGGCAGGTCCTTCACGTTCTCGTGCACCGTCAGGAACTCCGCGATGCTCGCCACGTCGAAGCTCGCGCCGGCCTCGTAGAACGTCTTGACGATTTCAGGGGCGCTGTTGGCCTTGACGGCGTAGTACGCCTGGACGCGCGGCAGGTGCTTCCGGAACTGCCCGTAATTCTCGCGCAAGGCCTTGTGGTCCACGACGACGAGAGGCGTGCCGTGCGCCTTGGCCAGGCGGAGCAAGGTCTTCTCGTCCATCAATCGCCCTCGGTGATCAGAAAGTTCTTGAACTGCCACGGATCGGACCGGTCGAGCTGCGGCCGGTTGAAGCCCTGAAAGACGTTGGAATAGTGCTTCAGCGGGTTCCAGTCCGAGGCGAGCGAGAGGAAGTTGCCGAGATAGGGCTTGCTCGTCGCGAGGATGTCCTCGTGCGGCAGGTCGTCGGGCACGCACATCCCCCGACGCGGATTCTCGAGCATCCAGAGGCAGGCCGCCACCACCGAGATGGCCACCTGCATCGTCGTGGCGTTCTGATGTGGCACGAGGCGCCGGGACTCCTCGATCTCCAGGTCCGTGCCGCACCACCACGACTGGTACGGGTGTCCCATGACCAGGGCGCCGAGGATGTCGGCGCCGCTCGTGATCTCATCCGTCATGATGCGGATGCGCGGCTGCAGATCGTAATCGCGTCCGCGCAGCTCGTACAGCGAGGCGATGGCGCAGTCGCACGGGCAATACGCGTAGTGCACCGTCGGACGGTACAGTGCCTTGCCGTCCTTCCAGACGGTCAACTTCTCGGTGATGGTGAAGGCCTCGCCGTGACGCACGACCATGCCGACGACGTGGTGGGCGGGTGGAACCCAGGTCGCGACAAACGTGTTGATGCCCATACGCGCCAGGCAGATCTGGCTGCGCGGGCCGTCGGGATGTTCGAACGCCAGGGCAGGCAGCTCCTTTTCGTGCGTGCCCCAGCCCATCTCGGCCGTCGTCGTGCCCTCCTCGCGGAAGCCCTCGACGCTCCAGGTATTGACGAACTCGTCGACCTCCTTGGGCCGGTCGGTGACCTGCGTGTCCCGCTCGCTGCAGTGAATCACCTTCACGCCCAGCTCGTGGGCCAGGTGGTTGAACTCATGGGCCTTGGCGTGATGGGCGATCCGCTCGGCCTCAGCGTCGACGAATTTCCGATCCGCCAGGGCCCGCGCCGCGATGTCCAGCAGCGCGTGCTTGGTGAAATGGCTGATCAGTCCCGGGTTGGCGCCATGCTCGAGGACCGCGGTCGGTCCGGGCTCCGTCCAGGATGCCACCATCTTCCGCAGCTTCATGTGGCGCCAGTAGAGCGTCCGCTCGGTCGGAGGCTTGTCGCCGGCGCCGGCATACGGATCCCACAGCTCCACCGACGTGTTGATGTACAGGATGCCCCGGTCGTGGCACCACTGCACGATCTCCACGCAGTCGATATTCCACGCCAGATCGATCAGCAGATCGCCCTCTGACAGATGTTGCTCGAGCAACGCGCCCATGTTCCCGGCCGTGACCTGATCCTGGACGAACGTCATGCCTTGCTCGATCCAGGGCCGCAGGATCTCGTGATCGGGGTTGAAGTCCATGATCGTGATGCGTTTGGGATCGACGTGGACGTGACGCAACAGGATCGGCAGTGTGCACCGCGCGACGGCCCCGAAACCAACGAACAGGATTCGATGAGAAAAAGTCGGCATTCCCATGTGCGCTCTCCGGGAAACGTCGCTACGTGAGCTTCTTCACGAGCACTTTGGAATTGCGGCCGCTCTGGTCGTACCGCTCACGGCGCGCCGGCGGCAGCACGTCTGGAGTGCCTTCGACGAAGCCGCCCTTGGACTGAAAATACGTGAAGGCCTGGGTTGAGAGCGCGAGCAGTTCCTTCAACCCCAATTCGCGCGCTCTGTTTTCCACGAACTGAGTGAGCTTGCGGCCGATGCCCTGGTTCTCGTGCGAGGCGCTGACGTACAGGGACGCCAGCTCGCCCTGCTTCTGCTCGGGATACACGTGCAGGGCGACGCACGCCACGGGATTCTTGTCGATCTCGAAGATGAAGTAGTCACTGAGATTTTTCTCAATCATGCTCTTGGTGCGCCTGACCAGCTCGTCGGCCTCGACGCCCTGCTTGGTCAGCAGCTGGATGGCCCGGGCATCTTTCTTCTTTGCGGGTCGGATGTTCTCGTACTCGTTCGCATGGATCAGCGTGCCCAGCCCCTGGTTGGAGAACACCTCACCCAGCAGGCCCTCGTCCAGGGTGCCATTGATGACATGCACGCGCGGAACGCCGGCGTTGCCCGCCGCCGCGGCATACTGCGCCTTCAGGAGCATTCTGTGTGAGAAACCTGCGGTGTCCTGCCGGACAATCGCATCGAGCTCGGGGACGAGCATCTGTCGGATGATCTGGCCGCGGTACATCAAGCCGTCCTGCGAGGTGACGAAGATCAGCTTGACGGCTTTCAGCTGCTCGGCCACCGCCACGGCGACGCCGTCGGAGTTCACGCGATAGGTCTTGCCGTCGCCGTCGAAGCCAAGCGGCGGGATGACGGGCACGACACCCTGGGTGAGCAGCGACTGGAGCAACTCGGTATCGACGCGCTCGACCTTGCCGGTGAACAGATGATCGACGCCCTGGAGGATGCCCACAGGATGGGCGATGATGACGTTCGTACAGGCCGCGCGCAGGTCGTTGGCCGAGAGACCTTCCAGAATCTCGTGGGTCAGCCGCGTTGAGGCCGTGAGCGCCAGATCGAGCGTCGCCGCGTCAGTGATCCCGGAGCCGTCCACGTCGGAGGCGACGACCTTGCGTTCACTGGCGAGCTTTCGGATCTGCTCCGACGCACCGTGGACGAGCACGACGCGGATGTTCAGCGACCAGAGCAGCGCGACGTCGAGCAGCAGCGTCGCGAAGTTCTCGTCCGTGACGATGTCGCCGTCAATGGCAAGGATGAACGTCTTTTCTCGGAATTGCGGGATGTACTGCAGGATGCCCCGCAGGTCGGTCAGCTTCCTGCCTTCTGCACCCGTCACGGCTCGACCACGAAGCTGGCGAACTGCCAGAGATCGGCATCACTGACTGCCGGCGCGCCGAATTTGGTGAACAGACGCGATCGACTGTCGAGCGGCGTCCAGCTCGACCGGACTGACGGACACGGGCCCAGGTACGGGGCGGCGATCGCCAGAATCTCTTTGTGCGGCAGATCGTCGGGGACCAGGATGCCCTCCGACGGATGACCAATCATGTACACGAGCGCACTCAGCACGCCGGCGGCCACCTGGAGTGTGGTCGCGTTCTGACCGGGAACGAGCTGGCGGGACTCATGGATGTCGAGCTGGGAGCCGGTCCACCAGGTCGTGAGCCCGTGCCCCATCAGGAGGACGCCGAGCTCATCGATGCCGTCGGTGATCTCGTCCGTCATGATGCGCAGCCTGGGTTGCAGCTGAAAGTTGCGCATCGTCAGCTCGTAGACGCTGAGAATCGCGTTGTCGCACGGCATGTACGCGTAGTGCACCGTGGGCCGGTACACGGCCTGGCGCCCCTCGATCGTCTCCTCCCACGCCGTCAGGTGGTCGCTGATGGTGAACGACTCGGCATGACGGACGACCATCCCGATAATCGGCCCCCCCTGGGGCACCCAGCTGTGCACGAACGTGCGCATGCCCGGTTGCGCGAGGAAGATTTGGTTGCCGGGGCCGCCGATCGGCACATGGGCGTGCTTCGGCAGGCGACGCTCGTGCGTGCCCCATCCCATCTCGGCCGGCGCCGTGCCTTCTTCGTAGAACCCTTCGATCGACCAGGTGTTGACGAACTCGTTGATCCCCTTCGGCTGCGACGACAGCTGCGTGTCGCGTTCCGAGATGTGGATGACCTTGGTGCCGGTCGCCTGGCTCAGCCGCGCGAACGATCCGTCGGCGTGGGTCTCGGCCGCGGCGATGAGCTGCTCGAATGCCGCGCGGTTGACCCCGGTGGCGGCGGGCAGGCCCTCTTCGAGCATGGTGGTGGCGATCTCCAGGAGCGCCCGCTTGGTGAATTGGCTCACGATGCCGGGATTCGCGCCGTGATCGATGATCGCCGTCGGACTTGGCGTCGCGCGCGCGTTGAGCCGGTCCTTCAGCTGCCGGACTCGCATCTGCCGGGAGTAGAGGCTGCGGTCGTAGGGCGACTTGTTCTCGATGTCGCCGTAGGGATCCCACTCTTCAAGGGAGGTGTTGACGTAGCGGACGTCGCGCGCGCCGCACCACGTCAGCAGATCGAGCGTCTCGCAGTTCCAGGACAGGTCGACGATGATGTCGCCTGGCCCGACCAGCTCGGCGAGCATCGACGTGTAGTTCTCCTGCGTCAGCCGGGCTCGTTTGAAGACGACGCCGGACTGTAACGGATCCGCGATCGTGGAGCGGACATCCTCAAAGTCCATCACCGTGATGCGATTGGCCGGCATGTCGACGTGCCGGAGGAGGAGCGGCAGCGTACACCGGCCCACCGATCCGCAACCGAGCATCAAGATGCGTCCATTGAAAGGGGTTCGGGTCGTCACCGGTCCATTATCCTCAAATATCCTCAAATTGGACCGGGCGCGGCCCACGCGCGGCTTCCTGTTCGAGCCCGCGCGAGCCGTTATCCCGCGAGCAGCGTCAACAGCGCCTTCTGCACGTGCAGCCGGTTCTCGGCCTGATCGAAGATGATCGACGTCGGCGAGTCCATCACCGCGTCGGTCACTTCGAGCCCACGATGCGCGGGCAGGCAATGCATGAAGAACGTGCCGGCGCCGGCCCTGGCCATCAGCGCCTCGTTCACCTGGTACGGCTGGAACACCCGCTCGCGGACCTCGGCCTGACTCTCTTGTCCCATTGACGTCCACCCGTCCGTGTACACCGCGTCGGCGCTGGCGACGGCCTCAATCGGGTCGTTCGTCGTCGTGACGGTCCCGCCACCGCGGGCGACGGCCTGTGCCCCAGTGACCACGGCCGGCGGCAGCTCATATCCCGCCGGTGACGCGACACGCACGTGCATTCCGAGCATGGCGCCGGCGTGCGCGAGCGAGGCAGCCACGTTGTTCCCGTCGCCGACGAAGGTCAGCATCCGCCCGGCCAGATCGCCGAGCTTCTCCCGCAGCGTCAGCATGTCCGCCAGCGCCTGGCACGGATGCTCCTCGTCTGTCAGCGCGTTGACGACGTGCAGGCGCGACGAGGCCGCGGCGAACTTCTCCAGCACGGCCTGGCCGAAGGTCCGGACGACGGCCCCCCACACCCATCGTTCGAGATTGTGCGCGACATCCTCGACCGACTCGCGCCCGCCGAGGGCGCCTTCGACCTGCGCATCGATCACCTCGCCGCCCAGCTCCCGCACGGCAATCACGAACGTGGTGCGCGTCCGGAGAGACGGCTTGTCGAAGAGGAGCGCGACATGCTTCCCGGAAAGCGGCCGTACCGAGAGCCGGCCCGCCGCCCGGTCGGTCTTCAGCGCGGCCGCCAGATCCAGCACCTCGTCCAGCTCTTCGTGGGTCAGGTCGAGGAGAGAGAGGAAGTCTTTGGAGGATGTCTTTTGCGCTCTACTCATGTCCGGTACGCCGCATTGATCTTGATGTACTCCTCGCTGAAGTCACAGGTCCACATCGTGAACTCGTGCGATCCGCCGGTGCCGAGATTCACGACGATGGTCACGGTTTTCCCGGCGAGCACCGAGGCGGCCTCGCCGGCGCGCTCGTCGTGCGGGACGCCGTCCACGAACAGCGCGACGGGTCCAATCTCCACCCCGGCATGCTCCAGCACGAACGCCGCGCCCGATCGACCGGCGGCCGCGACCAGGCGGCCCCAGTTGGGATCGCCGCCGTGAATCGCCGTCTTCACCAGCGGCGAGTTGGCGATCGTGCGGGCCGCGAGCTGCGCATCAGCGACCGACCGGGCTCCGGTGACGCGCACGGTCACGAGCTTGGTCGCGCCCTCGCCGCCGCGCACGATCTCGCGCGCGAGGTGGCCGGCCACGGTGCGCAGGCCCTCGAGCAAGTACGGATCGTCCTCGCGCGTGACCGTGACGCCCGACGCGCCCGACGCCAGGACGAAGACACAATCGTTCGTCGAGCACTCGCCGTCCACGGTGATGGCGTTGAAGGTCTCGTCCACGACGCGCCGCAGCGCGCCGGCGAGCACGGCGGGTTCGACCCGCGCATCCGTGGTCAAGCATCCGAGCATCGTCGCCATGCGCGGCTCGATCATTCCGGAGCCCTTCGCCATGCCGCCGACGGCGAAGACGCCACCCGGCGCCTCGACGTGGACAGCGGCGGCCTTCGGGAACGGATCGGTCGTCATGATCGCGCGCATCGCATTTTCAGCGCCGCTCACATCGAGGAGGCGCGCGGCCTCAATGACGCCGGCACGAACCTTGGCCGCGTCGAGCAGGACGCCGATGACGCCGGTCGACGCGATCAGCACCTGCTCCTTCGAACAGCCGACTTCGGCCGCGGTCGCGGCCGCCATCTCCTGTGCTGCGGCAGCGCCGGCGTGGCCCGTGCAGGCGTTGGCGCAGCCGCTGTTGATGACGATCGCCCGGGCCAGGCCGCCCGATCTCTTCAGGTGATCTCGCGACACGAGGATCGGCGCCGCGGCGGCGAGATTCGTCGTAAACACGCCGGCGGCCGCCACTGGTTCGCCGGCGGCGATGAGCGCCAGATCGAGCGGCGCCGCGCCGCTCTCAGGCTGCCGCTTGAGCCCGCATGCCACGCCCGCCGCGCGAAACCCCTGCGGAGCGGTGATACCGCCGTTGACCAGACGAATCATGCCGCTCCTTGCGCTACGGTCCTGCCACGCGCGGCCGCCGCCGACGCGGCTGTGAACCGCAACACTTCGCGAAGAGGAAAGACCATCGCGTACTGCCCACAGCGGCGGAAGAGCGGGCAGCCGAGACAGTCCGCCGTAATCTTCTCCGGGAGCCAGACGTGCGGCACGATCGAGAAATTCTGGCGAACGAAAAAGCCCGCGTCGTGCGTGAACGCACAGAGCGTCTCGAAACCCGCGGCGCGCGCGCGCCCCCGAAGCTCGCCGACCAGCCTCGCCGCCAGACCCGCACGGCGAACTTCCCTGGCGACCACGAGCGAACGCACTTCGGCCACGCGCTTCGAGAGCGGCGCCAGCGCGGCGCAGGCTTTGACGATGCCGTCGACCTCGCAGACGACGAAGCGATCCGCGTGCCTGGCAATTTCGCCAGGCTCGCGGGGCAGCAAGTGGCCCTCGCTCCGATGTGCGTTGATGAGCGCATGAAGCGCGTCGGCATCAGCCGCCGTGGCCGGTCGAATCTGCAAGCCGGTCAATTGAGTCTCTCCCGTTCACTTCGCGGCCCACAACCCGGGCCGCGCTACGTACTCGTATGACGAATCGCTTCCTCCAGAAGGGCGATCGCCTCGTCGACGTCCCGCTCTGTCGCGATGTAGGGCGGCAGCAGGCGAATGACGCGGGTCGCCGTGCGGTTCACCAGCAACCCGCGCTCGAGCGCCGCCGTCACGATCGGCGCCGCGTCGTCCTTGCACTCGAGCCCCGCGATGAGGCCGGCGCCGCGGACTTCGACGATCCGGTCCGCGTGACGCGCCTGCAGATCCCGAAGCCGGTCGAACAGAAACGCCGACACGCGCGTGATGTTCTCGAGCAGCCCACCCTCGAGCGCATCGAGAAACACGAGCGCCGCGCGGCACGCCAGCAGGTTGCCCCCGTACGTGGTGCCGTGATCTCCAGCCGCGACCGCCGGCGCCACTCTGGCGCTGACCATGGCCGCGCCGACCGGCACGCCCGCGCCGAGCGCCTTGCCGAGCGCCACCAGATCCGGCCTCAGACCGATCGTCGGGCTGTGCAGGAACGTGCCGGTCCGGCCGGATCCGCTCTGCACCTCGTCGGCGATGAGGAGCGCGCCCGAGCGTGTGCAGGCGGTCGTGATCGCCCGCACGAGCGCCGCGGAAAGTGGCCGCACGCCCCCCTCGCCCTGAATCGGCTCGACGATCACGGCCGCCGTCGAGTCGTCGACGAGGGCGTCGAGCGCGTCCGGCGCGTCAGTAGACGCGAACGTCACGCCCGGCACGAGCGGCGCGAACGGCCCGCGATAGTGCTCGTCCCACGTCACCGAGAGCGCGCCCATCGTCCGGCCGTGGAACGAGTGCGTGAACGCCACGAACTTCGTCCGTGCCGTCTCGCCTCGCGCGTGCCAGTAGCGGCGCGCAAACTTCAGGCAGGCCTCGTTCGCCTCGGTTCCGCTGTTGCAGAAAAACGCGCGCTCGAGGCCCGTGAGCGCCGAAAGTCGCGCCGCCAGCTCGCCCTGCAGCGGATGGAAATAGAGATTCGACGTGTGCACCAGCGTCGCCGCCTGATCGGCCAGGGCGCGGGCGAGTGCGGGGTGTGCGTGACCGAGTGACGCCACGCCGATCCCCGACACGAAGTCGAGGTACGCACGGCCGTGGTCGTCGAAGAGGCGCATCCCGGCCCCGCGCTCGAACACCACCGGGAGGCGGCGGTACGTCTGCAGTACGTGCTGCGATTCGAGCGTGGGTACGTCGGTTGTCGGAGTCGTCGTCATCATCTTCTTGTGAACCCCTTCGGTCGTCTCGAGCGTGGCCACGAGCGTCGTCCCGGGCGCGTCGTCAACGCCGTGTGGTCCGCCGAGCGTCCGGCCATCCACCAGCCTGATGATCGACAGGCCCTGCTCCAGGGCGGTACGACAGGACGAGAGTTTGGCGACCATGCCGGCGGTCGCCGTTCCGTTCGAAATCAGATCGTCGATGCCGGCGAGGTCGAGCACTGGAATCGGCTTGCCTTGAGCGTCGAGCACGCCGGGCGTCGCGCCGGCGATTACCAGCTCGCTCCCGGCTACTGAGCTCGCAATGCGGCACGCCATGACGTCGGCATTGACGTTCAGGAGTGCGCCGTCGCGATCGACGCCGAGTCCGGCAATTACCGGCACGTACCCGCGCGAGAGCAGCAGCTCGACGAGCGCCGGATCGGCCTCGACCGGGTCGCCGACGAAGCCCAGATCGACCACCGACCCGCTCGTCGACCGATGGTTCTGCACGCGCACGGCGCGTCCCAGTCCGGCGTCAACACCTGTCAGGCCGACAGCCGGTACGCCCTGGCCGACGAGCGCGGCCACCAGCTCGGTGTTCGACGCACCGGCCAGCACCGACACCACGACGTCCAGCGTGGCGGCATCGGTGACGCGGAGACCATCCACCTTTCTTGGCGCGATCCCGCGCTCGGTGAGCTCGGCGTCGATGGCGCGCCCGCCCCCGTGCACGATGATGAGCGGCCGGGTGGCCGCCACTGAGGCCGCCAGGACGGCAATGCGCTGTCGATCGGCCAGTGATTCCAGCAGCTCGCCCCCGAGCTTCAGCACCAGCGGGTCGGTCACAGCAGCCCCGTGCGTTCTTCGAAGCGACAGGCCACGTTGAAATTCTGCAGGGCCTGGCCGGCTGCGCCCTTCACGAGGTTGTCGAGACAGGCCACGATGACCAACCGCCGCGAGCCGGAATCGAGCCGCCAACCGATATCGCAGAAGTTGGTCCCGGCGACATGCTTGATCTCAGGCAAGGCCTCGCCCGTGAGGCGGACGAACGGCTCCTGTCCGTAGGTCCGCTCGAACGCGTCGCTGACCTGTTCGGCGGTCGTCCCGGCGGGCACTTTCGCGTAGATGGTCTCGAGAATGCCGCGGTCGAGCGGCACGAGATGAGGCACGAACGTCACCGACGTGCGCAGCTCCTGCTCCATCTCCGCCACGTGCCGGTGTTTGAAGACGCCGTAGGCCGACACCGACCCATGATTCTCGGAAAAATGCGTGCGATCGCTCGGCGCACGGCCGGCGCCAGAGATGCCCGACTTCGCGTCGACCACGACGCCCTCCGCGTCATCGAGCAACCCGGCTTTTGCGAGCGGCAGGAGCGAGAGGAGTGCCGCCGTGGGATAGCAGCCCGGATTGGCCACGAGCGCGGCATCGCGTATTTCGTCCCGGTAGTACTCAGTCAGGCCGTACGCCGCGCCGGCCGGCAGCGCGCCCGTCGCCGGGTACCACTGGGAACGCGCGGCCGCATCGCGAATCCGAAATGCGCCCGACAGGTCGATGACCCGTACGCCGGCGCTGACCAGCGGCGGCGCCAGCGCGGCGGCCGCGCTTTCAGGCACGGCCAGGAACGCGACGTCCACGCCCGAAGCGAGGCGCGCTGGATTGAGTGGCTCGACCTTGCCGTCCCAGATTTTGGTCAGGCGTGGGAGGGGCCGCGCCGCCGAGTCAGCACTCGACGACATCGCCATTTCCAGCCGGACGTGCGGATGTCGCGACAGAAGCGCCAGAAGCTCCTGACCGGCGAATCCGGTCGCGCCGGCCAGGCCCACCCGTACAGCAGACGAATAAGTATTCATCGCAAAGTCTAGATATACATCGAACCGTAACCGCGAATCAACGATTTCGTACGAAATATCGAGCAATCGCCTATACACCCGATGTATATTTGGGGTTACGAACTGAATAGTTATGAAGGCTTGGCGTCAGGCGCAGATCATGGACATTGTCGACCACGAGGCGGTGGATTCGCAGGAAGCCCTGCGCGAGCGTCTCCACGAGCGCGGCATCGACGCGACGCAGGCCACGATCTCTCGTGATCTCAAGGACTTAGGGCTAGTCAAACGCGCCGGCGACGGCGCCTACGTTCGTCCAGGCGTCGGTCGGGGCCAGGGCCCGGTCGCCGAGCAGCTGCGCCGCGCGGTGTCCACCCTGATGCGCAGTCTCGAGCGCGTCGATCACCTGCTGGTGCTTCGCACCGATCGCGGTCAGGCCCAGGGCCTTGCCGAGTGGATCGATCGCGCGGAGCTGCCGGAGGTGGCCGGCACGATCGGCGGCGACGACACGATCCTGATTGTGTGTCGCGCTGGCTCGGCCGAAGAGCTGGACCGGCAGTTGAAGTCGATGGTGAAAGGGTGAAGCGAACGGGTGGAGCGAGTGAGCCGCGCGAGCGGAGTGGGGATCGTGGGGCCCCGCGAGCGAGCGCGTCATCGGGGTGCGGCGGGGGCGAAGTCCCTCCGCGATGAGAATGGAGCGCATCGTCCTGGCGTACTCCGGCAGTCTCGACACCTCGGTCGCCATTCCGTGGCTGGCCGAGAAGCACCGCGCCGAGATCGTCACGGTGACGATCGACGTCGGGCAGGGGAGAGAGACCGAGGAGGTTCGCGAGCGCGCGCTCGCGAGTGGCGCCGTGCGCGCGCACGTGCTCGACCTGCGCGACGCGTTCGCGAGCGACTTCATTCTGCCCGCGCTTCAGGCCGGGGCGTTTTCGGAGGGCCGCGCCTGGCTCGCCCGGTCGCTCAGCCGCCCGCTCATCGCGAAGCATGTCCTCGAGATCGCACGCATCGAAGGCGCGCACGCGATCGCCCACGGCGGGTCGAGTCTCGACGGCCACCCCGGCCGCTTCGAGCTCGCCGCGCGGGCGCTCGATCCGTCGATTCGGTCCATCGCGCTGTCCCGCGTCTGGCAATCCACGCCCGCGGAGCGGCTCGACTACGCGCGTCAACGCGGCATTCCCACCCTTGCGGACCAGGACGTCGCCGAGGCCAACTTGTGGGGCCGGACGATTGACGCCGCCGCCGTGTCAGACGACTGGCAGGAGCCGTCAGAGGACATCTATTTGCTGACCAGGCGGCCGGAGGACGCACCGGACACTCCAGCCTACGTCGAGATCGAATTCGCGCGCGGCGTGCCGGTCACGACCAACGGCGTCCAGATGTCGCTTGCCGAGTTGATTCAGAGTCTCGAGACGATCGCCGGCTCTCATGGCGTCGGCCGCCTCGACACGGTCGAGCCGCTGGGTCCGGGCCTCACGATTCGCACGATCGTCGAAGCGCCGGCGGCCGTGGCACTCGACACGGCGCATCGTGCGCTGCAGGCGGCGGTGACGCCTCCGGATCTCGCTCAGATCGCCTCGGCGCTCGGATCGAAGTACGCGCGCCTCATCGCCGCGGGCGACTGGTTCGGTCCGACGCGCGAGGCGCTGGACGCGTTCGTCGCGCGCCTCCAGCAGCGCGTCAACGGCATCGTCCGACTCAAGATCTTCAAGGGCGACTGCAGAGTGGTCGGCCGGACGGCGCCGGACTGGAGTCGGACCGGGGCCAACGCAGGGAAGACGGCTGACGCCGTATCGGCGACTCAATCGATCACCAAGGGCCGGAAGACGACCTAGTCGCGGGAGCCTCGATGTCTACACTCTGGTCCGGCCGGTTCACGTCAGAGCCCGATCGCGAAGTCTTCGAGTACGGCAAGTCGCTCGCCGTCGACCGGCGCCTGCTCGACGATGACGTCACCGGGAGCCAGGCGTGGGCCGAGGCGCTCGGCCGCATCGGCGTCCTATCGCCCGCGGATGTGTCGGCGCTCGTTTCCGGACTCGAGGCGATCCGGGCGGCCGTGCGATCCGATCCGGGGCTGATCGATCACGCGTCCGACGAGGACGTGCACAGCTTCGTCGAGCGCGAGTTAATCGCGCGGATCGGCGACGCGGGCCGCCGGCTGCACACCGGCCGCTCGCGCAACGAGCAGGTGTCGCTCGACTTCCGGCTGTACCTCCGCCGGCGCATCGTCGAGGTCCAGGACGCGCTGGCCACACTCGTCGGCGCGCTCGCGCATCAGGCCGCGACGGCGGGTCAGGCCGTCATGCCGTCGTACACGCATCTCAGGCGCGCCCAGCCGGTGCTCGTGGCGCACGTCTGGCTGTCGCATGCCGCGGCGTTTCGCCGCGACGTCGATCGGCTCGAGGCGGCGCGTCGTGAAGCCGACGTGATGCCGCTGGGCTCGGGCGCCATCGCGGGCACGGCGTACGCGATCGACGTCGAGTGGCTCGCCGCGCGGCTCGGCTTCTCCCGGATCTCCTCGAACAGCATCGACACGTCGGGCGATCGCGACTTCGTCGCGTCGTTCCTCTACGCCTGTTCGCTGGCGATGATCCATCTCAGCCGGCTTGCCGAGGACGTCATCCTCTTTTCGAGCGAGGAGTTCGGATTCGTCGAGATTCACGACTCGGTCGCCACCGGATCGAGCCTGATGCCGCAGAAAAAGAATCCCGATCCGCTCGAGCTCGTGCGCGGCAAATCGGGCAAGGCCATCGGTCTGCTCACGGGCTGGCTGACGACCATGAAAGGACTGCCGCTCGGCTACAACAAGGATCTCCAGGAGGACAAGGCGGTCGTCTTCGAGGCGGAAGACCTGACGATTGCCTGCGCGCGGACGACAGCCACCGTCGTCCGAACCCTGACGCTCCGGCCGAAGATGACGCGCGCCGCCGCGTCCGGGCTGTTGCTCGCGACCGAAGTCGCCGACTATCTCGTCTCGCGCGGCCTGCCGTTCCGTTCCGCGCACGAGGTGACCGGCCGCATCGTGCGTGACCTCTACGAGGGCGGCCGCACCTTCGATCAGCTCACGCTCGCCGACTGGCGCAACTACCACGAGCTCTTCGACGACGGCGTTTTTCGCGTCGTCACGCCCGAGGCGGCCGTCGCCGCCAAGAAAACGCCGCAGTCCACCCACCCCGACGCCGTTGCCGCTGCGTTGGCCGAGACGAAAGCCTGGCTGGAGACAAAGCTTCACCATGAAGAGGTCAAGAGGTGAAGTAATTCTTTGGGAAAGACCGCTTGTTGCACGTGCCACTGTCAAGAACCGCACATCGGTGGTCAAGACTTTGAAGACGGCCGACGGCCTACGTTGCTGTGTGCAATTCTTCACTAGGATTCCTTCACCTCTTGACCTCTTCATGGTGAAGCTTTGTCTGTCCCGTCCCGCGATTCCTGCGCTTGGCGTCCGGAATCGGTCAATTGGCGTCACTGAGTCCGCCCTGCCGCCTATCTCTCTATAATCTCCACACACACTCGAGAGAGGGAGGACCTCCTATGCCACGTTGGATTCGCCTGGTCGCCCCGGCGGCCTTCGCGATGCTGGCCGGCGGCATGACGCTCGCGGCGATGACCGCCCCGCGCGTCACGTTCACGGACACGAAGCTCAAGAACGGTCTCCGCGTGATCATCTCGGAAGACCACACCGCGCCCGTCTACTCGATCGCCGTCACCTACAACGTCGGATCGCGTGACGAACGGAAGGGTCGCACCGGGTTCGCGCACCTGTTCGAACACATGATGTTCAAAGGATCCGAGCAGGTCGGGCCCGGCGAACACTTCACGCTGGTCTTCAACAACGGCGGCACGATGAACGGGACGACCAACAAGGATCGCACCCTGTACTTCGAAACGCTGCCGGCCAACCAGCTCGATCTCGGGCTGTTCCTCGAAGCGGACCGGATGTGGTCGCTCGACATCACGAAAGAGAACCTCGACAATCAGCGTAACGCCGTCCAGGAAGAACGGCGGCTCGGGCTCGACAACCAGCCGTACGGCCGGACGTTCGAGCTCATCGACGAGCTGGCCTACGAGAACCCCGCGTACGAGCATTCCGTGATCGGCTCGATGGCGGACCTCTCGGCCGCGACGGTCGAGGACGTGTCGGCGTTCTTCAAGACCTACTACGCGCCGAACAACGCCGTGGTGACGATCGTCGGCGACGTGAAGACCGCCGAAGTGCTCGAGAAAATGAAGAAGTACTTCGAGCGGATTCCGTCCCAGCCGGCGCCCGCGCCCGTGGACATGACCGAGCCGCCGCAAACCGCGGAGCGCCGCCAGACGATCGACGACGCCCTCGCGCGGCTCCCGCGCGTCGACATCGCCTGGCACACGCCCGCCGCGCTCGCGCCCGACGACGATGCGCTGACGGTGCTCGCGGCCGTGCTGTCGAGCGGCCGGAGCTCGCGCTTCTACGACAACATCGTCCGCCTGAAGCAGTTGAGCTCGGGCGTCGGCGCGTCGGCGGCCGATACGCGCGGCCCCGGCTTGTTCACGGTCGGCGCCACGGCGCTGCCCGGCAAGAACGTCGCCGAGCTCGAACAGGCGATCTACGCCGAGATCGAGAAGGTCAAGACGGAGCCAATCGCCGGCTGGGAGATCGAAAAGGCGCGCAACAACTGGAAGCGCAACGCGGTCTCCGCGCTGGGCAGCTCGCTGCAGCGGGCGATCACCCTCGGCCGCTACGCGCTCTTCTGGAACGATCCCGATCTGATCAACACGTATCCCGACCGCATCGCGAAGGTCACCGCGGCCGATGTGCAGCGCGTGGCGAAACAGTACTTCGTCGCCACCAACCGCACGGTCGTGACGACGATGAACAAAGCGGCGGCCGGCACGAACGGAGGCGGGTCATGGTAAGCCGCAGACATCTCGTGATCTCGTCGGTGGTGGTCGGCCTGGCCGCGGCGTTTGCGATGCCGGGCGGCGAGGTCCGCGCGCAACAGAAGCCGCAGGCGGTCGTGATGAAGGGGCGCGCGCCCGTCTCGACGGACGTGCTGAAGATCAAGCTGCCGCGGCCCGCGGAAGCCGACCTGCCGAATGGCCTGCACGTGATGGTGCTCGAAGATCGGCGCCTGCCGCAGGTCTCGTTTCAGATCCTGATCCCCGGCGCCGGCGGGTATTTCGATCCCGCCGATCTGCCCGGCCTTGCGGTGGTGACGGCGGCAATGATGCGCGAGGGCACGACGTCGCGCACGACGCAGCAGATCTCGGAGCTGCTCGAGACCAAGGCGGCGACCGTCGCCGTGACGAGCGGCTTGTCGTCGACGAACGCGACGGTAAACGGCTCGAGCCTCACCGAGAACTTCGAGGACACGTTCGCGCTGGCGGCCGACATCCTGCTCAATCCGTCGTTCCCGCAGGACGAGCTGGATCGCTACCGGACGCGGACGCGCGCCAGCCTCGTGTCGCAACGGACGAGCCCGGGCTTCCTCGCGAACGAGATGATGTCGAAAATCCTGTACGGCACGCATCCCGCGTCGCGCACCTCGCTGACCGACGAGGGCCTGGGCAAGATTACGCGCGACGCGCTCGTCTCAACGCACAAGGCGCGCTTCGTGCCCGATCATGCCATCGTCGCGATCTCCGGCGACATCTCGATGGCTGACGCGCGCAAGGCGATCGACGCGAAGCTCGGCACGTGGAAGAAGGCGGGCACGCCGGCACCGGCCGTGACCGACCCGCCGGCGATCGGCCCGGCGCGCGTCACGTTCATCGCCCGGCCCAATTCGGTGCAGACGTCCCTCTGGGTCGGCACGCAGGCGATCCAGCGCGTGAGCCCGGATTACGACATCGTGCAGGTCATGAACGAAGTCGTCGGCGGCGGGCCGGCCGGACGGCTGTTCACCCACCTGCGCGAGGAGAAGGGCTACACCTACGGCGCGTACAGCAACATCTCGGCCGGTCCCTTCCGCGGCAACTGGATCGCATCCACCGACGTGCGCACGGAAGTGACCCAGGACGCATTGCGCGACCTCGTGGCCGAAATCACGCGAATGCGCAACGAGCCCGTGCCGACGAAGGAATTCGAGGATCGGAAGCGCGGTATGGTCGCGCGCTTCGCGCTCTCCCTCGAATCGCCCGCTGCGGTGTTGAACAGCTACGTCACGCGCTGGCAGTACAAGCTGCCGGCCGACTACTGGGACAAATACCCGGAGCGGGTGATGGCCGTGACGATCGCCGACGTCCAGGCCGCCGCGAAGAAGTACCTCGACGCGACGCGTCTGCAGATCGTCGCCGTCGGCGATCCGACGAAGGTCGGCGAGATCCTGAAACAGTACGGCACGGTCGAGACGTTTGATACGAATGGGAAGGTCATAGGGAAGTAACCTATCGGTTCCGGGGTTCCGAGGTTCCGCGGTTCCGGGGTGCGGTTCTGGGCGCTGAAGTCCGAACCGAACTCCGGAACCTCGGAACTCCGGAACCCCGGAACCCTCTGTGTTTATCGGCCATTTCGCGCTCGGATTCGGTGCCAAGCGATTCAATCCCAGGGTGTCGCTTGGCACCTTGTTTTTAGCCTGTCAGTTCGCCGATCTCCTCTGGCCGACGCTCGTCCTCTTCGGTGTCGAGCGCGTCATCGTCGAGCCCGGGAACACCGCCTACACTCCGCTGCGGTTTGCCTTTTATCCGTACTCGCACAGCCTCGCGGCGCTGGCCGTCTGGGGACTGGTGGTCGGCGCCGCGTACCGGGCGATCCGCGAGGCGCCGCTGGCGCCGGCGCTACTCCTCGCGTCGCTCGTGCTGAGCCACTGGGTGCTCGACGTCGCGACGCACCGCGCCGACATGCCGTTTACGGTCAACGGCCAGACGAAGATCGGATTCGGCCTCTGGCAGTCCGTCCCCTTGACGATCGTCGTCGAGTCGCTGATGTTCGCTGCCGGGCTCGCGCTCTATGCGTGGGCGACCACGCCTCGCGATCGCGCCGGATCGATCGGACTCTGGAGCCTGGCGCTGTTTCTCTACGTCGTGAACCTCGCGAACATCTTTGGCCCTCCGCCCCCGAGCGCCAGGGCCGTGGCGTGGACGGCCGAAGCGATGTGGCTGTTGGTGGCGGCTGGGTACTACGTCGACAGGCATCGGACGCGTCGCTTGTAGGTTCCGGGGTTCCGGAGTTCCGGGGTTCCGGGGTTCGGTTCAGGGTTCAGCGTTCAGCGTTCGGGTTCCGGGGCCGTCCGGACAGTGAACCCTCGGAACCCCGGAACCGAACCTCGGAACTCCGGAACCCGGAACTCCGGAACCCCGGAACCCCGGAACCCATACAATCTCTCCACTCATGTACGCTTTCCCCGACGATCTCGCGACGCAGGTCATCGAGCGGTGGGAGCACTTCGTTGCGCGCCACGAGAGTCCGGCGCCGGCGTTGCCGGCTGCGGCCGACCTGCGTCATATCCTCGCCACGGCATTTTTCGCCAGCCTCGAGCGCGAAGAGGGCCGGAGCCTGCGCTTCGTCTTGTGCTGCGCGCCGGGGATCGAAGTGCTGCGGGACGGATTCGGCGAGGCGGTGCCCGTCGTGCCGTTGTCGCCGACCCGGCCGATCAGCGTCGAGGCGCTCCGCGCGCTGGCGCCGGCCGTGAGTCCGGACAATGCCGCGATCCTCGTGCGATGCCCGCGCGCGGACGCACCCGCCGGTCCGTGCGAGATCGCCGGCGTGCTGCACGTCGGGAGCAACCTGTCGCGCGCGCGCACCGGCCGGTCGTTCTACTACCGCCCGGCGCCGTTCGCGCTGATGATCGACGTCCGCGACGCTGGCGAGCTGCACATCTATCAGGGCGGCATCAAGCTCGCGTCGCTCAAGGCGGGCCGGCTGCACGATCAGGTCGCGTACTCCGCGCTCGAGTTCCTCCCGATCACCGATTTGCTGGCGCGCGGCGAGGACGCGCTCCGGCCGCGCATCGTCGCCCCCGATCACGAGCCGGCGCGCGAGACGTCTGATTTCGAGTGGACCGCGCTTCTCAACACGATCCTCTGCATCGTCAACGGCGTCAAAGCCCACGGGCACGGCGGCACGGTGCTGCTGGTCGCGCCGGGATCGGAGGCGACGCTGCCGATTCGCGCGAAGTTCAGCGTGGACGAATCGCGCTCCGTCCTGAGCGATCGCTTCGTCGAGTTCCTCAATACGCGGCATGTCCTGACCGAAGCGCGGCTGCATCGCAAGCGGACGGGTGAAGGAACGGTGCCGGACGCGGCGTTGTCCCACTTGCAGAACGCGGCGTTTGCGGCCGAGGAAAGCCTGGCCGACGCGGCCGACGTGGTGGCCGGCCTGACGGCGGTCGACGGGGCCCTCGTGCTGACGTCCGACCTGCGGGTGCCCGGATTCGGCGCCGAGATCGTGCTCGACGCCGCGGTGCCGGTGGCGGCGTATCAGGCCGCGGCGCATTTCTCGCGCGCCGGGCTGGGGCCCGAGGTCGACAGCGAGAGTTTCGGCATGCGCCACCGGTCGGCCCTCCGCTGCGTGGGGGTGGCCGAGGCGACGGCGGCGTTTGTCGCGTCGCAGGACGGCCGGGTCAGTTTTTTCTGGAAGCAGGACGGGCGGGTCATGCTCAAGAGCAACGTAAACACCGCCAATCCGAATATGATTTAGCCCTCCCCAGCTTCGGAGGCCTCTCATGCCGAAGCGCGCCCTCATCCTGGCCGGCGGTGGTCTGAAAGTGGGATTCCAAGCCGGCGTACTGCAAGTCTGGTTGGACGAAGCCGGACTCAAGTTCGATCACGCGGACGGCGCCAGCGGCGGCTGTCTGAACCTGGCGATGTATTGCCAGGGGTATTCGGGCAAGAAGATCGCCGACCAGTGGCGGGATTACGATCCGTGGCTGCCGGTCGACGTGAATCTCGACGGCCCGGGCCAGTTCGCGCACTCGCTGTCGTACTTCACGCACGACAACTTCCGGCGCAACGTGCTGACCAAGTGGGGCATCGACTGGAACGCGATCCGCGCCGGCCAGCGGCTGGGCACGTTCAACCTCTTCAATTTCTCGAAGAAGCGGCTCGAGGTCGTGACCAACGCCGAGATGGACGAAGACCGGCTGGTCAGCGCCGTCTCGCTGCCGATGTGGTTTCCGCCGGTGAAGATCAACGGTGACTCCTACATCGACGCTGTCTACATCACCGACGCGAACGTCGAAGAGGCGATCCGTCGCGGGGCCGACGAGATCTGGGCAATCTGGACGGTCAGCACGCGTGACGAATGGCGCCCGGGCTTCGTGGCGCAGTACTTCCACATCATCGAAACGGCCGCCGACACGAACTTCTTCAGAATCTGGGAACGGATCGCGAAGAACAACGCCGAGATCGCCGCGGGACGGCAGGGCGAGTACGGACGCACGATCAAGCAGCACCTCATCCAGGAGGAAGTGGGCGTCCACTACCTCTTCAACTTCTCGCGCGACCGGATGGCCGAGGCGGTCAACTTCGGCGTCGAGACGGCGCGCAAGTGGTGTCGCGAAAACGGCATCCCGCTGACTCCGGGCGCGTCCACCACGATCACTCCGCCGCCGGCGACGGCGAAGACGAGCCTCGAGTTCACCGAGGACATGCGGGGCTTCCTCGGCGCGGGCGCGACCGAGTACCAGACCGGCGCCGATCTGGGCAAACAGCAGGGCAACAAGTTCCACGCGCACTTGACGATCCGGACCGAGGACGTCAACAAGTTCATTACCGATGCGAGCCACGTCATGACGGCGACCGGCTTCTTGGACTCGCCGCTCCTCGGCGGCCAACGTCAGATTGAGCCTGGCGTCTTCAACCTGCTGGTACAAGCGGGCGATCCGCGGAAGAAGGAGATGCGCTACCGGCTCTTCTGCCGTCACGCGGACGGCACCGAGTACACGATGATCGGGCACAAGAAGATCGCCGACGATCAGAGTCAGCCCGAAATCTGGGACGACACGACGACTCTGTACACGACGCTCTATCGCGGCCGCGTGGCGGAAGGACAGGAAGCGGCCGCGACGGTGATCGCGACGGGGATCCTCAAGATCCTGTTCTTCGATTTCCTGCGCGAGCTCACGACATTCCGCCTGCAGGGCCCCGATCCGATCGGCGCGCTGGCACGCTTCGGGACGCTCTGGCTCGGCAAGCTGGCGGACGTGTACGGGGGGTTCCTGGCGCCGAATTAGTGCTGGTGTCCAATGACGTGTCTAACGACATGAAGCTACTGAAGAACATGAAGCTCATGAAGAAGACCACCCATGGCGAAGGGGCACGCGCCTGGCGCGGGCGGGCTCAGCCCGCCCGCGGCCTCCGGCCGCGTGGACATCAGGCCCACCGCGCGGATGACTGACAGTTCTCGAGTGACAGCACGTCAGTCATCCACGCGGTGGGCCTGATGTCCACCGAGCGCCAGGCGCAGCATGAAACACGAGTCTGGTGCTCTCCTTCATGCGCCTCGTGTGCTTCATTGGCTTCATGTCGTTAGACAACAGGTTTTGACAATGCACGTGCAAATCTCCCTTGGAGTGACTCATGGCTGACGCTGACGTGATCATCATCGGATCGGGATTTGGCGGCGCGGTGACGGCGTGCCGTCTAGCCCAGGCCGGGGCGACGGTGCTCGTCCTCGAGCGCGGGCGCGAGTGGAACGTCCAGAATTTTCCGCGCCAGGTGAACGACCCGTGGGTGTACGACGCGGCCAGGCCGGAGCGTGCGCACGGGTGGTTCGACGTCCGCATGTTCCCGAACATGACCGTGCTGGCCGGCGCGGGCGTCGGCGGCGGGTCCCTCGTCTACGCCAACATCTCGGTGGAGGCGAAGCCGGACACGTTTCTCTCCGGCTGGCCGGCCGGGATGACCTTCGACACGCTCGTGCCGCACTATGCGGAAGTCGGCCGCATGATGGAAGTGAAGCGCGTGCCGCAGCCGCAGTGGCCCGAACGGACGAAGCTGATGCATGAGGCCGCCACGAAGGCCGGCTGGCAGAACCGCTTCCGCCCGCTCGAGCTCGCGGTCCGCTTCGACGACGCCTGGAGGTACGGCGAGCCCAATTCGCACGACCCGGCGCGGTCGAAAACCGAAAACAACCTGCACGATGTCGAGCAGGGCACGTGCATCCACCTCGGCGAGTGTGACATCGGCTGCCCCGTCAAAGCGCGCAACACGCTCGACTTCAACTATCTCGCCGTCGCGAGGAAGCACAACGCCCGGATCCTGCCGCTGCACCTGGCGCGGAACATCAAGGCGATCGCGGAGGGATACGAAGTACAGGTGGACGAGATCGTCGGCCACACGCTGCAGCCCAGAACGTTCACCGCGCCGCGCGTCATCGTCGCGGCCGGATCGCTCGGGTCCACCGAGCTGATGCTGCGGTCGAAGGCGAGCGGCGGCCTGCCTAACGTCAGCAGCAAGCTGGGCATCGGCTGGAGCAGCAATGGCGATTTCCTGACGCCGGCGATCCATCCGCGCCGCGACGTGCTCCCGTCGCGCGGCCCGACGATCACGTGCGCGATCGACCTGCTCGACGGTGAGTACAAGGGCAAGGCGATTTTCGTCGAAGACGGCGGCTTCCCGCCGCTGGCGATTGATCAACTCGACCGCGCCGGTGCGAATCCCAATGCGCCGGAGCTGGTGCGGAACGCGACCGACACGCTCCTGCCGGTGCTCCGCGCGATTGATCTGGTCCGAAAGGTCATGCCGTGGTTCGCGCAGGCGCGCGACGCCGCAGACGGGATTTGTACGCTCAAAGACGGCAACCTGTTCCTCGCCTGGGACATCAAAGCGTCCGAGGAGACGATTAATGAAGTGGCGGCCGTGCATCGCAAGCTTGCGATGCTGACCGGCGGCCTGGCGCTCACCCCGCTCACGTGGACGATGGGCCGCGATCTCGTCACGCCGCACCCGCTGGGCGGGTGCAACATGGGGTCGTCGGCGGCCACCGGGGTCGTCGATGCCCGTGGACAGGTCTTCGGACATTCAAATCTGTACGTGGCGGACGGCGCGATCATCCCGAAGGCGATCGGACTCAATCCGTCACGCACGATCGCCGCGCTCGCCGAGCACATTGCCGCCGGGATCGTGCAGGACCTGTGAGATCCTTGGCCCGTGAATACGGCGCGCGTCCAGACGTGGCAGGAAGCGGCCCGGACGGGTGACGTGCCGGCGCTCGAGCGACTGCTCGCCGCCGGCGCCGACATCGACGCGCTCGATGAGCACGGACAGACGGCGCTGATGCTGGCCGCGCTCGAAGGCCACGAACGCGCCGTCGCGTTCCTCGCGCAGCGCGGCGCCAACCTCAACCACACGGCGAAGTACCGCCTGAGTGCGCTGATGCTCGCGGTGATTCGCGGCCACCGCTGGGTCGCGCAGGCGCTCGTCAATGCCGGCGCGGACCGGTCCATCAAGGGTTCCGCCGCGCCGGGATTCGAGGGCAAGACCGCGCTCGATCTCGCCGCCGTCCGCGGCTACGACGATCTCGTCGAGATCATCCGCCGCGCAGACCGGGAAAAAACGAAGCATGAATCGTAGTGTTGCGTTTGCGGTGCTCTTGACGGTTGGCTTTCTCGTAAGCGACGGCAGGGGACGGGCCTCTGATTGTGGAAAACTTCCGGGACCGTGCCCGCAAGAAGCGACGGGCAATGTCCCGGAAGTTTTCCACAATCAGAGGCCCGTCCCCTTAAGCACGCTTGTCAGCCACATCGATGCGCACCAGACCGAAGCCGTCGCGCTCCTCGAGCGCGTCGTCAACATCAACAGCGGGACGCAGAATCACGAGGGCGTTCGGCAGGTCGGCGCCGTGTTTCGCGCGGAGCTCGATGCGCTCGGCTTCGAGACCCGGTGGGTGGACGGCGCCGCGTGGCAGCGCGCCGGGCACCTCGTCGCCAGCCATCCGGGCACGTCCCCGAAAATCCTGTTGATCGGTCACCTCGATACCGTCTTCGAGCGCGACAGCCCCTTCCAGAGATTCGAACGGCTCGACGCGAACACCGCCCGCGGTCCCGGCATCATCGACATGAAGGGCGGCGACGTCGTCATCATCTACGCGTTGAAGGCACTCAAGGCCGCCGGCCTGCTCGACGCGATGAACGTGCACGTCGTGATGACCGGCGACGAGGAAGACGCGGGCCGGCCGCTCACGGTCGCGCGCGAGGCGCTGGTCGCTGCCGCGAAGGGCGCTGCCTATGCGATCGGGTTCGAGGACGGCGACGGCGATCCGTCGCACGCGGTCGTCGCGCGGCGCGGCACCACCTCGTGGTGGTTGACCGTGCAGGGCACCACCGGACATTCGTCGCAGATTTTCGGCCCCGATCTCGGCGCCGGCGCGATCTTCGAAACTGCCCGGATTCTGAACGGCTTCCGCGAGCGGCTCGCCGGCCAGCCTCACCTGACGTTCAACCCCGGCGTCATCGTCGGCGGCACGGCGGTGGACGCCGATCTCGGTCAAGGACGCGGCACCGCGTCGGGCAAGACGAACGTGGTCGCCGCACGGACGATGGTGGCGGGCGATTTGCGCGCGCTGACGATCGATCAATTCGACCAGGCGAAGGCCACGATGCGCGCCGTGGTCGCGGCGTCGCTGCCGCGCACCAAAGCCGACATCACTTTCGATGATGGCTACCCGCCGCTCGCGCCGACCGCCGGCAACGAGCAACTGCTCGTGATGTACGACCGGGCCAGCCGCGACCTCGGGCTGGGCGCGGTCGAGGCCGTGAACCCGGATCGCGCCGGCGCTGCCGACGTGTCGTTCATCGCCGCGCACGTGCCGATGATCATCGACGCGGTCGGCCTCAAAGGGCGCGACGATCACTCGCCGTCGGAGACGGCGGACCTGCGAACACTGGCGGTTCAGACAAAACGCGCGGCCGTACTGCTCGCCCGGCTCGCGCAAGGGAAGCTCGCGGAGCAGTAGCGCGGCCCGGGCGTCGCGCCGCGAAAGACCTATGCCCGCTATCTACGACTTTGAAGTCACCACGATCGACGGCATCCGCGAGCGCCTCGACGTCTTTCGCGACAAGACGCTGCTCATCGTGAATGTCGCCAGCCGGTGCGGGTACACGTCGCAGTATCGCGGGCTCGAGGCGCTCTACCGACGGCATCAGGCAAACGGGCTCGTCGTCCTCGGCTTTCCCTGCGACCAGTTCGGTCGTCAGGAGCCGGGCACCGAAGCCGAGATCCGGGAATTCTGTTCGGATACCTACGACGTCACGTTTCCGATGTTCAGCAAGATCAAGGTGAACGGTGCGGACGCGCACCCGCTCTACAAGTTTCTCAAGTCGCAGAAGAAGGGCATCTTCGGGCTGGAGGGCATCACGTGGAACTTCGCGAAGTTCCTGGTCGACCGCAGCGGCGTGGTCGTCAGACGCTACGGCTCGCGCAACACACCCGAAGACATCGAGCCGGACGTCATCGCCGCGCTCGAAGCTGCTCCCAGTTCCGCGGCTCGTCCGTGACCGGTCGCAGAATCCGGTAGCTCACCACGATCATCCCGAGCAGGACGAGAATCGCCGCGCCCTCACCGACGAGCACGGGCAGCCCGCTCAACTGGACGAGCAGGTACGTCGTCAGCGCCCAGAGCCCCGGGCCCGTGACAGCGGAGAAGCGGCCGACCATCCCGTACAGCCCGTAGAACTCGCCGATGCGATCGGGCGGCGTCAGCCGGAGCATGTACGGCCGATCGGCCGCCCACGTGCCGGCCATGGCAATGCCCGCGAGAACGGCGATGACGTAGAGCCACAGCACCGGCAGGGTCAGGAACGCGACGGCCGCGGTGAGCGCGAAGAAGAACATCCACAACCACAGCACGCCGGTCAGCGTCCGTTTCGGCCCGAGCCGATCCGTCACCCGTCCCCAGACGATCCCGGCGGGGACGGCGAAGCCGATCGCGGTCGCCATCACGATCAGGCGCTGCGTGGCGGCGTCCTCCTGCGACAGGCCGCCGCCGACCGAGACGTGCATCACGAACAGGCCCATGAAGCCGATGACCGTGTTGATGGCGTCGGTGTAGAAGACCCGTCCGATGAGAAATCGCAGGAGTCCGGGGTACTGCTGCGTGGATCGCAGCGTGGCCAGCGTCTCCCGGGTCGAGTTCTTGATGATCGTCCAGTTCAGCACTGGACCGGCCGCGGGCCTGCCGCGTTCGTGCACGAAAAGAAAACAGGGCAGCGACAGGAGCAGGAACGCCACGGCAATCGACACGAAGAGCGGCCAGAAGTCCGCCGGCTGCGTAAAGCCGCTCTCTGCGAACGCGAAACCCATCGCGACCGCGACGAACGACCCGAGATAGCCGACGCCCACGCCGATCCCGCTCACGCGGCCGATGTTCGCTTCAGTCGTGACTTCGGGCAGGAGCGCGTCATAGAACTGCAGACCGGCCTGGTAGGTGGCGTTGGCAATGATGAACAGGATCGCCGCGATCGTGAACGTTCCGCGCCCGATGAACGCCGTCGCGAGCACGCAGACGAGCGTGCTCCAGAAGAGAAACGGTATTCGCCGGCCGGCGCGATCGGTCATGGCGCCGAGCAGAGGCGAGACCACGAAAATGATCCCGTACGAAATCGACTGAATCAGTCCGAACGTGCTGTCCACGCGCGTCGCCCCGACCGAGCGCTCGACGAAGTGCGGGAAGAACAGCGAGATGACCCCCATCGAGAAAATCGTGTTGGCCAGGTCGTAGACGACCCAGGAGGCCACGGCGCGAGGGGGGATCCGACGGTTCGGCTCTGACACGGAAGCGGGGCGTAGACTAGCATGGGGCGCGGGTGCACGGTGTGGTCGTGCACGGTGCGCGGCGCAGCTCCGAGTGCCGAGTGCCTGTGTCAGGTGTCCAGTGAGAATTTTCCTCGTCCACCATGCCGACGCCGTCGGTCCTGATGTCGATTCACAACGGCCGCTGTCGTCGCTGGGACGGCAGCAGGCCGAGACGCTGGCGGCGAAACTCGGGGCCGCGGGCTGCGTGCCGGCGGCGATCTGGCACAGCGGCAAGCTCCGCGCACGCGAGACGGCCGAAACCATGCTGCGCGTGTGCAGTCCGTTCGCCGAATTCAAGATGGTGCGCGGGCTGCGGCCGGACGATCCGCCCGAGTGGATGCGCGATGTGTTGAAGGCGGAAACGCGCGACGTGATGATCGTCGGTCACATGCCCAGCCTGCCGGCGATTGCGGCATCGCTATCCCCGGCCGTGACGCAGTTTCCGTTACACGGAGCGCTGATCGTCGAACGATCCGAAGCTGGGATCTGCTCCGTGATCTCCAGCCTATCTCCGTGATGAGGGGCGGGCTGCCCGCCTCTCCTTCTGCATTTTGCAACGCGCTCAGCGTTTGTCTGGATCCTGCCGCTCGACCATCACCGAAAGCGGTGACGTCAGACGCACGGTGAGCGGAGAGCCGGCCGGAATGCTGGCCTCGTTTCTGCCGCCCGCGGCGACCGTCGCCGTGCCGCCGGCCGCGCCCGCGGTGCCGCCAATGACCGCGCCCTTCTTGCCGCCGATCACCGCGCCGAGAATGGCGCCGACGACGGCGCTGGCGCCGATCTTCGAGGTGGCTTCCGACGCCGGCGACTCGCCGTCGCGGAAGATCGTTTCCGTCTGAATCGGCAATCGCACGTTATCGGCCAGCACGAGCGTGTTGAAGCGGATCCCGAGCCGCGCGCGTTCCTTGAACTTTCCGCCGCGCTCGACGAGCGTGACGGTCCCTTCGAGTGTCGCGCCTGCGGGGATGGCGGTGCGGCCCTCGACGTTGACGTCGCGCGAGACCCGCGCCGTGACGCGATCCTCCACCTTGGCCGTCTCAGACGTGACCGCACCGTCGAGCCGGATGCCGATGACCGCGTCTTCCTTCACGGTCACTTCCTCGAACTTCGGCTTCGGTGGATCGGGCGGGGGCGGTGGCGGCACCGGCGCCGCGACGGGCGGCGGGGCGGGCACATCCGGCGCCGCCGGCGTCACCGGGCTTGCGGCCGGCGCTGCAGCCGCCGTGGAGGGTGACGGACTGGCCGCAGGTTCCGCAGAGGCGGGCGACGGCCGGCGGGCGGACGGAGAGCTGGAAGCCGCCGGGGAGCTGGTGTCCACCCGCGGGCGTGCCTGGACTGAGGGCGTCTCGGTCCGCGGCGCGGGTGCCGGCCGGGCTGGCGTCGCCGGCGTGGTTGGCTGTTCAACCGGGACCGACGTCCCGATCACCGCGGGCGGGACGGACGCTTGCGTCACCGGCGCGGTCTTCGTCTCCGGCGCGGGGGCCGCCAGCCGGGTATGGGAGGCCAGGAAGCTGCCAGCGCCCGCAGCCACCACGGTAGCTGCTCCAATCGCCGCAATGACCAGGGACTTGGTAGACATCACACCCCCTCAAGGAGCAAGGGCCGTACCGTACGTTCCAGGCCAGCTTTTCCTATGTTCCTCTTTCCGTGGGCCCCACGAGAGGACACTGGCGCGTCACCCCCCGATCACAGCACAATGCATGATACGCCCGGTTTCTGCGCCAGAGGCCGCGGCACTGAGGTTGCAGTGAGGCCGCTCATGCGTGTGTCCCTTCGCATCCTGCTCGCGTCGGTACTGCTCGCTATCCTGGCCGCGCCGCCCGCGGCGGCCGCCACCATCCAGGATCTGATCAAACTGAAAGCGGCCGGGCTCAGCGACGAGATTCTCATCGCGCTCATCGAGGCCGACGGCACCGTCTTTCATCTCAAGGCCGACGACGTCATTGCCATCCGGAAAGACGGGCTGAGCGAGAAGGTCATCATGGCGATGATCGCAACGGCGATCAAGCGGCCGCCCGCCGTCCCGGCCCCGGCGCCGGTGATGACCGCACCGCCGCGAACCGGGAGCGCCGCCGTCCCGGCTCCGACGCAACCTGTCCCGCCGGCCCCGACCGTGACGGTCGATGATCAGTACGCGCCGCCGGACCAGTCCACGCAGATCAGCGTGCCGCCCTCGCTCGCGCCCATCACGATCAACGTCACGCAGAAGGTG
>Ga0207428_10000836_pt1 | contig 34639 bp, 34 predicted proteins | sample RhiMethybrSRZTD1_FD_187600 | JGI IMG/M metagenome (GOLD analysis project Ga0207428, IMG submission 187600) | Populus rhizosphere microbial communities from Tennessee, USA - Rhizosphere MetaG P. TD hybrid SRZTD1 (SPAdes) (version 3) | ecosystem: Host-associated > Plants > Roots > Rhizosphere >...
GCACCAGTCGCTATGGAAAGAAGGGAAGAACCTCTTCTATGAGAAGGGCGGGTACGCCGACCTCTCGCAGACCTGTCTCTATTACATCGGCGGCATATTGAAGCACGCGCCGGCGCTCTGCGCGCTGATCGCGCCGACGACCAACTCCTACCGCCGCCTGGTGCCGGGCTACGAGGCGCCGATCAACCTGGCCTACAGCCAGCGCAATCGCTCGGCCGCGGTGCGCATCCCGATGTATTCGAAGTCCGAAAAGGCCAAGCGCATCGAGTTCCGCACCCCGGACCCGACCTGCAACCCGTACTTGTCGTTCGCCGCGTGCGTGATGGCGGGGCTTGACGGAGTCGCCAACAAGATCGACCCCGGCGCGCCTTTCGACAAAGACCTATATGAGTTGCCACCCGAAGAAGCCGCCGAGATCAAACAACTCCCGGGGTCGCTCGACGTGGTGCTCGACGCGCTGGAGGCCGATCACTCCTTCCTCCTCAAAGGCGACGTCTTCACGCCCGACCTGATCGAGACCTGGATCGAATACAAGCGGAAGAACGAAGTGGACCCGATCCGGCTGCGCCCGCATCCGTGGGAGTTCGCGCTCTACTTCAACATCTAAGACTGACTTGGGCCATTGCTAAAAATTACGCGCGGGTAAGAGCCGACGGCTCTCGCCCGCGCGTTGTTTTGTCGCTGTAAAGGCTTCAATCTTTCTATCGGCGAAGGCATAAACAATCATATTCTCGCATCCTAAACCGCTGGCAATCGACAGGTACAAACCACTCTTCTTTATAGCTACCGTTTATCGGGGTCAGCCGTGTGATAAAGTGGCGCATCCCGATATGAATCATACCAGTCTTTGAGAGAGTCATAGAATTTGGATAAAGTGATCCGTAATTTGTTGAGAGCAACTCCTCCACCTTTCCGGTTGTTAATACTCTAACGAACCTGTTAGTTGTGAGAACCAGCATCGAATTGGACGCCTCTTTGGCAAATGCTCGTGGAGCTCCCTTCAAGTCGGCGAGAACACTCACCTGTCGCTGTCCTTCGTCGCCTTCCTTGACTTGTAAAACCCTCCCCCGATCGGACCCCATATGAGCTAGGCCGACCAGAACCAACACCCCCAACGAACTGTCAGCGAATCCCACGACGTTCTCATCCGCAAGCTTTTTACGTTTAAGACCGTCGATGCTGAACCACCATAGCGCCCCTCCGAATTCACCCGCATCGAATCCTACTAGCCAGCCATCGCTAACTCTCTTTACATGGCGGTCTCCAGCTAAACCGCCTGCGGCATTCTTCGGCTGGATCTTGAATGGTAAAGACTCCTCAGTATGCCCTTCAGAAAAAGGGCTTATCTTTACCTCGTCGTTTTTAAGCGACACTTTCCATTCACGTTGAGAAAAGTTCGCGCAACGCAAAGCGGAACTGTCTGCCGCAGGGGCGGGATATTGAACCCAGCCTGGTGGGGCGGGTAAAGATGCCGACTGACGATTTCCTGATGAAGCGCTGGAGCCAACTTGCTCAGCATTAGTAGCACAGCCGACAAAAAATAATGCGATGACTAGCCATCCCAATTTAAATATTGCATTCATAACTCAACTTCCTTCAGCGTCTAGCAAGCTGATTGGGAGAAGCGGCTCGGGTCAGTGGCGCTGAAAATCTCCTCGAAGACGCGGTTCACCTGACGAGTGTGATATTGGTAATTGCGCAGTAACTGCTCGGCGGCGGGGCCGGGTTCGTCGGAGTACCCCAACCGGCGGCCGCAAGCGGCCAATTCCTGCCCATCGACCGGGAGAGAGTGTGTCTGCGCGTCGTTGACCATCTGAAGTTTGTTCTCGACGTCGCGCAGAAAGACGTAAGCCCGCGTGAGCGTCTCATATTCTTCCGCCGAGATGAGCGATTGGTCGCGGAGCGCGGCGAGCGCCTTCATCGTGTTGCGCCCTCGTATTTGCGGCGTCCGCGCGCCATGGCAGACCTGGAGCGTCTGGACGATCAATTCGATTTCGCGGATGCCGCCCGCGCCGAGTTTGACGTTGCGGCTGCGCTGCTGACGGATCACCATCTGTTGGTCAATTTTGCGCTTGATGCCTCGCACTTCTTCCAGAGCTTTGAGGTCGAATGGCCGGTCATAAATGAACTGGCGCGCCATTTCGAGAAATCTCCGGCCCAGCGCGCGGTCGCCCGCGACGGGCCAGGCTTTCAACAGCGCCAATCGCTCCCACGTCTCGCCGCGGGATTGGTAGTAACGCTCGAAGCCGTCCAGCGAGTAGGCGATGGCGCCGGCCTTGCCTTCCGGGCGCAGTCGCAAATCGACGCGGTAGACGTAGCCTTCGCTCGTGAATTCGCTCAAGGCCACGGTGATCTTCTGGCAAAGGCGGCGGAAATATTCCGAGGCCGAAATCGCCTCTCCATCTTCTCCGACCTCTTCCTGATCGGACGCGTAAAGATAGATCAGGTCGACGTCCGAGCTGAAGTTAAGCTCGCCGCCGCCGAGCTTGCCCATCGCCAAAATGGTGAAGCCGCCGAAAGCCTTTCTGGGAATCCCGTATTCGCGGCGCAGCGCGGAAGAGCAAATCCAATGCGCCGCAGAGATCAACGCTTCGGCCAGAGTCGATAAGTCAGCCAGAGTCTCTTCGACCGAACAAAGCCGCAGCAGATCACGCACGCCGATCCGCAGCATCTCTCTTCGCTTGAGGGCCCGCAGGTAATCGAGCCGTTTCCGCTCGTCGGCGATCGTCCTCAGCGCGCGCGCCATCTCCCGCTCGATCTCGCGCTTTTTCCTGGCGCCGTTGAGAGTCTGCGGGTCGGTCACCCAGTAGAGGTACTGCGGGTCGCGGATCAGAATCTCGGCCATATAAGGGCTGCCGCCTAATGTCTTGGCCAGAATCTCCAACGTGCGCGGAGAATCTTTGAGGTAGGAGAAGAGATGAATTTTATTGACGGCGGCGCGTGCGAATCTTTCGAAATAGTTGAGCGCCTGATCGGGGTCCGCCGACTGCGATGCGTTGTCCAGAAGCTCTTCAAGAATATCGGCCAGCGATTGGCGCGCAGGAGCGTCATCCGCCAACGCTTGCAGGTTAGCGTCCGCCTTGCCCGGTTCTTTGAAGCCGTAAGGGCCGAACAGCGCAATGACTTGTTGTGGATCGAGGCGCGGGGCGAGCAGCAGGTCTTTGACGTTCGGCGGTGTCATAACTCAATGATAAGATAAGACTCTGCGGAAATGAATTGTGGGTGAATAGCCACAGAGATCACAGAGGGCACAGAGAAATCATTGATCCCCTCTGTGCCCTCTGTGATCTCTGTGGCTAACAGTATGTATGAGGAATGTAGCGTGATCAGCGCGGAATCAAAGAAGGCGATAGAATCTCTCTGTCCGGAAGTTAGCGAAGAGGCCGTTCAGGATTTCTTCGCCCGGATGGACGAGGATTATTTTGCGACATTCTCCCCTGAAGAAATCTCGTCGCACATCAAAATGTCCTGTGCGCTAGGGCCGCAGCGTCCCGCGCAATGCCTAGTCACGCCGCGCGGGCCTGACGAATTCGACATCGTCATCGTCGGATTCGATTACCTTTCGGAGTTCTCGATCTTTTGCGGACTGTTGTCAGCCTTCGGGCTGGACATTCGCGCGGGAAACATCTATTCGTTCGCGCGGCGACAGCCCGGAGAAGAGCGCCCTCATTTGACTCGGCGGGCGGCGAGGGGCAAAGCCCCGCAACCGTCGCCGCGCAAGATCGTGGACGTCTTCAGCGTCCGCCTCAAGCCGGGAGAAAGCTTTGATGAAGCGAAGCGGCGTGAGTTCGAGCAGGAGTTGCAAACGCTCGTCCGGATGCTGGCGTCCGGCTCGGACGAGCGGGCCAGGGAGCGTTTAAATCGCTATCTGACGGAGCGCATCGAGAAGATGAACGAGCGGTTGAGCGGCCTGCTCTCTCCCCTCGAGGTTCGCTTTGACAACCTACTCTCTCCCGATTGGACTGTAATGGATGCGCATTCCGAGGACGCTTTCGCTTTCCTCTACGCCTTCTCGAACGCGCTCAGCATTCGCGGCATATACATCCACAAAGTCGAAATTCGCAGCGTTGGGCGTGAAGCGCGGGATCGTTTCTTCATCGCCGATCGGCGCCTCAGCAAGATCGAAGACGAACGGGAGCAAGAGAGGCTGCGGACGACCGTCGCGCTGATCAAACAGTTCACTCGCTTTCTGCCTGAGGCCTCGGACCCGGCCAAAGCGATGCGCCACTTCGATCAGTTCCTGGACAAGGTGGCGGACGAGCGTATTCCCGATCGTATGATCTCGTTCTTCGCGAGTAATAAGGGAATGAATCTGCTCGCTCACCTTCTCGGGTCGAGCGATTTCCTGTGGGACGACTTCCTGAGTCTGCGATTCAAAGATCTACTCCCGATTTTAGAGGACTTCACTAAAACCGAATTGAGGCCGGGCAAACAATCGCTGCGACGGCTGCTCGCCGAGTCTTTATCAGAGGTTCGTACTTTTGAGGAGAAGAAGGAAGCCTTCAACCGGTTCAAGGACGCCCAGGTCTTTCTGATCGATGTCAAGCATCTGCTCGACCCGCAGGTCACGCTGATGGATTTCTCTCAGGCGCTGACCGATCTCGCCGAGGTCGGGCTCGATGAGGCCGCCGGAATCTGTTACGAGCGCCTCGTTGAAACGCACGGGGAGCCGGCGCGGGCCGACGGTTGTCCTGCGCGGTTCACGGTCTGCGGCCTGGGCAAATTCGGCGGACGTGAGATGGGCTACGCCTCCGATCTCGAAGTGTTGTTCGTTCACGACGGGCCGGGGCGGACGCTTGGGGCGAAGCCGATAGACAACGGTCTGTTTTTCGAGCGCCTGGCGCAGCAGGTGGTCGAATTCATCGAGGCCCGCGAGAAGGGCGTCTTTCACATCGACCTCAGGCTCAGGCCTCACGGCAAGGCGGGCGCTTTAGCCACCCCCTTCGACCGACTGGCCGAATACTACAGCGAGAATGGAGAGGCCGCGCCGTTCGAACGCCAGGCTCTCATCAAATTGAGGTGGGTGGCGGGGGACGAGGCCCTGGGCAGGCGCGTGGAGGAGCGCCGCGACAGTTTTAGCTACGGCGGAACGCCCTGGGATTGGGAAAACGCGATGCATCTGCGGCGTCGTCAGACGCGCGAACTTGTCAAGCCGGGTCAGGTCAACGTCAAATACAGCTCCGGCGGGATCATCGACATCGAGTACGCAGCGCAGTACCTGCAGCTTATGCGCGGCAAGGATCATCCTGAACTCAGAGTTACGAACACGCTCGACGCGCTCGCCCAACTTCGCCGGTTGAGTATCATCTCGGAAGCAGAGGGCGAGATGCTGAGCGCGGCTTACCTCTTTTTGCGCAATCTGATCGACGCGCTCAGGATAGTTCGCGGCGACGCGAGCGACCTGGCGCTTCCCGAAGAGGGCTCGGATGAGTTCAAATCGCTAGCCCGACGCCTCGGCTATCGTGAGCGGGATTGGAAAAGGGGCGCCGAAAAGTTGGCCGCAGACATTCGGCGATGGATGAAAGAGGTCAACTCATATTACGTCTCGCGTTTCAATTCGCCCGACGGCGCGCCGCCGCGCGCGTGAGAATCTCTCGATATTTGCAACCAACATTATTAATAGATCGTTTCTACTTTCTGTTCACGGTATAAAAGACTCGATAAACAAATTGCAGGCGCGCTTATGAGATTTCTGGAAGGGGTAAAGATAGCGCTCGCGTCGCTGCGGGCGCATAAATTGAGGACGTTCCTGACGCTGCTCGGCGTGATCTTCGGCGTCATGACGGTGGTCGCCGTGGCCGCCGTGATCGAAGGATTTTTCCGCTACATCGACCGCACGGTGACCGCGGACCTCGGTGCGAATACGGTGATCCTGGACAAATTCGGAATGATCACCAGCTTCGAGGAGTTCATCAACGCCAACCGCCGCAATAAAGACATTACGCTGGCCGACGCCGATTTCCTGCGCGAACGGATGACGCTTGCCCAGAGCGTCGGCGTGCAGGGATTTTCGGGCGCCGAGATCAGATCGCCCCGCGAAAAGATGAACAACGTCACCATCAAAGGCAACACGCCGAACATGGTCAACATAGATTCCACTCAGCCGGAGTTCGGGCGCTACATCAGCGAGACCGACAACGAACACCGCCGTAGCGTGGCGCTGATCGGCGCGGAGGTCGCCGACAAACTCTTCGGCGCGCGCGAAGTGGTCGGGCGCGAGATCAAGATCGACGGTCTTCCGTTCGAGGTCGTCGGCGTGGCGAAAGAGCAGGGGGCGTTCTTCGGCCAATCGCGAGACGATTTCATCATCATTCCGCTCTCGACCCATCAGAAAGTTTTCGGAGCGCGCCACAGCCTGACCGTCTCCGTTAGAGGGTACGACGGCGCCAAACTCGAAGACGTACAGGATCAGGTGCGGATGCTGATGCGCGCGCGCCACCGGCTCGCTTACAACGACAAGGACACTTTCGGCGTCTTCACCTCGGACGCGATCAACAATTTTGTCCAGGCGGTCTTCGGGCTGGTCGCGGCGGTCGCGCTAGGAGTGGTCTCGATTTCGCTGGTGGTCGGCGGCATTGTGATCATGAACATCATGCTCGTGACCGTGACCGAGCGGACGCGCGAGATAGGCATTCGAAAAAGCCTCGGCGCGCGGCGCAAGGACATTTTGACGCAGTTCCTCGCCGAGTCGACTACGCTCTCCCTGATCGGCGGGCTGATCGGCCTGGGCGTCGCATATGGCATCTCGATGATCCTGGTCAAATTTACGCCGATCCCCGCGGAGTTGCCGCTGTGGGCCGCCGCGCTGGCGATCGGCGTGTCGAGCGGCGTCGGGCTGATCTTCGGGATTTACCCGGCGTGGAAGGCGGCTAAGCTCGACCCGATTGTGGCGTTGAGGGCGGAATGAACTCGGGGGACCCGAAGATATGACATTCAGGAAAAGAATTTCAGCCGCGAATGAACACGAATGTTCACGAATAGTAGCGAAGGAGAACAATCGAATCGTTACGAGCAAGAATATAGATTCGTGTTTATTCGTGTTCATTCGCGGCTGAAATTCTTTTCCCTGAAATCTATATGGTCAATGCGTTTATGCTCAAGCAACAGGCAAAAGAACTCTTCACTCAGGCGATGACCACGTTGTGGTCGCACAAATTCCGCTCGTTCCTGACGGTGCTAGGCGTGGTGATCGGGACCGCGACCGTGATCGGCGTGGCTTCGCTGGCGAAGGGCCTGGAGTCGGGGATGAAGGAACAGATCGAGCAGTTCGGGAGCAACGTGGCTTTCGTCAGCCGGTGGGGCGGCGGCCCGCGTCATAGCGATTTCACTGAGGAGGAGCGCAAGCGTAAACCGATTACGCTCGAAGATGCGGTCGCTTTGAGCCAACTGCCTTCGGCGATGGCCTCGTCCCCGATCCTGCGCCCTCCCGAACTGCCGCCGCCGGTCAAGTTCCGCAACAACGAAGTACGCACGCCTCAGGTTCGCGGCGTCTGGGCCGGTTACGCCAGCACGCGCGAAGTGAGCATCGCGCGCGGGCGCTTCTTCAGCGAAACCGAAGATCATCACAATGTCGAGGTCGCCGTCATCGGCTATGAGATCGCGGAAAAGCTCTTCACCGGATACGAGCCGCTGGAAAAAGAGATTCAGGTCGGCAACAAGATCTTCCGCGTCATCGGCGTACTCGAAAAGGCGAAAAGCCCGTTCGGCGGCGGTAACACTCCCGCCGACAGTTTCGTCTTCATCCCGTACAGCGTGATGCATTCGATGTACCCGAATCAGGACGATCATTTTGTTGCCTTGGGCGCGAAACAGGGACAACTCGACAAACTGGTTGACGAGGCGACCGAGTTGATGCGCCGCCGCCGCCAGGTCCCGTTCGACAAGCCGAACAGTTTCGAAATCACGACTCCGAGCGGGATTCTCGAAAGTTTCAACCAGATGTTGGCGATGGTGGCGGTTATCGCCGTTGCGATTGTCAGCGTTGCGCTGCTCATCGGCGGCATCGGCGTGATGAACATCATGCTGGTTTCTGTGACCGAGCGGACGAAGGAGATTGGCGTGCGCCGCGCGATCGGAGCGCGCCGCGCCGACATCATCCTGCAGTTCCTGCTTGAAGCCAGCATGTTGACCGGCGCGGGCGGAATCATCGGCGTCGTCGTCGGTTTTCTAATCAGCCTTCTGCTCAACGCGCTGTTAATGCCCTCGCAAGTGCCGCTGCTGTTTGTCTTCATAGGTTTTAGCGCCTCGGTCGCGATCGGGCTGATCGCCGGACTCTATCCCGCGTTCAAGGCGTCGAGGCTGGATCCTATTGAAGCCTTGAGGTATGAATAGTGGCGCGGCGTCGCGTCAAAGAAATTCTTCCTGTAAATATTTCGGATCTGAGGCGACGGATCGATGAAAATACACGGAGTTCGGCCCGAAAGTTGAACGGGTTGAAGGGAGCCACAGTCTGAGGGCTGAACCCCAGGCCCTAATGCCTTGAAATAATTAATAGGAAAGAGAAATTTTTAAGTAATATTCAGTAGGCTTCAGCAATTTCGTTTGGTAGAATCGGCGCGTCTTATTAAGGTATCTCCCCCAATGTCCGCTCCCAATGTCTGCCCCTAACGCCAGCTCCTAATGTCCGCTCCCAATGTCTGCCCCTAATGTCTGCCCCTAGTGTCTGGTTGAGCGGTGATCCTGATAAAGATGAAAGTGTAATGGATGGTCGCTGGCGCCATACGGCGTTCTATATGCGTGGGGCGGGGTTCTCACTTTAATCACGGTCTCGCCTCTAACCGACACCCCAAATACTGAAAAAACCATTACAAAATTTGCCAGCCTAACTGAAGTTGGCCGGCTACTAGAAGTCCATTTCATTGGAGGAGAAACGTATGCCCGGAATCCGGACAAAAAAGAATTACAAACAATGGTTGTCCATACCGCTGATTATACTCTGCTGCGTCAGCCCGCTTGCGCCGATGCTCGGAGTTCCAAGCCAGCCGGCCATTGCGCAAAGTCAGAGCCTTTCGAGTTTGAATTCATGCTCAGGCGGCCAATCTTATGAGGCGACCATGTTCGCCCTCACCGAAAGGAACTCGCTATTGAATTTCAATCCGGGCCAGCCCGGCTTGATCAACAGCACCCGATTCATCACAGGGCTGTCACAAGGTGAGACCGTCGTCGGTATTGATTTCCGCCCGGCCACAGGACAGCTTTACGGGGTGACCACCGCCAACCGCATTTATATAATCAATCCGTTCACCGGCGCTGCGACCCCGGTGGGCTCGGCGGCATTGAGTACGGCCGTGAACGGCCAGTCGTTCGGCATCGATTTCAACCCGGTGCCCGACGCGATTCGTTTCACCAGCGACGCCGATCAGGACCTGCGGATCAGTCCGAGTACCGGAGCGATACTGGGCGTGGACGGGGCGCTTAGCTTCGCAGCGGGCGACGCGAACGCCGGGCAGAACCCGAACGTCGTCGGCTCGGCTTACACGAATAATTTCGCGGGCACGGCTGTGACAACGCTCTACGGCATCGATTCAAATCTCGACACGCTCGTCACGCAAGGGTCGATCGGCGGCGCGCCGGTCTCTCCGAACACAGGTCAACTCTTCACAATAGGCAAACTCAACGTCGACACGTCCGGCATGGTCGGGTTCGACATCGCGCCGGTGACCAACGCCGCGTTCGCCTCGCTGACGCCGCCGGGTTCAAGGACGTCGAATCTTTACTCGATCAACCTGTCGACCGGCGCGGCCAGGCTGATCGGGCCTATCGGCGGTGGGCGGTTGATCCGCGGCATCGCGTATGCGGTTCGGCCTGAGAACGTCTATGCGGTTACGGCCAGCGGCAAACTGATCAGCTTCAATCCCGGCGCGCCAGGCGTCATCAACAGGTCGCTCAGCATTTCGGGGTTGGGCTCCGGCGAGAGCGTAGTTGGCATCGATTTCCGGCCCGCGACAGGGCAGCTCTTCGCGCTCAGTAACGCCAGTCGCATCTACACCATCAACACCAGAACTGGGGCCGCCACTCCTGTCGGCGGCGCGCTGTTCACACCGAACTTGAACGGGGCTAGTTTCGGCTTCGATTTCAATCCGGTGCCCGACGCGATTCGTCTGGTCAGCGACGCCAATCAGGACATGCGGATCAGTCCGAATACCGGAGCGGTACTGGGCGTTGACGGGATGCTCGCCTTCGCCAACGACACGACGAACCCGAACATCGGACAGGACCCGAACGCCGGACAGGATCCGAACATAGTCGGGGTGGCTTACACCAACAGCTTCCTCGGCGTATCGCAGACGACGCTTTTCGGCATAGACTCCAATCTGAACGTGCTCGTCAGGCAAGGTTCGATCAACGGTGGGCCCGTCTCGCCGAACACAGGCACCCTCTTCACCGTAGTAGGGGCAGGAGGCGTAGGCTCGCTGGGCCCCGGCATCGATCCGAACGGCGTCCTCGGCTTCGACATTTCGTCGGAGAGCGGCGCGGCCCTGGCTTCGTTCAACACGGACAATGGCACGGCCACGCAACTTTTCAGGATAAATTTGACGACTGGCGCGGCGACGCTCATGGGGACCATCGCCGGCGGCGAGATTGTTCTTGACATCGCGATCGAAGTCCGCTCGCCCGAGGTTTTCGCCGTCACGCCGAGCAATGTATTAGTGACCTTCAACGCCGCAACGCCCAGCATTATGAATAGCGGGCGCGCCATCAGGGGACTATCTCGAAATGAAAGGATTGTCGGCCTGGATTTCCGCCCGGCTACTGGGCAGCTTTACGCCCTCAGCTCATCCAATCGCATCTACATCATCCTTATAAATCAGAGTAGTGCGATTGCTGTCCGGGTGAATAGGTCTTCTGGCTTCACGCTGAACGGCTCTAATATCGGCTTCGATTTCAACCCGGTGCCCGACCTGATTCGTGTCACCAGCGACGCCGACCAGAACCTGCGGCTCAGTCCGAACGACGGCACGGTCGCGGGCACGGACGGCAATCTCGCTTTCGCCGCCGGCGACGCGAACGCCGGGGGGAATCCGAGCGTGGTCGGCTCTGCCTACACCAACAGCCAACCCAGCGCGACAGCTACGACGCTTTACGGCATCGACTCCAATCTGAATATGCTCGTCACACAGGGGACGGCCGCCGGAGTTATGCCCGCGGTCTCGCCGAACACCGGGCAACTCTTCACCGTCGGTCCGCTGGGGGCGGGCATTGTGGCCGGCGCCCCGGTCGGTTTCGACATCGCTTTGCGCGGTGGCGACCCCGTGTCGGTGACGCCCAGCAACGGCAACGCGGCCTTCATGTCGCTGACCCCGCAGGGTTCCAATCGCTCGATGTTTTACACCGTCAACCTGGCGACAGGAGCGGCCAGGCTCATCGGCCCCATCGGCGGCCTAAATGAGCCCGTTCAGGGCATCGCGGTCGGCGGCTTTGGGCGCAGTTTCGGGTACGACATCTGCATTCAGGACGACCGCAGCGGCAGTACTCTGCAATTCGACTCCTGCACGGGCGATTTCCAGGTCACCAGGTGCGGCTCCGGCGGATTCATCTTTACAGGTAAGGGCGACGCGAACCGCGTGGGCAACCTTGTGACGCTGCGCGCCGACAGGATATTCGCCCTGGTCAACGTCAGTCAGACAGCCCAGGCCAGATCGGGCCTGGCGGTGGTCAAACTCGGTCGCATTTTCACAATCAACGACAAAGACACCACTAACAACACGTGTAATTGCCGTTGAGAAGATAGAAGATAGGGAGTGGGGAGTAGGGAATGGGGAGTGGGAAGCAATTTCCTTGCCCCCCACTCTCCACTCCCCATTCCCTACTCCCCACTCCCACCTCAGGCGGTCTTGCGCCGTCAGCAAAACTCGGCCACAATGCGCCTTTCGATTAGTCGACTAACGCCGCTCACAAAAAATAATATAAAGATTAATTGGGCCGGAGGGCCTTTTTGCTGGGAACTTGCCTATGTCATTCAACCCGAAGCACCTGAGTCACGTCATAACGAATGGCAGGAATCGCGCTCCGGCGCGGTCGATGCTCAAAGCCATCGGCTTCACTGACGAAGACCTGGCCAAACCGATCGTCGGCGTCGCGCACATGTGGATTGAGACCATGCCGTGCAATTTCAACCACCGCGACCTGGCCGCGAAGGTCAAAGAAGGCGTCCGCGCGGCGGGCTGCACGCCGATGGAGTTCAACACCGTTTCGATCAGCGACGGCGTGACGATGGGGACCGAAGGAATGAAGGCTTCCCTTGTCAGTCGCGACCTGATCGCCGATTCGATCGAACTGGTCACGCGCGGATATATGTTCGACGCCTTGATTGCCCTGGTCGGCTGCGACAAGACGATCCCGGGCGCGGCGATGGGGCTGATCCGATTGAACATTCCCGGAATGATTCTCTATTGCGGCTCGATCGCGCCGGGCAATTTCCGTGGGCGCGACGTGACAATCCAAGACGTTTTCGAGGCCGTCGGCGCGAACGCCGCCGGCAAGATGTCCGACGACGATCTGCGCGAGATCGAAAACGTAGCCTGTCCCGGCGCGGGCGCGTGTGGCGGGCAATATACCGCGAACACCATGGCGATGGTCATGGAATTCATCGGCCTGGCGGTAATGGGCACGGGCAGCGTTTCGGCCGTCGACCCGCTGAAAGAGAAGACAGCCATTGAAGCAGGCAAATACGTGGTCGACCTGCTGCGCCGTGGTACGCTCCCGAAAGACATTCTGACGCGAAAATCCTTCGAGAACGCGATCGCCGGCGTGGCGGCGACTGGAGGCTCGACTAACGCTGTTCTACACTTACTGGCGATGGCGCGCGAGGCCGGCGTCGATTTGAAGATCGAAGATTTCGACGATATCAGCAAACGCACTCCGTTGATCGCCGACCTGAAGCCGGGCGGGAAATACACCGCGATCGATCTGGGGCGGGCAGGCGGAATCGGCCTGGTCGCGCGCCGGCTTGTCGAAAAGGGCTATATTGACGGAGGCCAGATAACCGTCAGCGGTTTGACCATCGGGCAGGAAGCGGAACTGGCCGGCGAGACGCCGGGGCAGGACGTGGTCTACACCGCCGACAATCCGATCAAAAAGAGCGGCGGGCTTGTGATCTTGAAAGGGAATCTCGCGCCCGAAGGTTCGGTCGTCAAGGTTGCGGGGCACGAGCGCCCTTACCATCGCGGACCAGCGCGAATCTTCGAACGCGAAGAAGACGCGATGAAAGCCGTCACTGACAAACAGGTTAAAGACGGCGACGTCATAGTGATACGCTACGAAGGCCCGAAAGGCGGTCCCGGAATGCGTGAGATGTTGGGCGTGACGGCGGCCATCGTCGGCGAAGGCCTGGGCGAGAGCGTGGCGCTGATGACCGACGGGCGATTCAGCGGCGCCACGCGCGGGTTGATGATAGGCCATGTCGCGCCCGAGGCCGCCACGGGCGGCCCCATCGCCGCGCTGCGCGAAGGGGACGTCGTCGTCATTGATATCGAAAAACGGCGGCTCGACGTCGAACTCTCCGATAAAGAAATCAGCGCCAGATTGGCCGAATGGAGACCGCCCTTGCCCCGGTACGCTTCCGGCGTCTTCCATAAATACGCCGCGCTGGTTTCATCCGCGTCGGAAGGGGCGATCACTAGAGCGGAGGTGAAATAGATGTTGAGCGAAGTGTCATCGCTCGAAGCGGTGCACCTGATCTGGTTGAGCGGAGGCGGGTGTAGTGGTTGCACGAAGGCAATGCTGGGGTCGTCGGAGCCCGGCATCGAGGACCTGATTTTAGGCAATGTGCCCGACGCGCCGCGCGTCATATTGGTGCATCCCGAACTGGCCATGGAGAGCGGGGACGCTTTTCTTGCGAACCTGGAACAGGCCGCGAAAGGAAGGCTCTCTCCTTTCGTGCTCGTGCTCGAAGGCGCCATAGCCGACGAGTCGCTGGCCGGGGGCGGGAGTTTCTCGCGGTTGGGAACGTCAGCCGACGGCCGGCCGGTGACAATCGCCAATTGGGTTGACAGGTTGGCCCCGAAGGCCGAAGCTGTAATAGCGATTGGAAGTTGCGCAAGCTGGGGAGGCGTTCCCGCGGCGAACGGAAATCCGATGGGCGCAAAGGGGCTGGAGGATTATCTGGGCCGCGATTTCAGGAGCAGCGGCGGTTCTGACGGCTCCGCCGATTCCTTCGGTTTGCCGGTGATCAACGTGCCGGGATGCGCCCCCACCGGCGAAGGTTTTATTGAGACCCTCATCTACGTCTTCCTACACCTGGCTCGACTCGTACCCCTTGATTTGGATGAGGAACGCCGTCCTCGCTGGCTCTACAATCACGTCACGTATCCGTCGCCTCCACGTCTAGAATATCCGCCGGCAGTCGGATTCGACACCTTAAATCGCCCGTCCGTGAAATGCCCTGTCCCCTTGACCGGATGGTCGAGAAGTTACGGCGGGTGCGCCAGCGTCGGCGGAGCCTGCATCGGTTGCACTGAACGCGGTTTCGCGGATAATCATCTGGCTCTGGCTCGTCCGGACCCGGCTATTTGACTCCATTAGCGGAGCCAGAAAAATTTTGGGGTAGTCGTTTCCATACCTGACTGCTCACATTTATTATTATAGAAAGCTCCCACGGCTGTGATAGAAGTTTGACCGTCTACATGGGCTAACGCTCGCAAGCCACTTTCGCCATTATTGCGGTCTGGCGAAAGCGTTTTGGCCAAGCGTCAGGGGGCGCCAAGGTCTTAATGGTTTTCAAAAATCTTCCTATTGATTCTGATATGGATGGTCGCGCCTCTTTGCGCGATGGGGAGGCGAAAGCGTCTTTCGACAACGCCCCGGACGGGCGTAGTCGACGGGCGCTTAACCGCGAGCGCATGTTGGAGAAGCTATCGGGCGATCTCGGAGTCGGGACTTTCGAGATCGAGCCGGTGACGCGGATCTGCGGGCGTTTCATGCTGAGCGCCGAGATCGATTTCGCCAACCGGCGGACGCTCGACGCGCACGTCGAGTGCGGGGAATTCACCAGGCAGTCGGGCTCCTGCGAAACGATTCTGAAAGACAGGCGGCCGTCCGACGCCGTTCACATCTCGAGCCGGATCTGCGGCTCTTCTAGCGGCGCGCATGCGATAGCTTCCGCGATGGCGGTGGAAATGGCCGCTGGAACGCCGCCGCCGCCGCTGGCCCTCGTCGCGCGGAACCTGGCGAGCAGCGGCGAGATGATTGACGAACTTATCAATCACTTGTTCGTCCTCGCCGGCCCCGATTACTCGGAAGGCGCCGTCAGCCGCACCAGTCTCTCCTTGTGGGCCAGAGCGCAGAAGACGACGCCCGCCGGCATAGAAGAACACGGGCTGGAGTCGGTCGCTGACTTGATGCGCGGGATGAACCCGATGAGCGGCCACCTCTATCTCGAGGCGCTGCAGATGGCCCGTCTGGGGCGCGAGATTGCGACGCTGATTTTCGGAAAACACCCGCACCCGACGACGGTCGTCCCGGGAGGGGTCGCCGTCGAAGCCAACCGGGAGTTATTCAATCAGGTTCTGGGCCGGATCAACGCGCTGCTCGATTACTCGAAGAAACTCACCTGCGTCTGGGACGACCTGGTCGATTTCTTTTACGAGGCCGAGCCTCGTTACGCCCGCGTCGGCGCGACGCCGGTCAACCTGATCAGCGTCGGGTTGTGGGACGATCCAGAAAGTTACGACGCCAGTTATCTACACATCAACGAATGGGGCTCGCGCCGAATATCGGCGCCGGGCGTGATCATCGACGGCGAGACGCGAACCGGCCGGCTCTCGGACATCAACCTCGGCGTCGAGGAATTCGTCGATCACGCCTATTACAGGCAGTGGGATGGCGGTCAGGTTAAGGCCGATCCGCTGGACGGCCCGGTCTCGCCCTGGCACCCCTGGAACAAAGAGACCTTGCCGGAGCCGGCGCCGCGAAATTGGAAGGAGCGGTATTCCTGGAATGCGGCGCCGCGCTGGGACCGCGAGGCGATGGAGACCGGGCCTCTTGCCCGGTTGTGGATCAATGCCCTCGGCGGCGCGCGTAATTGCGAATTCATCAGGCCGGCGCGCCGTAGCCTGGAAATCTACCTGCCTAAGGGGCAGCGGCCCGCCACGACCCTGAGGTGGCTGGTCCCGGAAAAGCCGAACGCTCTGGAGCGCAACCGCGCCAGGGCCTATCAGGTGGCCTACGCGGCGATGGTGGCATACGCTGACCTGTTGAAGGCGTTCGATTACATCCGCCGGGGCGAGTTGAGGATGTCGGCACGATTTCTCAGCCCCGAGAAAAAGATCAGCGCCGGATTTTGGGAGTGTGGGCGCGGGATGATTACGCATCACCTGGTGATAGATAAATCCAAGATCGCCAATTATCAGATCGGCGCCCCGTCCGAATGGATGGGGTCGCCGCGTGACGCCGGCAATCTTCCGGGAGTTTATGAATCGGCGATGATGAACACCCCGCTGCTTGAAGAATGCGCGCGCCAGGAAGATTTCACCGGCGTGGATATTTTGCGCGTAATGCGCAGCTTCGATCCTTGATCAATGAAGTGAAAATGCATCATGAATCATGAATAATGCTATGGCTCTTGTATTCTGGAGGTAATAGACATGCGTTTGCCGAGTTGGATATCCAAGAACACCGAGACGAACGACCGCGAAGACGGCGTCAGGCGGTTGCGCGAAGCCGCCTGGCCTGACATGTTCGCCAACCTGCAGAGCGCCTACGCCGAGTTGACCAGCACGCAATTCGAGCTCGAGCGCCGCGCGGCCGAGATAGCCGAGACGCGAGACCTCTTTCAGCAGGTCGTTTCATCGATGACCGAGGCGGTGTTTCTGACCGATCGTTCGGGGCGAGTGACTCGCGCCAATCCGGCCGCCGCCGCGCTGCTCGGGTGTCTGGAAAGCTCGATCCTCGGCCGCCCCCTGGCCGTCGTCTGCGGTTCAGACGCGATACCGGCCACGCCGTGGAAGTTAATGGAGATCGCCCCGACGGGCCGTTTGGCCAACCTCGAAATCGAGGTCCGGACGATGGACGGCGAGGCGATTCCCGTCAGCTTTTCGCTCGGGTTGATGCACGACAAACAGAACAAGATCACGGGCGTGCTGGCCGTCGCGCGCGACATGCGCGAACACCGGGGCCTGGTCAACAACCTGGTCACGACGCGGACGAGGTTTCAGGAGTTGGTGGAGTTTTCGCCCGACGCGATCGTTGTGGCCAATCCGGAGGGCCGGATCGCGCTGGTCAATTCGCAGACCGAAAAGCTGTTCGGCTACAGGCGCGACGAGCTTCTGGGCCAGAGCGTGGAGACTCTTACGGCGGGGCGAGCGGAGTCCGTCGCCGTAGCGCGGCGCGACCCGCAGGCGGAACTCGGCGCCGATCATTACGCCGAAGGCCTCGGCCCGAGCGAACAGTTCGAATCCGTTCTGGTCGACCGCGCCGGGCGGGAGTTTCAAGCGGAGATCACCAGACGGCGGATAGAGACCAAAGACGGAGTCCTGGTGATGAGCGTCATTCGCGAGATCGGCGAAAGGGGGCGTATCGGGGGCGTATTGCACGAAACCGAAGAGCGTTACCGCAGGGTCGCTGAGACGTCCTCGGACGTCATCGTCGCCGTCAGCGAGGACGGCCGCATTCTCTTCGTCAATTCGGCGGTGGAGAAGGTCTTCGGTTACAAACCGGCCGAGGTGATCGGGGCTGAACTGGCGCAGCTGATGCCGGACTTTATGGGCCGTTTGCGCGAAGTCGCGCGGCGGGGCGCTGAGAAGGGCCAGAAACGTGTGAGCAGGTCGGGCGTCGAATTGAAGGGGCTGCGCAAGGGAGGAAAGGATATCTCGGTCGAAGTCGCTTACGGCGAGTACACGGTGGACGGCAAACGCGTCTTCACCGGTATCGTCCGCGACGTCTCCGAACGCAAGCGCGCCAATGCCACGCGCGCCGCCGCCGAAACACGCTATCAGGAGCTGTTTGATAACGCCAACGACATAATCTACACCTGCGATCTCGAAGGCAGGTTCACATCGCTCAATATGACGGCCGAACGGCTCACGGGACACAAGCGCGATGACGTCCTGAAGATGGACATGAGTCAGATCGTCGCTCCGGAGCATCTGGCGCTGGTCCGCCAGACGATCGCCGACAGGGTGGCCAATAATGCCGACACCCCCCCGTACGAGATCGAGATCATTTGCAAAGACGGCCGCCGTCTGCCCGTCGAGATCAACGCGCGGTTGATTTATGAAAACGGGCGTCCGGCCGCCATACAGGGGATCGCGCGCGATACGAGCGAGCGCAGGCGCGACGAGAGGGTCAAGCAGCGGCTCAGCCGCCAGGCCGCGTTGCGGGCCGACATCAGCGACATATTGACCGCCAGTGACATCACGCTGAGGCAGAGCCTGCAGAAATGCGCCGAGGCCATCGTCGCCCATCTCGACGCGGCCTTAGCGCGTATCTGGCTGCTCAATGACAAAGAGCAGACGCTCGAACTTCAGGCCAGCGCGGGCATCTACACCCGCATCCATGGGGCGCACACGCGCGTGCCGCTGAGCGAATTCAAGTTGGGTTCGATCGCAGATGAGAAGAGACCGCACCTGACCAACGACATTGCTACTGACCCGCGCGTGGGCGATCGGGAGTGGGCCAGGCGCGAAGGACTGGTCTCTTTCGCCGGCTTTCCGCTGCTGATCGGCGACCGGCTGATCGGCGTGATCGCGATGTTCGCCAAGCACAGGCTCGAGCCCGACATGTTGAATTCCTTGGAAGGGGCCGCCGACAAAGTGGTGCAAAGCGTCCAGCGCAGGTGGATCGAGGAGCAGCGCGCCGCGTTCCTGGAGCGCGAGCAGGCGGCCCGCCGCCTGGCCGAGGACGCGAGCCGATTGAAAGACGACTTCCTGGCAATGATCTCCCACGAATTGCGCGCGCCGCTGACGGCGATTTTGGGCTGGGCGCAGATGCTGCGTTCGGGCGCGCTCGACCGCGCCTCGGCCGAGCGGGCGCTGCTGACCATCGAGCGCAACGCGAAATCACAGGCGCACCTGGTCGGCGACCTGCTCGACGCGTCGCGCATCGCGACTGGAAAACTGACCCTCGATACCCGCGCGGTCGAGCTGATGTCCATAGTCGAGGCCGCTGTCGACGCCGTCCGTCCGTCGGTCGAAGCGAAGAATCTGAGAATGCAGATAGTGCTCGAACCGTGGGTCGGGCCTTTCAACGGCGATCAGGAGCGTCTGAGGCAAGTCGTTTGGAACTTGCTCTCGAACGCCATCAAGTTCACCTCCCAGGGCGGCTTGATCGAGATCCGCCTCGAAAGACTGGAGAACAAGGCGCTGCTGATCGTCAGCGACACGGGACAGGGAATCGATCCGGAATACCTGCCGCACGTCTTCGACCGGTTCTCACAGATGGACAGTTCGGCGAGGCGGCGCCAGGGCGGACTCGGACTGGGGCTGGCCATCGTCAAACACATCGTCGAGTTGCATGGCGGCGCGATATACGCCTACAGCCGCGGAGAAGGGCAAGGGAGCGACTTCATGGTCACGCTGCCGCTGGCGGTTCAGAGCGCCGACGGCGAAGGCGCGGAGCTGTGGGCCCCCACCCGTCCCGAAGGCGAAGAGACGCGTTCGGGGACGCTCAGCGGCGTCCGGGTTCTGGTCGTCGATGACGAACACGACACGCGCGAAATCCTGAGCGTGATGCTCACGCGCTATGGCGCCGAGATTCGCACCGCAGGATCGGCCGCCGAGGCCATGAACGTCTTCGGCCAATGGCTGCCGGACGTTCTGGTCTCCGACATCGGAATGCCTGAGGAAGACGGTTACGCCTTGATCAAAAAGATCCGCGCGCTGCCGCCGGAGAACGGCGCCGACGTGCCCGCCATTGCCCTGACGGCCTTCGCGTCGGCCCAGGACAAAAAAATCGCCCTCGCCGCCGGATTCCAGCGCCATATAGCGAAACCCGTCGAACCGGTCGCGCTGGCTAAAAACGTCGCGCTCATTTTGGGCCGCAGCGACGAGGGAATCTCGCTTTAGCTACTGCGGGAAAAATCGGACTAATAGGACCTATAGGACTCATGGGACTTATGAATCCTATAGGTCCTATTATTTTTATAAGTCTTATTCATACCGCCCCCGGGGATTTCCCGCGTAAGGGAGCCCTGGCCATCGGCGTGTATCGCGCGCCCGCCGGGTGTAGTTCGCTCTTCATCAAGACGATCTCGGTGACCACAAATGGCGACGCGGGAACTTGACGCGCGCCGGCTAGCGCTAGCAACTCGCGAATTTTCCTGTTGGATTTCACCCGTCCTATCGTCAGGTGCGGGCGGAAATCCTTCTCCTCGCGCTCGAAGCCGATCAGAGCAAGCCCATCATCGAGACGCTTCCGCATCTCGCTAGTCTTTCCGATCTCGCCCGCAAATCCGACCCAGAGGACTCGCGGCTGTCTCGCATTCGGAAAGACGCCAGTGTCATTGAGGCTTAGAGTGAACGGCTGAAATTCGGCGGCCGAAGCGACGCAGACATTCTCTACCTCTCCGATCCGCCTTTCATCTACCTCGCCGAGGAAATTCAGCGTCAGGTGAATGTTTTCCGGATTTGTCCAACTGACATCGGCTCCAGCGCGCCGCAACTCGGTTTGCAAAGCCGCGAGCGCGGACTTGACCTCGGAAGGAATTTCGATGGCGATAAAAGTTCGCATTATTAAACAGGTGTCAGGTGTCAGGTGTCAGGTGTCAGGTGTCAGGTTTTAATTTTGGATGGAATGGCGCGTTTAGAGAAGGAATTCTACTCAAACCTGACACCTGGAACCTGACACCTGACACTTTATGCCGCGCCGTGCTTCTTGAACCAGGCGAGCAACAGATTCCATCCGTCCTGAGCCTGTTCTTTACGGTAGGTCGGTCGATAGTCGGCGTAAAAACCGTGCGGCGTGTCGGGGTAGAGCTTGATCTCCGAAGGTTTGCTAAGCTCCTTCAAAGCCTTTTGCATCTGCTCGACCGTGTCGTTCGGGATGCCCTGATCCGCGCCTCCGTACAGGCCGAGCACCGGCGCCTTCAAATCCTTCGCGATCTCGAGCGGGTGTTTGGGCTGCAGCGGGTTTGCGCGTTCCGGCGGCGGTGGCGCGAGGCGGCCATACCATGCTACGCCGGCTTTCAGGTTCGGATTGTGCGCCGCGTAAAGCCACACGATGCGCCCGCCCCAGCAGAAGCCGGTGACCGCAAGTTTCGACGTATTGCCGTTGTTATTCTTCGCCCAGGCGACCGCAGCGTCGAGGTCGGACATCACCTGCGCGTCAGGAACTTTGCCCACGATCGGTATAATGTCGTTGATGGCGGTCAGCTTCGAAACGTCGCCCTGCCGCGCGTACATCTCAGGCGCGACGGCCAGATAGCCCGCTTTTGCGAACCGGCGGCAAATGTCCTTGATGTGTTCATGCACGCCGAAAATCTCTTGCACGACCAATACGACGGGGAAGTTCTTGCCCTTGGCCGGCATTGCCCGGTAGGCGGGGATTTCGCCGTCTTTTACCGGGATTTTCACTTCGCCGGCGGTCAGGCCCTCGGCGTCGGTGGTGATCGTCGTCTGCGCCTGGATCGGCTGGACGGCGAGCGCGAAACCGGCGCTGAGCGAGGTCACGACGAACTTGCGCCGTGTGACTTCGGGTACTGGTGGAAAAAGGCTCATCAGTTCTTCTTGCATAAGTTCTCCTGAGAAAATCAGTTCGTAGTCTCGCCTTTAGGCGGAGGCGTCAGATGCAGGTCCGTTTCGTGACGCCAAACTCTTCCGCCTAAAGGCGGGACTACGAACTGCGCTTTTCATTCCTTCAGGGAGTCGCCCGTTACGACAGAGGCGACTCCTGCGTGCGGAATTCGATTAAACCGTTGATTGCTTAAGACGGCGGTGATTTTACACGAGGCGTCCAGCGCCGCCAATGAATCATCTGCGGCCGGTCGGACTGTGGCGTGGGAGTTTAACGCGAGGCATGGTACGCGGCCGCGATTGCGGGCATGAGTTTCACGCAAAGCTGAAGCACGGGGTCATTCGAATACCGCACCGCTTCGAGCGACAGGTTTCTCTCTTCTTCCCTCATCGAATGGATGCGGCGCAGCAGGTCTGACACGTGGAGGAACCATTCGATGAAGCTCTCGCATTCAAAGCGATTTTGCTCCAGGAAAGCCATATACTCGTCGAGCATCCTCAGTCGCATATCACTGTTAGGCGCTAATTCGAGCAGTTCGTTGAACAGGCGGCATTTCTGGTGGAAGTAATCGGGCCGCGACGCTTCATGTTCCGGCTTCCATTCGGCCATCTCGCGCAGAAAATCGCTCAATTGGTACTGCCACTGCGAAGATTGCCTAGTCTCATACGGCAACGGCTCCGGCAACTCGTTCGATTTCGCTCTGGTCGTTTGTCTAGGGGCGCGGCCGAAGCGTAGCGCCTGGATTTTCTCAAAGAGGCTCTTTGCCCGCCGCGTCGTCCAGTAAGGATAAATCAAGGCCCCGCGATCTATCTTACGCGGTTTGGCGTCGTCATCGGTTATCTTCGGAATATATTCGTAACGATTCAAAGCCGCGTTGAGTTCGGTCACGAATTTCGGCCGCCGGACGGACTTTCCGTCGCTCGTCAGATTGTCGGCGCAGCGCGGCGCGCCCAGTTGCCTGACTATATAATCGCGAAAACGAGTGAAAAGGAAATCCGCCGGAAAACCGCGGCGCTCGCACTCCCCGGCGAGCGCAAGCGCCGAGGACTGGAGTCGATCGGTGTAGAACCAGAAAGTGCGGTTATCGTTCGCGACGTTTTCGAGCGCGCGGCTGTATGTCTCGGCCAGCGCGTTGAACTGGGCAGGCGTAGTATTCACGTCCATAATCGCAAAGGCGGCCTCCACAACCTCGGCCGGAGAAGCGATGTTGACGATGTGCTGTTCGACGAATTGTATCTCCTCGCCGATCCTCGTTTCCTCACGGGTGAACGCGCGCCGCGCCATCTCCACCATCGCGCGGTAATAATCGGCGACGTCGTAAATAAGGGCCTCCTCGCACATTAGCGGCTCCAGCTTCGGCTTTTGCATTTCGCCCCACAGCAATCGCGCTTTTTTCGGGTCGAGCCGGATCATGTTGAGAATCGCGAGCAGTTGCAGCGACAGTCTGTCCATCTTCAGATCGAAGGCCAGGCCCTTGTACCCGGTCCGATTCTCCACCTGAGACTCGCTCAGGTGTTTCAGCTTATACGGATGCTGCGCGTCGAACGCGATTCTGAACGCCTCTTCGAGAATCTCAGCCCTCCACGCATCGTCAATCTCAGGGTGGGGCGAGAGTTTGATCATCGAGTCGGCGGCGAATTCAGGCGGCATGGCTCGTAACTCGTCGAGCAGGCGGACAAGCTCCGGGTTGCGGCGTTTGGCAGGTGTCGTCTCCGAGACGCGCTGCGATTGCTTCACGAAACCCCTGGCGCGCAGCCAGTTTTCGAGCAGTCTCGGCCACGTATTCAGCGCCGGATCGTCCAACGCCAGTCCGACGCCGTGTCGCCCGTGTTCGTAAACGTGCAGCTCATACGGGACCTTCTTCTTACGAAGCGCGAGGGCGAACATCAAGCTGTTCTCGACCGGCACGACCGGATCGTCGCCGGTGTGAAATAAAAAGGTCGGCGGAGTTTGGTCGGTGACCCATTTCTCGCTCGACATCAGATCAATCAACTGCGCCGGCGGATTTTCGCCCAGCAGATTTCGACGCGAGCCTTTGTGCGCGAACGGATCGGTCATCGTCACCACCGGATAGCAGAGGATCGACAGGTCAGGGCGGCTGCTCAGCTTTTCAACGGGGTCGCTCGCGTTCGGGTCGCCGACGTTGAACTGCGTGGCGGCGGTCGAAGCCAGATGCCCCCCCGCCGAAAATCCCATGACGCCCACGCGATTCGGATCGATCTTCCATTCGGAGGCTTTCGACCGCGTGTAACGAATCGCGCGCAGCGCGTCCTGCATCATCGCCGGATGTTGATATTTCGGCCCCAGGCGGTATTTCAAAACGACCGCCGTCACGCCTAGGCCGTTGAGCCACACCGCGATGTCGTGCCCTTCGTGCCGAGCGAGATGGCCGTAACCGCCGCCGGGACAGACGACAATCGCCGCGCCGGAGGCTTTGTCGGCGGGTGGTTGATAGAGTTGAACGCTCGGAACGTCTTCGGGCGCGTCGCCCTTCGCCCCCGGCGCGCCGTTCGCCCAGAGAGGAATCGGCTCCGGTTGATTCGGAGTTTGAGCCGTCGGTTGATTCGAATTCTGTGCGAACGCGACGGAGAGAATGCAGACCGAAAACAGGAACAATGCAGGAATTGCCATCACGAGTTTCATAATTCGGCCTCTTTATTGATATTTGATGATTGCGATCTGAAGCGAATAAAACTGGGGGAAGCCGTAACGCAAACTGTCCTGCAGGAAGTCGCGCAAACCTGATGGTCCGCAGGTCTCCTTAACTCGCTCAATGATGGGGGGTGCAAACTGGACAGCTCACGCTACATTACCGAATCATTTGCACAAACGACAAACCTCTCTCAGAGTTCAAAAAAATTGTGAATCCGAGCGGCTGTTATACCGCAATGGCCTTGATGTGAAAAGAGAATGGGAGGCCGAAAGTGAGAACTGCGGCGTCTGTAGTGGTAAGGTTCGCACATCGCACATCGGAGACGATTTCTATCTTGAAGGCACGTCTAAAGTGGTTTGCCTCGATTGCGCCGGGCGATACGCGCCCGATTTGGTCGCTATAGTGGCCAAGCCTATTGGAACGGCGAAACAAACCGACCTGGACGAAATGTTGACCGAGATTTCCATGCATCTGTCGTGTGACATCGAAGCCGGAGCCGACGAGAACATTCAAGTCTTGAAGCGCGCATGCGCTGGACTGGTAGACGCTATCAACCACTTGAATAACAGACTCAATAGCGCGCTTCGTCAGTCTAGCGCCTCGTCGGCGCTAGCGAGTGATTGCGTTCTCTGCTCGACGAGCGACATACACAAAGGCGGGGGCATTTTCTGGACGGACAGCCGCTGGATTTGCCCGGCGTGCTGGAGCAAGGTTGTTGACTTGGTTAGCACGGACCGCGCAAGAGCCGAGCCATTTGTGCGTGGCGCAAGGACGTTTTGAACGAACCGGGCCGGGCCGCTTCGGCGGCTCTCGGTTCAACCGGTGAGTTTTCAAGGTACGCCGGATAGCTTCACCGGGCCGCGAAATCGTAACGTGCCAGTTGAACCGGGCGATTAATCGTTGCGGCCATTGTTCCGCCGTGTGTACCGGCGGCGTCCCAATAGTCTCCGAAAGGGTAAAAGTGAGGCAGAGAAAGCGCACAGGCGACGAGACAGGGCAACCACAGAGTTTCACAGGGCCGAATGTGGCAGAGGCGCGCGGTCTGCTTGAATCACTCGAAGGCGCGGGTCTTCACAAACTGAACGACGCCGAAGCCGTCGCGCTCGTCGAACAACTGCGGCAGGATCGCCAGAGGTGAAGGGCTGCCGATCGCCCCATGCCCCGGCGGAATATTCGGGATCGTCTCCGTTCCCGCCCAAAAAAAATCTCAACCTGGGGCCAGAAATGGCGACAACTATGCAAACACGAATTATTACTATCGAAGACTTGCGCCGGGAGATTCGGGAGTATGGCGTCTCCAGATTGGCGCGTGAAATAGGCTATTGCCGCCAGTACGTCCAACGCATAGTTGGAGGTCAGAGAAACCCCTCTGCGCGCTTCCTCGCCAAACTCGACTATGTAGCCGTCACTGTCTACAAAGACTTGAACCCGCCCACAAACCAGCAGTGACGCCAAGACGGGCGTCAGACGGCGAGAAGCCCTATAAATCATCGCATTCACTCCCGCTTTCAAGTGAAACTTTAGGTTGGTAGGCTAAAATGACACACTTTGTTGGGTTTATTGCTCTTTCGCCTATGGTTTATAAGGTGAATAGTGGCGTAAGGCTAATTAATGGGCTGGATTCGTGCGGGGAATAGGGCGCTTTTAAGCGCAGTCGACCGCCATTGAACGTTTTAGACTTAGGCGCCTGTAGGGTATTCGCGGCAGGATTGAGGCGTGTTGTAGGTCGATTCTGCGCGAATCGGCAATGCCATTATTCGAGCAGCCACTTTTCCGCGCCTTCGACGTTTGTAAATACGCGAAAATTTACCCCACGATTCCGAGCCACTACTTCGGCGAACCTTTTCTCGTCAAGATGTTCTGGTCTGCCTGCGACTGCGATCTGTATATCATTCTGCCCGAAGATTTGAGCCTCGCTCCCTAAGAAGTATCATCCATAAGAGATATTTCTCCGTGAGCTTCCAAGAAGTGGAGAAGAAGTTTGTTTTTATATGCGCGCTTGCAGCGATACGCAATCAACTCATACTGCTGCCAGACATCCTCTGCCGCGCCCGGGCCAGTAAACCTTGCGATGATGTAGTCGGGCATTTCTTCAATCTGAAGTAGCAGACACATTCTCACCCCTTTCTCACGCGCCGCATCACATCCATCAATGCAAATTATATCCCTCGCGGCAGAGATGTGGAACTTGGCAAGTCGGGCGCGCTGTGCGTCGATTCTGACGAAAAAGTTTCCCGGTTGAATGTCAATCAGCCGATATTCCATTAGTGAACAAAGAAAAAGCCGGGTTTTTACGCCCGTCTTTTTCTTCACCCAATTCAGGTGATAGCTACTTTATGAACCAATCAGACAAAATGAAACGACAAGCCGAATGACGCGCCTTACAAACGGCGCGTCCCACTCGGGCTTGTCGCTAGAGTATCACTATTATCATCAGCAATATGCAGGGTGCAATTAGCGCGCCACGATGATGGCGTTGAATGCAGGGTGTTTGGCGTGTAGTGTTGCCCCGAAACGCCACGTGGCAGCGCCCCGAAACGCCCCACAGTGCACTCACCTGCAATCTCACTAACTCCGCGCCGATCGTAGCCATTAGCGCACCGGCACGGCCTTTACGATTTACAAAACTGGTTATAGGCTGGAAGTTGATATGAACCAAAAAGAATTATCAGCTTCAAATCCGAGTCCGAACCCGCGCGAGGATGATGAGCGGAAAGCGGAAGCGAACCGCCGGGCGGCGGAATCTTCCCGCGCGGTGGCGGAGGTCTCGCGCGAGTCCGCTGAAATAAGACGGGAACGGGCGGAGCAAGAACGAATCGTATCCGAAGACTCACGCCAGGTGGCGGAAGTGGATAGGCGCGACGCCGAGGAACATCGGCGCAGCGCGGAAGAATTACGCCAGGCCGCAAAGGAAAGCCACGTCGCAGCCGAAGACCTCCGTGCGGCGGCGGAAGAAGCCAAGGAGGTGTTAGAAGAGGCAAAGCAGGCGCAAAAGGATAGAGAAGTCTCGGACTTCGACCTTCGCGCCGGAAGATGAGGTCGAGAAGTAATGAGCGTCCAGCTTGAGATGGAACAAATGCCAGGTTATCTCGCTGCAAGGTTTATTGGCTCGGGCGTGGCGGAAGAGGTATGGCGGCAATTCGAGTTAATTGCCGAGCATTGCAAGCGCGCGAAGGACCATAAACTTCTCATTGACATCACGGGAGCCGAGGGAAAACTCTCCGTTATAGAAAAATACTTGGCGGCGGAAGAATCGCGGATTTTCGCGCGATACGGGATAAAAGTCGCATTTATTGAGAAACCAGAGCGAATTGACCCACGAAGGTTTTTCTTGCAAGCGGCTCGTAATCGAGGTGTAAATGTCGAGGCGTTTACGGACTTCAAGTCTGCGGAAGAGTGGCTGTTGACATAACCTTCGGCTTCCGAAAGTGCGACAGCCCTGCCATCTCACCGACCAGCGCCAATCGAAGCCATCGGCGCTGGGAGATTCTACACAAAGAAAAGCGTTGACCGAGAAACCCGTAGGAGTTATAACCGGCCCCAGCAAATGAATCGACCTTCTGGCATCGAATCCTGACCCCTGGAAACAACAAGGAGACTCCCCCATGACAGAAGAGGCTCGCAAGGCCATAGATCGCATTCGCAAAGGCAGTCTTATTGAATGCTCAACCGAGGCCTACCTCTCGGAAATACGCGACGCGCTAGTCCGTTTCGCGCTTAATTGCGTTGACAACAACGACACGGGCCGAATGCGGATCGCGCTCGCGGAGGTGAATAGGCTGGACAGAGAGCATGGCTTTGGGCTGTCGGCAGAATCACCAGACAAACTCACCTAAAGTTCTCCGACTCCGCGCCAATCTCAACCGTCAGCGCTGGCTGTAAATAGGCCCACGCCCCGTGATGCTTAACCAGGAGGTCGAGAACCTCTTCCGGCCTCAGTTCCTCGTATCTGTAGAACGTGATGGACGCGAAGACGCCGATGGCTATTGAGTCGCGGATGTAGGTTTCTCGGCTCAGTTGTACGGACTCCGCATCGTCGGGCGCCGGAATGCTCAGGCCGTCTTTGCCGCCGCCGATGAAGAGATAGCTCTGCATTGGGTTCCTCCATGTTTGTGGGGTATTTGGCAGGGGCAGTCGGGGCCGTCTTCTATGACGAGAATGAAAGGATTTCTCATCACATGGCATAAAGACGCAAAACAGACGGAATGACGCCAAACAATCTTCGAGCGAGCGGTTACCGGGTCTGAGGTGTCGGTCGATCGCTCGCACAAAAGCCAGGCGTGAACCCGGCTTCGTGTTTGTGGCCAACACCCGCGCCTTGGCATTAAGCGCCTCCGTCTTTCGGGAAGTTGTCTACGACTTTCGGGAATTAGCCTCAGTGGCCCACGCGTCGAGAACGTCGACACCTCGAATTGTTGAACGCATAATGCGCGCAACTGGCGGTCTGAATATTGCTCAATTATAACAACCGAAGACCGCCGACCGGGCCGAGGAAAACGAGGCTCATCCTGGACAAGGCAAAAGCCGGGCGTCATTGGCAATGAGAACGTCCGGCTTTCGTGTCTGCGGCTTCCTCTCTCGATGCAGCAAGCGCATGATGGACACAACTGGCGGCCCGATATTCATATAGAGCTAAATGGGCCGTCGACGGGCCGAGGAAACGGAGCTACGGAGGCAAGCCGGACGTCACTTAGCAGTGAGGCGTCCGGCTTTGCCGTTTGTGGCTTCATGCTTTATCGGAATGATTCAGCGGCGACCGCCGGGCTGATTCACGGCCCATGCCTTGTAATGCCCGATCAGCCGGTTAAGAACTTCCTCCGGCGTCAGGCTTTCGTGCTTGTATATCGCGACTGACGCGACGCCGATGGTGAGCGTCGAGCGAATGTATGTCTCCCGGTCTGTGACGCTGACCGGCAGTCGCACGGCGTCCATGCCGTCAACCACTGGCATGTTGAGGCCGTCATGGGCGCCGCCGATGAAGAGATGGCTTTCCATTGTCGGTTTCCCTCCGTGGCGTGTTGTAGGTCGATTGTGGCGCAAAAGTTGGGTGGAACATCTGATGGACGGATGCCGTGATGTCCCACCCGGTTCGCTAGTAATAGGAATGTTTACCTTGTTTGCTCAATATGAAGTGCAATTAGCGCGCCTAGATGACATTGTTGAATGTGGGACATTTCTCTGGTCTGGGTGTGGGCATTGCCCCGAAACGCCCCGCAGTTTTTTGTGGAAGGCGCGTTCCGAAATGCCTCAATTTCATCAGGCGCGTTGTGGGTCGATTCTGAGCGAAAAGCCGGAGCGCCGCGCAAGAAAAGAGAGGGTGACAAGCTCGGAAGGATACCTGTCACCCTCAGTAACCACATGTTCTTATTGAAAGGGTCTCCCCCAGGAGCACCCACAATAACGAGTCGCAATTACCGCGCCGAAATGATGGCGTTGAATGCGGGGGCGTTTCGCGGGTTCAGGCGTGGGCATTGTCCCGAAACACCTCATAGGTTTTAGTGGTAGGGCGTCCCGAAACGCCTCACAGTGCATGCGGTTGCAATCTCACCGACTCCGCGCCAATCGAAGGCGTTTAACACTGGCACAGCCTTTGCCAAAATTGTAAGTTAAGCATGGAGGCCAATATGAACCGTAATGAATTATCACCTTCAAATCCGAGTCCGAACACAAGCGAGGATGACGCCAAACAAGCGGAAACAAACCGCCGGGTGGCGGAACACTCCCGCGCAGTGGCAGAACGTTCCCGGGGTGACGCGGAAACAAGGCGGGAGCAGGCGGAGCAAGAACGAATCGCTGCCGAAGATTCGCGCCAGACGGCGGAAGCGGATAGGCGCACCGCCGAGGAGTATCGGCACAGCGCGGAAGAATTACGGCGGGCCGCCAAGGAGACCCATGCCGCAGCCGAAGACCTCCGCGCGGCGGCGGAAGAAGCCAAGGAGGTGTTAGAGGAGGCCAAGCAGGCGCAATAGAACAGCGAAGATGGAATCGGAGGCGGAATGGGCATTCAACTTCAGATGGAACAAATGTCTGATTATCTCGCCGCAAGGTTTACTGGCACATGCATGCTGGAGGAAATCTGGCAGCAATTTGAATTGATTGCGGAACACTGCAACCGCGCGAATAAAAACAGACTTCTTCTCGATTTCACGGAAGTCCACGCAGGGATATCTCTTGCGGGTAGATACTTCTTAGTGACAAGCGCTCGAATCTTCGCGCAATACAAGTTAATCAAGACCGCAGTCGTCGCCAGACCGGAGCAAGTTGATTCGAAAAAGTTCGGCGAACTGGTGGCCGGGAATCGATGGATAAACGCCCGCGTGTTTACAAACATCGAGGACGCGGAAGAGTGGTTGTTGAAGTGCCCCCCGGAAGACGACTTTCGAGATGTGAAGAATGAAAGCCGTGCGTGAACCTGGCTTTTCTTGTTTATGGTGGCTAGGTGTTGGACTACCGACGCCCGCCGGGTTGATTCACGGCCCATGCCTTGTAATGTCCGACTAGGCGGTTGATGACCTCCTCCGACGTCAGGCTTTCGTGAATGTAGATTGTGACGGACACGTCGCCGACGCTTAGCGTCGAGCGGGTGTATGTCTCTCGGCCTGTGACGCCGATCGGCGTTTGAACCGACTCCGCGCCGTCGGGCGTAGGGACACTCAGGCTGTCTTGATTGCCGCCGATGTAGAGATAGCTTTGCATAGATTCGACTCCGTGAAAAACATTGTCATTCGCTCTTGCCTGGACTATATTCCGCCCGTTGGCGCCTGAAATCCAAGTCTCAATGGAGTCACTCATTGAAACAAGCAGCCGTCAGATTCCTCGTCTACTTGGCCCTGCTCAGTATCATGTTCGCCGTCTTCGGCGCTTCGACACCGGGGCCGCTTAGCTCCCAACTCGGCAGCGGGGCTGAGCATGGCTTCTCCGCATTCTTGGTGAGTTCCGCGCGAGAACTCGGCTTCTATCTCTTATACAACGGCGTCGCTATCAGTTTCTGGCTGATAGTCTTCGAGTTGATATTTCGCGTTATCAGGTGGAGTCTCAGGTGGGAACGCCGCCGACACGAACGGGCTAGCGCCAACGAAGGGTAAATAAAGCAAAAAGCCGGGCTTGTGACCCGGCTTTCGTGTGTGTGGTTGTAATTCCCTGCCTCATATCTCGAACCCGTGTTCCCTAAGCCACTCTTCGACCTGGGCGCAGAATCGCTCCGGTTCCATTCTCAGGGCGTTACGCAGAATGTTTAGGCTGGCCTTCTCGCCGTGGCTCGTTCTCTGAATCCCTGAGTCGGAAGTCATCTGCCGAATCCAGACACAATCGGTTTTCAAGTCGCACTTGTAATGCGTGCCGGGGGTGTAAAACGCGATGTCTCGAAGAGTCTCGCGCAGGACTTTTAGCCCCTCCCTGAGTGCGGCTGTGTCGTCCTGTGTCGTTCTTTGTTGTTCGACGTTTTGGCGCGACACTGTGTCGTTCCGTTTACTTCTGATACAAGTACAAGGCCAATCCGAATTTGCTGGCGGCGCGCTTCAGGGCCATAGCTTCGGCGTTGCTCACGCTGTCGCCGTAGCCTGTCGTCTTCACGTCTTCGCAACCTGTGGCCTCGCGCGTCACTACGCCTTCGGCGCAAGGAATGCTGATGCTGGCGACGACGGTTACAAGGTTGCCCACCTGGGCGACGCTCTTAACCGCATAGCTCCAGCCGGGGGCGTGGTGGTCGAGGAACTTCACAGCCGTATGCCATTCGATGAAAGTTATCTCGCCGCCGTTCCGGCTCGCGGGCTTCGTCTTCAAGTGGCGCTTATGCAGCGGGGCGGACAAGTCCCGAACGATGTCACGGATTGAGCGCGGGCCGTCGTCGGCTACGGGCGCGGGTTTGATTTGTTCGTTCGTGTTCGTCATTCGGGGAAGTTCTCCTTCTCAGATTGCCCAGCCGTCCACGCGGACGACGTTGTACTTGACGCCTGTGCGGTCGCTCTCAATGCTGCGCGTGACGACGGCCTGCCGCTTCGGGGCGGGGGCCGTCTCCGTCTCCGCAAGCTCGACTATGCGGGCGGCTGCTCTGTGCTTACACTCACGATGGCCGCGCTGGGCCGCTTCACACTCACAATTGTCATTCACGCGATAGGAACCGCGCGGGCTGGTGACCAGCGCGTAGCCACTCAGCAACGTGACAACCAATTCACCGGACTAAAGGCCAGTGGCGGCGCGTTCGATTGCGCGCGTCCACTTGGCGTTTCCAGCGGCTTTCTGTTTGGCGATTTCGATTGCGGCGTTGAGTGTCATAGCGTCTTTGTCCTTTCGTGATGTCCGACTGTGAAAAGAATGTGCCATAGCCTATTGCATTCATCGATAGGTTGTTGCAATAAAAATACGTTATGGTAATATCCGCCGCGTTAGGGACGGTATTGCAACGTGCAATACGGTTGCTTAATATGCAACCCTATGAAGGGAGACAAATTTATGACCGCTGTCGAGTTCGCGCAGGCGATTGACTACGACTACACAACTATTATGCGATGGCTGAAGCGCGGCCTTGTGCCTGGCGCAAAGTTCGTCGAGGTAAGCGGAAAGTTCGGCGTCTGGCAGATACCGCAAGAAGCGCTCAGCATGACGCCGCCACGTCTAGGCCGGAAGAAGGGAGCCGCGAAGAAGGCGAAGAAGGGGGCGGCAAAATGAAAACCCGCTTCAAAGCGCTGCTTATAATCCTGTCGGCTCTTGCGCTGCTCGCCGGATGCATGTCGTCTTGGTCTACGACCAGGGGAAAGACCGGGCCAAAGACCGGCTACCTACACTCCAATGACGATTCCGTCACGTTCGTTCGATGGGAGCAGGTAGGGCAGAAACTCGAAGGGACCATTGTAGTGTTGGACAGAGACCCCGGCGGCAAAGCGAGGAGCGGCGCGTTCGTGTTCCACGGAACATTGAATGGTGAGAACGTCAGCCTGACTTTGGACTCGGCGACTACTCAGGACGGCTACCACAAGCTAGACAAAACGATTACAGGCGAGCTTAGAGGCAATACCCTGACGTTGCCTCCCGTGAACGGGGCGGACGGGGCGGCGCCGGTAGTATTCCACTCAGCGGGACAGAGGGAATTTGCCGACGCTACCGAGAACCTCCAAAAGCGCGCAAGGACAACAGACACCGCGAAGTGAGCATATGACCGACGACCCCGACAAATCAGTTAAGTCGAAGAAAGGGGCTGCGAAATGACCGAAGCCAATTTAGCTATAGCTCGAAAAGTCATTCTGTACGTCGGACTGCTGGTCGCCGCGCTGCTCTTTATATATCCGCACTGGAGGATATATGTTCACACCGGAGCCAAACAGCCTGCCGTCAACCATGAACTTGGCCGGGCTTTTATCACGTTTCCGCCATTACTCAGCGCCGAGTCCAGCCTATTCCTCTTGATGGGGGGCACAGTCCGTATTCACTACATTCGGCAAATTACAGAAGTCGCCATCGCGCTGTTGTTCACGTTCGGGCTGATGCGCGCGCTAAAGCTAAAGAAGCCTGCGGGAGATGGAAAACACGATGCTGAGGAATAGCAATCAAACAATCAAAGCCCTCCTGCTCCTGTCGGCCCTGCTTCTGTCGGCCAGCGCGCAGCCGCAGACCATCACCGGCAAGGTGGTTGGCGTGAGTGACGGCGACACGCTACCGCGTACGACCATTAACCAGCGAGAAGAAACCCGCGAAGAAGGCACGGAAGGGGGCGAAATGACGGAGCAGTACACATTGGGCAAAGACCTTCAGCCAGGCGACCGTGTGATAAGCGACGACGGCCAGGTTTTGACCATTAGGCGACTGAGCAACGGCATATATCGCGGCTCACGCATTGCCGAGTATGAGCGCGGCAAAGAGTGGACAAGCGTTTTCGACCGGACGCGATACCAAACCGTCGAGAGTTCCACGCTGAAGAAGGGGGCGAAGTGAACTTAATAGTCGAGCTTGATTTCTGGGCCGGATTTTTGGTTGGCGTCGCGCTGACTATCTGTGTCGCCGTCCTTATCTCTCGACGGGCTAAGAAGTCAAAGAAGGGCGAAATGAACAACCAAGGCGTGATAAACAACCAAGACGAACTGTTAAAACGCCGTGTGGCGGAAACCATCAAGCGTGTGGAGGCGGACATTCCCGAACCGCTTCGCCCATACCTCACCTATCGCGGCCCGATGCCCGAGTCACTGGGGGCGAAATGGTTTCCGCGCGAATTGACTATCGAGGCGCCGGGACAAGAGCCGCAACGCGTCGAGGTCGGCCAGGACGGTTACGGCTTTTTGTACGCGCGCATTGTTGAGGCGGGGAAGGGGGCTAAGTGATAGCCGACGA
>Ga0207428_10000838_pt1 | contig 34614 bp, 27 predicted proteins | sample RhiMethybrSRZTD1_FD_187600 | JGI IMG/M metagenome (GOLD analysis project Ga0207428, IMG submission 187600) | Populus rhizosphere microbial communities from Tennessee, USA - Rhizosphere MetaG P. TD hybrid SRZTD1 (SPAdes) (version 3) | ecosystem: Host-associated > Plants > Roots > Rhizosphere >...
TGGTGAGAAATGTTCTTCGGTCCATCTTTTTCCTGTCGCTTCAGGCGATGCGCACGGAGTTACCGGTCCGGGCCGACTCGTAGGCGGCTTCGACAATCCGCACGTTCTTCAGGTAGTCGGGCCCGTTGGATTCGAACTCCTCCCCCGACAGCAGGCAGTCGACGAAGTGCCGCTGGAGGAAGTAGACACAATCGCCCGCGAAGTTCTTGCGCTCGCGGGCATACTCCAGTTCGGTCGCAGGCTGCCCGAGCCGCTTGACCCGGATCGTCGAGCTCGCGTCCATCGTCAGGTGCCCGGCCGTGCCGTCGATCCGCAGCTCTCCGAACGTGAACCGCGGCGTCTCGGCTTCCGACTCGTTGTAGCGGTTCGCGTCCCAGATCGCGGTCGACCCGTTCTGGAACTTCAACAGCAGCTGACCGGCGTCCTCTCCGCGGATCGCAGGATTGAGGCGTTTCGTCTCGGCGACCACGCTCGACACGTCGCCGAGCAGGAACCGGAACGTGTCGATGAAGTGCACACCGGTTTCGTAGAACAGCAGCCGCGGGTATTCGCGGAAGAACGGCTGGCGGGCCAGGTACGCGTCGGCGCCCCAGCCGTCCCCCATCCGCATGAGAAAATGGACGTGCGTGAAATCGCCGATGTCGCCGCGTGTTTGGACGTCCTTGATCGCGCGATACCAGGGCTGCCACCGGAAGTTCTCGTGCACCATGAAGCGCACACCCCTGCTCTTCTGGACGACTCGCTGGCTGGCTTCGTAGCTGGGCGCAAGCGGCTTCTGACAGATGATGTGGATCCCGCGCGCGGCCGCAACGGCGCACATCTCTTCGTGTGTTTCCGGCGGCGTGATGATGTCGACGAAGTCGGGCCGTTCACGATCCAGCATGTCCTTCCAGTCCTGATAGCAGCGGCCGATGCCGTACTGCGCCATCAGGGACCGGGCGCGCTCTTCGGTCCGGTTGTAAATCCCGACGATGTCGACCTCCGGTATGCGGGTCCAGGCTTCGTATTGGAACGGCGCGAAATACCCCGCGCCGATGCCAACGCCCCGCAGCTTTCGTGATTCGCGCATTTGCGCCTATCGGCGGACGACCACGAGCCAGTCTTCCTGTGGGCTCGCAGGGGCCGCGCCGATCGACACTTTCTTGCCGCCAGCCACCGACGCGACCGAGCCGCGCTTCAGCGCTCCGCCGTTGCGGGGATCGAACCAGCTGACAGTGAACTGGCCGGCCGCACCGGTCAGGTCGAGGTCGGCAGATCCGCCGGATGGCAGGTAGACGAGATACACGTCGCCAGGTTTCGCGAAGCAGAAAACACTGTTGTCGTTCATGTAGTTGCCGACCAGGCCGTCGGCGTTCGTCATGTCCCAGAACGGAATCTTTTCGCTGCGGAAGAATGTCAGCGCGATGCGCGCGTAGTCCCAGGACTTGTCACGGCTGCGGAAGTTCTCGAGCGTCAGATCGTTGTCGGGCAGGACGTAGCCGAAGTAGTACTCGACCCCGGCGCCGCCGGCCGTCAGGTTGCCCCACAACGTCAGCTTGCGAATATCGTCCAGCGACTGAACCTGGTTGCCCTGATTGTCCTTGCCGGTGAATCCTGGATAACCGGGATCCGGCGGCACACCGGTGCTGGCCGATCCCTGCTCGTCGTTCGCGACCACCCAGGGCAGACCGGCAGCTGCCGACCCGCGGACCCAGCGGACCGTCTGCTGGTGCGCAGCGTTCCAGGCATTCTGCAGGGAGAGGCCCGTGAGATAGCTCTGCCCCAGGAGCGGTTGGTAGATGTCTTCCTGCTGATTGGGGAACGTGTGCAGGACGACGTGGTGGTCGTAAGGGTCCACGTCGTGGATGTACTGAATCATCGCGCGCTGCTGCACCGTGGTCTGCGTGTTCTCCTCGCCAAGATTCCAGTTGAGCGCCAGCTCGTAGCCGAACCTTGCCACGAGCTCGCGGATGTACAGACGGCGCTCAGGGCCGGTGTTACCGCAGTCGAGCGCCACCGGCACAGCACACGGCCCTGCCGCCATCATGCCGCGGCCAGGTCCGCCACGACCCTCGGCGGGTGGGGTTGCAGGCGCCGCCGCGGGTGGCGTGCCGGCGTCTGGCGGGGCTTGGGCTGCGCCGCGGCCTCCAGGAGGCGGACCACCGGGTGCACCACCGGGCACGCCACCACCGCGGCCGCCACGGCCGCCGCCCCCGCCGGCCGTGCCGTCGTCATTCTCCTGTTCCTGGAGCTTGAAGTGCAGATAGACACCCTTCGCCTGCGCGTGATCGAAGACGACCTGCCACTGATCGAGCTTGGAGACGTCGTAGTGGAACTTGTCGTCGCGATCGACGAACGGCCAGGCATTGTCTCCGTCTCCGCCCGCGTTGTACGGGATGAACGACATCGCGTTCATGCCCTTCGCGGACAGGTAGTTGATCGCGCCGATCAGCGCTTTCCCCTTGTCCTTGCCCTTGCCCCAGGTGGGATCGCCGGTCTTCCAGTCCTGGAGGTGCGGCGCATACGCGTGCATCGCCGTCTTGAGCGTGCGGGTGTTGTCGAAGTCCTCGTAAGCGAGCAGCGTTTCCGGCGAGTCCGGACCTGCCTTCAGAAAGTACTCACCAGATCCCGCGAATCGCAGGTAGTGCTTGCCGACATACTGCAGCCGGCCTTTGGCGCGGAAGTCGGGAGCGGTCTTGTTCGACGCGGCGACATCGAACGAGCCGGTGGCGCCGTCGACCGGTGCAACCGCCTGGCCGGTCGCCGTTGGCATCGTGGCCACGTTCTGTCCCGAGACGAACGAGGCGCGCCAGTTCCACTTGCCGACCTTGTCCGGCGACACATGTGCGCGCCACTTGTTGCCGGCGGTTGCGGATGTGTTCGCGGCATCGCCATCGGTGGCAAAGTATCCCGGCACTTCGTAACGCGGCGCTCCGGATTCATGCGTGAACACCACGGTCATCCGGTAGTCCGTGAACGGGTTGGGGCTGGTGTCGGTCTCGCTGGCCTGCGGCCCATTGAACGTCAGCGTGACCTTGTGCCACTGCCGCAACTCACCTGAAACCACGGCCGCCGCAGACCCGCCGGCCTGCCGTGCGCCTCCAACCGAAACTCCCGCAACAAGAACGACTGCCGTGCCAACGAGTGCTGCTCTCATCATTTTCCTCCGGGGGGCTTCGCCCCGCCGGGCCCCCCAACGCGCTCGCTCGCGGGGACCCCTGCGATCCCCGCTCCGCTCGCGCGGCTCACTCGCTCCGCTCGTTCGTCGCGTGTTTCAGCCGCACTATCTGGCTGCGCGTCGAACTCTTGGAGTCTGTCGCTCACACCGCTATCGGCCGATCGGGACGCGCCGCGATCCAGAGGAGCGCCGCGCCGGCGTTGAGAGTTGCGCCGACGACAAAGAACGGCGACGGCGAGCCGGTCCAGATCAACAAGTAAGGAAACGCCAGGCTGGTCACGAACGACCCGATGTTGCCAGCCATGTTCATGGTTCCCGAAACCGTGCCGGCGTGACTGCGCCCGATGTCGATGCAGAACGCCCACGACGGCGGCAGGGTCATGTCCGCGCCGAAGACGGCGAGCGTCAGACAGGAGACCTTCGCATACATGTCGTCGGCGGCGAGGCTGCCGAGCAGCCCGGCGGCGGCGAGAAGAAATCCGGTGACCGCCGGAAGCTGCCGTGAAATCCGCAGGTGACCGCGGCGATAGAGCATGTCCACTAGTGCGCCCCCGACCCAGTTCCCTACCGCCCCGCCGACGAGCGGAGCGGAGGAGAGGAGGCCCGCCTGGGTCGCTTGCAGGCCGTAGGTCCGCTGCAGAAAGGGAAACAACCAGGTGAGGCAGAAGAAGAACGTGAAATTCGAGGCAAAGTACTGCCCCATGGCGATCCACACGTTGGCCGAGCCCACGATCGCGGCGAATCGGAGTGCTGATGCAGACGGGGTGGTCGCTGCTGCCGAGCGGCTGCTGGCGATGAGCGTGCGTTCCTCGGCCGTGACCGATGCATGCTCCGCGGGTGAGTCCCGGAACCACCACCACCAGATCGCCGCGTAAACGAAACCGATCGCGCCGAGGGCGAAGAACGCCAATCGCCACCCGGCAGTGCCGACCAGCCACGCGATCGCTGGAAGCGCGAATGCCGCGCCCAGCCTGGCGCCCGAGAAATTGATCCCTTGCGCGAGGCCGCGCTCGGCCACCGGCAGCCAGTTGTAGAAGGCTCTCGCGCACGTCGGATAGGCACCCGCTTCACCCGCGCCGAACAGGAAGCGATAGACCAGGAGCGTGACAAACGTTCGGGCCACCCCGGTCAGCGCCGTGAACACCGACCACAGCGTCACGACGGACGTCAGCGCCAGACGAGCCCCGAACCGATCCGCGATGAGCCCGCCGGGCGTCTGAAAGAGCGCATATCCCAGCGCGAACGCCGACAGCACCCAGCCGAATTGCGTGTCGCTCAGTCCGAGCTCGGACGTGATCGGGCTCCGTGCGGTGGAGATCGCCACGCGATCGACATAGAGGAGCATCGAGAGCGCAAAGGTCAGCCCGATGAGCTGATATCGCACCGGCCAGAGCCGTGATCCACCGGCGATGGAGATCTGGTCGGCCGCTGAGGTGTGCTCACGGACGGGCATGCGATTCCTTCGATTGAGCTCGATCGCGGACTGCCGACTGCGGACTCCGGCCCGCGGCCTTGCGGTAGACAAAAACGGAGTCTCCGCGCTCGTGCGATCCCGTCCCGGACTCGACGCTGCCAAAACCGACCGACACGATGAGGACCGGCGACAGCGCACATGCCGCAGGCACCGGAACCGGCTGGTTCGTCAGGAGCAGTCCTCCGTCCCGCAGCAGGCTCGCCATGTTGCCGGCCGCCAGGGCCTGTTCGAACGAGTCGTAATAGACGAGCACATTGGTCGCGACGACCAGGTCGAACTGGCTGGTCGTCCCGGCATCCGGGAGGCGCTCCAGCACGATGTTCAGCTCCGCTCCCGTGACGTCGAGGACTGCCTCCGGCCGAACGTCCACGGCACGCGCCCGGACCTGACCGGCGTACTCGGCTGGAAGGTCGGCGACCGCTCCAGTGCCAAGGTGCTCGCCGAAACGACGCCAGTACTCGACCAGGGCGGGATCGAGTCGTGAACCCGCACGGTCCTGCTCGACCACCACGTTCAATCGATAAGGCTCACGCCGCTCGGCACGCTGCCGGGCGTGACGAAGGTGGGCGATGACGCGCGGGCTGATGTCGAATGCCGTAACAACGGGACGCTGCGCGACTCCGAGACGCCGGAGCGACTCGGCGACTGCGAAGGGCTGAATCATCTGCACGGGATAGAAGTCGTAGCCCTGCGCCTTGTCCACGAAATCGAGCCCAGGCCCGATCACAGCAACCCGCCCGACCGGCCGGCGCGTCAGCTCGCCGCGGTCGCGTACGGCGGCGAGCGCCTGCTCGAGAGCAAAGTCGACGTGCAAAGACGAGTCGGATGAGAGGCCGCGATCGCGATAGAGCGTTGCATGTATCGCCCGTTGCTGCGACGCGCCCGCCAATTCCGCGTCGGCCCGCCGGCGCAGGTATCGCTCGTTCTCCGAGAGGACGCGGGAGCGCAGCTCGAGCAGGTATCGTCGCGTCAGCTCACGCGAAGGTGCGCCAACGTCGATGCCGTGGCGCTCGATGACCTGACGGACGAACTGCAGGCGCTCATCACCGCCCGGCGACTCGATCGCCGCGGCGAGATCCGCCACCCGGCCGTCCATCACGCGGTCGACTCCTGCGTCCGGGCTCGATGCCGCGAGCGCATCGGGCGTCGCGCGCGGCCATCGGGTGAACCGGGTGCCATACAGCATCAGGTTCACCACCGAATCTTCATCGCCTCTCGCTATGCGGGCGCGGATGTCCGCATCGCGCTGCCTCACCCATGCCGACCACGGCGCCTCGGCGTTCGCTCCCGCACGATCGCGGAGTGCTGGCGGCACACTGTCGCCGACAGCGGCCAGAATCGGCCGTGCCTCCGCGACGCTCATCGTGCGCGTCGCACGATCGGATGCGGCGGACGCACCCACGCCGAGCAGGACAACGAAGAGGCGACCGCCAACGAAGCACCTGGTCATCAGCGCTGAATACTGAACGCGTACAGCGTGTCGCCGGCACCCACGAGCACGTACTGCGTGCCATCGAGCATGTAGGTGATGGGCGTGTTGCTCATCTGCTGGATCAATCCCGAGTGCCAGAGAATTTTTCCGGTGCTCGCATCCATCGCCATCACATGACCGGACGATCCCCCGGCAAACAACAGTCCTCCGGCCGTTGTCAGCAGGCCGCCGAAGGCCTCGGGGCGCGGAGCCGTACCGTCTGACGCGGGATACGTGTGCACCCAGCGCTCCTTGCCGGTCAGCGGATCGATGGCACGAAGGGCCGCGCCGTGGCCGCCGACCGCCTGTTCGACGCCCCCGCCATAGCCGTTCGGGACCGTGTCGGGGCCGATGATCCGGTAATGAACCACGTAACCCTCGACCGTGTTGACGTAGAGGAGTCCGGTCTGCGGGCTGTAAGAAGGCGGAGCCCAGTTGGTCGCGCCGCCATTGTGAGGCGACACGAGCGCACCTCCGACCTGCGGCTCTTTCTTCGGGTCTGGAATGGGCTCGCCGGTCGGTTTGAAGCCCAGCGACCAGTTCGCCGACGGCAGGTACTGGCTCGACAGCACCTTCTCACCGGTGACGCGATCCAGCAGGAAGAACATGCCGTTGCGACTCGCCTGCGCGAGCAGCTTGCGGCGCTGACCATTGACGGACGCGTCGAAGAGCACCGGTGTTTGGGTCGCGTCCCAGTCGTGCGTGTCGTGAGGCGACACCTGGAAATACCACGCCATCTTGCCCGTGTCGGCGTTCAACGCAACGATCGAGCAGGTCCAGAGGTTGTCGCCCGGTCTGCTGTCGCCAATCAGCACGGGCTGCGGGTTGCCGGTGCCGACGTAGATGAGATTGAGCTCCGGATCGTAAGTAGCCGGCTGCCACGGTGCGGCCCCGCCGCGTTCGGCCGCAAACGCACTCGGCCACGTCTCGATTCCGGGCTCCCCGGCACGCGGCGTCGCATACCACTTCCACTGCAACGCCCCGGTCTCCGGATCCCGTGACTCGAGCCAGCCCGGCACATCGGTGTAGTCGCCGCCGGCGGGCGTAAAGACCCGGTTGCCAATCACGGTTGGCGCGGTCGTCGCGTACAGGTCGCCCCGGTGGTCCGCCTTCTTCTGGTTCCAGCGCTCCTTGCCGGTCGTCGCGTCGAGCGACACCAGGTGCTGATCCGGGGTATCGAGGAACAGATAGTTGCCCCACATGCCGAGACCGCGATTGCCGATCGTCGATCCACCCAGGCTCTTCCAGTAGTAGTGCCAGACCTGCCTGCCGGTTCTCGCGTCGAGGGCATACGCGTTGTTCGGTGTGGCGAGATACAGCATGCCGTTGTGGAGCAGCGGCGTGGCCTTGATGTTCGCGTTGAGCACCGCACCGGGTGCAGGCTCCGGCCCGTTGCCGCCGATGATGGCGCCCTGGAGCGACGTGTTCAGCCGGGCCGTCCATGCGAGCGACAGGCTCTTGACGTTGCTCTTGTTGATTTGATCGAGCGTGCTGTAGTGACGCCCCGAGTAGTCGCCGTGAAAGGTCGGCCAGGATTCAGGAGAGGGCTTCAGGATCTGCGCTGGCGAGAGCCCCTGGCTCTGTTGAGCCACGACGGTGGCCGTCAGCGCGGCAGCGACGAGCAGTGCAAGCAGCGGGCGCGTCATTTGAGTGTCCACAGGTAAGCGGTGAGATCCTGCATGTCCTGGTCACGGAACGTGCGGAGCATGTCGAAGTGCACCTGGAGAGGATCGGTGACGACGACCTTCGGAACGTCGCCGTCCCGTTTGAACGTCCTCCGCGCGCCGGACTTTTCAATCAGCGTGACCGCGAACTCCGAGATGTAGTCCAGCGTGCCCGAGACCGTCTGTCCGTTTGCGAGCGCGACCGTCACGGTGCGGGCGGCGCGCGGGGACACCACCGCGGGCTGACCGCGCCCGCCGCCGCCTGGCCGCGGGTTCACGAGCCGCCCCTGGAGTGTCGGCGGATCGTATTTCGCACCGATCCCGGCGAGGTCTCCCGAGATCGAGTGACAGGTGGTGCACCGACCGGGTCCGTTGAAGTACGCCGCTCCTGCCTTGGCATCCCCTACCAGCGACGCCATCGTGTCGGTCGCGGCACGGCTCCGCGCGGCTTCGAGCCGCTCGTGCAGGAATTCCGCGATATCGGTGATCTGCTGATCGGTCAGGTTCGGGAATGCCGGCATCCCGCGTTCCGGACGTCCGGCCCGCAGAAAGCCGGCCAGTTCCTTGCCGCCGGTGTCGGCGAGGACCACCAGCGACCTCGCCAGATCGGGTCCGCCGGCACGGCCTCGCGCGTCGTTCCCATGACAGAACCCACACTGCGGCTCGTACACCGGTTTGGCCCGCGCAATCGCTTCCGCGTCGAATCCCCGGCCGCGGCCGCGCCCGGCCGTCGGCGGAGCGCCGCCCCCGCGGCCGCGTCCGCCGCCCGGTCCCTGCCCGGGCGCGGGCTCCTGCGCCACAATCATCGCGCCGAGCAGCGCGACCACACTCAACGAAAGAGCCAGCGATGCACGCGGCACAAGGTCTCCTCGAGAACTAGAACATTCTGAACAGGAGGGGCAGGAGACTAGGAGAAACACCATCTTCCTCCTGGTCTCCTGCCCTCCTATTCAACAGACAGCGGCAACTCGGTTCTCAGACTCCGCATCCTCTCAGAACGAATATTTCAGCGATAGTTCAATCTGGCGCGCTTCGTCGGTCGGAAGCGCGAGGCGGCCGAAGTCCGAGTTGATTTGCCGCCCCTGCGGATCGAACTGGGCCGCGATGTTCACGGTCCGGGTGTTGACCTTGAGGGCGTTGTACGCGTCAGCCCTGAACATGAGCCGCTGTCCGCGTCCGAGGGCGAACGTCTTCGACATCGACAGGTCCAGATTGTAATTGCCCGGCTGGCGGATGTTGTTCACCGGCGAGTCCCCATAGCTGCCGACCGGTGTGCGGATGAAACAGCTGGTATCGAACCACCGTTCCTCGCTGCGTTCTCCGCGAGACAGGATCGGATCGCACCCGGAGACCATGGACACGCGGACCGGGTCGCCGCCGCCGATGGTGTCGCCTCCGCCGGCGTCGGTCGTGGTGTAGGTGACCGTCGTCGGCGTGCCGCTGCGCCAGAAGCCGACGCCGGCGAGCTGCCAGCCGTCGAGCAACGCGCGTCCGACCGCACTGTGCCAGAGCGTGCTGCCGTTCGGCACGTTCCAGGAGCCCTGGTACGAGAAGATGTGGCGCCGGTCGTTGTTGTCGTAGGCGTAGAGACGCGTCCGCGGATCGAGATACACCGTGAGCGCGTTGATCATGCTGTTCGTCTTCGAGAGCGTATACGCGGTGCCGAACGCGAGGCCGCCGCTGAGACGATGGTTCGCGGTGACCTGCATCGAGTCGTAGTCGGTGACGCCTTCTCTCGTGCGCTCTGTGACGGTCGTGAACTGGGGGATCGGCCGCAGGAACGCATCCGGCAGCGACGCCCCGGTCGCACTGGTCGGATCGGCGTTCTTCGGGTCGAAGCGCGCCCCCTCGGGCACCAGGTTTCGATCGCGCGTGGTCACGAGGCCACGCTGGCGATTCGCGACGTAGGCCGCGGTGACGACCGTATTGAACCCGACGTTCTGTTGCACTTCGATGGAGAAGTTGTGGGTCAGCCGGGTACGGCTCCCGTCCTGCGTCCAGCCGGTGACGGGCGATGGTGAGAACACCTGCGGCACGCTGGCGAGATCCGACAGCGATCCGTAGTACAGCGTCGGCTGAAGCCTGACCGGCACCGACGACGGAAAGGTGCCGGCGAAGTTGCCGGAGGCGTCGAAGAGCTGCTCGGTGATGCCGTATCCGCCTCGGATCGCGGTCTGGCGAGTTCCGGTCGGATCCCATGAGAAACCAAGCCGGGGCTGGGCGCGAATCCCGGGGTTGGGCTGGAACGTGCCGCCATTCGATCGCGCGTCGTTGTCGAGAATCAGCCCGTTGTAGAAATCGCCGCTGTTCGGCACGAGCTGTCCGATCAGCGCCACGGAATTCGGCAGCACGACTCCCGTGATCGGGTTCTTGGCGAGCCGCGCCGTGGCGGCGCACGTCGTCGCCGGCGTCGGGCAGACCGGCACGTAGAGGGTCGGATTCCGCGTGGCCGTGTAGGACTCGGCGAGCCACCCGGCCGCGCGCTGTCCCGCCGGCGGGTTGTAGCCTTTCCAGCCGTCCTCACGTAGATGCCACGGAGTGCCCGACGCGAAGCGCACGCCGAGCTCCAGCGTCAGGTTCGATCGGACCTTCCACGAATCCTGGGTGAACCATTCGAGATTCCACTGCTGACCGCCGCGGAACGGACGCGTGTCGCTCTCCATATACGTCGTGTAGTACCCGAGCAGGGCGTTCGCGTATGGATGATTCGTGTTGAACGGATTCTGTGCCGCGGTCGTGTTGTTCGACGTGAAATCGAGGCAGCCGGAGAAGCAGGTCGCGCTGAAGCCCTCGCTGTTGACGTTGTGCTCGTAGTAGATCCCCGCTTTCACGAGATGCCGTCCCTTCGTCCAGGTGACGTTGTTCTGGAGGCTCCAGCGCAGATCGATGGCATCGATGGGAAACCGCGCGTCCCAGGCGACGTTGGGCGGCCCGCCGTTGGGCCCCGTCCCCGGCACACCGGTGAACGTCAACTGCGGATACAGGTCGAGCTGGTTGAGTGTCGCCGTGTGATACAGCGAGCCCAAGGCAGCCAGCCCGTTGGGCCCGCGCTGCAGCTTCGAGATCGGGTCGGGCATCGTGTCGACCGGCGCGACCTCCGGCGTGTTCCGATAGCCGAACGACGTCTCGCTCACGAGCTGACTGGTCACCGTCCTCGTGTAGTTGGCCGTGATCGCATCTTCCTTCTGGGCGTACTGGCCGCGGAAGTGATTCCAGTTGGAATTGATGCCGAACGTCCCGGTCGTGGCCTCACGATTCGGGCGCCAGTGCCGGTACTTGACCGAGATCCGATCGTTGTCGGTGAAGTTGTGATCGATCGTCACCTGATCAAGCGTCCGGTACACCTTCGGGACATCGGTGTCGGCGAAGTTGTATTGCCGGTTGCTGACGCTGATGTCGAAGAAGTTCGGAACCGGGAACAGGTTCACGAGGGCGCGGCCCAGCGGATCGATGCGATTGGCCGGGATGACGTTGTTCGGGAAGCAGCCCGGGCCGCCGGCGGTCGGGCTGCAGGCCCCGCTGAGGAGGGGGTCCTTGATGAAGAAGGGGGCGCCGTTGGTCTGCGTGGTCTGTGAGAAATCGCCATTGCGCTCCGCTCCGGTCGGCATCTGCTTGGTGTTCGGCGTGGCCGCCTGCTTCGTGTTCCACATCTCACGCGTGTAGAAGAAGAAGGTCCGCTTGAGTTTTCCGGCGCCCGGCAACGCCACTGGGCCACCGAGGGTGCCGACGCCGGTGTAATACCGGGCAATCGGCTTCGGCAGCCCGAGCCGTTCGTTCGCGAGCGTATTGGAATTGAGCGCCTCGTGCCGGATGTAGGTCGAGAGACTGCCCGAATACCGCTGCCCGCCGGATTTCGTGACCACGTTGATTTGCGGCCCGGTGTTGCGCCCGAACTCCGCGGTGTAGCTGTTCATCACCACGCGGATTTCCTGGATCGCATCCATGCTGGTGATGCCGTTGTTGTTGCCCGTATCACCATCGGCGGAGCCCACCCCGTCGATCGCGACGTAACTGGCGAACCCGGCGGTACCCTGCATGGTCGGCAGGTTCGTCCCAATCGTGCCGCCGGTGATCAAGCCACCGATGTTTGGATCGACGCCGGGCAGCGAGTTCAGCAGCCGGACCGGATCGCGGCCGCGTGAGACCAGACTGTCGATCGTCGACGTGTCGAGGACCGACGTGCGCACCGCAGTCGTGGTCTGGACGCCGATCGGGTCGGCGGTGACGGTCAGAGTCTCGGTGATTCCGGCTCTCATCGTAACGGTGCCGGCGTTGTAGACCTCGTTCGACTGCAGCCGGATATCGACCCGTTCGACGGTGCCGAATCCGCTGAGGCTCACGCTGACCTTGTAGCGGCCGACGACCAGGGCCGGCACGTTGAAAATGCCGGTCGCGTTCGACACCGTGGATCGCTTCTCCTGCGTCTCCACGTTGGTGACTTCGACCAGCGCCCCGGGAATCGGGAGCCCCTGCTCGTCATGGACGATGCCGGTGATCGTGCCGGTGGAAATGGCCTGCTGCGCCGAGGCGATGCCGGACGGTACGGGCAGCAGCATCACCGCCGCCACCGCCGCACGTGCCACGCGTCCCCACCCGCCCGGGCGGCGCGTTCCCTGCGGAACTTCTGCTGCACCCATGGACTTCCTCCTGCGCTGTCGGTTAGCTGACCCTTCGGTGAACGTGTCTCTTGTCGCATGCTCAGCTGAGTTCAACTGCGTATTTGTTACGCCGCGCGTACGCCTCCGCAGACAGACATGACGGGGGTTCAGGCGGTCAAATGCGCAGTGGCCGGACGCCGGGTCAGCTCGTCATGAACCCGGCGGAAGATCGCCGCCGTATCGGCCGTGCCGCCGAACTCGACGGGGAGCAAGGGATCGGCGCCGAACGCGCGTTCGACGGCCAGGGTCAACTCGCGCGCGGCAAGCCTGCACGCGTTCACGGCGTGCTGCTCGCCGAGCCAGTCGAGCATCATCGCCGCCGACAGGAACATCGCGGTCGGGTTCGCCACACCGCGTCCCGCGATATCCGGCGCGGTGCCGTGACACGGCTGAAAGACGGCGTGGCGATCGCCGACGTCAGCCGAGGGCGCCATGCCCATCCCACCCATGAGGGCGGCGCCGAGGTCCGACAGGATGTCGCCGAACATGTTCTCGGTCACCAGCACGTCGAATTCCCACGGCGCGCGGACCAGACGCAGCGCGGTCGCATCGACATACATGCAATCGGCCGCGATCGCCGGATGGCGGGCGGCGGTCTCGAGAAAGATGCTGCGGAAGAAGGCCATCGACGGCAGTACGTTGGCCTTGTCGACGCACGTGACCCGGCCGATGCGCCCCTTCGTCTTCCGCTGCCCGGCCAGGCGGAAGGCGAAGTCGCACAGGCGCTCGGTCACACTGCGGCTGATCCGAAGCGTGTCCAGGACCACGTCGGGGCCGTCGCGACGGCTCATCTTGCGGGAGGCGAACAGCCCTTCCGTCGATTCGCGGATCAGGACGCAGTCGATGTGGGCCGCCCGGGGATCGGCCAGCGGCGAATGGGCGCCCGACAGCACGCGGATCGGACGAACCCCGGCGAACAACTCGAAGCGGTCGCGGAAATCGAGATGCGGAGCCACCTCGGTGCCGTCGGGATAGCGCACGTCCGGCAGCCCCATCGCTCCGAGCAGGATGGCGTCGGCGGCCTGGGCTCCCTGCAGGGCCGCCGCCGGAAGGGCCTCGCCGGTCCGCCGGTACAGTTCGGCACCGGCCTCGAAGAAGGTGAAGTCGAGCGCGAAGCCCCCGACCCGCTCGGTTACTGCTTCGAGCAGCGCCACGCACGGCTGCATCACCTCGCCGCCGATGCCGTCGCCAGGGAAGACTGCAATTTGAAACTCGCGCATACGCACCCCTGGAATTCTCGAGCCGAGCCGACAACGTATACGTTATCGCACTCTCTGTCAACCCAGCTCCTCAGCGGTCCCGAGGCGGCGGCTTCGCCGCGGCTCCAAACACGCGCTCCACATCGTCGATTTGTTCGCGACTCAGCGGCCGGTACGGTCGACCCTCGAGGACGAACAACAGCCGCGCTGTCTCCTCGAGTTCCTCGGCGGCCGAGACAGCGGTCTCGAGATCGCGGCCGGCGACGACCGGCCCATGGTTCGCCAGCAACACGGCACGGTGCGCCGCCGCGAGCTCGCGGATCGCGCCCCCTGCGCTCGTGTCGCCGGGGCGGCTGTAAGGCACGACCGCCACGCGCCCGACTCGCATGATCACGTACGGCGTCAACGGCGGCACGGCGTCGTCCGCGGGCAGATCGCTGCGGCACGACAGCGCGGTCGCGTAGGTCGAGTGCAGGTGCACGACCGCATGATCGTCCGGGCGCGAGGCATACATCGCCAGGTGCAGCCACGCTTCTTTCGTCGGCGCGGCGCCGGCGACATGACGGCCGTCCGCGTCGAGCCGGCTGAGCGCGTCGACCGCGAGCCGGCCGAGCGAGACGTTCGTCGGCGACATCAGGAAGCCGCTGCCGCCGGGCAGCCGCACGCTCAGGTTGCCCGAGGTGCCGCAGCTGTAGCCACGCAGAAAGAGAGAGCGGCCGTACTCGACGAGCGCCTCCCGCGCCTGCTGTTCGGTCATCGTGCGAGCTCCAGCGCCTTGGCGAAAAAGTTTCGACTGCCGAAGTTACCGGACTTGAGCGCGAACACGAAGCCGTCGGGCTCCAGGCTCCGGGTCCATGGCACACCGGGATCGAGCTCGTCGCCGAATGTGAGCATCCGGATCCGTAACGCCTGAAGCACGGCTCCCGACGTCTCCCCGCCCGCCACGACGAACGTTCTGACGCCGCGGCCGGCCAGCGCGACCGCGAGCGAGCCGAACGTCTTCTCCACGAGAGATGCCGCAGTCGAGTGGCCGAGACGCTCCTGGACTGCCTGCACTTTGCCGGGCTCGCCGCTCGAATACAGGAGAACGCTCCCGCCCGCGATCTGGTCGCAGGCCCAATCAATCAGCCGTGTCAGTTGGTCAGGATTCTCGGCGATCTTCATGGGATCGATCTCGCGCGCCGGGATCAGCCCGGCGACCTGCTCGATTTGCGACAGCGTCGCCGCCGAGCAGCTTCCGCTCAGCATCGCGACGGGAGCGCGAATCGACAGCGTGGCTTCATTCTCTCCCGGCTCGCGCCGCCGGTGATTTACGCGCGCGAGCGCACCGCCAAGGGCCGCCCCGCCGCTGATCAGCCGCAACCCTGCGCTCGCTTCAGCGATGGCGTCGAGATGGCGATCGAACAGCGCGTCGACAATCGCCACTGCGTCGCCGGCGCCGGCGAGTTCGGCGAAGCGGCGGGCAACCGCCCGCGGCCCCGCCTCGACGATAGCGAGGTCGACCAGCCCTACGCGCGACCGTGTCTGGCGGCCGAGCACGCGCACCAGGTTCGCGTCGGTCATCGGCGTCAGCGGGTGGTGCCGCATCGAAGAGTCGGACAGGAGTTGATTCCCCACGAAGAGGTGGCCGGCGTAGACCGTCCGCGCCAGGGCAGGATACGCCGGGCAGGCGATCGAGAAGGTCGTGTGCAGCCGGCCGGACAGCTCGTCGAGCACCGGCCCGATGTTGCCCTCGTCGGTCGAGTCGAAGGTCGAGCAGTATTTGAAGTAGATCTGGCCGGCCCCGGCGGCTCGCAGCGCGTCGGCCGCCTGTCCTGCGCTGGACCTGGCGAATGCGGGGTCGGCAGTGCGGATCTTCAGCGAGACCACCACCGCATCGGCGCCGGCAGGAATCGCGAAGGTGTCGAGGGTCTGAACAACCGTCAATCCCGCGCGGCGAAGCACGGAGGCGAGATCCGTGGCTCCGGTGACATCATCAGCAATCGCGCCCAGGAACATCAGGTGGCCACGTTGACGGAAGCCGGCGCATCGTATACGTTGTCGAATTCAATGTCAATCGTGCCTCGCGTCCCCGTCGCCGCACTCGAGACCTTCGGCAGCGGCCTGAGTCGGCCCGAATGCGTCCTCGCCACGCGATCCGGCGATGTGTTCGTGCCGGAATGGCCGGGCGGCATCACCGTCGTCCACCCCGATGGCCAGAGCCACACCTGGCGCGCGACCTCTCCGGCCTTCGACCTGCGGCCAAACGGGATCGCGCTTATGCCAGACGGCTCGTTCCTGATCGCGAACCTCGGAGATGCCGGAGGAGTGTGGCGGTTGGATCGTGCGGGCGCCTTGACGCCGGTCGTGACCGAGGTCGACGGGGTTCCACTCCCCCCGGCGAATTTCGTCACCGTAGACGAGCAGGGTCGAACCTGGATCTCGGTCAGCACGCGAATGAACCCGCGTCAGAAGGCCTGGCGCTCGGACGTTGCTGACGGGTTCGTGGTCGTGATCGATGCCGCGGGACCGCGGATCGTCGCGGACGGACTGCGCTATACGAACGAAGTCCGGCCGGGCCCGGACGGTAAGTGGCTGTACGTCATCGAAACGTTTGGACGAACGGTGCGCCGCTTTCCGATTCGACCGCAGGCCACGCTTGGGCCTGCCGAAACGGTCTTCTCCCAGGGTGATGGATTCTTCCCCGATGGATTCGCGTTCGATGAAGACGGCGGTCTCTGGGTCACGTCGCTGGTGAGCAACCGACTCGTCCGATTCCACCGCGACCGGGTGGAAACCATCCTCGAGGATGTGAATCCCGACTTCGTCCAACGCGTCGAGGACGCATTCGCTTCCCGTTCGATGGCGGCCGAGCACCTTGGGAGGATTCCTGGGACGCTGCTGCAGCAGCTGACCAGCGTTGCATTCGGGGGACCTGACCGGAGGACGGTGTTCCTGGGATCGCTGCACGGGTCATCGGTGTACCGGTTTCGCACCTGCGTGGCAGGCGCGCCCGTGCCCTGGTGGACGTTCCCGGCGCCGTAGCCGGCGGTGAGTCACGGCTGCTTCCCCGTAAGCGCTGTCCAGTCCAACGAGGAATCACGCGTAGGCCTCTCCAACATGCCGGAGGCGACGCTCGGGTCAGATCTCGATTTTCCAGGGTCAGTGGTGGAAATTCGAGATCTGACCCCAGTCTCGGCCGGCGGAACACCGAGATCTGACCCCGTTCCACCTTTGTCGAGTCCTGGGCGCTGGCGGTCCGACCTGACGATGGCGGCAATGACTCAGCTTTCTAGTGGATCGGCTATTGCACTCCGAGCGTGGCATCTCCCGTCTGGCCGGATTCTTGTCATCGATGACGTCACCACGCCTGAAGTCCTGGCGCGCCCGTTGGCTCACCACGACGGCGATGGTGCTGAGTTCCGCCTTCTCGACTGCAGTCGGCGCGCAGACGTTCTTCTATAACGAGGTCGCCCGGGACGGTCGAATCTACGTGTTTGCCAAGTGGTCGAGATATGACGCGTTCGTGAAGACCAACGGTGCGGAAACTGGACGCGCCATCGAGCGGCCGGGGTACGGTCCCGGCGGCGAGACCGTGGTATTCGACAGCGAGCTTGCGATCAATCTGTACAACTTCAAGCATGGGTTGCCCGGCGAGGACTTCTCGAAGTCCGAAGAGGAGTCGGAGTCCAGGTTTCCGTCCGGCAGGTTCAGTGGCCTGATGTTCGGAGACTACTACTACTACTACGAGTGGCATCAGGATCAGATCAGCGACACCAACCCAACCCCTGTCGAGGGACAGCACGGGCTGTGGTTCCGGCGCCTCTATTTCACTTACGACGCCGCGCTGAGCAAGAGGCTCGAAACCCGCTTCCGGCTGGAGGTGAACAGCAACGGTCAGTTCGCCGGCGGAGACCTTGTCCCGTACGTCAAGGACGCGTACCTGCAATGGACCTACCGCGGGCAACAACAGCTGGTGCTCGGCATCCATCCAAGTTTGACCTTCGGCTGGCTGGAAGGATTCTGGGGACTCCGCCATATTGAAAAGACACCCGTCGATCTCTACCGGCTGGATGCCTCCCGCGATTTAGGCGTCAGCGTCAAGGGCCCCACGCGGGTCAACGGCCTCAGTTATGCCGCGCAGTTCGGCAACGAGTCGGGCGACGGCTCCGAAAGCGACGAGGGCAAGATCCTGCGGCTCGAAAGCCGCTATGAACGGAATCCGGGACTTGCGCTCGAAGGCTTTTACAGTTTCGGCACCCGGCCGGCCGACCAGCATCGCCAGACCGTTCAGGGCGTGGCTGGCTTTCGCAACAATGTCGGACGCATCGCGGCGCAATATGTGTGGCAGCAGCGCAAGTCTGGCGAGGCGGGAGCGCCCGACCAGACGATCGCTGTCTGGTCCGGATTCGCGGTGTGGGACATCCGTCCGAAGAAGGTGGACCTCTTCGTCCGCGCGGACCGCGTGAAAGGCCATCTGGGCGGCGTCGAGACCGGGCTGCCGGGTGCGGAAGACATCGACTACTGGCTTCTCAGCAGTCAGTCGCCGTTCACCACGTGGATCGTGGGTGGTGAGTGGTACGTGCACCCGTCGGTTTCTGTGAGCCCGAATCTCGAGCTGGCGAGGTACTCGCACGACCCCGACCCTGGGAATGCTCCGGGCAGACGCGGGGACTCCATCTTTCGGCTCACGTTTTACTGGACGTTCTGATGAAGGTCGCCACTGCAGTCGGCAGTCGCGCAGAAATGCCGGCGAATCGACATAGCCTGATGCGCTGGGTGCCTGGGTTGGCCACCCTCCGTCGATACGAGTCGTCGTGGCTGCGGCACGATGTCCTGGCCGGTCTCGTGATGACGACGATGCTCGTGCCGGTTGGTATCGCGTATGCGGAGGCGTCAGGGCTGCCGGGTATCAACGGTCTGTACGCGACCATCGTGCCGCTACTCGCGTACGCGCTGTTCGGTCCGAGCCGCATCCTGGTCCTCGGACCGGACTCAGCGCTCGCGGCCGTCATCCTCGCGGTCGTGCTGCCCCTGTCGGCGGGCGATCCGCAACGTGCGGTCCCCCTGGGCGGAATGATGGCGATCGTCTCCGGCGTTGTCTGCGTTGCTGCTGGCCTCGCCCGCCTCGGCTTCATTACCGAGTTGCTCTCGAAACCCATCCGCTACGGCTACATGAACGGCATCGCGCTGACGGTGATTCTGAGTCAGATCCCGAAGCTGTTCGGCTTTTCCGCCACGGCGGAGGGGCCGCTGCGTCAGGCCTGGCAGATTGGCGCGAAGGTGTGGGAGGGAAGTACGAACCTCACCTCCCTCGCGATCGGCGGCGGTGCGCTCGCACTGATTCTCGGACTGAAGCGATGGCCGCGCCTCCCCGGCATGCTGATCGCGGTCGGCGCCGCCACCGCTGTCGTCGCAGCGTTCGACCTCGGGACGCGTATCTCGGTGCTGGGCGCCTTGCCGCAGGGACTTCCGCTGCCGAGTCTTCCGCTGGCGCCTGTCGAAAGCCTCAGTCCGATCCTCACCGGTGGCCTGGCCGTCGCTCTCGTCGCCTTTGCCGACACGAGCGTGCTCTCCCGAACCTATGCGGCGCGCCTGCGGACACCGGTCGACCCGAACCAGGAGATGGTGGGCCTTGGCATCGCCAACGTCGCGGCAGGATTCTTTCAGGGCTTCCCAATCAGCAGCAGCTCTTCGCGCACACCGGTAGCCGAAGCAGCGGGCGCCAGGACTCAGCTCACGGGAGTCGTGGGCGCGCTCGCCATCGCACTGTTGCTGCTGCTCGCGCCCACGCTGCTCTCGGATCTGCCGAACACCGCGCTGGCGGCGATCGTGATCGCTTCAGCCATCGGCCTGTTCGAAGTGTCCGACCTCCGTCGCATCTATCGCATCCAACGCTGGGAATTCTGGCTGTCCATGGCCTGTTTCGCCGGCGTCGCGGTCTTCGGCGCCATTCCCGGAATCGCACTGGCGATCGTCATTGCCGTCATCGAATTCCTGTGGGACGGCTGGCGTCCGCATTCGGCGGTGCTCGGCCGCGTCGATCATGTGAAGGGCTATCACGACATCACCCGATATCCTGACGCACAGCTGATCCCGGGCCTGGTCCTGTTCCGCTGGGACGCTCCGCTGTTCTTTGCCAATGCCGAATTCTTTCACGATCGCATCCTCGACGCGGTGGCGAGATCGCCCACCCCCGTCCGGTGGCTCGTCGTCGCGGCGGAGCCGGTCACCAGCATTGACGTCACTGCAGCCGACAGCCTCTGCGAGCTCGACGAAACGCTTCATGCTGCAGGCGTCGAGTTGTGCTTTGCGGAGATGAAAGACCCGGTCAAGGACAAGTTGAAGCGCTTCGGGTTGTTCACGCGCCTTGGAGAGCAGACGTTCTTTGGCACGCTCGAGGAAGCCGTGAGCAGCTATCTCGCGAGCGCTCGGCTCGACTGACCGTGGCGGGCAGGCGTTTCCGGCATTGTTGCCGTCAGAAACTTCCCAGCCGCGTCTGCTGAAGCAGATTGAGAATCTCGGTCATCGCCCGCGCGCGGTGCTTGGCATGGCGGGTCCGCGCCTGGCGCCAGTCGCCCTGTCGGATGGCATCGAGCACGGCCCGGTGTTCGCGATTCGACTGGTCGAGCGACGCGCGCAGCCGGACGGTCGTCATCCGGGCCCGGTGGCCCTGCTCCCACAACATTTCGACCATCGCCGCCAGCCGTCGGTTGCCGCAGAGCGTGACCAGGGTGCGGTGGAACCGCTCGTCCGCCTTGGCCCACGCGTCCACGTCCTTCTTCCTGACCGCGAGATCCATTTCGTCGACCGGCTTTTCAATCGCCGCGAGCGCCGCTTCGTCGAGCTCCGCCCGGGCCAGCCGCTCGATCGCGGTCAACTCGAGCGAGGTCAGCACCTCGTAGACTTCCCTGAGCTCCTGGATCGAGAGGGGGACGACTCGCATTCCGTGGCGGGGGATCAACTGGACGAACCGCTCGTTCTGTAACCTGACCAGCGCCTCACGCACTGGGGTCCGGCTCATCCCGAGGTCGGCGGCAAGCTCCTGCTCGAGGACTTGATGGCCCGGTGCGTAGTAGTTGTCCAGAATCCGCCGGCGGATTTCGGCATACGCCTGGTCGACACGTGATTCGCGCTTCCCGCGGCGTTCCTGCACCCAGCCGGACTTGACCGGGGTGGGTGCTGCCTTCGGTAGATCATGCTTTCGCGCCTGGCTCGACACGCGTCGGTACGATACCAGAACTCAGATCTGTCCGTTCCGGGTTCCGGGTTCCGGGTTCCAGGGGTGCGGGGTTCGGTTCAGGGTTCGGGGTTCGGTTCCAGGTTCACGGTTCACGGTTCACGGTTCACCCCCGCAAAGCCCGAGCCGTGCGACCGACCCACGACACCCGTAACCCTGAACTGGAACCGAACTCGAACCCGGGAACCGAACCCGCACCCTGGAACCCGGAACCCCGAACCTCACTTGCGTTGACAGCGAGTTACTTAATGAATACATTGTTGCACCTGTTACCGGGTGGTAAGGCAGCAAGAAGGAGTAGTCGATGCGCTTTCTCATCGGCGTGGCGATCCTGGCGGCCGCGGTCGGACACGCGAGGCCCGCGCCAGCGCAACAGCTCACCACCGGCACGATTACCGGCACCGTCCTGGACGACCAGGGGCTGCGGATGCCGGGCGTCACGGTGGAAATCCGGAACGAGCAGACCAACGACGTTCGCACGACCGTGTCGAACGAGGTCGGCCTGTTCACGATGCCGGCGCTGACGCTCGGCAAGTACACGCTGAAGCTGGCACTCGAGGGATTCGCGACGATCGAACGCGTCGGGATCCAGCTGCGGTCGGGCGAGGTCTACAACGCCGGCACGATCACCCTCAGCGTCGGGGCCCTCACGCAGTCCACCACCGTCTATGCCGAGAGCGCGGTCGTCCAGACCGCGAACGCCGAGAAGAACGCCGTGCTGGAAGAGCGGGCGATCGAGGCGCTCGTCGCCCGCGGCCGCGATCCGCTCAACCTGCTCCGGACGATGCCGGGAGTCCAGGCCGACCTGAATACCGCGTCGCTGGGTGCCACCAACGGCGCTCCGGTACCCAACATCGCCGGGTTGCTGCGCAGCACGGTGATGCTCGACGGCATGATCGCGAACGACGCCGACACCAACGCGCACGTGAGCATCATCAACGTCGACGCGATCGCCGAGATCAAGGTCGTGTCGAGCGGCATGGCGGCCGAGTACGGCCGCAGCGGCGGCGCCCAGATCAGCCTGCAGTCGAAATCCGGGACCCGCCAGTTCCACGGCAGCCTGGGGTTCTTCAAGCGCCACGACGACCTCAACGCGACACCGCTGATCAACAAGATCAACAACCTGCCCAAGCCGTACTACCAGTACAACACGCTGACCGGAACGCTCGGCGGGCCGGTGTACATCCCCGGAGTGCTCACCGGCCTGCGCGACAAGATGTTCTTCTTCTATACGACCGAGATGTGGGAGAACGAGGAGCCGCAGGGCGCCCGCACGTCGACGATGCCGACCGCGCTCGAGCGGCAGGGGGACTTCTCGCAGACCCTCGACACCAACGGACGGCTCATCTTCATCCGCGATCCGCTGCGCGCGGGCGCCTGCAGTCCGACCACCGGCGGGCCGGCCTGCTTTCCCGGCAACATCATCCCGGCCGACAGGTTCGACGCGGTCGGCCGCGCGCTCCTCAACCAGTTTCCGCAGCCGAACTTCACCGACCGCTCGGTCAGCCTCGGCCAGTACAACTATCGGGATCAGGACATCCGCGACGTGACCAAGCGTCTCAACCAGCTGAAGCTCGACTTCAACGCGACCGCCAAGGATCGGCTGACGGTGCGGTGGCGCGACTGGTATCCCCTGACGATCGGGTACGGCGGCACGTTCGGCGCCGGCGGCAACTGGAACTTCCACCGCCAGGGCTACACGAAGAGCGAGAAGAGCCTGCAGACGACCTACACGCGCACGTTCGGGCTGAATATCGTGAACGAGGCCTCGGCGTCGTTCCGCGTCATGCGCGAAACCGCGCCCGACAGCCAGGACGAGCGACACCTGATGAGCGCGGCGGGCATCCCGCCGTTCCAGCTGTTTCCCGATGCCAACGTGCTCGGCATCGTGCCGGCGATCAGCTATCCCGGTGTGCCGACGGGCGCGACGATCACCTACGACACGCGTTACCCGATCGCCGCACGCGACGGCCGCTACTCCTTCGTCGACAACATCTCCTGGTCGAAGGGCAGCCACCTGTTCAAGGCAGGTCTCCTCTACGAGTTCAATCCGACGAGCGAGGGTCCGCAGGGTACGTGCTTCCAGGGCTGTTTCAACTTCAGCTCCCAGACCGCGGTCAACATCAACCCGCTGAACACGAACTACGGATTCGCCAACGCGCTGCTCGGGTACTACAACCAGTATCAGGAGACCAACCTCAAGACCGAGCAGAAGGCGCAGGCGTCGATCTGGGAATGGTTCGTCCAGGACACGTGGAAGCCGATCAAGAACCTGACCCTCGACCTCGGCATACGTTTCGGTCACGTCGAACCGTACCGACTGCCCGACGATCTGATCGGCGCGGCATTCGTGCAGGACCGGTGGGATCCGGCCCGGGTCCCGCGGCTGTTCAGGCCGGCCACCGTGAACGGCCAGCGGGTCGGCTTCGATCAGATCACCGGCCAGGTCGTGCCGTCTACTCTGATCGGGTTTCTCGTCCCCGGCTCCGGTGATCCCAACAACGGCATGGTCACCGACAAGGGGCCGCTGCCGCCGGGCGGGCTGACGTTCATGCCGTCACCGCCACCCGCGGTGACCACTTCCCCACGTTTCGGGTTTGCGTACGACCTCGGCGGCGCCGGCAGGACGGCGATCCGCGGAAGCTTCAGCGTCCTCCAGGATCTGCTCCCCGCTTCCTCCGATCTGGGCCGCAACGTTCCGGGGTTCGCACCCTATTCGCGCGTCTCCACGTTCCTCTACGGCCGGATTCCCGACCTGGCCGGCACCGCCGCATACGATTCGCCGATCAACCCGGTTTCGTTCGACGAGTACGAAGCGCAGACGGCCTACACCTACTCGCTCGAAGTGCAGCAGAACCTGGGCGGGGCGACCACGCTGAGCGTGGCCTATGTCGGAAACCGGTACATCGACCTGCGCAACAACCTCAACATCAACCCGATTCCGCCGGGTGCGCGCTTCGACCCGGCAAACGCGGACCCCACGAACCCGGCGACCCCGCTGCCCGACAACTTCCTCAGGCCGATGATCGGATACGGAACGATCAACCTGCGCACCAACGGCGGCTACAGCCGCTACAACTCCCTGCAGGTGACGGCCAACCGGCGCGTGCGGTCGGGCCTGATGTTCGGGTCGGCCTACACCTTCGCCGTCGCGAAGAGCACGGCCGGCATCCCGAACTTCCACGATCTCGCTTACACCTACGACTACGCGGCCGGCGACCGGCGTCATGTGCTGTCGCTCAACGGTGTCTACGACATCCCGTCATGGACCTCGGCTCCCCGCGTCGCCCGCGCCGTGCTCGACCACTGGCAGGTGGCGGTCGTCGCCGGGTTCACTACCGGCGCTCCGGAGAGCGTGACCTTCACCACGACGGACAACTTCGACTTCACGGGCGGCGGCGACGCCGGCCGCATCAGCATCACGCCTGGCTGCGACCCGATTCTTCCCCGCGGTGAGCGGACGCATCAGCGCTGGTTCAACACGTCCTGCTTTATCCGTCCGTCGGGCCGCGGCGACGAAGGCAACTCGAGCCGCATTCACTACTTTGGTCCAGGATCGAACACCTGGGATCTCACGTTGACGAAGGGCATCAAGCTCGGAGGCTCGCGCGAAGTGCAGCTCCGAGCGGAGTTCTACAACCTGTTCAACCATCCGACGTGGCAGACCGTGAACAACGTGGCGCGGTTCGATCCCGCTGGCAATCAGATCAACGACGCGTTCGGAACGGTGATGCCGGACGGATCGCCGCGGATCGTGCAGCTCGCGCTGCGATTCGTGTTCTGAGACGTCGCGTGGATACCTGGTGTCGCCGATTGCCCGGCGGCCCAGGTCTCACGCCCCTTTGCCGAACTCCGGGCCGTCGATCGGGCGCACCTCGCACTCGATGTCCCAGACGTCGCCATGGATTCGCAAGAACCGCTTCGTGAGCTCGATCGCTTCCCCCATCGACGCAGCCTCGAGGATCGCAAACCCGCCGATCACTTCCTTCGTCTCGGTGAAGGGTCCATCGACAACCGACAGCTGCCCTTTCCGCAGGCGGACGCGCTTGCCTTCCGCCGTCTTCCGAAGCCCGGCGGTCCGAACCAGCGTTCCTTCCCGGGTCATTTCGTCGATGAGCTTGCCCATATCGTCCATCAGCTGCTGGCTGGGAACCTGACCGCTGCTTTCGTCTACCCGGATCATCGAGAGAAATCGCATCGTTTCGTCTCCTTTGCGGCGCAGTTGATCGCCGTGGCTATTGGCTAGTCGAACGGCGCCACGTGGATCGACAGAAGGAGGAACAGGTGCGATGGCTTTGATTACTGCGGTTCCTGGGTTCCGGGTTCCAGGTGCCGGGTTCGGTTCAGGGGCTCGGGGTTCGGTTCGGGGTTCCAGGTTCAGGACAGTTCCCATGGTCGGTTCGGACCCGCAACGAGCCAACCCCGAACACCGAACCTCGAACCGAACCACGAACCTTGAACCGAACCCGGAACCCGGCACCTGGAACCCGGAACCAACGCAGCCGCCTCGCCGGCTATTCCGCGGCGTCGATCTTCAACGTAATCGCGCCGACACCGTCGATCGTGCCTTCCAGGACGTCGCCAGGCTTCACCGGCCCCACGCCTTCCGGCGTGCCCGTGTAAATCAGGTCGCCCGCCTGCAGGTGGTAATAGCCAGAAAGGTGCGCGATCACTTCGGGTACTTTGTGAATCAACTGGGAGACGTCCGCGCTCTGCCTGGTTTCACCGTTGACGCGCAGCTCGATGAGACCCGCGGTGGGATGGCCAATCTCGGTGGCGGGGACGATCTCGGACAACACCGCCGACTGCTCGACGTCCTTGCCGAGATCCCACGGGCGGCGCTGCTCTTTTGCGGCAGCCTGCAGGTCGCGGCGGGTCATGTCGAGTCCGCACGCATAGCCGAACACACACTCCAGGGCGCGATCCGCCGGCACCCGGAACGCGGGTGCCCCGATCACGACGACGAGCTCCAGCTCGTAGTGGTAGCTGTTCGTCCCGGGGGGATACGGCACTGTTGATCCCGAGGACACGCAATGCTCGGCCGCCTTCGTGAAATAGAACGGCGCTTCACGATCGACGGCCACCCCCATTTCTCTTGCGTGTGCTTCGTAGTTGCGACCGACGCAGAAGATTCGTCGAATCGGGACTCGCCCCGATCGGCCGCGCACCGGGGCCGTCATCACAGGCGGGGCGGGGAATACCAGCTCGCTCATTCATCAACCTCTTCAGAACGCTCACGTGAGCCCGGATTCGGAAAACTGCGCGACGTTCCGGCGGATCTGGCCCTGGTGCTTCGCGACGTGGTGCACGAGCAGCTCGTCGACCACGAACGAAGCGGGCTTCAGACCCCAGCGCGGATTCTTGCTCGTTGCTTGCACAGCGAGATCTTCGTCGCTCAGCGACCTCAGTGTCGCCGCCGATCGGCGCACCGCCTGGCGGATGTCGCTGACGACGTCTTCCAGCCTGTATGTCACGGTGTTCGTGACGGCCGCCACCCGCGCGGTGTCGGTGTGGTCGCGCCCCCACTGTTCGGCGGGCCGATGCACGATCCGCAAGGTTTCGCCGGTCCAGAACGGCACGAACTCCCGGACGTGACAGAGATTGTCCATGACCGTCCAGACGCCTTCCGACGGAACCCAGTGAATGAGCTCCGCCGGCAGTTGCTGTACCTCCGCCAGGATCTCGTCCGTCGTCCTCGTCAACTGGTCGGCGGCGGCTGAGGCACGCGTCCGCGATTCAGGCATCGAGACGCTCCTCGCGGAACAGGTGCAGGGCTTCCTGGACCGGCCGGTCGGAGAACGAGAACAGGACTGCCTCGTCTGCGGCCTCGTGGATCACGGGCTTCCAGCTCGGGACGACGAAGATGTCGCGTGGCCGCCACTCGACCACGAAATCCGTGCCGATCCGGGTCCGGCCATGCCCTTCGACGGCCACGAAAATCGTCCCGTCGGTCGACCGGTAGCGCGCGGTCTGCAATCCCTTCGGCAGCAGCTGGATGAACGCCGCGATGCTGGCAGCCGCTGATCGGTTCGGGTGTGACGAGTTTCGCGAGCGACCTCCACAGCGCGTCATGTGCTTTTGACCGATGCGCTCGTAGAACGCGAGACGCTCCGGCGTCTCAGCGGGTGACGCCGCCGCTGGCGGAGTGGACATGCAACCTCCCGGACGCGTTTGACAGTATACGGACAATACTTCCGTGGCAACGACCGACACGCCGCCTCGCGTCGTCGACGTTCAGGCGTTCATCGACGCCGAGCCGGTATCTGCGCTGCAGAAGCGGCTCCTATTCCTCTGTTTCATCGTCATTGCGATCGACGGGTTCGATACGGCGATCATCGGATACATCGCTCCAGCGGTGCGCGCCGAGTGGGGTCTGGCCGTCACGCAGCTCGGGCCACTGTTTGCCGCCGGCTTGTTCGGGCTGATGCTGGGTGCCTTCGCGGTGGGCCCGCTCGCGGACCGGCATGGCCGCAAGACGATGCTGGTGGTGTCGATGATCCTGTTTGGCGCCGCCAGCCTCGGGTCGTCGCTCAGCAGCGGGCTGCCGTCTTTGATCGCGTTGCGCTTCCTGACCGGGCTCGGCCTTGGAGGCGCGATGCCGATGACGATCACTCTCGCCTCTGAATTCTGCCCCAGGACGCGACGATCGTCGCTCGTCACGCTGATGTTCTGCGGGTTGACGCTCGGATCGGCGATGGCGGGCCTCATTGCCGCGCGCGTCCTGCCGGGCGGCGGATTGTTGAAGGGCACGCTGCTCTTGTGGGTCGCGTTCTTCACGCGCCTGCTGGGCGTTTACCTGATGACGAACTGGATGCCGACACTGCTGCAGCAGGCGTCAGGCGCATCGATTGCGGACGCGGCGTTCATCGGCGCGATGTATCAGGTCGGCGGCACGCTCGGCGCGATTCTCGTGGGCCGGCTGATGGATCGATTCGAGCCCCACCGCGTGCTCCTGGCCAGCTACGGGCGCCGCCTGCATCGTTCTGATCACTGGGCGGACTTCTGCTCGGGTTCGGGTGGCCGGCGGCGACGGTCTATGCTCTCGTCGCGGTTCCCGCCGTCATTTCGGCCGTGGCGCTGGGCACACTCGGATGGATGAGGGCGTCATCGGCATGAGTACGACACCACGCGCAGCGAATGGGCGCGAAGCTCGCGATCGTCGAGCGTTCCCGTCGCTGCCACGCGCTCCCCGACGTGAGTTCGGAGGCTCAGTGTGTTGCCTGGATCAACCAGGTCGATGGTCGACCCGCGCTTCCTGAATCCGAATCTCCAGCTGCGGGTCGTGGGCGCCCCGGATCCCGACGCGTCCTTCAACCTGAATGTTTGCTTGTCGAGATCGAGACAGCCGGTGAGCGTGACGATCGTCTCGTCCTTGCCGCCAGTCGTTGATTCCGGCGCTGCAGCCGCCGTCGATGGCTTCACCGCTTCGACCGCCGGACTCTTGCTCGTCGAGCGATCCGTCGTGGAGGTCTTGCTCGCCGCGAACGGTTTCGTCGCCGGCGCGATCGGCGGATCGGGTGCAGGGGCAGCACTCTCGGTTTCGAGCGGCGGCGTCGCGCCAAGCGGTGAAGCAACGCGATCGTCACTGGGCGTTCGTCCGGGCAGGCCGGCCGCGATCAGGATCGCTGCCGCCACGACGCCAGTCATCGCAAGACCAATTGCGCGCGAGCTTCCCCACCACACTGGAGGTGTATCGGGCGGGGGCGGAGCATCCGAGGCTGCCGCCTCGGGCACCGGTCGATTCGATCGCGGCTGTGACTTCGGCTTCTTGCGGCCCTCAGCCATTTTTCGCAGCGACAGCCGCCGAAGCTTCTGGTCTGCGGAAAGCACGTATCGGACTCGTTTGGCGGGCTTCTTCGGTTTCTTCGGTTTCTTCGCTGGCACCGGCATCCTCCCGTTACGTTCTCCGAGGGGCTGATGACCATGGAGCAAAACCCGGTGCCCAGGCCCGACCCGCGGACGGCGCTCGTAAAAGGCTGATGAACTTCGGGTTGGCGGCCGGTGTAATGCCAGCACCGCCAGCCGTCCAGCACGGCGCTTTCAAATCCGTGATGCCGAGGTCGGCAAGTGGTTGGTGGGCGGGACGATTCAAGTATCATCCCGCAGACTCACCACCGGCGCGTCCGGGCGCGCCGGCCATCATCGCAGGAGATTCACCATGCGTCTCCGATGGTCGATCGTTTCGGCCGCGCTCCTCCTCGCCGTCGCACTTCCGGTAAGCGTCGACACCCAGTCATCGGCGGACGCTCCATCGACCCCACGAACGGTGCGGCCCGTGCTGCGCGGAACCCAGTACGCCGTCAGCTCCATGAAAGCTGAAGCCACGGCCGCGGCGGTGCGGATCCTGGAAGCCGGCGGCAACGCGTTCGACGCTGTCGTGGCGGGCCAGGCGGTGCTGAGCCTGGTGGACTTCCCCAGCAACGGGATTGGCGGCGACGCGCAGATCCTTCTGTACGACGCCAAAGCGGGGCAGGTCTCCGCGATCAACGCGGAGGGGGCCGCCCCCAGGCTGGCCACCATCGACTGGTACGAGAAGAACAACGGCGCGAAGCTGCCGGACAGCGACGGGCTGCTCTCGGCGTCCACGCCGGGAGTGGTGGACGCCTGGTATCTGCTGCTCGATCGCTGGGGCACGATGACGTTCGAGCAGGTGCTCCGGCCGGCGATCGAAACCGCGGAGCAGGGCTTCCCGCTGAGCGACGGGCTGGCGCGCAGCATCGCCGGGTCGAAGAAGATTCGGAAGTATCCCGGCACGACAAGGCTTTACGTCCCCGATGGGAGGACGCCGGAGGCAGGCGAAATCTTCAGAAATCCGGACCTCGCGCGACTGCTGAAGAAGCTGGTCGAGGCCGAGCAACAGGCGAAGGGAAAGGGACGCCGCGAGGCGCTCAAGGCCGCCCGCGATCGCTTCTATAAAGGTGACATCGCCCGTGCAATGGCGAAGTTCTTCGAAGAGCACGGCGGCCTGTATCGATACGAGGACTTCGCGGGCTACACCGCGAAAGTAGAAGCGCCGGTCTCGACCGAGTACCGCGGATACCGCGTCTACAAGAACGCGTCGGCCAGCCAGGGACCGGCCGAGCTCTTCGCGCTCAACATCCTCGAAGGTTACGACCTCGCCGCAATGGGCCACAACAGTGCCGATTACATTCACTCGTCCGCCGAAGCCCTGAAGCTGGCGATGGCCGATCGCGAGAAGTATCTCGGCGACATGGACTTCATCAGAATTCCTTACGAGGGGCTGCTGTCGAAGGACTACGCAAGAGAACGCCGCGGCCTGATCGATCGCGCCAGGGCTTCCCTCGAACTTCGCCCCGGCACACCGGAGAAGTTCATGAAGACGAGCGAGCCGCTCGCCCGCGAGGTACGGGTCAACCTCGACGGCGAGGTGGACTTCTATGCCGGCACGAGCTACATCGCCGTGATCGACAAGGATCGCAACATGGTCGGCTTCGAGCCGAGCCTCCATAGCGGGTTCGGAACCGGTGTCGTCGTCGGCGACCTCGGGTTCATCTTCAACTGCCGCGGCGACTACTACTCGCTGACCCGCGGCGACGTGAATGCGCTCGAACCGGGCAAGCGGCCGCGCAGCACGCTTCAGAGCACGCTGGTGATGAAGGACGGTCGCCCTGCACTCCTGATCGGCAGCCCTGGCGGTGACGATCAGGTGCAACGGACCATGCAGACGCTGCTCAACATGGTGGACTTCCGCATGAACGTGCAGCAGGCGATCGAGGCGCCGCGGTGGTCCACGCGCGCGTTCCCGGCGTCGCCGTTCCCACACACGATGCACCCCGGCGACCTGTCGGTCGAAGCCACGGTCGCCGCTGCCGTTCAGAAAGAGCTCACGGACCGCGGCCACAAGCTGCAGGTCGTCCGGCCATGGACGCTCGGCGCCAATGCGGCGATCTCGATCGATCAACGGAATGGCACGCTCGGCGCCGGCGTCGATCCGAGAACCGAAGGCTACGCCTGGGCGCGGTAGCCGCGGGGATTACGGACAAATTTTCGTACCGCGACTGAGCACCGTCGCGTCACAGGAGAGCGTGCCGATCGTGACGCCTTCGATTGTCGAGCGGGTCCCGGGCGTTCACGCCTTGCCGGAGGCGTTCGCGCTGTGCTCGAATGTCGCCCATCATGCTCCGTCATCTCGTCGCCACGCTGGCCTACCGCGCTGCAAAAGTTCTGCGAGATGCCCCGCCCGGGTTCGGTGGCTTTCAGGCTGGTCCCGCGGCGCGCCGGCCCGTGCACATCGTCGCGCACATGGCCGACTTGATGTCGTGGGCCGTTTCCCTTGCACATGGCGACTACGTGTGGAAGGCCGAAGGCGGCGAGGACTGGGCGATCGAGGTCGCGCGCTTCTTCGACGGGATCGGCGCGCTCGATCGCGCGCTCGATAACCGCGCCTTGCCGGAGGGCGCCGCCGAGAAGCTCATTCAGGGCCCGCTGGCCGATGCCCTGACCCACGTAGGTCAACTGGCCATGTTGCGCGGCCTTGCAGGAGCACCAGTGCGGCCGGAGAGCTACGCGCGCGCCGACATCGTGGCCGGTCGTGTCGGCCCGGCCCAGTCACCGCCGGTGCGGGAATTCGACGGCGATGCCAGCGCTCGCAAGAACTGATCGGGCACGTGATAACCTTCGCACACTCGATCAACCTGCCCGTCGTACCGGAGACTCGTGATGAAACTGATGCGACTTGCGCTGGCCTTGACGATCATCGCGGCCGGTGCCGCGCCAGCGGCCGCGCAGCGCTACACCGCGAAACAGAACGGCGACCTGGTCGAACTTGCCGACGCCACCGCGCAGATGAACGTCTCGGTGGTCTGGAGCATGAGCAACGCCTGGCGCATCCAGGTCAAAGGCACAGACCTGGTCCGGACGGCAGCCACCCTGGCGGACTTTCAGGCCCGGCCGGGCTTCAACGGCATGCCGATCCTCGCGCCATTCGCCAACCGGCTCGATGAGACGGCGTTCTACGCCAACGGCCGCAAGTACAACTTCGATCTCGATCTCGGGAACGTGCGCGGGCCGATTCCGTCGACCGGCTACGTCAACGGCTCGAAAGCCTGGCAGCTCGTGGAAGCCAAGGCGGACCAGCGCAGCGCGTGGGTGACGTGCCGCCTGGATTTCTACAAGAACCCGCTCTACATGGCCCAGTTTCCGTTCGCGCACACCATCACGATGACCTACCGCGTCTCGGACGGTGCGCTCGAAGTGCACACGAGGCTCGACAACCTGAGCACCGACCCGATGCCGGTCGTCATTGGTTATCACCCGATCTTCGAGCTGCCCGACGGCACGCGCAACGACTGGACGGTGTCCCTGGACGCGAAGACGCACTGGATCGAAATCCCCCAGCGGCTGCCCACTGGCGAGACCCAGCCGATCGAGAACTTCTTCGGATCCGACCGGACGGCGATTCAGCTGAAAAAGTACGCGCTGATCGATGACGTGTTCACCGATCTGATTCGCGACGCGAACGGGCGCGCGACGATGAAGCTGATGTACAACGGCAAGGAGCTCCAGGTCAGCCTCGGGCCGAAGTACAAGACCGTGCTGGCCTGGTCGACGCCGCTCTCTTCGGGCGGCGGCGGCCGGGGCGGTGGCGGCGGGCGCGGTGCCGGTCAGGGCGCCCCGGCGGCGCCGCCTGCACCATCGGGTCCGTTTCCCGTCGACCCGGCGCAGGGCGTGAAGGTTGCGCCTCCCGCGGTGCCGCCTGCAGAGGGTGCGCCGGCACCCACCGGCAAGGGCTTCATCGCCTTCGAGCCAATGGTCGCGATCACGAACGCGCTCAACCTCGCGCACAAGGGCGTCTACAAAGAGCTGCAGAGCATCTCGCCCGGCGGTTCCTGGGAAGAGAGCTTCTGGATCACGACGAAGGGCTACTGATCCCCGCACGGTAAATCGTGACCGACCCGGCCGTTACCTATGCGAGCTACCTGAAGATCGACGAGTTGCTCGGGCTGCAGGAGCCGCGCTCGCGGGGGCCGGAGCACGACGAACTCCTCTTCATCGTCATCCACCAGGTCTACGAGCTCTGGTTCAAGCAGCTGTTGCACGAGCTCGATCGGGTCCGGCACTGGCTCGAAGACGATGAATCACATCGTGCGCAGCACACGCTGAAACGAATCCTTTCGATCGTGAAAGTCATGGTCGCGCAGCTCGACATTCTCGAGACCATGACGCCGCTGGAATTCCTCGCTTTCCGCGAGCGGCTCGAGGCCGCGAGCGGTTTTCAGTCCGACCAGTTCCGCCAGATCGAGTTCGTGCTCGCCATGAAGTCGCCGGCAGCGATTCGACGCTTTCCGGAGGGCAGCCGCGCGCAAATTGCCCTGGAGCGCCGGTATCGAGAGCCGACGGTCTGGGACGCATTCCTGCGCTACCTGTCGCGCGAAGGGTACGTCGTGCCGTCATCGCATCTCGAACGGGATGTGTCCGCGCCGATCGAACCCTCGCCGGACGTGCAGCGGATTCTGCTCGCCGTGTACCGGGACGACCCGAAGAACGCAGAACTGTGCGAGCGCCTGGTCGATCTCGACGAAGGGATCCAGGAGTGGCGGTACCGCCATGTGAAGATGGTCGAACGGACGATTGGCACCAGGCGTGGGACCGGCGGCTCCGCCGGTGCAGCCTACCTGCAGGAAACGGTCGGGCGGCCGCTTTTTCCAGACCTGTGGGAGATTCGGTCGCAGCTCTGAGTCGATGTCGGTCACGACCGCTCTCCGCGAGCTCCGCAAACACGGAGTGCGTTTCGTCGCGCACGAGTATCGCTACGAAGAGCACGGCGGGACCCGGACCGCGGCCGCCGAGCTCGGCGTGGACGAGCACGCGATCGTGAAGACATTGGTGATGGAAGACGAAGCGCGCAAGCCGGTCATCGTCCTGATGCACGGCGACCGCGAGGTGTCGACGAAACAGCTCGCGCGCCTGATCGGACGGAAGTCGATTCAGCCATGCGAGCCGCAGGTCGCACAGCGGCACACCGGCTACGTGGTCGGCGGGACCTCACCATTCGGTACGCAGAAACCGCTGCCGGTGTTCGTCGAGCGATCAGTGCTGGCGCTGGAGACCATTTACGTCAACGGCGGCAGGCGCGGGCTGCTGGTGCAGATTGCTCCGGCGGAACTGACCCGCGTCCTCGGCGCCGTGCCCGTCGACGTCAGCACCCCGTAATCCGCCGGCGGGAAAATTTTCCAGTCGACGAAGCGGATGCGCGGGAGTATCGTTTCCTCAACCGCAAATTTCGACCGCAGAAGCTGTGCCGAAGGGCAGCTCGTAGTGAGAGGGAACGAAATGCCCACCCTATCCTTTTCGACGGCGATTCGCGAACGTCGTCATCAGCCTTCACGCGACGCGCTCGTCACACGTGTCACTGCCGAATTCCATGAGATGCCCTGCCTCCGGTTGACCGGCGGACAAGCTCAGCGCCTGTTCGATCTGAGATCCGACGTGTGTCAAAGAGTGCTGGGGGCGCTGATGCGGGAGGGCACGTTGACGTGCGACAGTGAGCAGCGGTATCGGTTGAACGACGCCAGGACCTCGTCGGGGGCGCGGGTCGGACCCCCGGGCTACCCGGCAAAGGCTTCCTGACACGCGACTGCCCGGCGTGGCGTCCTCACTCTCAGTCGAAAACTCAAGGCTGAGTTGGCTGGGAGATTTTCGTCGTCACCGGTAACGGCCGGGGCCATCCTTAAAGATCCGCGACCAGATCGTCAGGGGTTCCTTACCAGAAAGACACGGCTCGAGACCCGCGTCGCTCGTGCGACTGCTGG
>Ga0207428_10000842_pt1 | contig 34513 bp, 35 predicted proteins | sample RhiMethybrSRZTD1_FD_187600 | JGI IMG/M metagenome (GOLD analysis project Ga0207428, IMG submission 187600) | Populus rhizosphere microbial communities from Tennessee, USA - Rhizosphere MetaG P. TD hybrid SRZTD1 (SPAdes) (version 3) | ecosystem: Host-associated > Plants > Roots > Rhizosphere >...
CCGTCACCATCGCGCCCCTCGAGCCGACCTTGGTCGTCCGGAGCGCGGTCACTACGATCTCCCGATCGCCCCGGCGGGCGCGGTACAGCGCCGCGATCAGCCGCCGTCCGTCGGACCGGACGACGGCGACGTAGTCGGCGGCCGGATCGCCCCTGGTGTCGAGCTGGACGACGAAGTTCCCGAGATCCCAGATCGAGCGGATGGTCCACGTGGCGAACGTCGACATCCGCCAGGTGGGCGCCCCCACGTGGTCGAACACGACCTCCTCCAGGTCCAGTTTCCCGCCCGTATCGTGGGGATCGACCTGGTCGGTGTGATCCGCGAGGACCGGAAGCGCGAACAGGGTCAGCGTCACCGCGGCCAGCGCGCCGATCCCGATCGAGCGACGCCTCAACCCTCGCTCCTCCGGCCGACGCCCGCGAACGCGACCGCCCCGACCCACACCGCGAGCGCGAGACCGACGACGGCGAGGGCGATGGGGAGCAGGTCGCCGCCGGCGGGCTCGCCGAGCGAGCGCAGGAGCGGCGCGTCCTCTCCCGCCCTCCATGCGACGACCGCCACCCCTGTGAGCGCGAGGTTGCGAACGAGCAGCACCCGGTAGTCCCGGGTGCCCGAGCCGGCGAAGCACCCGCACTCGAGACGTCGTCCCGACCGAACCCGCCCCAGCACGATCGCCCCGGAGAACCCCACGAGGGCGACCATCGACAGGAGTCCCGCCGACGACCCGAGCCCGACGAGCGCGAGCGCCGCGATGCCGAGCTCGACGACGGGAACCCCGAACCCGGCGAGCCGCGTCGCCCCCGGCCGCAGACCGTACGACCCGAGCGTCCGCCCCCACGCGGCTCGGCGCGCGAGCTTGGCGAACGCCGCCGTCCCGAACGTCAGCGCCAGCGTGGCGGCCGCGAGCGTCCCGACCTCCGAGGGTGCATCGACCCTGCGGAGCTCGAGGACGGTCGCCACGAGCACGGCCGAGAGCGCGAGTGCGTTCGCGACCCGCCAGCGGGCCCTCGACGCCGAACGGTCGAGGCGTTCGACGAGGGCGGCCGCATCGTGTGGCGAACGCACACCGAACGCGAGGACCGGACCCAACCCGCGGGCCAGACCGAACGGCGCAAGCACCGCCGCCCCCAGCAGGGGCCGGCCGCTCGCGAACGCCGCGACGGACACGACAACGAACGTCCCGTGGCCGAGATAGGTGAGGAACCCGGGGCCGAGGCCGAGCCCGTACAGGAACGCCGCAACGTGCGGAGGGAAGAACGTGCGCCACCAGTCCGGCACCTGCCGCCGCAGCTGCGGCACCGGCACGGGCGCTCCCAGCTCGCGCGCGAGGTACAGCGTGGCCGCCGCCGCGACGAGCACGGCGCCCGGAACCCCCCACGGCGCGCCGAGCAGCGCGCCGGCCCCCGCCAGGAGCGACCCGACGATCGCGGCGGCCACGAAGGCGCCGATCGCGTGCAGGGCGAGTGAGATCCCCCATCGGCTCCGGCTTCCCCCGTGGACCACGGGGGTGATGGTCTCCACCATCGACAGGCCTCAGGGGCCGAACAGGCTCGAGATGCCCGCGACGACCGACGCGATGACGAGCGCGAGACCGAGCGGCTCGCTCAGCACCGGACGTTGAGCTCTCGGTACGTGATGCAGAAGACCTTGCGGGCCCGGGGGCAGTAGCCGCGCACCGCGGCGTCGCCGTTGATCCGCGTGTCGGACGTCGAACAGCAGTCCTGGATATGCCGAACCCGTCCGTTGCAGCAGCGGCTCCAGCCGCCGCCGTAGCGTGGGTTCCGCACGAACGGGAACCGCTCCGGCACCACGGCCTGACAGACCTTCCGCCGCGTCTGTCGTTCCGACAGATAGATCGCGCCATCGTCGTCGACCGGGTAGCCGAGTTGCGGATGCACCGGGAACCCGTAGGCGTCCGTCCTCGAGAGCGGTGAGAACGGGTGCGGGCAGGACTTGGTCGTGAACAGATGCCCGCAGATGTGGTGGGCTTGCGCCCGGTCGGGTTCGAGCGCGACCGCCACCATCGAGCCGCCGGCGATCGCGACGACCGTCCGTCCGAGCCTGCCGAGGAACGACCGTCGGCTCGTCCTACGCGCGAGCTCGGTCCCAGTTCGCGCGACCGCCCCCATCAGCCGACCCGGAGCTCCTCGGCCTGCATCGTTCGGCGGCGTGCGGTGTCGACCAGACCCTCGACCTGCTCGAGCGAGTTCACGGTCCCCTTGGACCGGACGACGCCGACCTCGTCGAGCACCACGACGAACGGAACGCCCGGGACGCGGTACGCGGTCTCGAGATCCGGATCGGAGACGAGCTGGAGCTCCAGCCCGCTCGCACGGGCGGCAGCGGGTAGCGACGGGGCGACCCGCTCGCAGATCGGGCAGGTTTCCGAGACGAACGCCACCAGCCGGCGCCGCCCCGGCCCGCCGATCACCCTCCGGGAGCCGTCGGGCGTTCGGACCGATCGAGCCTCGGGCGACTCACCGAGCTCTGGGCCCTCGTCGTCGACCTCGAGCGCCCCGAGCGGGGCGAGGCGGAGCTGCAGCACGCCGATCTGGCGCGCGAGCGCGACCACGACGATCGCCAACACGGCGACCAGGATCCACAGGACGACGAAGGCGGCGGCCCACCATCCCGACACGCGGGTCAGCCCCGCTCTCGCGCCTTCGGCCCAGAGGGCCTCGGCGACTCGTCGGGGAGGTCATCGGACGGCGAGAACGAGCTCGGCGCGGTCCACTCGGGCTCGCCCTTCGCATCCAGGAACTGCATCACCGGCGTTCCGTCGGCCGTCAGCCCCATGATCGCGCGGAGCTCGCCCTCCTTGTTCAGCAGCCGCAGGATCGGCGACCCCTCCGCCGCCAGCCCGATCCTGGCGCGCACCTTGCCATCCTCGTCCTGCAACGAGATGGTCGGCGACCCCTGCTGCGCGAGCGAGTACACGAAACCGAGCTGGCCCTCCTTGTTGCGGAGCGCGAGCGTGGGCGAGCCCTCGGTGCCCAGACCGAACTTCGCACGGACCTTGCCGTTGCGATCCACCATCGCCATGCTCGCCGACCCGTCGGAGAACAACCCGAACGTGGCACGGACCTTGCCCTCGTCGTCGGCGATCGCCAGGCCGGCCGAGCCGTCGGGCTGCACCCCGAAGCGCGCGCGGAGCTTGTCGTCCGCGCCGTAGAACGACATGAACGGGAGATCCTCGTTCGAGACGCCGAACCGGGCGCGCACGCGCCCTTCCGAGTCCTCGATCTCGATCTCGCCCGCCCTGATGACCCGTTTGCGCATCCCGCAGCTCTCCTCGACCGGACGTCGGCCTGAGTCTAGGACGAGAGGCAGGCGCGATGCGCGTCCTGCATCGCCGAAGCGCGCGCGAGGCCCGAGATGTGAGAAACCGCCGCGACCCGAAGGTCACAGCGGTCTCTCACGGCGCACTCTAAGGACGCCCCTCGGGACGGTCAACCCGGCGCGCGCGGTCTTGTCACTCTTTCTCCAACACCTCCGTCCGCAGGGTGGCGGCCTCGAGTCGCCGGGGATCGGGTTCGACGCCGATCCCGGGTCCGTCGGGCACCGGCAGCGTCCCGTCGGGCGCCAGGACGAGCGGCTCGGTCAGGTCATCGGCGAAGTACCGTGACGTCGCGCTGGTGTCCCCCGGAAGTCGGAAGTTCGGGAGGGCGGCCAACGCCAGGTTCGTCGAACGCCCGACCCCGGTCTCGAGCATCCCCCCGCACCACACCGGCACGTCGAGCTCGGATGCGACGTCGTGCACGCGCCTGGCCTCGAGCAACCCTCCGACGCGCCCCTGCTTGATGTTCACGATCCGGCACGCCCCGAGCTCGATCGCCGCCCGGGCGTCCGCGGCCGAGCGGATCGACTCGTCCAGGCAGATGTCGGTCCGGATCTCCCGCTGGAGCAGCGAGTGCTCCCACACGTCCTCGTGGTGCAGCGGCTGCTCGATCATCAACAGCCCGAACGCGTCGAGCTGCTTGAACACGGCGATGTCCGCGAGCCGGTAGGCGGCGTTCGCGTCCACCGAGAGCAGGATCTCGGGGTTCGCCTCCCGGACCGCGCCGACGCGCTCGACATCGGTGCCCGGCTCGATCTTGAGCTTGATGCGACGGTAGCCCTCGGCGAGGTAGCCCGCGACCTGCTCGAGCAACACGTCCGTCGAGGGGGCGATCCCGACCGAGACGCCGCACTCGACCCGGTCGCGGACCGCTCCCAGGTAGGAGGCGAGGGAGCGGCCCTGCGCTCGGAGCTCGGCGTCGAGCACCGCGTTCACGAGCGTGGCCTTGGCCATCGGGTGCCCACGGACGAACGAGAGGACCGAGGCGACGAGCTCGGCCTCGAGGTCCCCCGCGGCGAACAACGCGGGTGCGAGGAGGTCGCGGATCATCAGCCAGGCCCCCTCGTTCCACTCCTCGGAGAAGCTGGGCTCGACGTCGCTCACGCACTCCCCCCATCCGACCGCGTCGTCGGTCTCCACGCGGGCGAGGATGCAGACCTTCTCGGTGGACTCGCCGAAGCTCGTTCGGAACGGGCGGACCAGGGGGATCGCGATCAGGTGGAGCTCGATCGAACGGATCCGGGTCACCGGGGCACGTCCTCTGCCAGCGCGAACGCGTAGCTCGAGGCAGCGCGGTCGAACCCCGCCGCGATCATCCCAGCCGTGAGACAGGCCTCGATCGCCTCGGCCGACGCGTCGCGCCACGCCGACGCGCGAGCGGCATCGTCGCTCCGGAGCCTTGCGTAGTCGCTCGGGACCGCGACGAGCGCTCCGCGCTCCGACGGTGCACGGACCTCGCCCGGCCAGCCGCCATCATCCTCGAGCGCCGCCTCGTGCGCGCCCACGTCCCTCGGGCCGGGTTCGCGACCGAGGTCCCACCGGACGGTGAACCGGTCGCTCCGCTCGCCGGCGTTCACCTCGTCGACCATCGCCCCGTAGTGGTTGCGGTCGAAGCGATCGGCCACGGCACCGAGCTTGTGCAGGTTGAAGTATCCGTTGCGGGCGACGAGGGGATCGAACGTCCACCGGACCTCGGCGATCCCCTGGTCGAGCGCCTGCGCGCGCTGCGCGAGCTTGAGCGCGTACCCGACCCCTCGATGACGTCGATCGGGCAGCGCGGCGAGCATGTGCGAGTGCGTGTGCAGCCCGTCCTCGGGATCCACCCCGGCCCACCCCAGGACGTACCCGATCGCCTCGTCGCCGTCGAACGCGCCGTACGGCACGTTCCCGCTGTCGGCGAGCGCGCGGAGCACCTCTCGCGGGAATGGCTCGGGGCCCGCCCACGTGGCATCCATGACCCGCAGGATGCGATCCGCGTCGTCGAGCTCGGCGAGCGGTCGGAGCTCGACGCCGGCGGCGCGAGCCGCATCGATCGCCAGCTGCCAGGGGTCGCGCTCCACGGCGCCGGAGTCTAGCCATCCCCCCGAACCGACACCCGGGGCGGCGCACGGTGGTCCACAACGCGAGAGGCCCGCGGCGGTCGCGGGCCCCTCGGCGGAACGTCTCCGGCTCGGCTACCCGCCCGTGGGGGGCGGCAGCTCCTGCCACTCGTCCTCGTCCAGGTCCCTGCCGCGCCGGCGTTTGAAGACGGCGACGACCGCCGCCACGATCGCCGCGATGAACGCGATCTTCATCAGCTTGCCGAAGAAGCCGCCCTTCTTCGTCTCCTCAGTTCCTTCGGACATCGCCGCCTCCTCCTCACCGGGTGGCTCGCCGGGTGGGCCTGGTTGGACTTGAACCAACGACCTCATCCTTATCAGGGATGCGCTCTAACCGAGCTGAGCTACAGGCCCGGGGGACGCTGCCAGGGCCTTCACCCGGCCCGACGGCAAGCGTACGCGTGGCTTCGAAAGGGTGTCAATCGTGCGCGCTACCTGCGTTCGGACAGCGTGACCTCGATGCCGCCGACGACGTCGGAAAGCAGGTTGTAGAGGAAGACGATGAAGACGTTGATCAGCGTCCACAGCACGACGAGTACGAGCCCGATCGACAGGCCGCGGGTGAAGAGCCACCCACCGTGGATCTCGAAGGACTGGTCCGCGAACAGGTCCCGGATCAGGCGCGTGAGGGAGTCGAGCGCGCCGATCGCCCCAAGGATCGTGTACAGGATCATCATCGCACCGATGATCACCACCATGACGCACAGATAGAACAGGAACGAGATCTTGAGCACCGACCATGGCTCGACCTTTCGCAGCACGACCCTGGTCTTGCGTGAGCGGGCGGGCGAGCGTTCGGTGCGTCCGCGCGCGGTGCTGGATCGAGCCTCCGCGGGCGGGGCAGGCGGGACGACGGTGGCCTGGTCGGCGGGATCTCTCACGGGTTCTGGCTCTTTTCTACGCGGCGGCAGGCCCCGCGGCAACCACGTGGGCTCGCCCGGGCGGTCCGAACACGAGCCGCGCGTGCACGGGCGAGACCACGCCGAGCGCAACAACCGCGACCACCCACGACGCCGTCCCGACGTCGTCCTGCACGAGCAGGCCCCCCACGGCCACGCCGACCCCGCACGAGGCCGTCAGCGCGTAGGCTGCGGCCGCTGGCAACCGGCGCCACAACCCGAACACGGTCACTAGACCGAGCGCGCTCGCGCCGACGATCGTCGCGACACCGGCGCCGGTCCACACGATGGGATTATCGGTCGAGGACGGCCACCGTGGATACCACGACCCCGCTCGAGCACGACCTGCGGATCATCTTCGCGATCCAGTCCCTGCGCGCGTTCGGTTACGGGTTCGCGAGCGTGGTCCTGGGCTCCTCGCTCGCCGACGGCGGCCTCTCCGACGGCCAGGTCGGGCTCGTGTTCGCCGCGATCCTCGCCGGCAACGCCCTGGTCTCGATCGCGATCGGTCTCGCCGCAGATCGCATCGGGCGACGGCGCGCGTACGTGCTTCTGCTGTTCGTGATGAGCGCGGCCGGCGTCGCGTACGCGCTCTCCGACTCCGTCGTGGTGCTCGTGCTCGTGGCGCTCACCGGCACCCTGTCGACCGACGCGAACGAATCGGGCCCGCTCACCTCGCTCGAACAGGCGATGCTGGGCGGAGCCCCGCCGGAGGTCCGCGCCCGAGTCTTCGGCCGGTACAACGCCATCGCCTACCTGGCAGGAGCCGTGGGGGCCCTCGCCGGGGGCGGTCCGGCGCTGATCCGCGAACGGATCCCGAACCTCCCGACCGACCAGCGCTGGCTCCTGGTGCTCACGCTCGCGGGAGCCGCGTGCGTCGCGCTCACGCGCCGGCTCTCGCCCGCGATCGACCGCCGGGCCGGACGGGTGACCGCGCCGTTGCACCGATCCCGTACGGAGGTGAGCCGGCTCGCGGCGCTGTTCGGTCTGGACGCCTTCGCCGGCGGGTTCGTCGTCTCGACGTTCCTGGTGTTCTGGTTCGGGCGGCGGTTCGGGGCCAGCGCGGAGCTCATGGGCCTGGCGCTGTTCTGTTCGGGTCTGCTCCAGGCACTCTCGTCGATCGCGTCGGGATGGCTCGCCACCCGGATCGGCCTGCTCCCGACGATGGTGTTTACCCACCTCCCGTCGAACGTCCTGCTGATCCTGATCCCGGTGATGCCGACGCTCGGCTCGGCGATCGCGATGCTGTTGCTGCGCTCGACCCTGTCGCAGATGGACGTCCCGGCTCGCCAGGCCTACGTCACCGCGCTGGTCGATCCCGAGGAACGCACCGCCGCGGCGGCGTTCACCAACACCGCGCGCTACGTGGCACGTCCCTTCGGCGCGGCGGGCGCGGGCCTGCTGATGCAGTCGGTCGCGGTCGGTGCGCCGTTCGTGGTGGCGGGGGTCTTGAAGAGCCTCTACGACGTTCTGGTGTTCGCGCGGTTCCGGCGGGTGGTGCTCCCCGAGGAGCGTCGCGGCGGTCGAACGGAGACGGAGGGCACGGCCGAACCGCCGGGCTGATAGCTACTCGAGCTCGGCGGTGGCCATCACCGGCGCGAGCGCGACGACGGTCGCACCCTCCTCGACGCGCATCGTCCGAACGCCCTGCGAGGCGCGGCCGACGCGGCGGATGTCCGCGGCCGCGACCCTGATCACGATCCCGGAGGACGAGATCACGAACATGTCCTGGTCCTTCGACCCGACGAACGCGCCGGCCAGCAGGCCCGTCTTCTTCGTGAGCGTGTGGCCGATCACGCCCCTACCTCCGCGCCCCTTCACCGGGTAGTCCTTGAGCGGCGTCCGCTTGCCGTACCCCTGGTGCGTGACGCTGATCAACTCCTCCCCCTGCGATGCGACGCCGAGGACGATCACCTCGTCGTTCGGCGCCAGGCGCATCCCGATCACACCCGCGGTCTGCCGGCCCATCGGTCGCACGAGGCTCTCCTTGAACCGGATCGCCTGGCCCGTGCGCGAGACCAGGATCACGTCGTCCTTGCCGTCGGTCAAACGGACGTCGATCAGCTCGTCGCCGGGCCTCAGGTTGATCGCGGCGAGCCCGGTCCGCGGCGAGTCGTACTCGGGCAGCGTCGTCTTCTTCACCATCCCCTTGCGGGTGGCGAACAGGAGGTACCGGCCCCCCTCGTACTCCTTGAGGTCGATCACGGCCTGGACCTTCTCATCCCCCGTGATCGAGACCCCGGGCAGGTTCGCGGCGTAGGTCCCTCGCGCGGTCCGTCCGGACTCCGGCACCTCGTGGACCTTCACGCGGTAGACCTTCCCCTTGCTGGTGAAGAACAGGAGCCAGTTGTGCGTCGTCGTCGTGAAGACGTCGTTGATCACGTCCTCTTCCTTGAGGTTCGCGCCGCGGACCCCCCTGCCACCCCGCCCCTGCCGGCGGAAGTTCTCGATGGGCTGACGCTTGACGTAGCCCGCGCGCGAGACGGTGATGACCACGTCCTCCTCGGCGATCAGGTCCTGCACGTCGAGGTCGCCCTCGTCCGCCTTGAGCTGCGTACGCCGGGGGTTCGCGAACTTCTTCTTGATCTCCAGCAGCTCGTCGGTGATGACGGCCCGGATCTTCTTCGGGTCCTTGAGCAGCGCCTTCAGGTGGCGGATCCGCGCCAGCAGGTCCTTGTGCTCCTGTTCGAGCTCCGTCCTGGCCAGCCGGGTGAGGCGTCGGAGCGGCATGTCCAGGATGTGGTTCGCCTGCACCTCGCTGAGCTTGAACTGCGACATCAGCTTGCCGCGCGCCTCCTCGGCGTCCTGCGAACCACGGATCACCTTGATGACCGCGTCGAGGTTGTCGAGCGCGATCAGCAGGCCCTTGACGATGTGGTCGCGTTCCTCGGCCTTCTTCAGCTCGTAGCGCGTGCGGCGGGTCACGACGTCGACCTGGTGGTCGACGTAGTAGCCGATCATCTCGGCGAGGTTCAGCGTTCGGGGCACGCCGTCGACGAGCGAGAGCATGATCACCCCGAAGGTGTCCTGCAGCTGCGTGTGCTTGTAGAGCTGGTTCAGGACGACCTGTGGGTTGGCCCCGCGCTTGAGCTCGACGACCAGGCGCATGCCCTCGCGTCCGCTCGAATGGTCCTTCACGTCCGCGACGTCCCTGAGCCGCCCACTGCGGACGAGGTCCGCGATCTTCTCGGCGAGCCGAGCCTTGTTGACCTGGTAGGGCAGCTCGGTCACGACGATCCGCTGGCGGCCGTTCGAGGCCTCCTCGATCGAACACACGCCCCGGACCTTGATCGAACCCCGGCCAGTCTCGTACGCCTCCTTGATCCCGTCGCGGCCCATGACGATGGCGCCGGTCGGGAAGTCCGGACCCTTGACGAACTTCATCAGGTCCCTCGGCTTGGCCTCGGGGTGCTCGATGAAGTGCACCACCGCGTCGATCACCTCTCCGAGGTTGTGGGGCGGGATGTTCGTCGCCATCCCGACCGCGATGCCGCCCGAGCCGTTCACGAGCAGGTTGGGAAAGCGCGCCGGGAGCACGACCGGCTGCTGCTCGTAGCCGTCGTAGTTGGGGACGAAGTCGACGGTCTCCGCCTCGATGTCGCGGAGCAGCTCGAGGGCGATCGGGGCGAGCCGTGCCTCGGTGTAGCGCTGCGCCGCCGGCGGGTCCCCGTCGACCGAACCGAAGTTCCCGTGACCGTCGACGATGGGGGCGCGCAGCGAGAAGTCCTGAGCCATCCGGACCAACGCGTCGTAGATCGCCAGGTCGCCGTGCGGGTGGTACTTGCTCATCACGCCGCCGACCACATTGGCCGACTTGCGGTACGGGCGGTCCGGACGAAGACCCTGCTCGAACATCGACCACAGGATCCGGCGATGGACCGGCTTCAGCCCGTCGCGGACGTCGGGCAGGGCGCGCCCCACGATGACGGACATCGAGTAGTCCAGGTACGAGATCTGGATCTGGTCCTCGAGCTGGACGTCCTCGACCCGCCCGCCGAGCATGGATTCCTGTGCCACCGACCCCTCCCCGATCGTCGGGCCTAGACGTCCAGGTTCTGCACGTCGGCCGCGTTGTCCTCGATCCACTCCTTGCGCGAGGCGACGTCCTCACCCATGAGGATGCCGAAGAGCCGGTCCGCCGTGGCCGCGTCCTCGAGCGTGACGCGCAACAACGTGCGCTGCTCCGGGTTCATCGTCGTCTCCCACAGCTGCGCCGCGTCCATCTCGCCCAGGCCCTTGAACCGCTGCGGCTCCAGCTTGCGTTGGCCGTCGACGTCCTTGCGATACGCGTCCCACTCGCGCTCCGTGTAGAAGTACAGCTCCTGCTTGCCCTCCTTCAGCAGGTACAGGGGGGGCTTGGCCAGGTACACGTAGCCGGCGTCGATCAGCTCGCGCATGTACCGGAACAGGAACGTCAGCAGCAGGGTCTGGATGTGAGCGCCGTCCACATCGGCGTCCGCCATCAGCACGATCTTGTGGTAGCGAGTCTTCGCGACGTCGAACTCCTCGTCCCCCACGCCCGTGCCGATCGCCGTGATCAGAGCCTGGATCTCGGCGTTCTCGAGGATCTTGTGGAGCCGCGACTTCTCGACGTTCAGGATCTTGCCGCGGATCGGAAGGATCGCCTGGGTCGCCGGGTCGCGGGCCTGTTTGGCCGAACCCCCAGCCGAGTCGCCCTCGACGATGAACAGCTCCGTGGCGCTCGGGTCGGTCAGCTGGCAGTCGGCCAGCTTGCCGGGTAGCCCGCCGCCCTCCAGGAACGACTTGCGCCGCGTCAGGTCGCGGGCCTGCTTGGCCGCGAGGCGCGCCTTCGCGGCCTGCGAGGACTTCGTGACGATTCGCTTCGCGTCGCCGGGATGCTCCTGGAGCCACGTCATCAGGTGCTCGTTCACGGTCGTCTCGACGAGCGAGCGCATCGTCGTGTTGCCGAGCTTGGTCTTGGTCTGGCCCTCGAACTGCGGCTCGCGCAGGCGGACGCTCACGATCGCGATCAGCCCCTCGCGCACGTCCTCGCCGAGAAGATTGTCCTCCTTCTCCTTCAGCAGTCCCTTCGTGCGCGCGTAGCGATTGATCACATTCGTGAGCGCCTTCTTGAGGCCCTCCTCGTGCATGCCGCCCTCGTGGGTGTTGATCGTGTTGGCGAAGGAGTGGATCGACTCCGAGTACCCGTTCGTCCATTGCAGGGCCACATCGGCCTCCGCCTCGGCCTCGCGAGCCTCCATGGAGATGGTCTTGGTGTGGATCGTCTCCTTCCCGGTGGCCAGGTGCTTCACGAAGTCCGCGAGGCCGCCCGACGCCTTGAACACCTGCTTCTCCGGCTTGCCCTCCCGCTCGTCGATCAGCTGGATCTCGACGCCCTTGGTCAGGAAGGCGTGCTCCTGCAGGCGCTCCGCGAGCATCCGGCTGTCGAACTCGACGCCCTCGACGAAGATCTCCGGGTCCGGCCAGAACGTGATGATCGTGCCCGTCTTGCGAGTCGCCTTGCCCTTGGTGAGCTTGGTGGTCGCCTTGCCGCGCGCGTAGGTCTGCGTCCACGAGCCACCCTCGCGCATCACCTGTACGACCAGCTTCTCCGACAGGGCGTTCACGACGGACACTCCCACGCCGTGGAGCCCACCCGAGATCCGGTACCCCTCCCCGCCGAACTTGCCCCCGGCGTTCAGAGTCGTGAGGACGACCTCGACGGCCGGCCGCCGGTCCTTGGCCTTGGGGATCGGCTTGATGGGGATGCCGCGGCCGTTGTCCTCGACCTCGACGCCGCCGCCCTTGAGCAGGCGGACCGTGATCCGGTCGCAGTGACCGGCCATCGCCTCGTCGATCGAGTTGTCGACCACCTCGTAGACGAGGTGGTGCAGACCCCTGCTCGATGTGGTGCCGATGTACATCCCGGGGCGGAGCCGAACGTGCTCGACGCCCTCGAGGACCTGGATATCCGCCGATCCGTACTGTCCGGGCTTGGTCGCCGCGGCCCGCTTGGTTGCCGTACTTGCCACTTCACCTCCGTCGTGGAACGCGGGCGCGCCGGACTCGAGACGACGCGTCTCGGGGGCCGACGGAACCGCGGTTGCTACCCCTAGATTCTACCAATCGAGGGTGACGCCGAGCGCGTTTCGCCACCCCATCCGGGGCGCTCGGCATGACCGCAAACGCCTTGCGCTACAAGCCTTTCCGCGGATCGGCACGCACGACCACCTGCACCTTCGCGACGCTCCCGGGGCCGATCGACGCCTGGGCTCGTTCGCGGATCTGTTCGGCCAGGAACCGCACCTGCGCGCCCCAGGGTCCGGTGGTCGCGGCGACCACCAGGACGCCGCGTTCGAGGCTCACCGGGGCGGACTCCGCGGCCAACCGGGGGCCCACCACCGAGGCCCAGTCGGACGCGAGCTGGCCGATCGGCATGCCCCGCGCGAACGTCCGCTCGCGCAGCAGGCCGTCGACCACGTCGCCGATCGTGGTTGCCTTCAGGGTCCGCTCGTCCTTGCGGTGCGCGAACCCCTTCGAGTGCGGCATCTCTCACGCCCCTCTGGCGGCGACCGTCCCGGCCGACACGTCGAGGACGAGCGACGAGGGTTCGGGTACGTGCGCGTCGTCGGCCACGCTGACGAAGACCTGTCCGCGGTCCGCGAGCCGTCCCCCGACCAGTCGCTGCCGTCGCGGGTCGAGCGCCGAGAAGGGGTCGTCCAGGAGCAGGACCGGCCGTTCGCGGACCTCGTCCGCGACGGCGCTCCCGAGCCCGAGCCGAAGGCACAGCGCCGCCGCCCAGGCCTCCCCGTGGCTCGCGAAGCTCCGGGCGCCGAGGTCCCGGACCCCCAGCGTCAGGTCGTCGCGATGGGGGCCGACCAGGGTGGTCCGCCGGATCAGCTCGTCGCTCCGGCGCTCGGCGAGCCGGCGTTCGAACGCCTCCTCGAGCGGCTCCCCGGTCACGTTCGGAGCGTACCCGCAGGCGAGGCCGTACCCGGCGAGGTGGCGGTACTCCTCCTCCGCCGGCGGGGCGAGCCGCGTCGCGGCCTCCGCGCGGAGGCGGATCAGCGCGCTCCCATTCTTGACCAGCTCGGCGTCCCAAGCCTCCATCCCGGTCGGTGAGCCGCGTCCCTCCCATTCCTTCAGCAACCGGTTGCGTTGTCGCAGCGTGCGTTCGTAGGCCGTCATCGCGGACTCCTTGAGCGGCCACAGCGAGCGGATCGCCTCGTCGAGGAAGTCGCGTCGCTTGGACGGATCCCCGATCACGATCACGAGATCGTCCGGACCGAAGTACACCGCGCGAACCTGCCGCCGCAGGTCCCGCTTGCGCCTCACGGTCGATCGGTTCACCTGGACGCGATTGGCGCCCCGTCCGGGAACCTCGACCTCGACCAGGACCTTGCCCGCCTCCTCGGTGAGGACCTCGCCGCGCGCGTACGCGGGGCCATCCGCATCACGGCGGACCACCGGTTCGGTGGACGACGTGCGCGGCGACTGGAGGAAGAACAGGAAGGCGATCCCCTCGAGCAGGTTGGTCTTGCCCTCGCCGTTGGGGCCCGCGACCGTGATCAGCGCGTCGGGGAGGTCGTCCAGGCGTGTCTCCGGGTGGTTGCGGAAGTCCCGGAGTTCGACCCACGCGAGCCGCACCCCGTCGTCAACCGACCGGCGTCGGCAGCCTCACCGGCATCACGAGGTACGTGAACTCGTCCGACTCGCCGCGGACGATCCCCGGCTTCAGCCCGTCCCGCACCTCGAGCCGAACGGACTCGCCCGACGCGGCGGCCAGACCGTCGGCGAGGTAGCTCGGGTTGAACGCCGCCGTGAGGTCCTCACCCTCGTACCGGGCTTCCACCGCCTCGACCGCTTGACCCAGATCCGGCGACGACGACGAGAGCTTCACGCCGAGCGCGTTGAACTCGAGCCGCACCGGCGAGGTGTCGCGAGCGAGCAGCCCGACCCGGCGCACCGCGTCGATCAGCTGCTGCCGCGAGACCGTGAGGCGGCTCTCGTACTGCTCGGGCAGGAGCTGGCGGTAGTTCGGGAACTCGCCTTCGATCAGCCGCGACGTGAGCATCAGCGGCCCGACCTGAAACGAGACCTGGCTTTCGTCCACGAACACCTCGACCTCGCCCTTCTCGACGGCCTGCGCCGCGCGGCCGGCCTCCGACAGCGCGCGCTCGGGGACGATCGCTCGCGCCTCGCCCGCGGCCGTCGCCACGAGGTCCCGAACGGCGAGCCGGTACGAGTCTGTCGCGACCAGCGTCACACCCTCGCGGCTCACCTCGAGCAGGATCCCCGTCAGCACGGGCCTGGCCTCGTCGCGCGATGCCGCCCTGGCCACCTGCCCGACCGCCTCCGCGAACCGGGGTGCCTCCGCGACGATCCGCGTCCCCGACGGTGGCTGCAGCGCGGGGAAGTCCTCGGCCGGCAGCAGCCGAAGGGAACCCTCGTACGCCGCGCAACGGATCCGGGCCTGCGACTGATCGGTCTCGAACTCGACCGGAGCATCCGACAGGCTCTTCACCGTGTCCGCGAGCAACCGCGCGGGGACGAGCGAGATACCCGGCTCCCCCACCTGCACGTCGATCGACAGCCGGGCCGAGACCTCCAGATCCGTCGTGGTGAGCGTCAGCGCGCCCTCGGGCGACGCCTCGATCAGCACCCCGGTGAGGGCCGGGATCCCCGGCCTCGACGAGACGCCGCGTTGCACCGTCTGCAGCGCCTCCGACAGCGCGTCGCGATCACACCGGAACTTCACGTGTGCACCTCCTGACTGCTTCTTGGTTCATCTCTTACTTCCTTTAGTAGCAGTAGGGGCTGGGGAAAACGGGGATAGCAGCCCGTTCTCCGAGCGTAGCGGGCCCGTGAGACATGTGGACCGGCTGTGGGTATCGGTGGACCCGTTCGAGCTCCGCCCGGTTCCGTCCCCGGTGCCTCCCCTGTTCCCCACAGGGCCGTCCCCACGGCCGGGGAGGGCGCTCATCCCGCCCGGGCCCGGCCGCGGATGATGCGGGACAGATCCTGGACCTGGCGGTAGGTGGCCGTCCGGGCGCGCATGTCCTTCTCGACCTTCAAGATGCCGTGGCGGGCCGTCGTGTGGTCACGCCCGCCGAACGTCTCGCCGATCTTGACCAGGGACTGCCCGCTGCACTCGCGCATCAGGTACATCGCGACGTGACGGGCCGTCGTCAGCGGCCGGGATCGGTTCGGCGAGATCAGGTCCTGGACCGACAGGCCGAAGTAGCGAGCGCTCTCCTCCAAGATCAGGTCCGGCGGGATCTCGGCCTCGGCCTGGGGCAGCAGGTCCTCGAGCGCCTGCTCCGCGAGCTCGCTGGTGATCGGTTGCCCGGTGAGGTCGCCCCACGCCACCACCCGCACGAGCGCACCCTCGAGCTCGCGGATGTTCTGATCGAACGTGTTGGCGATGAACTCGATCACGTCGTCGGGGACGTGCAGCTCGTCGCGCTGCGCCTTCAGCTGCAGGATCGCGATGCGGGTCTCCAGGTCGGGTGGCTGCACGTCGACGCACAGGCCGAGTCGGAACCGCGATTGGAGGCGTTCCTCCATGCCGAGCTCCTGTGGCGGGCGGTCCGACGCGATCACGATCTGGCGGTCCTTCTGGTGCAGCGCGTTGAACGTGTGGAAGAACTCGGTCTGGGTCTCCTCGCGCTTGGCGAGGAACTGGATGTCGTCGACCAGCAGCACGTCGATGTCGCGGTACCGCGCGGCAAACTGGTAGCCCTGGCGTTCGCGCACCGCCTTGATGAACTCGGCCATGAAGCTCTCGCTCGTCACGTACTTCACGCGCAGACGCGGGGACAACCCGAACATCTGATGCCCGATCGCGACGAGCAGGTGGGTCTTGCCGAGCCCCACGCCGCCGTAGATGAACAGCGGGTTGTAGGCCTTGGACGGCGGCGTGTCGGCGACCGCCATCGCGGCCGCGTGCGCGAACCGGTTCGACGGTCCTGCGACGAAGGTCTCGAAGGTGTAGTTCGGGAAGGGCAGGCCCGGGGCGCCGAACGGAGCGCGCTCCGCCATCGGCTTGTGTTCGGGCGGATCCGGCGGTTCACGTTGCGGTGCAACCTCTTCGGGGGGTGCCGAATCCAGCTCGATCGAGACGGGAAGACCGACCGCCTCGGCGGCCGCGTCGCGGATCAACCCGACGTAGTGCTTGGCGAGCCAGTCGCGCACGTACTCGGAGGGTGCGACGACCTCGAGCACCCCGTCGTGCAGGCTCGTGGCGCGAACGCCCCCGAACCACATCGAGAACGAGCTCTCGGAGAGCTCTTCCTGTGCGCGTTCGACGACGTGCGCCCAGGTCCGTTCGGCGGCCTCCTCGAACGATGCGATCGCCATAGCTATCCACAGCGCCTTTCCACAGTTGTGGAAACTCTTGGGGGAAGAGATGGCGTCACGCGGTGAGGATCGACGCCCCGGGGAACGAGGCCGGACTATAGCACCGCGGTTTTCCCCATCGCCGCGTCGAAGGGGCCTCTTGTCACACTTTTCTCGTGCATCCCCGTGCATCGAACACGTCGAGGCCGGTCTTCGGCGAACCAGGCCGGCTGGGAAGGCCTCCGCTATACTTCGCGAACCGCCGAAGGCAGCTCTACCGGCGCGACGACGAGGAAGATCGCGATGTCCAAGCGAACCTACCAACCGAACAACCGCCGCCGTCACCGCAAGCACGGGTTCCGCGTACGGATGCGAACGCGGGCGGGCCGGTCGATCCTGGCGCGACGGCGTGCGAAAGGCCGCACGCGGCTGTCCGCGTAGGTACGTCGACGAGCGCGGATCGGGTCGCGCGGACCCTGTCCTCCGGCCAGGCATTTCACGGAGAACGGGTGGTAGTGTTTGTCGCCCCCGGGGCCGGGTCGGCAGCGTTCGTTGCCGGCCGGCGGATCGGTGGCGCGGTGCTCCGCAACCGGGCCCGGCGGATCCTCCGGGCCGCGTGGCGCGAGCTCGCTGACGAGGTCGAGGATGGATACGACGTCGTCGTGGTCGCAAGGGCCGCGATCGTCGGAGCCCGGACGCAGGTACTGGTGGCGGAGGTTGCGGAGTTGCTCTCGCGCGCGCAGGTGATCCGGACGTGAGCCAGGTGCACCGCATCGCCTGGAGGGCGGGGGCGCCGGCGCGGCTCGCATTGCTCGGCCTCATCGGGCTGTACCGCGTCACGCTGTCCGGATGGCTCGGCGGCCAGTGTCGCTTCTACCCCACCTGTTCGCGCTACGCCGAGGACGCGATCCGGCTGCACGGCGCGACGCGAGGCATGCTGATGACGGCCTGGAGGATCGCCCGATGCGGCCCGTTCACTCGCGGCGGCGTCGATCGCGTCCCCGCGCCCAGGCATGTACCGGAGTATGACGCCGTCATACACGCGGAGCCTGGCCGATGATCGCGCTCGCCCCGTGGCAGGCGTTGCTCGACGGGCTCGGGTGGGTGGTGGCCCAGATCTACGAGCTCATCCCGAACTACGGGGTGACCATCATCCTGCTCACCATCGTGATCCGCCTGGTCCTGCTCCCGCTCGGCATCAAGCAGGTCCGCTCGATGCAGCACATGCAGATCGTGCAGCCGAAGATCAAGCAGATCCAGGCGAAGTACAAGGGGAACAAGCAGCGTCAGCAGGAAGAGATCATGAAGCTCTACAAGGACTACGGGGTCAACCCGTTCTCGGGGTGCTGGCCGGTGCTGCTGCAGTTCCCGATCCTGATCGCGATGTACTCGGTGCTGCGGTGGCCGCAGCATCCGATCCACGTCCCCACCGACAGCGGCCTGTACGCGGCCGTGTCGCAGCAGATCCCCGAGACGCTGCCCCCAGGCGATCCGAACGGGGAGCCGATCACCACCCAGGCGCAGATCGAGGACCTCGACCTCCCGGGGTCGACCTCGGGCACCTCCTTCCTGGGCATGAACCTGCTGTGCTCGGCCGTCCACGCCGGCAACCCCGACGCGACGCTCGCCGCGAAGAGTTCGACGGGGCAGGACCTGGCCTACCCGGTCGACTGCGGGAGCGACGTCGTCGACCGGATCCCCTACTACGTGTTCGCGGTGCTGATGTTCGGGACCACGTTCTTCCAACAGCGCCAGATGCAGCAGGCCACCCCGCCCGGGGCCTCGAACCAGCAGCAGGCGCTCCTCAAGGTGATGCCGATCGTGTTCGGCGTCTTCGGCGTCTTCTTCCCCGCCGGCCTCGTCCTGTACTGGACGACCTCGAACGGGTGGCAGATCGGTCAGCAGTACTTCATGCTCAAGAGCCGGCCGACGGCCGAGCAGCTGGCTCAGAACGCGAAGTCCAAACCTCAGAAGGCCGAGAAGAAGGGGTTCATGGCCTCGATGATGGAGCGCGCGGAGCAGCAGCGACAGCTCCGGGGCGGCACGACCCCGAAGCCGGACAGCAAGAAGCCGGGGAACCCCAAACCGCCCGCGTCCAAGGGCGGAACCGGCGGCTCGCCCGGGTCGGGTCGTGACGAGCCGGGGTCCAACCCGAAGCAGCCTGGGTCCGGAGGCAACGGCCGTGGAGGAGATCCGAAGAAGCGCCCCAAGCGTTGAGGAGGCCGTCGAGGCCGCCCTCGGCGAGCTCGGGCTCAGCGAACAGGAGGCCGACGTGCAGGTCGTCCAGGAGCCTCGGTCCGGCGTGTTCGGGGTCGGTGCCCAGGAGGCCATCGTGGTCGTCCGCTCGCGGATCAAGCCCGACGGCGACCTGAGCGAGGACGACCTCGACGAACAGGCGGAGATCGCGACCGAGTTCCTCGAGGGCATGCTCGAACGGATGGGCATCACCGCGACCGTGGAGCCGGCGTTCGAGGACGGCACGATGTACGTGGACGTGATCGGCCCCGAACCAGACGACGAGGACATGGGCCTGTTGATCGGCCGGCACGGCCAGACGCTCGAGGCGATCCAGGAGCTCGCGCGGGTGGCCGTCGGTCAGCGCATGGGACTCCCGGCCCGGGTCGTCGTCGACATCGAGGACTACCGCAAGCGCCAGATCGAACGACTGTCCGCGCGGGTGCGCGAGATCGCCCTCCGGGTCGCACGAACCGGTCGCTCGGAGACGCTCGAGCCGATGAACCCCTTCCTCCGCAAGATGGTCCATACTGCGGTGGCCGAGGTCGACGGGGTGAGCAGCTCCAGCGAGGGCGAGGGGGCGGAACGGCGGGTCGTCATCCAGCGAACGAGGTAGGCCCGGCGGCCCACCTCAAGGTGTCGTTTCACGTGAAACACCGGTGAGCGACACCGAGGCCCTCCGAGCAGAGGCCGCGAGCCTCGGCGTCGCCCTCGATCCATCGCAGGCATCACGGCTGGTCCGGTTCGAGGAGCTGCTCGCCGACCGGGCCATCCCGCAGGGCGTCGTCTCGGTTTCGGACGCGACCAAGATCCGGGAACGCCACATCCTGGATAGTCTCCGAGCGGTCCCGGTCGTCGAGGGCGCCGACGTGGCCGGCGACCTGGGCTCGGGCGCAGGGCTGCCCGGGGTCGTGGTCGCCATCTCGCTCCCCCGGCTTCGGATGCTGCTCGTCGAGCGCCGTCCTCGGCGAGCGGCCCTCCTCGAGCTCGTCGTTGAGGAGCTGCGCCTGCCGAACGCGACCGTCTTCGCCGGCCCGGTCGCGGAGATGCCGGGCCCGGTGGACGTCGCCTTGGCTCGCGCCTTCGCCCCGTTGGACCAGGCCTGGGCGCAGGCCAGTGGTGTCCTGCGCCCGGGGGGGCGCCTCGTCTACTTCGCGGGAGCGGCGACGATGATCCCGGCGGCGCCCGAGGGCGCCGTGATCCTGGATGTCCTGCGCACACCCGTGCTTGAAAGCTCGGGTGCCCTGGTTATCATGACTCGTCAGTGACGAAGCCCTCTTCCTCTCGGGCAGCTGGTTCGTCCTCCACACCGGAGCCCTCGACCACAGGAGCAACCGGCGCTTCAGGGACGCAACCGACTGCCGCGCAACGCCGTTCGAAGGCCATGAGCCGCAGTTCGGCGGCCTCGAGCGCGGACCCCCAGCACCCCCGCCGGGGCCGGATCATCGCGGTCGCCAACCAGAAGGGGGGCGTGGGCAAGAGCACCACGGCGGTCAGCCTTGGGGCGTCACTCGCGGAGCTCGGCTACATCGTCCTGGTCGTGGATCTCGACCCGCAGGGCAACGCCTCGACCGGGCTGGGGATCCGTCACGAAGAGCGTGAGGTGACCGTCTACGACGTGCTGGCGGACGAGGCGCCGATCGAGGGCGCGATCGTCCCGACGCCGATCGACAACCTGTTCGCGATCCCCTCCACGATTGACCTCGCCGGCGCGGAGATCGAGCTCGTGAGCCAGTTCTCGCGCGAGTTGCGCCTCAAGAAGGCCATCGAGCCGCTCAAGCACGACGCCTACGACTTCGTGTTCCTGGACTGTCCGCCGTCGCTCGGCCTGCTGACCGTGAATGCGCTCGCCGCGGCCGAGGAGCTCATCGTGCCGATCCAGTGCGAGTACTACGCCCTGGAGGGGCTCGGCCAGCTCCTGCGCAACGTGCGGCTGGTGCAGCAGAACGTGAACACAGACCTGCGCCTGACCGGGATCGTGATGACGATGTTCGACCCCAGGACCAAGCTCTCCGAACAGGTGGTCGCCGAGGTTCGTCGCTACTTCGGGGACCGCGTGTACCGGACGATCATCCCCAGGACGGTCAGGCTCTCCGAGGCACCGGGTTTCGGCCAACCGATCACGGTCTACGACCCGCATTCGAAGGGGGCCGAGAGCTACCGAGACCTTGCCCAGGAGGTCGCCGCCCGTCTTCCCGACGAGAGCCCACTCCCGAACGTCGACGACGTGCCGAGCGTCGTGATCCCCCGACCGGAGGCACCGCCCGGCAAGGCCCCGCGCCCCCTCATCGGCCCGGAGGATCGCCCCGCCCCCGGCCGGTCCGAGCCGGTCGCCAGCGTCGGCGCCGACGAGGACCTGCCCGCGATGCCCGATCCCGGGGTTGAGCCCGACGCCGACGCGACCGACGACGTTCCCGGCGAGCCGCCCCTCGTCGCCCCGCCTCGATCTGTCGAGCCGCCCCGAGTCGAGCCGCCCGGACCCGTCGAGGCGCCCGCCGGTGGCCAGGGCGTCCCGCACCCTCCGGCCGAGTCGAGTCCGACCGTCGACCAGGGGTCCAGGGATGTGGTCGAAGAGCCGATCGATCTGAACGGTGACCGCACGCAAGCTGAACCGGAGGACGAGATGCAGCTCGACCGAGGGGGTTCGACCGATCCGGGCGGCGGAAAGCGCCGGCGCGGTCTCTTCCGCAGAGGAGGAACCTGATGAAGCGAGGAGGACTCGGCCGGGGGCTATCGGCGCTGCTTCCGGGTGCCGTCGAGGAGGGGTTCGGACTGCTCGAGATCCCGGTCGAGGCGGTCGCCCCCAACCCCCGGCAGCCCAGGACCACGTTCGAGGACGAGTCGCTGGAGGCGCTCGCGCTCTCGATCCGCGAGGTCGGCGTCCTTCAGCCGATCGTCGTGCGCAAGGCCGGGAACGGCTTCGAGCTGATCGCGGGGGAGCGGCGGCTCCGGGCGGCCAAGCTCGCCGGTCTCGCGACCGTGCCGGCCGTCATCCGGGACAGCGACGACGCGGAGTCGCTCCGCGAGGCGCTGATCGAGAACATCCATCGGGAGGACCTCAACCCGATCGAGCTCGCCGAGGCCTTCCGCGAGCTCCTGGAGGAGCTCGGGCTCAAGCAGGAGACCCTCGCGGAGCGCTTGGGTATGTCGCGGTCACACATCGCGAACACGATCCGTCTCCTCCAGCTTCCGACGGAGGTGCAGCAGCTCCTGGCCGAGGGGAGGATCCAGGCCGGTCACGGTCGCGCGCTGCTCTCGCTCGGTGACGCCGAGGCGCAGCGGACGCTCGCCGTGCGCATCGCCGCCGAGGACGTGTCCGTGCGGGAGGTCGAGGAGCTCGTCCGCAACTACATCGACCATCCGTCGCACCCGGAGCGGCCGGCGCAGCTGGCCGCGGTGCCGGAACCGCAGGAGAACCCGCTCGCCGAGGTGGAGGAGCTGCTCTCCGAACAGCTCGCCACGCGGGTCACGATCCAGATGAGCAAGCGGCGCGGCAAGATCGTCGTGGAGTTCGGCTCGGCCGACGATCTCGAGCGCATCGTCTCGGAGATCATCGGGTCGGGTCCCGGACGAGCCCCGGAGTAGCCGGCATCACGCCGGAAGCATTGCGCTGCAAAGGTTTCAGCGGGCCTCGCGATCCCTGGCCCCCCGCTACCCGCCGACCTTGGGCATGATCTCCTCGGCCAACAGCTCGATCTGCTCGAGATCGTCGAACAGCTCGTGGTTCAGGACGAACCGCTGGACGCCCGCGGCGGCGTACTCGTTCATCCGATCGATCGCTTGCTCGACGGTCCCGACGATGCAGTCGCGGGAGATATCCGCGAGGTACTCCTCGAGCGATCCGGCGTTCGGATCCGTCCGTCGGGCGCGATCGGCCCGGTGGCGCCACTCGTCGTCGGTCCGGCCGACGAAGACCCACGTCATGAACGACATCGCGACGCTCGCGCGGTCCCGACCCTGGCGGTCGAGCGCGTCGGTCACCCGCTCGATCGACGCGCGCAGCTCGTCCGGCGTCCCGCCGACGCGGTTGAACTCGTCGGCCCAGCGAGCCACCAGCCTCGCCAGCCTCGGTCCGCCCTTGCCCCCCAGCACGATCGGAGGATGGGGCCGCTGGACGGGCTTGGGCAGGAACCGGCATTCCTCGAGCGCGTAGTAGCGCCCTTCGAACGAGAAGACCTCCTCGGACCACAGGCCGTGCACGATCTCGAGCTGCTCTTCCAGCATCTCGAACCGCTCAGATGTAGGGGGGAAGGGGATCCCGTGCGACCGATGCTCGAGCTCCCACCATCCCGCGCCCATGCCGAGCTGCGCGCGACCGCCCGAGATCCGATCCACCGTCGTCGAGGCCTTCGCGAGCACCGCCGGAAGTCGGAACGTCACGGGTGACACCATCGTGCCGAGCCGGAGGCGTTCCGTGCCGGCCGCGAGAGCCCCGAGGAGCGTCCATGCGTCGCTCGAGCCCGGCTCCTCCGCGTTCACGACCGACAGGTAGTGATCGGACGTGAGGAGTGCGTCGAACCCGAGCCGCTCGCACGTGCGCGCGATCGCGAGCCACTGCGACCAGGTAACGCCCTCCTGACCTTCCAGCATCAAGCTGTAGCCGAGCGATCCCACCGCCGTACGATACCCGTCCCTATGAAAGCTCCCTCCGACGACGAACTCCGGCGCGCCGGGAAGGCGATCGCGCTTGGGTTCGCGCTCGGCCTCGTACTGTTGGCGCTCGCTCGTCGGGCGCCCGGCCGACGTGGAGAGGAAGGGTCGGCTAGGTCGAGCGCGCGAGATCCGCGGGGGCGGGTTGCGAGAAGACGGTGATCCCCTCGGCGATGGCGCGTGCCACGTCGCCCGCGAACGCCGCATCCGCGGTGCGGGACGCGTCGAGCTCGTCGAGCGCGACGGCGGGCTCGACGCGTGCCGCCGGCATACGCGTCTCGCGAAGGATCGCGATCGAGCGCGGGTGGAGCCCGCCGTCGGGCAGACCGAGGCGGCGGACGAGCGCGTGTTGGATCGACGCCGCGAGTCTGCGTCCCATGGGGGAGTGGGTCCTCGGCGTCCCGTAGTGGAAGCATGCCGGTCCGCGTTTCGCCTGCTCACCCGAGCCCAGCGCGATGGAGATCAGGGCCGCGGCGTTGCCGGCGTTCGCGCGCCGGATGCGTTCGTCGACGGGGGTCGGCTCGGACGCCTTGCGCAGCAAGAGCGGACGGGCACCGAGCCGTCCGAGCTCCTCCGAGAGCTCCGAGGCGATCGCGAGCGCGAGGTCGAGCTCGTCGGCGTCGATGCGGTCGGGATCGATCGCGATGGTCGAGCCGGCCAGGGCCAGCCCCGGTCCGCGCGCGGCCTCGCCCTCGCGCACCACGGCGCGGCTCGGCGCGTCGACGGGCGGCCGGTAGCGGCTGATCGCGTGCACCGTGTCGAGCCCGACGATACCGTCCACGCGGGACGCGACGTTGCGTTGGAACTCGCGCGCCCCGCGATCGGTGCGCGGCCCGAAGATCCCGTCCTCCTTGCCGGCGTCGAAGCCGAGGGCGTTCAGCATCCGCTGGAGCTCGCGCACGTCGTCCCCTCGGAACGCCGGTGAGCGCAGATACAGGGTGCGGTCGCCGAGCCGGTAGCCGGCCTCCACGAGCTGGCCCCACGTGTCGGGGCCCATGATCCCGTCCGGCGGGAGCCCGCGGGTCCGCTGGAACGCACGGACAGCCGCCTCGGTCGAGCCGCCGAACGTCCCGTCGAGCTCGTCGGGATCGATTCGCAACCCCGCGCCGAGCAGCCGGTGCTGCACGTCTCGCACGTCCTCGCCTCGCGACCCTGTTCGGATGAGGTCCACGATCCGAGTCTCCGTGGAACCGACGCCGTCCGGCAACCGGAGCGTCCGGGGCCGCGCTAGGCGGCGGGAACGTGCGGGTCGATCTCCTTGAGCAGCGCGTCCTTTCCCCGGGCACCCACGACGCGAGCGACCTCCTCGCCGCCCTTGAACAGCATCAGCGTCGGGATGCTCATGACCCCGAAGCGTCGTGTGACGTCGGGATTGTCGTCGATGTTCAGCTTGGCCACCTGGAGCGCCTCGCCCTTGTCCCGACCGATCTCCTCGACCACCGGCGAGACCATGTGGCAGGGGACGCACCACTCGGCCCAGAAGTCCACGAGCACCACGCCGTCCGAGCCGAGCACGCGCTCCTCGAAATCGGCGTCCGTCACGTCACCCATCATCGCCACGTCTCATCCGTCCCTTCGAAATTCCGTCGTCGTTCCGTTCAACCCGTTCCGTGCGCACGCTCTTCCAGATACCGCTCCGCGTCGATCGCCGCCTTGCATCCCTGGCCGGCCGCCGTGACCGCCTGACGGTAGATCAGGTCGGTGACGTCACCGGCCGCGAACACACCGGGGACGCTCGTCCGAGTGGTCGGCTCCTGCACCACGACGTAGCCGGCGTCCGTGAGCTCGAGCTGTCCCTTGACGAGGTCCGTGTTCGGTGTGTGCCCGATCGCGACGAACACGCCGCCGGTCGGCAGCTCGCTCGTCTCGTCCGTCCGCACGTTCCGCAGGCGCACGCCGGTCACCGCGCCGTCGCCGAGGATCTCCTCGACGACGCCGTCCCAGATCACGCGGATCTTCGGGTTCGACAGCACGCGCTCCTGCATGATCTTCGACGCGCGGAACTCGTCTCGACGATGCACGATCGTCACCGAGCTCGCGAACTTCGTGAGGAAGGTCGCCTCCTCCATCGCGGTGTCGCCACCGCCCACCACGACGAGTTCGCGGTCGCGGAAGAAGAACCCGTCGCACGTGGCGCAGGCGCTCACCCCGCGCCCCCGCAGGGTCTCCTCGCCGGGGACCCCGAGCCATCTCGCGCTCGCGCCCGTCGCCAGGATCAGCGTCTGCGCACGCCATTCGAGGTCGCCGGCCCACACGCCGAAGGGGCTCTCGGACAGGTCCACCCGCGTGACGGTCTGCGCCACGATCTCGGTCTCGAACCGTGCCGCCTGCTTCTCGAACGCGTCCATCATCTCGGGTCCGAGGATGCCGTCGGGGAACCCCGGGTAGTTCTCGACGTCCGTGGTCAGCATCAGCTGCCCGCCGGCCTCGAGGCCCTTGATCAGCACGGGGCGAAGGTTCGCCCGGGCGGCGTACAGCGCGGCCGTGTACCCGGCCGGCCCCGACCCCAAGATGACCGTGCTGCGTTCGTCGACCATACGGACCGCTCCTCCACCGAGGATAACCGGAGCCTATTCCCGTTCACTCCCGCGGCAATGCAGCACGCCGGAGCTTGCCCGACGCCGTTCTCGGAAGCCGCTCCGCCAGGGTGAGCTCGCGTGGCGCCGCGTGGCGGGGGAGCGTACGCGCGACGAACGCCCGAAGCTCCTCCAGCGACGGAGGGTCGGAGGGATCGGCCGGGACGACCCAGACGGCGACGCGCTGGCCCCACTCCGGGTCCGGGCGGCCGCCCGCGGCCACCTCACGGACCGCGGGGTGCTCCCGGAGCACCGCCTCGACCTCGTCCGGCCAGACCTTCTCCCCCCCGGTGTTGATCAGCTCGTCGAACCGACCGACGACGTGGAGTCGACCCTCGCCGTCGATCTCGCCCGCGTCGCCGGTCCGAAGCCAGCCGTCCTCGGTGAGCGCGGCCGCCGTGGCCCGTGGATCGAACCGGTAGCCGTGCATCAGGGTCGGCCCTCGGAGCTCGATGCCTCCCCGGAGGTCGATCCGCATCTCGGTCCCCGGCAGCGGCGCGCCGTCGTACACGACACCCCCGCACGTCTCCGTGAGGCCGTAGGTCTCGACGACGCTCGCGCCGGCGCGTTCCGCGCTCGCGCGCAGGCCGGGGGACAGGTGCGCCCCCCCGATCAGGATCGCGCGAAACGTCGACAGCCGGGCGCCGGCGTCGACCAGGCGGCCGAGCATCGTCGGGACGAGGGAGGTGAAGGCCGAACCCCGCTGGGCCTCGACCGCGGCGACGTCGAACCTCGGGTGGATCGTCACCGGCGAGCCGAGCAGGACCCCCCGCAGCAGCACCAGCAGACCTCCGACATGCGCGAGCGGGAGACAGCAGAGCCAGCGGTCCCCGTCGGAGGCTCCGAGCGCCGACGCAGAGGCCGCGACCGCGGCGTCGATCGTCCGGCGGTCGAACTGGACGAACTTCGGCGCCCCGCCCGTACCGCTCGTGGCGACGATCAGGACGATCTCGGGGTCGGCGGCCGCGCCGTCCATCCGTCGCGCCCCGACGGCGTCGAGCGAGACGGTCGGTCGGGCGAGGCCGAGGAGCGCCTCCGCCTCGGGCGGGGGCAGCCGGTGGTCGATGGGCAGGAGGGCGGCGCCGGCAGCCCAGGTCTCCGCGACCAGGTCGAGCCACGCGGGCCCCGGCTCCAACGACACGGCCACGACGTCCCCCTTGGTCATCGAGACGTGCTCGAGGGCCGACACATCCGCTAGGCTAGCCCAGACCGTTCGAGTGTTCGCTCTAGGAGTGCGCAGTCATGACGTCGGACACGTCGCCGCCGAACTGGGTGAGCTCGGGGGAGTACACCGATGTCCGGTACGAGACGGCGGACGGCATCGCCAAGATCACGATCGACCGGCCCGAGGTGCGCAACGCGTTCCGCCCGCTCACGGTGGCCGAGCTGATCCGGGCGTTCGACGTGGCGCGCGACGACCCCGAGATCGGGGTCCTCATCCTCGCCGGAGAGGGACCCGACGCGTTCTCCAGCGGCGGCGACCAGAGGATCCGGGGGGACGACGGCTACGTCGACGAGCACGGGATCGGCCGCCTCAACGTCCTCGACCTCCAGGTCCAGATCCGGCGGCTCCCCAAGCCGGTGGTCGCGATGGTCGCCGGGTACGCGATCGGCGGGGGTCACGTCCTGCACCTGTGCTGCGACCTCACGATCGCGGCGGACAACGCGAGGTTCGGCCAGTCCGGTCCGAAGGTCGGCTCGTTCGACGGCGGGTACGGGATCAACCTGCTCGCGCGGCAGATCGGCGAGAAGCGCGCCAAGGAGGTGTGGTTCCTCTGCCGGCAGTACGACGCGGCGACCGCACTCGCGTGGGGGTTGGTCAACACGGTCGTGCCGCTGGAGCGGCTGGAGGCCGAGACGGTGTCGTGGTGCCGCGAGATGCTGCGGATGAGCCCGCTGTCCCTTCGCCTGCTGAAGGCGGGGTCGAACGCGGGGATGGACGGGCTGGCCGGCGTGCAGCAGCTCGCCGGTGACGCGACCCTCCTCTATTACATGACGGAGGAGGCGCAGGAGGGGCGGGACGCGTTCGTGGAGAAGCGGGCCCCGGATTTCACGAGGTTTCCGAAGCGGCCGTGAGCCGCCTCGGGGTCTGGGTCCGGGGCGCGCGGCCGCGGACGCTCGGCGCCGGCGTCATCCCCGTCGTCGTCGGGACGGCCGCTGCCGAGGTGTTCGTGCCCTGGCGGTTCGCCGCGGCGCTCCTGGTCGCGCTCGGGCTCCAGGTCGGCGTGAACCTGGCGAACGACTTCCACGACGGCGTGCGCGGCGTCGACACGCCCGATCGGCTCGGCCCTCCCCGGCTGACGTCCTCGGGGCTGGCGCCGCCGCGGACGGTGCTGGTCGCGGCGCTGCTCTGCATCCTCGTCGCCGGCGTCGCCGGGCTCGCCCTGGCCGCAGCGACGACATGGTGGCTGGTGCCGATCGGCGCGCTCGCCATGCTCGCACTCTGGCTGTACAGCGGCGGGCCCAGACCCTACGCCGAGCTCGGGCTCGGCGAGGTCATGGTCTTCGTGTTCTTCGGCCTGATGGCGACCGTGGGGAGCGCGTTCGTCCAGGCCGAGACGATCCCGGCGGCGGCGTGGTGGGCGGCGGTGCCGGTCGGCCTGCTCGCCGTCGCGATCCTGGTCGCGAACAACCTGCGCGACATCCCCACCGATACGGTCGCCGGCAAGCGCACGCTCGCAGTTCGGCTCGGCGACGCGCGGACGCGCGTGCTGTATCGCGCGTGTGTGGTCGTGGCGTTCGGGGTGCTCGTGCTCGGCGCGGTGGTCGGGGCGCTGGACGAGGGGGGCGGGCTCCCGCCCTGGTGCCTCCTCGCACTCGTCGCGGCGGCCGCCGCGATCCGGCCGTTCGAACGGGTGGGGAGCGTTGCCGGGCGCGAGCTCGTGCCGGTGTTGGTGGACACCGCACGGCTGCAGGTGGTGTTCGGCGGGCTGCTCGCGCTCGGTCTGTGGATCTCGTGGTGAGCGCGTGAGCGAAGCCGAGCGCGGGTTCGCCGCGGCATGGTGGGTGGTCGACGACCTCGTGCGGTTCGGCGTCGAACACGCGACGCTCTCGCCGGGCTCGCGCTCCACGCCGCTGGCGCTCGCGCTCGAGCGTCATCCGAACGTGCGGTTGCACGTCCATCTCGACGAGCGCGCGGCGGCGTTCTTCGCGCTCGGCATCGCGAAGGCGACCGGTCGTCCGGTCGCGGTTGCCTGCACGAGTGGCACCGCCGCCGCCGAGCTTCTGCCGGCCGTCGTCGAGGCGTCCATGAGCCGAGCGACGCTGGTCCTGCTGACCGCCGACCGGCCGCCGGAGCTGCGGGGCGTCGGCGCGAACCAGGCGATCGACCAGGTCGGGCTGTTCGGCGCGTACGTCCGTCTCTCCATCGACGCCCCCGTTCCGGGGGACGCAGCCGACGAGCAGACCTGGCACGACCTGGTCCTGCGCCTCACGCGTGCGTCGATGGGGTGGCCGCCCGGCCCCGTGCATCTGAACCTGCCCTTCCGGGAGCCACTGGTGGGGGCTCCCGAGGTCATGCCGGCGTCGGCTCCGTCCGGGACGGAGCTCACGTTGTTCGCGGCCGCCGAGCCAGAGGAGCTCGAGGCCCTCGAGCGCGAGCTCGGCTCCACGACGGACGGGTTGATCCTCGCGGGCTCGATGCGGGAAGCGCCGCCGACACTGCCCGAGCTCGCGGCCCGTGCTGGATGGCCGCTCCTGGCCGAACCCACGTCGAACCTCCGCGTTCCGGGGGCGCTCTCCGCCGGTCCGTTCCTGCTCGCCGATGCAAGGTTCTCCAACGAACACGTACCCGAGGTCGTGCTTCAGTTCGGCGCGGCACCGACGTCTCGGGCCGCGCTCGAGCTCGTGCGTCGAGCGGGAAGGCTCGTGATCGTCGACCAGGATCACCTCGTCGCCGATCCCCATCGCAAGGCCGCCTGGACCCTCCCTGCCGAGCCGGCGGGGTTCGTGCCCGAGCTGCTCTTCGGATACGACCCCGGTGGGGACAGCGCATGGCTCCGAGCATGGCGAGAGGCGGACGAGGCGGCGCGCACGGCGGTGGACCGTGTCGTCGACGCGTGGACGGAGCCGTTCGAGGGCCGGATCGCGCGCGACGTCGCGGCGTCCGCGCCCGACGGTGGTGTCCTCGTCGTGGGCTCGAGCATGCCGGTGCGCGACCTCGATGCCTACATGCGTCCGCGCGAGCGCCTTCGCGTCCTCGCGAACCGCGGGGCGAGCGGGATCGACGGGTTCGTCTCGACCGCGCTCGGCGTCTCGGCCGCGGGTGTCGCGACGACCGCGCTCTGCGGCGACCTCACGGTGCTGCACGACATCGGCTCGCTGATCTGGAGCGCGCGCCGCGCCTACGACTGCGTGTTCGTGGTGCCCAACAACGACGGCGGCGCGATCTTCTCGTTCCTCCCGCAACGCGAGCTGCCCGAGTTCGAGGAGCTGTTCGCGACGCCGCACGGGCTCGACCTCGGCGCGATCTGCCGGGCCGCCGGCGCCGCCCACGCCAGCGTCGAACACGCCGCCGAGCTCGTCCCGGCGATCGAGCGCGCTCGCGGGTCCGGCGGGGTCCACGTCGTCGAGGTGCCGATCGACCGCGCCCGCAACGTCGAGCTGCATGCCGCGGTCCAGGAGGCGGTCGCCGCCGCGCTCGGCCGTACGATGTGATCGTGCGGACCCGGCTCCCCGTGTCGGTCGCCTGATGGTCGAGATCCGCCGGGCGACGCTCGACGACGCCGACGAGCTCGCGCGGCTCAGGTGGGACTTCCGCGTCGAACACGGAACTTCGGTGTCGTCGACGTTCGAGGCGTTCGCCGAGGAGTTCCGCGTGTTCGTGACCGACGTGCTCGCGGACGGGTCGCCGTGGAGGGCCTGGGTCGCGCAGGACGAGGGCCGGCTGTTCGGCTGCGCGTGGCTCCAACTCGTCGAGAAGATCCCGCACCCGAGCCGCGGCCGCTGGGAGCGTCCGATCGTCTACGTGACGAACGTGTACGTCGAGCCGGCGCTCCGCGGCGAGGGCCACGGCGCCCGGCTGCTCGAGGCCGCGATGGCGCACGCGCGCGAGCACGAGGCGGCCGAAGCGGTGGTCTGGCCCACGCCCCGGTCGGTCTCGTTCTACCGGCGCGCCGGGTTCGGCCCCGAGGCCGCACCGCTCGGCATGGATCTGGCGGGCGACTGACTCATCCCCAGCGGAGCGCATCGAGCAGCGCCCGGAACTTCCGCTCGGTCTCGTCGAGCTCGGCCTCGGGCTCCGAGTCGGCGACGATGCCGGCGCCGGCGAACAGCCGCGCCATCGAGCCCGTGATCTCCGCGCACCGCAGCGCGATCGCCCATTCGCCGTCGCCGTTCGCGTCCATCCAACCGACCGGCCCGGCGTACCCGCCCCGGTCGATCGGCTCGAGATCCTCGAGCGCCTCCCGGGCCGTCTCGCGCGGCGACCCACACACGGCGGGCGTGGGGTGCAGCGCGGCGACGAGCTCGAGCGCCGCGACCGACGGGTCGTGCAGGCGCCCCCGGAACGGCGTCGCGAGGTGCCACACGTTCGCGGTGCCGAGCAGCTCCGGCTCGTGCGGGTGGACGAGGTCCTCGCAGAAGGCATCGAGGATGCGCCGGACGTCCTGGACGACCACCGCGTGCTCCTCGCGATCCTTGCCCGACCGGAACAGCCGATCCGCCGACGCTCGGTCGCGCGCGGCGTCGCCGAAGCGCTGCGACGACCCCGCGAGCGGCGTCGCCTCGACGAGCCGGCCGCGGCGGCGCAGCAGGAGCTCGGGCGTCGCGCCGACGAGCACCGAACCCGTCACCGCGTTTGGCTGGGGGGCGGCGAACGCGTAGCAGTCCGCGTCGACCGCGCGCAGTCGCCACAACAGCTGTTTGGGCTCGAGCGTCCGATCCGCGTTCACGAGCATGGTCCGCGCGAGCACGACCTTGCGGAGCTCGCCCGAGCGGATCCGTTCGGTCGCCCGGCCGACCGCCGCGGCGTACTCGTCGGGCTCGGGGTCCGGCCGGAGCTGGATCTCCTCGAACGCGTCGTGCGGAAGCGTTCGGCCGGCCCATCGCTCGCGCTCGCCCGCGTGCGGCGTCTCGCCGCGGGGGGCGATCTCGACCTGCCAGGTCTCACCGGCGTCCAGGCGCATCGTGGCCCGGCGCGGGAGGACCGCCTCCGCGGGCTGACGGTCGTCGAACGGGATCGAGGCCACCGCCGCCGCGGAGGGCGCGCCGGGTTGGGCTTCGATCGAGGCGAGCGCCTCGAGGATCGAACGTGACAGGCGCAGGATCCGCTCAGGTCCCGCCTCGGCCGCGACCCGGTCGACCTCGCCGCTCGTCGCGAGCCCGAGCCCGGAGCGTTCGAGGAAGAACCCGCCCTCCCGGTACCCGGCGAGCAGGTCGAACGCCGGACCGAGCCGGGTCGCCCGCGCGGCGAGTCCGGTCACGTGGCCGACCTCAACGGCCGCCCCCAAGCCTCATCGGCGCGTCCCCAGGAGCATCTGGGCCACGCCGCCCGCGAGCGGCGTCCGCTCGACCTGCTCGAACCCCGCCTCGTCGAGCATCTCGAGGAGCCGGTCGGGCTCGGGGAGGTAGGCCGTCGACCTGGGGAGGTACCGATAGGCACCCCCGTCCGAGAGCGCCCCGCCGATCAGCGGGACGATCCGCCGGAAGTAGAGCGCGTGTCCGGCGCGGAGCACCCGGCCCTCGGGCTCGCTCGTCTCGAGGAACGCGACGCGCCCGCCCGGCCGCAGCACGCGCGCGGTCTCGGCGAACAGCTCGGTCAGGTCGGTCACGTTGCGCAACGCGAACCCGCACGTGGCGCCGTCCAGCCGCCCGTCCGCCAGCGGGAGCCGCAGCACGTCGGCCTCGACGACCGGCGCCTTGGTGCGGGAGTTGCGGAGCATCCCATGCGAGAAGTCGAAGCCGAGCGTCCGGTACCCGCTGGCAAGCAGCTCGTTGCACAGGTCGCCCGTGCCGCACGCGAGGTCGGCCACGAGGGCCTCGCCGGGCAGACGGAGCTCCCCGACGGCGCGACGGCGCCACCCGACGTCCATCCCGAAGGTCATCACGCGGTTCACGAGGTCGTACCGGCTCGAGATCCGGTCGAACATGCCGCGGACCACGCGCGCCTTCTCGCTCGGGTCCGGGAGGCCCGCCGGGGTCGCCTGCCCGCTCACTCGAGCCGCTCCTCGGCCTCGGCGAGCAGGACCCGGCGGAAGTGGTTGGCGACCAGGTTCGTCACGGCGGGGAGCAGCGCGTCGAACGCCTCCACGAGCTGCGCCGCGGCGTCCCCGTCGCCGGCGGTGTCACGGATCGGCTTGCGCACGTGCTCGTCGAACAGCTCGACCGCTCGGCTCGCCAGCGCGACCATGGCCTCGTTCGTGTCCCGCGCGAGCGACAGGAGCTCGCCGAGCGGGAGCCCGTACTCGAGGAGACGGAGCGCGCCGCGGACCATGTCGATGTCCGCGGCCGTGTACCGGACCTCCCCGTCGACCGTGCGGCCGAGCTCGATCCCCTCCCGTTCGACCGCCTGGATCAGCGAGGCGGGGACGCCGCTGCGGCTGGCGAACCCGTCCAGGCTGAGGAGTTCGTCCTGGCGAGCCTCTCCGCGCGCCGCCGCGATCGCTACGGCCAGGTCGGCGTCCGCGGGGTCGAGCCCATCGCCGAGCACCCTCTCGATCGCCGCGAGCGTCAGGCCCCGACGCCGAAGCTCACGGATCTCGCGGATCCTCCCGGCGTGGCGATCGTCGTACCAGGCGACGCGGCCCTCGCGGGTAGGCGGCGGGACGAGGCCGCGGGTCTGGTAGTAGCGGACCGTATCGACCGACACGTCGCACGCGGCCGCGACCTGCTCCACGCGATACCTCACGACCGGTAACTCTACGAGTGAACGCTCGAACCTTCACCCGAGACGGAGCTCAGCCGGACGGGATCCTCTGGGAGGCGGTGCTCAGGATGCGGCAATCGTCCTTCGCGACGACGAACACCACGATGTGGTCGGGGGCCTGACCGGCGCCCGGCCCCTCCGCGAAGACGCCGATGAACGCCGGCGTCCCCTCGAACTCGGCCTCGATCAGCCGGATCAACACGTCGTTCGGACCCCGGACGCCGCTCTGGTCGATGCAGTCCCTCGCAAGGCTCGTGCGATCCTTCGAGTCCGGGACCGTGCTCGCGAACGCCGCCTGGCTGTCGCCCGCGTCCTCGGCCGCGAGGACCGCGCCGGCCGCGTCGTTCGCCACCGCGTGGATCCCGGCCTCGTCGTAGCTCACGTCGGGCTGACGTTCGAGGCCCGCGAAGCGGATGACCTCGGGCGGCGCCGCCTCGGCGCCCGCCGCCCCGGTTCCACCCGCAGCCGCCGCGGCCCGCTCCGGGGCCGCCGCGTTCTGTGCGTCCTCGCCGCCGAGGTTCAGGGCCACCACCAGGACGAGCGCGGCCCCGGAG
>Ga0207428_10000843_pt1 | contig 34495 bp, 33 predicted proteins | sample RhiMethybrSRZTD1_FD_187600 | JGI IMG/M metagenome (GOLD analysis project Ga0207428, IMG submission 187600) | Populus rhizosphere microbial communities from Tennessee, USA - Rhizosphere MetaG P. TD hybrid SRZTD1 (SPAdes) (version 3) | ecosystem: Host-associated > Plants > Roots > Rhizosphere >...
GATTATGAGTCCGCTGCTCTGACCAACTGAGCTACCGCCCCGAGCGCCGCTGACCTGCGCGAACGCCGCCGGCATCCGTCGTCGACCGTCCGCAGATGTGAATCATGTCAGAAACGTCTCCACGAGCTGGAGCCTGACGCTCGCGTGCGGAGGCGAGCTCACTCCGCTTCGACTCAGCTTGAGGCCACGCAACCAGGCACGAGCTGCGGGTAGGCCAAAGAGTAGGTCAAAGGGTAGGCAGGAATCCGCAAGACCCCGCGAGCACTGCCCGGCGTACACTTCGAGTTAGAGAGGGGGGGTTGGGCTGTTCCGGATGTTCGGCGATGGCAACCACCAGAGCCGACACGTGCGCAAACACGCCGAGCAGGTCCGCGCCTACCTCGAAGCCAACCTGACGCAAGACCTGGATATGAACGCGGTGGCCCGCGCCGCGTCCCTGTCCCCCTTCTACCTCACGCGCATCTTCAAGCAGCGCTACGGCGTGCCACCGTACCGGTACCTGATCGAGCTCCGGATCCGCTACGCATCGGAGCTGCTACGAGAGTCCTCGCTGAGCGTGACGCAGGTCTGCCACCGGTCGGGGTTCAACTCGCTGTCGCACTTCATCACGACCTTCCGCAACCACACCGGCATGAGTCCATCGCAGTACCGGCGCGTGGTGGACTGGCAGCAGGATGCGGGAAGGTTCGGGCAGGAGACCGAACCGTTGGTCGAAACCCCCCGCCGTATGAACTTCTGAGAGCGGTCCCGGCGTCCCGCCGCGGCCGCGTGTCCCGGGCCGAAAGGGGACGGCATGCTCAGGAGATCCGCGGCACCCGTTCGGCTCGTCCCGCTCATCCTCGCGCTCGCCCTCGTGGCGGCTGCGTGCGGTGGTGGAGCGGACGAGCCGACGCAAGGAAGTGGCCCCTCCACCACCGGCGCGACACCGGTCGGCGGAACGCTGAAGCTCGCGCTGCAATCGGACGTCCAGGAGGCGTTCGACCCCCAGAAGGAGTACTACGGCGTCGCATGGGCGTTCGATCGCTGTTGTCTGCTGCGAACGCTGCTCTCGTATAACGGGAAGACGACGGCCGAAGGGGGCGCCGAGGTCCAGCCCGATCTCGCGTCGGCGCTGCCCGAGCAGTCGGCGGACGGGCTCACGTGGACCTTCAGTCTGAAGCCCGGCATCAGATACGCGCCACCGCTGGACGACGTGACCGTGACCGCCCAGGACTTCATCCGCGCGATGGAGCGGGAGGGGTGCGGCACGTGCTCGACGGGCGGCTACAGCTTCTACTACTCGGCGATCGAGGGGTTCGACGAGTTCGCGGCCGGTGAGGCCGACACGATCACGGGGCTCGAGGCGCCGGACGAATCGACGCTGATCGTGCGGACGACCACGCCCACGGGTGACCTGCCGTTCCGGATGGCGATGCCCGCCGCGGCGCCGATCCCCCCGCTCCCTGGCGACCCGAAGGCGCGCCTCGGCATCGCCACCGGGCACGACGACAACTTCGGGCGGTTCCTCGTCGGCACCGCGCCCTACATGTTCGAGGGCACCGACCAGCTCGACTTCTCGCTCCCGCCCGACGACCAGGAGCCGGTCTCCGGCTACGACGTCGGACGTTCGATCGTCCTGGTCCGCAACCCGTCCTACGACCCGGACACCGACGACCTTCGCGAGGGCTACGTGGACCGCATCGAGGTCACGATCGGCGGGGACTCGAGCGACCTCGCGCTGAAGGTGGACGCGGGCGAGCTCGACATGGTGTACGACGGCGTGCCGCCGGCTTCGCAGATCCGTAGTTACGCCACCAACCCGGACCTTCAGGACCAGATCCACTCGGATCCCTCGGACGGGGTCCGCTACATCGAGATGAACCTGGCGGCGCCACCGTTCGACGACCAGAACGTGCGGATCGCGCTCAACTACGCGGTCGACAAGGAGGGGTTCCGCCAGCTCCGTGGCGGTCCGCTGTTCGGCGACCTCGCGGGCCACATCATGGTGAACAGCCTCCAGGGCGACCAACTCAGGGACTACGACCCCTACCCGTCGCCGAACGGTCGAGGTGACCTGACCGCCGCCAAGGAGGCGATGGCCGCCTCGAGGTACGACACGGACGGCGACGGAGTGTGCGACGACGCGTCGTGCGACGGCATCGTCACGATCATCGACGAGGCCGATCCGTACCCGAAGCAGACGGCGTTGCTGCAGCAGAGCCTCGAACCGCTCGGCATCACGCTGGACGTGAAGACGTTCGAGCGCACCACGATGTACTCGAAGTGCGAGGACCCGAACTCGCACTGGGGTCTGTGTCCGAGCGTCTCCTGGGGCAAGGACTATCCGGACGGGTTCACGTTCGGTCCGCCGCTGTTCAGCCGGGACGCGATCGGCCCGGAGTCGTGCTGCAACGACCCGATGGTCGGCATCACGCCCGAGATGCTGCGCGAGCGCGGGTACGACCCCTCTACCGAGATCCCGAGCGCCGAGGACCAGATCGACGCCTGCATCCCTCTCTCGGGCGACGAGCGCCTCCAGTGTTGGGCCGAGCTGGACCAGTACCTGATGGAGGACGTGACTCCTTGGATCCCGTACCTGTTCGACAACAACGTGGTCGTTTCCTCCGACCGGATCGTGGCGTGGAGCTTCGACCAGTTCGCCGGCCTCCCGGCGATCGACAGGCTCGCGCTCGCGCAGTGAGGTGACCGGCGAAAGGGACCGAGGACCACGTGGAAAGGTCCGGAGCTCGGATCGGAGAGAGGGTCAAGGACCTGAGCTCCGGACCTTCCACACGAACGTACGCTCGGCGCGAACGGAACGCTTGCGGTTCCCTGTCGACGAGTGACGGGTCCTTGCCGAGGGTTCGTCGGCGCGTCGAGTCGCGATCGCGTCTACGATGCGGCCCATGTCCGATCCGGTTCGCGACCGGTGGGCCGCGGGCGAGGTGGCGCTGAATGCGTGGTCGACGTTGGGGGGCGCGTCGGCGGCATCGGTCCTGGCCGCGGCCGGCTTCGACGCCGTGACGGTCGACCTCCAACACGGCGAGCAGACGCTCGAGCGTCTCGGCGAGGTGCTGGGCGAGATCGAGCGGGCCGGCGCCGTCCCGTTCGTCCGCCTCGGCTGGAACGATCCAGCGGGCGCCATGCGGGTGCTGGACCTGGGCGCGCGGGGCGCGATCTGCCCGATGGTGGACACCCCCGGGGACGCGGCCGCGTTCGTGCGCTTCTGCCGGTATCCACCGCTCGGCGGCCGGAGCTACGGCCCTGTCCGATCGGCGTTCGGGACGGGTCGCGAGCAGGCCGACGCGGCGAACGCCGCGATCCTCGCGTTCGCGCAGATCGAGACCGCGGCGGGGTGGGCGAACGTCGAAGCGATCTGCGCCACCCCCGGGCTCGACGGCGTGTACGTCGGCCCCGCCGACTTGAGCCTCGCGCTCGGGTTCGAGGGCTTCGCCGACCTCGGCTCGAACGATCTGCTCGAGGCGCTCGATCGGGTCGTGGCGGCGGCATCCGAGCATGGCGTCGTCCCCGGCATCCACGCACCGTCGATCGAGCGGGCGGTCGAGATGGCTCGGCGGGGGTTCCGATTCGTGGGTGCGGCGGGCGACACGGAGCTGTTGCGGGGCGGCGCCGCCCAGAGCGTCGAACGCACCCGGGCCGGCGCTCGCACCTCCTAGGGCTCGACCGCTCGCCCGTCGGCGCCCTCGATGCCGAGCTCGGCAGCGTCGACCTCCTCGAGCGCCGAAGCAAGCGCGTCCTCCAGGAGCCGGTCGACGGTCAGCACCTCATCCATTCGCGTCATCGCGAGGACGCGATCGATCGAGCCCCCCGGGTCAACCACCAGCCTGAGCCCCGAACCCACGGTGCGGCATCGCACGTCGACCCGCGCGATCATCCGCAGGCCGGCGCTGTCCAGGTACGAGCACCGCGTGAGATCGAGGACCAGCCACGGCGTCGAACCGATGCGCGCCATCAGCTCGTCGAGCAACCGATCGGCGTTGGACAGGTCGACCTCGCCCCCGATCGTGGCAACGGTCGCGCGTTCGGCCGGCCCGAACTCGATGGTCGCGAGCTCGGTCGACCTCACGGGATCCCGACCCGCATCCGGACCGTGGTGCCGCCCTCGCCCCGCTCCACGTCGATGTCGCCGATCACGGCTCGAACGAGTTCGAGCCCCCGCCCGCGCGAATCGTCCGGGCGCGGGTGACGCCACCGGCCGTGGTCGACCACCGAGACCTGGAGCGTCCCATCCTCGGACTCGGCCTCGATCAGCACGTCCCCGCGCCGCCCGATGTACGCGTGCTCGATCGCGTTGGTCGCCGCCTCGGTGCACGCGAGCACGACGTCCTCCCGAGTCTCCGCCGGCAGACCGGAGCGCTCGAGCCACGCGCGGAGCTCGGCACGCATCGTGGCGAGCTCGTGGGCGTCGGCGGGGAACGTACGGCGGAACACCTCCACCGGGCGCCTGGGTCCGATCGTCAGCAGCGCGACGTCGTCGTGACGATCGTCGGCGACGATCTCGAGCAGCCCGTCGGAGATCTCGGTCAGCGAGCCCGCGCGCACGCGCGAGGCCATCTCGGCGAGCCGTTCGAGACCCCGGTCCAACGGCTCCTCCCTGCGTTCGATCAGTCCGTCGGTGTACACGACCAGGATCGAGCCGGGGCCGAGCCGCTCCTGCGCCTGGGGTCTGGGCAGGTCGAACGGCAGGCCGAGCGGCACCGATCTGCCACCTTCGAGGAACCTCGTCGAACCGTCGGGCTCGATCACGAGGGCGGGCGGATGGCCGGCCGAGGCGTAGCGCAGCTCGCCCCGCGATGGGTCGAGCAAGAGCGTGAGGATGGTCGAGAAGAAGGCGCCGTCCACGCTACCGGCGAACCGATCGAGCGATGTGAGGATGGCGTTCGGTTCCGTCATCGACAGCGCGAGCGCGCGCCAGGCGCTACGGACCTGCCCCATGGCTGCGGCGGCCTGGAGCCCATGGCCCGCGATGTCGCCGACGGCGAACGCGACGGTGCCGTCCGGCCGGTCGACGATGTCGTACCAGTCCCCGCCCACGTGCACCCCGCGTGTGGCCGGGAGGTAGCGTCCATCGACGTCGACGGTGGCAGAGTAGCCGGTCCCTTCCGGCATCAGGTTCCGCTGGAGCGTCATGGCGGCCTCGTGCTCGACCTCGTAGGCGCGCGCACGTTCCAGGGCGACCCCGGCCTGGTGCGCGAACGAGCTGATCAGCTCGGCCTCCTCGGCCGACGGCCTGCTTCGCTCCTGCTGGAAGTAGACGGCCAGCGCGCCGATCGCCTCGCCCTTGGCGACGATCGGCACCGCGTACACGCAACGCCCGAGGTCACCCTGGGTCGCGAACCCCTCCTCGAACCTCGACTCCCATTCGTCGGGGGAGGCGATCCACATCGCGCGGCCGTTCCGGTAGACGTGGGCGAGCACGCTGCGGTCGTTCATCGTGATCTCGAACGGGGGGCGGAGCCGGAGCGTTCCGCTCGAGAGAAGCCCGGGGCTCACCCGCAACGACCGCCCATCATCGCTCGCCAGGGCGATCGACGCCGCATCGGCGCCGACGCCGCCGGTCGCACCCCGCAGGATCGCCCTCGCCGCGTCCTCCGTCGTCACTGCCCGCGCGAGACGGGCGGTCACCTCCTGCAGGCGCGCAGCGCGTCGCAACGCGCGCTGCTCCGCCTCGAACAGGCGCGCGCGTTCGATGGCCTGGCCGCATTGGCGTCCGATGGCCAGCAGGAGCGACTCGTCCTCGAGCGAGAATCGCCTCGAAGCCCGGAAGTTCACGCCGAGGACACCCAGAAGCTCGTCGCCCGCCAACAAGGGCGCCGCGGCCTGTGCGCCCATCGGATAGCCCTCGCCGAAGCTCGCCAGCAAGGGGTACCGCTCGAGCGCCTCCTCGGCGCTCCCGACCGTCACGACCGACCGTTCCCGGAGCACGTCCCGCGCGATGACGGCCGTATCGGCCGGGAACCGGGACCACGCGGCGAGCACGTCGTCGGGGAACCCGCGGGCCGCCACCCGCTCGAGCTCGGCACCGTCGGGTGAGAGCAGCGCCACGCCCGATGCATCGGCCCCGAGCGATCCGATCGCGGTGTCGACGAGCGCGCCGCAGACGTCGCGGACGGTGACCGCGTCCGCAAGGCGGCCGGTCAGGTTGTGCAGGTGCGCGAGGCGCGCCGACTCGGATTCGGCGGCCTGGCGGGCGCGTCGTTCGGATGCATGCGCGAGGTCGCGTTCGTGGCCCGTCGCCCGGTAGCGGTCGGCGACGGCTCCCGCGACCCCGGCCGCCACGATCCACAGTACGACCGCGACCCAACCACCGAGCTGGCCGTTCGTGACGAAGATGACGAACCCGGCCCCACCCTCCAGCGCGACGAGGATCCCCGCCAGGGGGCCCGCCAAGACGCCGGCGAGGACGGAGAACAGGAGCCCGAGGCCGCTGGGGACGCCTCGGTACGCGCTCTCCGATGCCCCGGCGAACGCGATGGCGACGGCGACCTGCACCGCTCCCCCGAGCAGCAGAGCCGCCGAGAAGGACACGGGCCGCCCACGGGGCCGGCGGGAGGATCGCATGTGCGGGGCCACTGTACGCGCCGCCCTCCCAGACGGTCGACCCGTCACCCCCGGCAGGTGAACCGTCTGGGCACTCGACCGCCTCCCCGACCTCTTCCACACGACCGGACGTCATCGGCGTCGTAGGTCGTTCGGCCTCGAAATGGTCGATCGGTCGATTGACGGGACCAACCCACTCAGCCCACGCTTGCTCGGAGAAGGAGGCACCGTGAAACGAGGCGTGGTGACGTTCGTGGTCATGTTCGTCCTCGCCGTGTCGGGCATCGCCACTGCCGGCGTCCTGGCCGGCGGCAACGACGACAAGGCCGATGACAAGGTCGAGGCGAACGAGCAGGACGCCGGCGTCCACGGCGGCCCGATCGAGCGGTTCCACACGGTGGGATCGTGTGATCTCACGGCCGTCTCCTCGCTTCCGGGCAACTGGACGCACGGCGATTACGTGAGCGCCGTCGCCGCGAACGCTTCCCCTGATCAGATCCGTGAGGCTGCTCACAGCGACTGCGGCAAGCCGATGGTGGCGGTAGGTCATGGGGGCGGGCCGCCGGAACACGCGCTCGAGCACATGGCGGCCGGCAAGAAGCACGGCGGTGGCGAGGCCGAGGACGAGGCTTCGGGGACGTCCGGAAGCTAGATCACGAAGTCGGAGACTATCGGGGATCTCGTGCGACCCGGCACGGGAACCGAGTCCAGATGGTGTCGAGGCGTCATAGAACTGTCTTGAGAAGAAGTGCTCCATCCGCCCAGGCCGCACGTGGAGCCGTGCGGGTTCACAGGTCAGCGGTCCTCGGCGTCGAGCCACGCGGTGAAGGCTTGGTTGCCCAGTGCCGGGAATCCATCGACGCTCGGTCCGCGGCCTCGACGGACGAGCTCGATCGCCTCGGGCGCCGACCGGCCCATCTCCATCAAGGCGCGGGCGATGACGACGCCGGATCGATTCAGACCCTCGGTGCAGTGCACAAGCACCTTTCGACCCGAACCCACGAGGGAGGCGATGAACGCGGCGACGTCGCGGACCTTGGGGTCCACGTCGTCCTCATCCTCCATCGGGAAGCTCATGAAGACCTTGCCGACTGGGACAGACGGGACCCACGCCCAGTTCCAGTCCTCGAGATCGATGATGACGTCTGCGCCGAGGGAGTCGTAGTCCGCGGTCTCCGCGAGCCGCGTCCCGATGGACAGACCGGGGACGACCTCGAACACCTCCATCTGCCACCCCGGAGGCGGAGTCGGCGGTCGCTGGCGCATGGAGCGCGATCGTAGAGGAATCGGCGGATCCGCAGGGTAGTCACCGGCATACCGGCCGCGCGCGGCGGGCTCCCGGGGGGTGCCGCGGCGTGATGGACTGCTCGGGCTTCCTCTAGCGGCTGCGACCGCTGAGACTCCACAGGGGACCCGTTCGTCTCGGCGGCCGTTCGGTCCCCCTCGAGATCGCGATCTGATGCGACACTGGGCGAACACCCATGCTTGACCGGCTCCGGGTTGCGCTCTTCGTGCTCATCGCGGTTGGGCTGTGTGCGTGCGCCACCTCGGACGAACCAGGGCCGGGTGGAGCGACGGCCGAACAACCGACCGCCGGCCGGGTCGATGTCGGCGGCTACGAGCTCGCCTGGATGTGCCGGGGTTCCAACTCGCCCACGATCATCGCCGAGGCCGGGTACGACTCCGCCGGCACGGATACATGGCTCGATCTCCTCGGCCCGCTCTCGAGAGTCTCCCGCGTGTGCACCTACGACCGCGCCGGCACGGGAACGAGCAACACGCGCCCGAACGGGGTCCGCGTCACCGGCATGTCGGAGGCCGAAGAGCTCCATCGACTCCTGCAGGGCGCCGGCATCGAACCCCCCTACGTGGTCGTGGGCCACTCGTACGGCGGCTTCATCAGCCGGTTGTTCGCGGCGAGGTACCCAGACGAGACGGCCGGGCTCGTCCTCGTCGACTCGAGCCACGAGGACGAGATCCATCCGTACCGGCGCTACTATGGCGACGCACCGGAGGGCGACTGGGTAGACGGCGGCGACCTGGTCGACATCGACGCGACCGCACGGGCGCTCCGCGAGACCGCACGCGACTTCGGCGACCTGCCGCTCGCCGTCGTCAAGGCGGGGCAGTACGAGGATGTCCTCACGACTCGGCTGTGGGGCCGGACGCAGGCCGACCTGGCGACGCTGTCTTCGAACTCTGTCTTCGTGCAGGCGACGGGCGGTCACTTTGTCATGAACGACGATCCCGCTGTGCTCGTGACGGCCGTGAGGGCGGTCGTCGAGAGCGCCCGTTCGGGAGAGCCGATCGCATCGTGCGAGCGGGTGATCGAGGGGACGGACGGTACCTGCCCCGACGACCCTTCCGCAGCATCCCGTTAAGATCGTTCGGAGGATCCCGGTCCTCCTCGCAGTTGCGGCTCCGGGGGCAGGACTCGAACCCGCAAACCTACGGATTAACGGTCCGCGGCATGGGGTCCGAGGCGGATCGAAACGGCCGACGGAGATAGGTGTTTGCCCAGGTCGGCGAGCAGACCGCGAAGCGGCAGAGCAATTGGTGCAGGACAGGGAATCAGCGGCTCCCCGCGCCGAACTGCTCCACGTCCTCATGCTGCTGGACTTCGAGCCGGCCGACCGGAGAGGGATCCATCGCTCTCAGCACTAGATCCCCGGGCCCGGGTTGCCCGAATCCCCGCGGCCCTGGCCCGACTCTCCTAAAATGGCGCGCCTCAGGCGCTAAGGCGTCGGACGGGTGAAGAGCGGCCGTAGAGCCTCGTGGAATACGACCCTCGCAGGATTGCCGACCGTGCCTGCCTGCGAGCTTCTGCGTCCAGGCGCTTCAACGCGCTCCCGATCAGGAGGCTCACGAGTACCGACATCACTACCCACGTGCCCAGGACCATGAGAATCGCTCTCATCCCTGATCCCTCCTAGGGTTGAACTCCCCCGCCGTAGGCCCCTCCAAACCTAACTGCAAGACCTAGACTGCAAGGCCGGCGTCGGCGGCGTCCTCCAGGAGCGGAGCGATCTGGGACGAACTCCCAGATGCAAGCGCGACGAGATGGGCGACCGGTCGCCTTCGGAGGATACGGGGGCGAAGTGTATGACGGCGCCAAGGGCTCGAAGAATCAACTGGCCATTCACCGATAACCACGGTAGGAGCGAGGGAAGACCCGAGGTAACACGGCGCCTAAGAAACAGGGACAGCAAGCGATGAGACAAGTCGTTGCGCTCACCTTGGCGGTGCTCTTCGTCCTCATCGTGGTGTACCTCAGGACGGGGGGTACGACGAGGAACAGCCAAACGGAAGCGGTTCTTGAGGATCCTTGGAGCAAGGATGAAGCTTCTGACCTGGTGGCGCTGATCGAGCTTTCTGAGCTGGCGGTAGAGGGGTCAAAGGTCGAACATCTGGCTCAGACCGGGCGTGTCTGAGACGCGAGCCGACGGTCCGACGCCGTAGCCTGCGGCCATGGAGACCCGATGAGCTCGAGCGCCGCCTCAGCAAGCGCCTGGACGCCCTCGGGCCGGCTCCCCGCGCCGAGCTTCTCCACGTCCTGATGCTCCCGACTTCGAGCGAGCCGACCGCATCGGGAGAGTTCTGGAGCAACCCAGGCATCCGAGTGGAGGGAGGCGAGGCCCAGTGCGTGCGGCTACCGAGGCGATTCTTTCAGGATGAAGTAGATGATCGCGAGCGCAGCGATTATCACGGCGATGATGATGACGATCCCAATGCTGATGGCAGCAATCATCCGACCACCCTCGCCACCATAAGCCCCCGGCTCGCCTGTGCGAACCCCTGACCAAGGGGATGGGCTCGAGTTGCTCACGGCACGCCTCCGCGATCTGACCGCGAGACGCACCTTCGCCGAGCGGCTGATCGACTGCGAGGAGGACCGGGTACTCCGGCGGTGCTGGTCGGCATGCTGCGGGAGATCGATCACTAACCGTCCCAACTAACGAGTCGGCCTCGCCGGGGTCAAATCTGGCGTGATGAGCGATTCGGCGATCTCCGCGCACGCGAAGCCGATCGAAGCCGTCATGCGGATCCATCGGCGACTGGTCGATCTATGGCGTCGGATCGGCTCCCGACCAAGCGAATATGTCCGTATTGCCGAACGTGGCTGGGCACTCCTGCTGGATCTCCGGCCGCCCCTCGGGGAACGATGCTGAATCCTCCTGCATATCTGCGCGCCACGATTGCACCGGTCCGCAGACGGCCCCGTCACGCACGTCGTTCCAGACTGCGACCGCGTCGTCATTCGTGGCTGCCGCATAGACATAGTCGCCGAGGAACTCCATCACGATGTTGTTCTGCGAAGATGCACGCGGGTCGCCGACGGCTCCTCGATGTAGCTGCGTCCAAGCGCCCGGCAGGCCATTCGCGCCCACGTCCGCGTGGAGGACGACACCGACTAAGCCGCGGGGACTGGTGGTGTCGTCGCGGTACGGAGTCGTAAACGCGTTGTAGACAAGGTAGATGTCGCCTCCGTCCGGGGAGAAGGCCGGGGCCGTGTACATCCCTCGGTCCCCCGCCCGTTCGACGGCGACCCTCGGCGACCATGAATCGCCCCCGTTGGTCGTTGTGCGCACGAACACGTGCTCGCTCGTGCCGCCGTTGAATCCTGTCCAGTTGAGGACGATCTCGTCCGTCGCGCCCGCTCCAGTGGGCGCGCCGTTCGCGATGCTGATGCTGGGCGAGGCCGCCAGGTCGTTGCGTGCCCCCGCGATCCCGTCTTGGACGCATCGGTCGATCGCACCGTCGAACTGCAGCGCGTAGCACGGGTCGGTGATCGTCTGGATCAACTGTGGGCGCGTCCACGACTGGCCACCATCGAAGGACTTGATCATGAAGTGGCTGCCGTTGGGCGGGAGGAACTTCTCGGGGTCCTGGAACTGCTCGTAGAAGACGTAGACGACACCCTCGCTGTCCGTGCGGATCGTGCACCCTGACTGGCCGAACTTGCGAGGAGCGACGTTGTGCGCGGGGCTGACCTGCTTGCTCGACCATGTGTCGCCGCCGTCCGTGGATGTCGCGAGCGTCATCGGCGCCGCTCCCGATCCTTGGAACCTCGCGAAGCATACATAGGCGTTGCCGAAGAACGGACTGCTCTCGGCGTTGTCGACCCAGAGCTGTTCCTTGTCCGCGAACGTCGCGGATGACTGCTTGCTTACGATGACCGGGTCGAGCCAGTTCTCCTCATCGGCGACGATTGCGGGCGTCAGCGCCGGATCGCCGTCGATCCGGGAGACCGCGATTGCCTCGAAACCTTTGAACGTGGTCGTCTCGCTCACTGAGACGTTCGACGTGAGGTTCGCGTAGTACAGGCGAGACCCGTTGTCCCACGCGAAGTCCCCGTTCGCGTCGGGCACCGGCCCAAACGCGAGCGCCGCGTCCCCGTCGGAGATCATGCCGGCGTCGGCGTAGTGGGGAAGCGTCCCGATCGGACCAGGGTGCGCGACACAGACGTCCGTCGTTACTGCTGGATCCGCATCACCCAGGCAGTCGCGGGCGGTGAGGCCCCTATAGGTGGGTTGGGTCCAGGTGTCCCCGGAGTCGAACGAGAAGTACACGCCCGAGCTCCCGACGTCGGGCGTGAACGGGCAGTTCGTGGGAGGACCGGCGTTGCACGCCTCCATGTCGATGTTGTCGTTCGCGCCGGCGGCGACGACGGTCGGATTGGCCGCATCGATCGCGACCGCGGGTTCGTTCTGTTTGTTCTGCGAGAAAGGGGAGGAGGGGCTTCCGACGGTGACCTCGGTGTCACCGGACGTTTGCGCCGTCGCTGGCGCGGATAGGCCGGCGATCACCATGAGGATGAATGCAGATCCAAAGCTCTTGCGGAGGATGTCGCGCAGCACGGGGAAGCCTCCTTCGGCTAGCAGACACTTCGACCCTAGTCATGCCTCAGCGACAACCGCAATCACGCAATCGACGTATGGCAAGTACGCCCCGGCTTCGCCTGTGTGATTGCGTCAGGACTTCCGAATGGTGGGAGGCTCCAGCTGAGAGGTCCCGAGGCCTCCCGCTGCCTCGGTCGCGACGTTTGCCGCAGCGCGAAGCTCATCGGACACTGGGCGCACCGGGAGCCCGCGCAGACGGGCTCGGCTTCTGATCGACTGCCGAAGAGGACCGGACGCTCCGGGCGGTGCTGGTCGCGATGCTGAAGGAGAGCGACCGTTGGAAGCCACGCGCACGCCAAACCGGCGCGCCTGGGCAACAAGTTGGCCTAGTTGTGCGTTTGAACAACCGATGGACGCGGTAGCGGCGTTTTGCTGACTCCTCGCCGAGCAGAACGATAGGAGAGAACGAACTCCGAACCCAACCCACAGCGATGCTGGTGAGGATACCGATCGTCTCCCTCGACAAGAGTGGGCTCCCGATCTCGCGCACGATGGCGTCCGCGTCCCCGAACGGCGGGAGGTGATCCACGCCGTCCAGCTCCTCGAACCGGGCCCGCTGGCTCGCCGTGCGGCGCGGGAAGGCGGTGCCCCCAGTGTCCCGGATCAGGGTTCGGGACAGCCCTTGAGTTGCTGAGCCGATCTCGTCCGAGTACGGTTGCCTCAATGCTCGCCAAAGTGCATTACCCAGGACCGGATGGTGAGGACAGGTCGTTCGACGCCGAAGTGCCTGAGCCGCCGCCTCGGACCCACGTCTTCACGAACCCTGTCGATGGAACCGAAGTGCGCGCAACCTTTGAAGAGCACCAAGACGCTATGCAGCCAGGAGGCGGCGTCGCCATCTACGGGGCCGAGCCCGGCAGTCCGTAGAGTCAGATGCTCGGCTCCCCGTGCGGGGCCGGAAACCGGTGTCCCAGTGCCCAGGGTCCGCCATGCTGACGCCCTGAACCCAGTGCACCTCCATGCCGCACGCTGTGCAGTCGAGGACCCAGGTTGCGAGGTCCCGTTCCAGATCGGCCTTCACCTTCAGGAGCTCGAGGCGGAGCATCTTCGCGTGAACGGTGACCGGATGATCGCCTCCACCGGCGGCCTCGCTTCGTCGACGAGCTCATCGGCCTTGACCGCCTGCTCGGCCACAGTCCGGACGGCGTGCTCGAGGATCTCTCGTTGTCGGCGCGCCATGTGCTGGAGGTTACGACGTCTCCCCAACCTCCTGGAGGCCTGGAGGAAGGCGTAGGCTATCCGGCCTGACGCCGACACATTGGGCGGGGCTCACACGGCGCGAGAGCGAAGTCCTGCGGCTCACCGCCAAGGGCTACACAACCCGCGAGACCGCGCAGAGGCTAGGTGTAAGCCCCAGGACCGTGCAGTCTCATGTTCTACCGGCGTATGGGTTGCTCCGGGGGTGGGACTCGAACCCACAACCTACGGATTAACAGTCCGCCGCTCTGCCAATTGAGCTACCCCGGAGAGAGCCGACGCAGTCTACCAACGGCCTCGGATTCGATTAGGCTCCGGGAATGCGGTTCCGAACCGGTCTCGTGGTGGGAGGGGTGATCGGCTACCTCGTCGCCCGCGAAATCACGAAGCAGGACCCGGATGACCTGCGGCCACCAGGCGTCCGCGCGGCGATGGCGAGGCATCCGTCCAATCGGATCGCCGTGCAGGGACGGCGCATCGCCGAGAAGGCGGGCTGGAAGAGCGTCGAGGCGATCCAGCGGGCTCGGGCGAACATCCAGCGGCGGCTCGACCCGGACGTCGACGATATCTCGCTGAACTGACGTTCGGGTCTGGACCCGCCGGGACGCTACTCCAGGTAGTCGCGCAGCTTCTGCGACCGTGACGGGTGGCGGAGCTTCGACAGGGTCTTCGACTCGATCTGCCGGATCCGCTCCCGGGTGACGCCGAACTCCCGGCCGACCTCCTCCAGCGTGCGCGGGTGGCCGTCGAGCAGCCCGAACCGGAGCTGGATGACCTTCTTCTCACGTTCGGACAGGGTATGGAGCACGGACTCGAGCTGCTCCTGCAGCAGGATGAAACTGGCCGCGTCGACGGGGACCACGGCGTCCGAGTCCTCGATGAAGTCGCCGAGGTGCGAGTCCTCCTCCTCCCCGATCGGGGTCTCGAGGGAGACGGGCTCCTGGCTCACCTTCAGGATCTCGCGCACCTTGTCGGCGGGGATGCCCATCTGCCGCCCGATCTCCTCCGGGAGCGGCTCACGGCCGAGATCCTGCAGGAGCTGTCGCTGGATGCGGACGAGCTTGTTGATCGTCTCGACCATGTGCACCGGGATGCGGATCGTGCGGGCCTGGTCGGCGATCGCGCGGGTGATCGCCTGTCGGATCCACCACGTCGCGTACGTCGAGAACTTGTACCCCTTGGAGTAGTCGAACTTCTCGACCGCCCGGATCAGCCCGAGGTTGCCCTCCTGGATCAGATCGAGGAACAGCATCCCGCGGCCGACGTACCGCTTCGCGATCGAGACCACGAGCCGCAGGTTCGCCTCGATCAGCTTGCGCTTGGCGAGCTGTCCGTCGCGTTCGACGCGACGCAGGAAGTCGTCGAGCGCCTCGCGCGTCTTCGGCTTGTAGGTCTTGCCGATCCGGTCACGCCCGATCCCCTCCACCTTGCCGAACTTCTCGACCTGGTGATCGCGGATCGCGACGACCGACTCGGTCACCAGGCGGAGTCGCTTCTGGTCGACCCGGTCCTCTTCTTCGGTGAGCTCGCGGAGCACGGTCGCGAACTCGCCCGCCTCGATGCGCCGGGCGAGATCGACCTCCTGGGCGGCCGTGAGGAGCGGGACCTTCCCGATCTCCTTCAGGTACATCCGGACGGGGTCGTTCGTGGGCGCCTTCAGGAGATCCACGTCGAGCTGGCGTTGTGCGGATCCGTCGACCTCGTCGCCGGGGACCTCGATGACCTCGATCCCCTCGCCGCGAAGATGCTCCTCGACCTGGGTCAGGAATTCCTCGACCTGTTCGGGCGTGAAGTCGTCGACGGGAACCGATTCGAGCAGGTCGTCCGAGGTCACGAAGCCGCGCTCACGCCCGCGGGCGGTGATCTGTTCCTTCGCTTCCTCCAGACCCAGGTCGCGGGTGACTTCGGTCAAGGCTTTCGCTCCATACGCTCCAGGTGGGAAACGTCGGGAAGTGTACGAGACGTGACCGCCCGTGACCCGCATTGGTTGGGACGGCGGTGCGGGGCCGCTCGTCCTACGCCGCGTCGTGTCCTCGCTCGCGCAGACGACGCAGCTCGCCGTCGGCCGCGATCAGCCGCTGGAACATCTCGTCGTACCGCGGGTCGGTCACCGGGTTCATCTTCTGCAGCTCTCGACGGAGCGCGGCGCTGTGGCGTCGCAGGAGGAATTCCTGCAGCCTCACCCAGACCTCCTCCGCATAGCCGGGGAGCAGCTCGCCGTCGAGCGGCTCGAGCGCCAACGCCGTGAGCGCCTGGATGTCCTCCTCGTCACCGCCCTCGGCGTCCGAACCGCTCACGCGGCCGTCGGTCTCCCGGAGCAGGTGCAGCAGCTCCCGGTGACGGGTCGTTCGGAAGTGCTCGTCGGTCAGGCGCGACGCGATCCGGCCGAACGCCTCGGCATCCCGGGCGAGGATCCTGAGCATCTCCCGTTCGACCTTCTCCTGCGCCGACGTCCGCTTGATGGCCTGCTGGACCTCGACGGGGCGTCCCGAGAGCCGCTGGTCGATCGCGAGGACGACCGACCCCTCCGACACGCCGGCGAGCTCCGCGAGCAGGTGCGCGTACTCGCTCTGCCGGACCGGGTCGCCGAGTCGTTCGAGCAGCGGCACGGCCGCGGCGACCGCCGCGCTCTGGCCTTCGATCGTCGAGAGGTCGTGACGGCCCACGGTCCTCCGCACCATGTACTCGACGAGCGGGACGGCCGTCGCCGCGAGCTCGCGAAGGGCCTCGCCTCCGTGCTGGTCGACGAAGTCCGCCGGATCCAGGCCCTCGGGGAGGATCAGGACGACCGGCTGGACCGGGAATCGTTCCACGAACTCGAAGGCGCGTTCGGCGGCGCGCGCGCCGGCGTCGTCCGAATCGAAGGCGAGCACCATCCGCAGCGCGAACCGCGACGCGAGCCGGAAGTGCCCCTCCCCGAGCGCGGTCCCGCACGTGGCGACCGTGTTCGTCACGCCGGCCCGAACCATCGCGATCACGTCCGTGTAGCCCTCGACGAGGTACAGCTCGCCGAGCTTGGTCGCCGACGCCTTGGCGCGCTGCAGGTTGTAGAGGACCTCGGCCTTTCGGTACACCGGCGTCTCGGGCGAGTTCAGGTACTTCGGCCCCTCGTCCCGCCCGCTGCCGCCGGGCAGGATCCGCGCGCCGATCCCGACCGCCTTGCCGGAGAGGTCGTGCACCGGGAACGTGATCCGGCGACGGAACCGGTCGCGGATGTTGCCCTCCTGATCCTTGATCGCGAGGCCGGCCTCGACCAGGAGCTCGGCCGAGAGCGACCTCACCAGCCGCCGGAGGAGGAAGTCCGGATTTGCGGGCGCGTACCCGATCTCGAACTCGGCGGCCACGTCGCGGTCGATCCCGCGGGCCGCGAGGTACGCGCGGGCCTCCTCCCCCTCCCTGGCTTCCAGGAGCGTGCGGTGGTACAGCTCGAATGCCGCCTCGTTCGCCCGGACCAGCGCCTGGCGCTTGGACGCGACGCGGCGTTCGGCCTGGGTGTCGCCCTCGTAGCGCAGGGTGATGCCCGCCTCCTTGGCCAGACGCTCCACCGCCTCGGAGAACTCGAGGTGCTCGACGTCGCGCAGGAACCCGATCGCATCGCCGCCCTTGCCGCAGCCGAAGCAGTGGTACAGGCCCTTGGAGGGCGAGACGCTGAACGACGGTGTCTTCTCCGTGTGGAACGGACACAGCCCCACGACGCGGTCGTGTCCGGCCTTCTTCAGCGTGAGGTAGCCCGAGACGAGCTTGACGATGTCCGTGCGTTCGCGGACCGCGGCGACGTCGTCGTCCCTGATCCTGCCGGCCACGTTCCTCCCCTCGACTCGCCTCGCGCCTGCTACAGCAACCAGCGTTGGGGAAGGAACAGCTGCTCGTAGATCCGCAGAGCGTACCGGTCCGTCATGCCGGCGATGTAGTCGGCGACACGGGTCGGCAGGTCTCCCGGCGCCCGATGGTACTCCTGCGGAACCTCGTCGGGGTGATCGAGGTAGTAGGCGAACAGGCTCCGGACCATCGAGATCGCCTTGTCCTGCTCCGAGCGGGCCTCGTCCCGCAGGTAGACGTGGTCGAACAGGAACTCGCGCAGCGCGTCGAGCGCCTGGAACACGCGGTCGGACAGCCCGATCTCGGGTCCGTCGCCGCTGCGGCCGACGAGGTCGCTCACCAGGGTGTTGATCCGGGACGAGTGCGTGGCGCCGAGCACCTCGAGGGGCGCGGCGGGCAGCTCGTCCTGCTCGATGACGCCGGCCCGCACCGCGTCGTCGACGTCGTGGTTCACGTACGCGATGCGGTCCGCGAACCTCACGAGCTGCGCCTCCGACGTCGACGGCGGGGGCATCGACCAGGTGTGGTTCACGATGCCGTCGCGGACCTCCCAGGACAGGTTCAGGCCCTGTCCGTCGTTCTCGAGGTGATCCACGATCCGCAGGCTCTGCTCGTTGTGGCGGAACGGCCTCCCGAGGAACGGCGTGAGGGCCTGCTCGCCCAGATGGCCGAACGGCGTGTGTCCGAGGTCGTGGCCGAGCGCGATCGCCTCGGTGAGGTCCTCGTTCAGGCGGAGCGCACGGGCGGCGGTCCGGGCGATCTGGCTCACCTCGAGCGTGTGCGTGAGCCGGACGCGGTAGTGGTCACCCTCTGGGGCGAGGAACACCTGCGTCTTGTGCTTCAGGCGCCGGAACGCCTTCGAGTGCACGATGCGGTCCCGGTCCCGCTGGAAGCAGGTCCGGAGGTCGTCCTGTGGCTCGTCGTGTTCTCGGCCCTTGCTGGCCGAGGCGAGCGTCGCGGTCGGCGACAGCGTCTCGCGCTCGATCTCCTCCGAACGTTCACGGGGTACGGCCACGCCGCGATACTACCGTCGCGCTCCGACGCACCTTTTCCGCGGACCCGCAGTACGATCGGCGCTTCGACGTGGGTCCGTTGCGACCCCGTCCCCCTGCTCGAGGAGGCTTCGGATGACAGGCGTTCGGATGCGCGCCCTGGTTGGTCTCGCCACGCTCTCGGTCCTCGCGGCCGCGTGCGGGGGCGACGCGGACGACGCGGGCGGATCGATGGGAGGCGTTCCGACCGGCGCGACCGCCGCCACCGGAGCCACGGACTCGGGTGACGACCCCGGCGCTGGGAGCCTGTACGGAGGCTCGAACGAGATGACCGGCGCCACCGGAGCGACCGGCGCGAACGCCGACGTCTCGGTCTCCCTCAACAACTACCTGTTCGATCCGGGCACCGTGAAGGTCGGCATGGGCGACGTCGTCGCCGTCCGAAACGGCAACGCGCGAACGCCGCACACGTTCACGGTGGTCGGGGAGGACGTCGACCTCGAGCTGGCTCCGCTCACGACCGAGACCGTGACGATCGACCTGGCACCGGGGACGTACGAGCTGATCTGCCGGTTCCACGAATCCCTCGGCATGACCGGGACGCTCAAGGTGAGCTAGCAACCGGACGGCTCAGCGCCCGAACAACCGGTAGTACACGTACGCGAGCGTCTCGCGAACGTAACCCCCGAACCGCGTCCCCTCCGTCCGGGCCGCCGAGTGCCACGTCGCGGACGCGTACGCCTCGAGGCCGAGATCGGACGCCATCCTCTTGATCCGCAGGTTGTGCCAGGGATCCGAGACAAGGAACGCGGTCTCCATCCCCCGCTCGCTCATCCATGCCGCGGCCGCGTCGAGGCTCTCGAGCGTTGTCGAGCCCACCGGCGACGCCACCACGGCGTCCGAGGGGACACCGTGCGAGACCAGCCAATCGCGTCCCGCCTGCGCCTCCGTCGTCCGGTCGCCGGGAGCGCCGCCGCCGAGCACCAGGATCGTCTCGGCCCGACCCTCCTCGTAGAGCAGCCTCGCGTGTTCGAGCCTGCCCTCGAACACGGGCGAGGGATCGCCGTCGTACTGCGCGGCGCCGAGGACGAGGATCGCGTCGACGTGCTCGATCGTGCTGGCGTCGTCCGTGTGCGCCGCCCGCCAGACGGCGATCCCGGTACCCAGGAACGCGATCACGATCGCCGTGGCGGCCGCGGCGATCGTGATCAGCACGGGGTGTCGGCGCATCGCCTCCATGGAGGCGATGCTAACAACGCCTCCCCCGAATGCTTCCAGAGCGAGACGTCTTAGGTGCGTGCAACACCGGCGAGTGCGAGCAGGTCGAGGAACTCGCCTTGGTCGAATCCCCGACCCAGGACGGCCCTCGGGTCGCACAACCCACCCTCGTCCCAGGTGAGGACCCACACACGGTGGGGACCGCCGGCGAGACGCCCCGTCCGGCCGCCGACGAGCTCGACGGTCCCGGCCTCGGGGAGGCCCTCGCCGAACTCGCCCGGGATGCCGGCGAACGCGTGCAGCTCCCGTCCGGACTCGTCGCGGAAGCCGACCCGTAGGCCGATCCGATCCGGATAACGCTCCTCGAACGTGTCCGTCCGCTCGAACCCCGGCGGGGTCACGAAGCCCACTTCGCACACGTACGGTTGCGCGGTCTGCGTCGTTGGCGTCGCGGCCCCGCCCCCACACGCCGCCAGCGTCAGCACACCCGACACGAACGCCGCGGCGTTCCGTGCACCCGTCACGGAAGCGACTCCGTCACCGGTCCCAGCAACGGGCCCGTTCCGTCCGGGCTTGCCTCCTGCCCCAGGCCCGCGTAGAGCCCGCCCAGGCTCCGAACTCGCTCGGGAAGGATCGTGGCCTCGATCCCCAACGTCGCGGCGAGCCCCGCGAACTCCTGGGCGCCCTCCTCGGTACGGAACGCGCTCACGAGCGCGAATTCACCCGGCTCGCCCACCCCCTGACGGAAGCCCTGGAACTGGGCGACCGGCACCACGTAGAAGCCCTGGAGATCGCCGAAGGCGAGCGCCTCGTTGGCGGACTCGGCCTCCTGCCGACTCGGGAAGACGCCGCCGACCACCGCGATCAGCAGCTCGCCCGCGCCGGTGTCGGCCGGGAGCGCGGGTCCGAAGGCACGATCGTTCGGCGCTCGGACGGGGGCCTTCCCCGCAGCGGTGGCAATCAGGCCCGCCGATGCCAACATGCCGACCGCGATTCCGGCGACCACAGCATGTTTCCAGATCATCGATGCCTCCTCGGGGGACTCAGTAGTTGGTGGCGTACTGGAAGTGCATGGGATCGCAGAACGCGAGCCCCCAGTACCAACCGTGGTTCTGCCAGATCGACGCGTGGTTCCTGTTGACCGTCGACGTGCACTTGCCCAGGTACTCCTCGGCAGACGACACGTCGACGGCGATCCCGAACGCGTGGGTGCTCCACTCGTTGGAGTTGCGCTTCGCTCGGCACGCGTACCCGTAGATCCCGTGCTTGACGTAGGGCTGAAGGTGGGCGTTCTGGATGTGCCCGTAGACGTCGTTGTCCAGGTTGGTCGACTTCCCGCCCTTGTCCGAGACCATCGCGGTCGGACGACCACCGAGCTTTCGATGGAAGCTGAACGAGTACATCACCCCGTTGTCCGCCGCCCTCCACCTCATCGAGATCGCCCTGGCCTCCGAGTTGCACGGCTGCCCGAACCGGTTGACGATCTGCGTGTACCCGCTCGGCCGCGACGGATAGTTGATGTGCTCGTCCCGCCATCCGAGCCGCGACCAATGGAACGCGACGATCAGCGGCAGCACGACCGCGATCGGTATCGCGGCGCTGAGGAACCGAAGCCCTCCCCTTCCGTTCGAACCTTTCCGCACGAGCCACCTCCTCGGAACCAAGGGGAGGTGGGAGAGGTCTCGGAGCCTAGCGAACGCGCGTTCGAGTGCACATCGCCAAGCCGGGGGATTCGCGCGGCGAGCGAGGACCATTCCACGCCGAGGGGCGGTGCGGTCGCGTCAGACGCTCGCGATGTTCCGCTCGAAGTCGCGTCTCGCCTCATCGGCCACCGACAGCGACCTGAAGACGAAGGCGTGGGACGCGATCCCGTCTCCCGCGCGCCGGTCGACCGACACGACGTATCGACGCGAGGCCGGTTCGTCGAGCTCGAGGGTATCTCGGCTCTGCAGCATGGCTACCGGCTGACCCTGCTCATCGACCATCCGCAGACCGGCGACCTCCGCGCGGCCGATCCTCCCGAACTCCCCGTCCGGTTCCCGCTTCACGTCCGCATCGAGGATCACGAAGTCGTCGTCCGTGACGGCGACGACCACCTCGCGGAGGCTCGGCCCGGCTTCGGTCTCTGCTAGGACCGCGACCCCCGCAGGGAAGACTTCGAGGCTCCCGATCTCACGGAGCTTCCGATTCCGCAGGTCCCGCGCCTCCTCGGTCGCCGACATCGCGTGACCTTCTCCCGGGAAATCGTCGGAGTGATCTCGGACCTGCCAGAGACCTTCGACGAGATTAGAGCAGTTGCTCCAAGCCATCGAGCCCCGTCACGTCGACGCAGACTCCGTCGCACCCACGGCGGCCTGGCCGGCGGCGAGGCGGGCCGTCTCGACCCGGAACGGCGAGCAGCTCACGTAGTCGAGCCCGAGGTGATGGCAGAACGCGACCGATGCAGGATCGCCGCCGTGCTCGCCGCAGATACCCACGTGCAGGTCTGCGTTCGCCGCCCGGCCCTCCTCCACAGCGATGCGCATCAGGCGACCGACCCCCGGCTGATCGATCGTGACGAACGGATTGGCCGGCACGAGCTTTCGTTCCTCGTACATCCCGACGAACTTGCCGATGTCGTCGCGGCTGAAACCGAACGCCGTCTGTGTGAGGTCGTTGGTGCCGAACGAGAAGAACTCGGCCGCCTCCGCGATCTCCCCCGAGGTGACCGTCGCGCGCGGGAGCTCGATCATCGTGCCCCACTCGACGTGGTCGAGCTGAACGCCCTCGTCCCGAAGTACCTCCGCCGCAACCGGTTCGAGCTCGGCGCGCATCTGCTCGAGCTCCGGCTTGGTCGCGACCAGCGGGATCATGATCTCGACCTTCGGGTCGCCACCCTCCTGCTTGACCCGTGCCGCCGCCTCGCAGATCGCGCGGACCTGCATCGCGTACAGCCCGGGTTTCACGATCCCCAGCCGCACCCCACGGAGGCCGAGCATCGGGTTCGCCTCGTGGAGCTGGTCGACCTTGCCGAGGATCACCCTGGCCTCGTCGAGCGGCACCCGCTCGTCGCGCAGCCGAACCTCGCCCTCGCCACGTTCCTCCGCCCGGGCGACGCCGACGGCGAGCTCGACCTGGTTCGGGAGGAACTCGTGCAGCGGCGGGTCGAGCAGCCGGACGGTCACGGGCAGGCCGTCCATGGCCCGAAAGATCCCGACGAAGTCCTCGCGCTGCAGCGGCAGCAAGGCGTCGTACGCCCTCTGCTCCTCCGCCTCGGTCTCCGCGAAGATCATCTGGCGCACCGCGCCGACCCGCTCCTCGCCGAGGAACATGTGCTCGGTCCGGCACAGCCCGATGCCTTCGGCGCCCCGGTCCCGCGCGTTGCTCGACTGGTCCGGGGTGTCGGCGTTCGCGCGGACCCGCAGGCGTCGGCGCGCATCCGCGACACCCATCAGGCGCTCGAAGGCCTTCCAGATCTTCTCCCCGCGAGCCTCCTCATCGCCGGATCGCGCCTTCTCGAGCACGGACTCCTCCAGGGGTAGCTCCCCCACGTACACGTTGCCCGTGAAGCCGTCGATCGTGACGATCTCGCCCTCTCTCACGGTCGTGCCGTTCGCGGTGAAGGTCTTGGCCGCCGGGTCGAGCTTGATCGCGTCGGCGCCGCACACCGCCGGGATGCCCTCGCCGCGCGCGACGACCGCCGCGTGCGAGTTGGTCCCCCCGGCGCTCGTCAGGATGCCCTGCGAGGCGATCATGCCGTGGTAGTCGTCCGGGGTGGTCTCGCGCCGGACCAGGACCACCTTGTCGCCGGCGTTCGCGCGCTCCTGGGCGTCGTCGGCCGTGAACACCACCGCGCCGGTGGCGGCGCCGGGGCTCGCGTTGAGGCCCTTCGCGATCGGCCGTTCGCCGTCGGCCTTCACGCGCCGCTTGAACAGCTCCTCGAGCCGGTTCGCGTCGACCCGGAGCAGCGCCTCGCCCTCGTCGATCAGCCCCTCGTCGAGCATGTCGTAGGCCATCACCCACTCGGCGAACGCTGTCCGCTTGCCGATCCGCGTCTGCAGGATCCAGAGCTTGCCCTTCTCGATCGTGAACTCGATGTCGCACATGTCTCGGTAGTGGCCCTCGAGCGTGGCCATCACGTCCATCAGCCCGCGATACGAGTCCGGGTCGATCCGCTCGAGCTCGGCGATGCGCCTGGTGTTGCGGATCCCCGCGACCACGTCCTCGCCCTGCGCGTTCTCCAGGTAGTCGCCGTATGGAACCTTCTCCCCCGTCGAGGGGTCGCGCGTGAACGCCACGCCGGTCCCCGAGTCCTCGCCGCGGTTGCCGAAGACCATCGCGACGATGTTGACGGCGGTCCCCAGATCGTCGCTGATCTTGTTCTGACGCCGGTAGTCGATCGCCCGCCTCCCGTTCCACGATCCGAAGACGGCTGCGATCGCCAGGCGGAGCTGCTCCATCGGCTCCTGGGGGAAGTCCCCGGTGGTCTGCTCGCGGTAGATCGCGCGGAAGCGTTCGATCAGCGCGCTCAGGTCGTCCGCGTCCAGGTCGGTGTCCTGCGCGTTCGGGCCCTTCGCCGCCTTGGCCTCGTCGAGCGCGTGCTCGAACGCGTCCGCCGGCACGTCCATCACGATCTTTCCGAACATCTGGATGAACCGGCGGTAGGCGTCCCGAGCGAATCGGACGTCGCCATCGGTCTGCTTCGCGAGCCCCTCGACGGAGCGGTCGTTCAGGCCGAGGTTCAAGACGGTGTCCATCATCCCCGGCATCGAGAACTTCGCCCCCGACCGCACCGAGACCAGCAGGGGGTCGTCGGGATCGCCGAGCGCCTTGCCCATCGCGTCCTGGAGACCGCGAAGGTGCTCCTCCGTCTCCTCGAGCATCTCGGGTGGAGCACCCCCCCGCGCCAGGAAGGTCAGGCAGGCCTCGGTGGTGATCGTGAAGCCGGGCGGGACCGGCAGGCCCATGTTGGTCATCTCGGCGAGGTTGGCCCCCTTGCCGCCGAGGAGGTCCTTCATGTCCTTGTTGCCCTCGGAGAAGTCGTAGACGTACTTGGTCATCAGCGATGCCTCCGCCGCGAGATGGGTTCGGACCGGACCAGTCTACGGACGTGATGAAGGGAACCGCGCGGCGGGCGAGCTCTTGTCAGGCGGGCGGAGCGGCGTCGTGGGAGTCCTCGCCCGCGTCGGCGAACGCGGACGCCATGCGCAGGCAGCGCTCCACGGTGTCGTGGTCGCCGTCCAGGAGCGCCTCGTAGGCGAGGTTCAGCCACCCGGAGCTCTTCTGCGCGAGCTCTACATCGTCCGAGCGGAGCGAATGCCCGGAGGACAAGACGTCGAGCACCGGCCGGTAGGCCACGCTGAGGACCGCCGCGGCCCTGGCATCGAACCGGGCGATCGGGTCGGCCGGGCTTCGAAGCGCCTCGCGTTCGGCCGCGCCACACTGGTCGAGCAGCGCGTGGTACGCCAGGTCGATCTCCCGGGCCGGGGCACCCGCGGTGGCGTTGTCGATGAGGGCCCGGAGGCTACGCGTGGTCTGCACGAGGATGTCGTCCATGGGGGGAGCCTAGTGTCGTCCCCCGCCCGGCGTCCGCACCATCGGCCGGGTGACCCGAAATGGGGCAGAAAGGCCTAGGACCTCCGGCGATCCTCAGCCGGCCGCGGTCTCGACCATGCCCAGTGTCGCCGCATCGCTGGCGAACAGCACCGTCACGGCGTTGCCCTCGGGTTCGAGGACCGTGGCGGAGCCGTCCCCCTGGTCGATCCAGTCGGTCATCGATGCGGCGAACTCTTCGGCGTCGCGCGTGGTGTCCCAGACCGTCGACAGCTCGACCGCGGTGTCGGTCCCATTCGACCACGCTCGATACGTCCCGCCGTCCCATCCCGCGGCCGCGGCGCCAGCCTGCGACCCGTCGAGCCGCAGGCCGAGCGCGATCTGCAACCAGGCCTCCCCGATCGACATCACGTCGAGGTCCTGCCATCCCGGTCCCAGCTCCTCCGACAGATCACGGACGTCGACTGGGGTGGGCGCGTCGTTCGGGTAGCGCTCGGGGTGGATGATCTGCTCGGTCGAGGTGGGGAGGTCGACGAACGCCTCGTCGACCGCATCGAGACCGCCCCGTGCCTCGAGCGCTCCGATGAATCGCATCCCCTGGTCGTACGGCCAGGCTTGGAGCCGCGAGACGAACGGTGGGATCCCCTCGGTCGACGTGTCCTGTGCGGCCGCCTCGATCCCGACCTGGACCTGCTCGGCCAACGTGAGGAACGTCCGCGCCCACCGCAGCATGAAGAAGGTCGCGTTGCCCTCGACCAGCGCGATGGCGGCCGACGCGTCCTCGTCCCTGCACGCTGCGCCGAGCGCGTCGAGCCGCTCGAGCCCGAACCGCTGGTCATCGATCGCGTGCGTGAGCTCGTGCGCGAGGGTGATGCGTTCGAGCGGCGAGGGCGACTCGCTCCCGGTGAACTTCAGCTCGCCCGTCACGGTGTCGTAGTACCCGATCACCTGGCTGGAGCCGTAACTCTCGTAGGCGTCGCGGAGGCTGGTGCCGTCGGGGATCACCCCGATCGTGTCCCACGCGATGCTCCGCCGTGCGTACTGCCCCTCGGGGTAGGTGATGTCGGAGAAGCTCGCGACGTCCCGGCCGATCTCCGCCTGCGACACCGGCTCGGCCACGACCGGCTGCGAGTAGTCGAACCCGCGGATCTGCGCCACCTGCCGCATCACCTGCGCGATCACGGCGGGCGTCGGGCCCTCCGCGGGGACGCCCGATCCGGCGTCGGGCTTGGGTTCGGTCACCTCGCACAGACGCCTCGCGGCGGCGGCGGCCGAATCCGGTCCGCCGGGGGCCGGCGAGGGGACCTCGGGCGAGGCCGGCACCGGATCGACCGAGGTCTTGGGTGGGGACGCCGGGTCGCCGGGAACGTCGGTTCCGCCGGTACAGGCCCCGAGCGTGAGCCCGAGGACGGCCACCAAGGCGGCGGCGCGGAGCCTCATCCGCGCCTCGGGATCAGGACGCTCGCGACGGCCAGGCCGGCGGCGAGGAGCGAGAGGGAGCTCGAGACCCATAGGAGTCCTATCGACCGCAGGGAGCCGAGCGATGAGGCCATGAGCGCGATCGCCGCCGCCAGCATCAGCGCGAAGGCGGCCGCATGCAGGCTCACCCAGCCCTTCCTCGGCTCACCCATCGCCTAGAGGCGTTCGGCGAGGTAGCCCACGAGGTTCTCGACCGGGATCCGGTCCTGGGCCATCGAGTCCCGCTCGCGGACGGTGACCCGGCGGTCCTCGAGCGTGTCGAAGTCCACGGTCACGCAGAACGGCGTGCCCACCTCGTCCTGGCGGCGGTACCGGCGACCGATCGAACCGGCATCGTCGAAGTCGCACATCCACCGTTGCTTGACGAGGTCGAACACGCCCATCGCATCCGGCGCGAGCTGTTCGTTGCGCGAGAGGGGCAGCACGGCGACCTTGGTGGGCGCCAGGTCCCGATGCAATGCGAGGTACGAGCGCTTCTCGGTGCCACCCTTGGCGGTGGGCGCCTCCTCCTCGCGGTAGGCGTCCACCAGCGCGGTGAGCAGGACGCGATCGACGCCGGCGGCGGGCTCGACCACGTAGGGAAGGTAGCGCCGATCGTGCTCCTGGTCGAAGTAGGTCAGGTCCTCGCCGCTCGCCTGCTGATGCGCCTTCAGGTCGAAGTCGGTCCGGTTCGCGATGCCCTCGACCTCCTGCCACCCGAACGGGAACTCGTACTCCACGTCGGAGGCGGCCTTCGCGTAGTGCGCGAGCTCGCCGGGTTCGTGTGGACGGAGGCGGAGCTTCTCCTTTCGGATCCCGAGGTCGACGTACCACTGCATCCGCTCGTTCACCCAGTACTCGAACCATTCGTCGTCGGTGCCGGGCTCGACGAAGTACTCCATCTCCATCTGCTCGAACTCGCGCGTTCGGAAGATGAAGTTGCCCGGCGTGATCTCGTTGCGGAACGACTTGCCGATCTGCGCGATCCCGAACGGAAGCTTTTTGCGCGCGGTCTGCTGAACGAGCGCGAAGTCGACGAACATCCCCTGCGCCGTCTCGGGGCGGAGGTAGGTCACGCTCGACTCGTCCTCGACCGGCCCCATGTTCGTCTTGAACATCATGTTGAACTGCCGGGGCTCGGTGAAGCGCTTCTGGCCGCAGTTCGGACAGATGGGGTCGTCGCCCAGGTGGTCCTGGCGGAACCGCTGGTGGCAGTTCAGGCACTCCACGAGCGGGTCGTGGAACCCCGCCACGTGACCGCTGGCCTCCCAGACCCTCGGGGACATGATGATCGCGGCCTCCAGGCCGACGACGTCGTCGCGGAGCTGGACCATCGACCGCCACCAGGAACCGCGGATGTTGCGGCGCAGCTCGACGCCGAGGGGACCGTAGTCCCACGACGAGCGCAACCCACCGTAGATCTCGCTGGACTGGAACGCGATGCCTCGCCGCTTGGCGAGGGACGTGACGGCCTCCATCAGGTCGGCCAGGGGGTTTCTCCTCTCTCCCGGCCGCTGGCTGCGGCCGCTGGCGTGCGCTCCAGTCTACGGGTCGGCCTGGGACGCGACGCGCACTACGTGTGGAGAGATGACGTCGTTCGGACCATGTGGCCGGACTAGCCGGTCGGCTCGTTCCACGGCCCGACCCCGCCGAGGCGGTCGACCGTCACCCGCGTCACGAAGCCTGGGGGTGGGTCCGGCATCGGCGGAAACGTGACGTCGGGACCGAGGTACGTGTGCGCCAACCGCTGGAGGACCTCCGGTCCCCCGCCGTCGGTGACCCGCGCGGTCCCGTAGATCACGAGGTACTCGTGTAACCCGTACGGATTGACCCGCTCGGTCTGGATCGAGATCGTGATCCGTGGGTCACGTCGCAGGTTCCGGAGCTTCCGCTGGTCCGGCAGCGTCGCGAAGACCACCTCGTCGCCCTCGAGCCCCACCCAGGCGAGCGTCGTCTGGGGTCGTCCGTCCGGATCGATCGTCGTGACGTGGGCAAGCGAATCGCTCTCGAGGATCCGACGCGCCACGTCCGGGACCCGCACGGGTCCTAGCCCGAGTCGTTCTCGGCGATGGCCCCGAACCGTCGCGACCGCTTCTGGTAATCGCGGATCGCCTCGTACAGCTGCTCCCGATCGAAGTCCGGCCAGTACACCGGCGTGAAGTACAGCTCGCTGTACGCGGCCTGCCAGAGAAGGAAGTTGCTGATCCGCTCCTCGCCGCTGGTCCGGATGATCAGGTCGGGATCCGGCATGTCGGCGTGGTACAGCCGCCGCGAGATCGACTCGGGCGTGAGCTTCTCGCCCTTCAGGCGCCCCGCGTCGTGGTCGGCGATCAGGCGCTTCACCGCGTCGACGACCTCGACCCGCCCGCCGTAGTTGAACGCGATGGTGAGCGTCATGCCGGTGTTGTCACGCGTGAGCTCCTCGGAGATCTCCATCTCCCTCAGCACCGAACGCGGCACCTTCCAGTCGCGCCGCCCGAGGAAGCGGACGCGGACGTTCATCCGATGGAGCTCGTCGCGCCGCCGGCGGAGCAGCCCGCGGTTGAACCCCATCAGGAAGGCAACCTCCGCCTTGGGTCGCTTCCAGTTCTCGCTCGAGAACGCGAACATCGTGAGCCACCCCAGGCCGAGCTCGTTCGCCCCGACGACCGTGTCCCACATCGCCTCCTCGCCGGCCGTGTGCCCGTCGGTCCGGGGCAGCCCGCGGAGCCTGGCCCAGCGACCGTTGCCGTCCATCACGATGCCCACGTGGTTCGGCAGGCGCTCGTGGTCGAGGTCGTGGAGGTAGGTGCTCACGTGGTCAGGCTCCTGGCGAGGATCGGCAGGCTCTTCATGCGGCGCTCGAGGTGGTACTCGGTGAAGCCGAACAGCAGCGAACGGGACTCACGCCTCACCTTGGTATCGGCCCGGATGTCGCCCGCCTCAAGCAGCCCGGTCCCGCCGAGCGTGGCGAGGAGGTCGAGCGCCTCGAGCGAAGCCGGGCCGGCGTCCAGGTCGGCGTCCGCGGCACAGACCGCCCCACCGAGGCTGCTGGCGAAGCGCTCGGGGGCGGGGGCGCCGCAGACGGCGCACGTCGTGAGCGCCGGGTGGAACCCCGACAGCGACAGGAGCTTGAGCAGGAAGGATTCGGCGACCGCGGCGGGGTCGGCCGGCCGGGCGTCGAGCGCCCGCATCCCCGTGAGCAGCAGCATGAACAGGCGGACGTTCCGCTCGTGCTCCTCCGCCACCTTGTCGACGGCCTCCAGCATGGTCTCCCCCGCGGCGAACAGACCGAGGTCGCCACGGAGCGCCCGGAAGGGCGAGACGATCTCGGCCTGGCTGACGGTGTCGAGCGAACCTCTCCCCCGGTAGACCATCAGGGAAACGTGCGTGAACGGCTCGAGCCGCGCGCCGAAGCGGGAGGTCGTCTTGCGGATGCCCTTGGCCACGGCCCGGACCTTGCCCGAGCCCTGGGTCATGACGGTCACGATCTTGTCGGCCTCGCCCAGCTTGACCGAGCGCAGCACGACGCCCTGTTCCTTGTAGAGGGGCACGCGGGGAATCGTAGCGCCGGGCACGTGCCGTTCCCGTGAACGCACGTTGCGAAGTCGTGGAGATGTTGTGGGTTCGGCTCGGAGCCGGTCCTAGGCGCCCATCGGGTGCCAGACGGTCTTGAACTCCATCAGCGCCGTGATCTCGTAGGGGCTCTGGGCGTCGCCCGCGAACGGGTCGACGTCGCGGGCCCGGACGACCCGCTTGACGTTTTCGGCCGAGAGGCGCTCGGCTTCCGCGTGCGAGGTGGGCGGAACGCCGGTCAGGTCGATCGCGTTGACGTCCATGTGACCGGCCAGCCACGGGACGAGCTCCTCGGTCAGACCGGTGAGGACGTTCACGACGCCACCCGGGACGTCCGAGGTCGCGAGCACCTCGCCCAGCGAGACCGCGGGAAGCGGCGACGACTCGCTTGCCAAGACCACGGTGGTATTCCCGGACACAACGGCCGGCGCGAGCCGCGAGACCAGGCCGAGGAGCGCCTGGTCCGGCGGGGCGACGATCCCGACGACGCCGGTCGGCTCGGGGATCGTGAAGTTGAAATACGGACCCGCGACCGGGTTGGTCGCGCCCAGGAGCTGGCCGATCTTGTCGGCCCACCCCGCGTACCAGACCCAGCGGTCGATCGAGGCGTCGACCCCCTTGCGCGGGTCCTTGGCGCCCGCGTCGGCAAGCTCGGACTCGAACTGGGACCGGCGACCCTCCATCAGCTCGGCGACGCGGTAGAGGATCTGTCCCCGGTTGTACGCGGTCTTGCCCGCCCACTCCGGTTGCGCGGCGCGCGCGGCCCGCACGGCGTCGCGCAGGTCCTTGCGGGATCCGCGCGCGGCGCGCGCCAGCAGCCGGCCGTCGTGGGAGAACACCTCGTACGAGCGTCCCGACTCGCTCCGGGGGAACTCGCCGGCGATGTACAACTTCGCCGTCCTGCGGACCGGTACCCGGGCCTTCGTGGTCATCCGTCGAGCTCCAGGTACGGCTCGAGCCCGTGCAGGCCGCCCTCGCGCCCGAACCCGCTCTCCTTGTAGCCGCCGAACGGCGACGCCGGATCGAACCGGTTGAACGTGTTCGCCCACACCACGCCGGCCTTCATGCGCTCGGCCATCCACAGGATCCTCGAGCCCTTCTCGGTCCAGATCCCGGCCGACAGGCCGTAGGGCGTGTTGTTCGCCTTCTCGACGGCCTCGGCCGGCGTTCGGAACGTGAGGATCGACAGCACGGGACCGAAGATCTCCTCGCGCGCGATCCGATGCGACTGCGAGACGTTCGTGAACAGCGTGGGGCGGAACCAGAAGCCGCGTTCGGGCAGGACGCACTCGGGCTGGTACATCTCGGCGCCCTCGTCGACCCCGGCCGCCACGAGCTCCTCGATCTTGGAGAGCTGGGCCTTCGAGTTGATCGCGCCGATGTCGGTGTTCTTGTCGAGCGGGTTCCCGACGCGGAGCGTCTGGAGGCGGTCCTTCAGCTTCTCGAGCAGCGGCTCGAACACCGGCTCCTGTACGAGCAGCCGAGACCCCGCGCAGCACACGTGTCCCTGGTTGAAGAAGATGCCGTTGATCACGCCCTCGACGGCCTGGTCGAGCGGCGCGTCCTCGAACGCGATGTTGGCGGCCTTGCCCCCGAGCTCGAGCGTGAGGCGCTTCCCGGTCCCGGCGACCGTCCGGCGGATGATCTTGCCCACCTCGGTCGAGCCCGTGAACGCGATCTTGTCGACGTCCTCGTGCTCGACCAGGTATGCGCCCGTCTCCCCGGCCCCCGTGATGATGTTCACGACCCCGGGCGGCAGATCCGCCTCCTGGATCACCTGCGCGAGCAGGAGCGCCGTGAGCGGCGTGGTCTCCGCCGGCTTCAGGACGACCGTGTTCCCCGTCGCGATCGCGGGTGCGATCTTCCACGCGGCCATCAGCAGGGGGAAGTTCCACGGGATGATCTGACCCGCCACGCCGACCGGCTTCGGCGAGCGGTTCGGGAACGCGTAGTCGAGCTTGTCGGCCCAGCCGGCGTAGTAGAAGAAGTGCGCAGCGGCGAGCGGCAGGTCGACGTCGCGCGATTCCTTGATCGGCTTGCCGCCGTTCATCGTCTCGAGCACCGCGAACTCCCGGGCGCGCTCCTGGAGCTGGCGGGCGATCCGGTACAGGTACTTGGCGCGTTCGCTCCCTGGGAGCTTGCGCCAGCGCTCCTGGTAGGCCTTGCGGGCGGCTCGAACCGCCAGGTCGACGTCCTCGGGGCCGGCGTCGGCGACCTCGGCGAGCGTCTCCTCGGTCGCCGGGCTGATCGTCTCGAACCACGACCCGCTCCTGGGCTCGACGAACTCCCCCCCGATGAACAGGCCGTAGCGTGGCTCGAGCTTGACGATATCGGACGACTCCGGCGCGTCGGCGTACTCCCAGACGGGCTCCCGCTCCTCGAGCGCAGACGTCGCCTTCTTCGCGATGTCGGTCATCGGTCGATCCTGGAGGGGTCGGGACCCTGGCAGCGGCCGGTCCGCTCCTCGCCCACGAGGCGACGAACGTCGGGAACTCGGTACCTCACGGAACAGACGCTAGACCAGTATCTGGGCTACGTCACCAGCCGAAGGAAGGGCTGGCGCCCGCTGCCTCCTGCAGGCCGATCCGAGCCGCGTCTTCTAGCTCGTCCCCGCAGATGTCTGGCAGACCGCGTAGGGTCCACGCGCGACGGTACGTGCGACGACGCGCGTGCCGTGCAGCACCTCGCACACGATCCTGCCGGGTCCGCCGCGCTCGCGGTGACCCTCGACGGTCACCACTTGGAACCCGCTCACGGGAACGCCGTGCCGCCAGGGAAGGGTTACGTGGGTTTCGGTCGTGCCGGCCCAGGTCCCCCAGGTGACCACTGCCCTGCCGTCGCCCTTGACACGAACGGCCCATCTACCGCCGCCCGCGAATGCCGACGATGCCGAAATCGCCAGCAGTACCGCCACGACCATCGCCGCCAGTGCCTTCTTCATCGTGTCCTCGTTTCCCTACGCCGATGAACCGCCTCACACCCTCAGGTAGGTATCGGCACCAACAAAGGCCAGCCTGAATGCGGGCGAGGCGACCCAGGGGGGTCCCGGTGGGGTTCATAGGCGTGTGCCGGAACGCTCGCTGTGCGCACCGGCAGGCTTCAGTCGGAGCGCCACCGAGGACGTAACCGAGAACCAACTCGAGGCGGTAGAAGGGTCAGTCGATCGTGTAGTAGTCGGGACCCTGGTAGCGGCCGGTCCGCTCCTTGTCGATCTGCATCAGCACGTCGTTCAGCAGGGTCGACGCGCCGATCCGGAACCGCTCCGGCGTCATCCACTCCGGCCCGAGCGTCTCGTACACCACGACGAGGTACTGGATCGCCTGTTTCGAGGTCCGGACACCGCCCGCGACCTTGATGCCCACGGCCCGACCCGTCTCGTGGAAGAAGTCGCGAGCCGCCTCCATCATGCAGAGCGCGGCGGGGAGCGTCGCGTTCACGCCGATCTTGCCGGTCGAGGTCTTGATGAAGTCGGCGCCGGCGGCCATCGCGAGCACCGACGCCTGGCGGATCCGGTCGTACGACCCGAGCTCGCCGGTCTCGAGGATCACCTTGAGGTGCGCGTTCCCCGCGGCCTCGCGAGCCGCGACGATCTCCTCGAAGCATTGCGCGTATTGGCCACCCAGGAAGTAGGAACGGTTGAGGACGATGTCGACCTCCTGCGCGCCGAGGTCGACGACCTCCCGGATCTCGGCGAGGCGGGCACCCAGGGGCCCGAGGCCCGCCGGGAACGCGCCGGCGACGCTCGCGACCCGGACGCTCGTCCCCTTCAGCTGCTCGAGCGCGACCGGCACGAGATGCGGGTAGAGGCAGACGGCCGCCACCGAGGGGATCGAGGGGTCGACGGGGTTCGGACGGACGGCCTTCGCGCACATCGCGATGACCTTGCCGACGGTGTCCGTGCCCTCGAGCGTCGTCAGGTCCATGCTTCGGATCGCGAGGTCGAGCGCCCACAGCTTCGATTCCCGCTTGATCGAACGCTTCGCGAGGGAGGCGGCGCGCTCCTCGAGCCCGACCGCGTCGACAGCGGGCACCCGCGCGAGCAGCCGGGAGGCGTCCCTGGGCGTGGAGAGCGCAAGTCCGGCGCGTGACCGTTCGATCTCGGCTGCCTGGGACATCACCCGCCATGGTACGGCTGGTGCTCGGTTCGCGGCTATCTAGGCGTCCGGCGTCGAACGCAACAGCGCTATCCTCTGGCGGACCGATCTCGGGAGGACGGATGAGCAGGCTGGTGGTGGTGCTGGGCGCGGTGTGCGCCCTCGGCCTCACGGCGTGCTCGTCGGACGA
>Ga0207428_10000844_pt1 | contig 34491 bp, 19 predicted proteins | sample RhiMethybrSRZTD1_FD_187600 | JGI IMG/M metagenome (GOLD analysis project Ga0207428, IMG submission 187600) | Populus rhizosphere microbial communities from Tennessee, USA - Rhizosphere MetaG P. TD hybrid SRZTD1 (SPAdes) (version 3) | ecosystem: Host-associated > Plants > Roots > Rhizosphere >...
CCTGCGAAGCCGGGTGCGGAGCACGAGGCCGGGGTGGCGCCCCATCATCCTCTACACCACCAACCCCGGGGGCCTCTCCCACACCTACCACAAGAAGCAGTTCATCGACCCGCATCCGGCGGGCACCGTCTGGATGGCCGACGAGGAGGACGGCGGCCTGCGCCGCGTCTTCCACCAGGCCAAGCTCGAAGACAACCCCGCCCTCGACAAGGAGTACCGGCGCCGGCTGGTCGGCATCCGCGACGAGCAGCTACGGCGCGCCCTCCTCGAAGGCGACTGGAACACGCTGGGCGCCCAGTTCTTCCCCGAGTGGCAGCGCGAGACGCACACCGTGCCCGCGTTCCGGATACCCGCCACCTGGCGCGAGCGGGCCATCGGGGTGGACTTCGGCTACGGCGCCCCCTGGAGTTGCCACTTCTACGTCCGGGACGAGGATCTCTGGAAGGAGAGCCGGACGGCGCGGTGGTACGTCTACCGCGAGCGGTACGAGAAGGGGGTGCGCGACCACGAGCAGGCCGCCTGGATCAGGGACATGGTCGCCCGCGACAAGGACCAGGGCCGCCGCCGGGGCTCCCGCCCGCCCCGCTTCACCATGTTCTGTGACCCCGCCATCTGGACCAAGCAGCCCAACGGCCTCTCCGTCTCCGACGTGTACAAGCGCGCCCTGGCCGAGGTGGGCGTCGATCCCCAGCCGGCCAACAACGACCGCCTCTCCGGGTGGTCCCGCGTGCGCGACTACCTGGCGCCACTCCCCGACGGTTACCCGGCGGTCGTTTACATGGACTGCTGCCCCCAGGCCATCGCCACCATCCCCGCCCTGCAACGATCTAATCGAGATCCCGAGGACGCCGACACCCGGGGGGACGACCATGCCTGCGACGAGCTACGTTACGTTTGCATGGGGCTGGGTGATCCCGGGCAGGGCCTGGACACCCGGGGGGCAACGCCCCACGACCACTCCTTCAAGCTCCGCCCCCAGCCGGGAGGCGAGAGCCGCAGCCGGCTCCGGGAGGAGGCGGGCGGGGGGAACAGAGGGAAGGTGCCGGCCCCGTTCGACTACACCGGGCGCCCCCAGTACCCCGGGGGCGCCAAGCCGGCCCTCCTCTCCCCCCAGCAGCAGGCCAACTTCGCCCGCTTCAACGCCACCTTCCGCTCCGCGCTCGGCGCGGCGACGGGTAACTTCCCGAAGCGTAAGTTGACGCGGCCACCGGAACCGGAGTAGAACCCCCGTGAGTATCTCCTGGAAAGACGCCCAGCAGTTCAAGCGCGCCCACCAGGAGAACCGCAACCGCTGGATGAGGGAGTGGCGCCGACGTGGCAAAGCGCGAGGCCCCGGACGAGCGTTACCTCCTGGCGTTGAGGGACGAGACGCGGGACGGCTACCTCGACCAGGACGAGCAGATCGACCGGCTGCGGGAGCAGCGCACCCTCCAGGCGAAGGTGCCCGTCCCGCCCGAGATCATGCTGGTGCCCCTGGAGATCCGCGACCCGTCCATCGCTGACGAGATCCAGCGGGTCGTCGCCACCCTGATCAACCAGCCCCCCCACCTCACGGTCACCCCCGGCAAGGAGGGCGTGGAGTCCCTGCGCCGCAACGCCACCGAGCGGGAGCACTGGACGGAGGAGATCCTGCGCGTGGCCGGCTCCCGGGAGCCCGGGCCGGACACCCTCACCCGGGTGGTGGACAGCGTGGCCGGCGACGGGGGCGGGGTGACCAAGTTCACCTTCGCCAACGACCTCTGGGACGAGCGGTACGCCCTCAAGCTGGGGGGCTACGACGAGGACGAGACGCCCCTCTCCGACGAGGAGGAGGAGGAACTCGCGGCCAACAAGCCGCAGGGCAAGGCCCCCAAGCCCAAGGCGGACGGCCTCGCCTCCCGGGACTACCTCGACCAGGTGGAGAGCCGCAAGAAGGAGGCCGGGCCCCCCTTCCGCTGGACGTGCCCCGACATCCGCACCGTCTACCCCGTCTTCCAGGGCAACGAGATCGGGGAGGTGATCGAGGTCACCAACCGCCCGATCAACTCCACCTTCCGCAAGTACCGCCTGGGCCAGGACAAGGAGGGGAACATCGTCCCCGAGGAGTTGGCCGAGCGGGTGCCCCCGCCCGAGGCGACCCCGCCCGGGGTGGGCAACCTCGTGCGGAACGACAGCCCCTCGGGGAGCGTGGACTTCATCGAGCACTGGGACGACGAGTGGGTCACCTACTACGTCTGCGGCACGAACGCGACCAACAAGGCCACCGGCAAGATCGTCCAGCAGTGGCGCCACGGCTACGGGCGCATCCCCTACTTTTTTGCGCCCGGGCTGTGGATGAACTGGTGGCGCAACCGCAAGGTGGGCTGGTCCGTCTCGGAGACGAAACGCTGGCTGGTGGAGTACCGCTCGTACCTCTGGACGATCCACGCCCAGCAGGCGGCGCGGGACACCCTGCCCCCGGTGGACGTGGAGATCCCCGACGGCGCGGCCGCGATCCGGGGCGACGACGGCTCGCCCAAGATCACCGAGGTCTACCAACTGGGCAAGATGTACTACGGCCCGCCCGGCACCAAGCGGGTGCCGTGGCAGTTCCCCCAGGTGTCCGCCTCCCTGCGCGAGCAGATCGCCCTGGTCACCGAGGCCATCGACCGCTTGAGCGTCCCCCGCATCGAGGGCAACCTGGGCGGGATCGAGGCCAGCGGGTTCGCGATCAACCAGGTGCTGGCCGAGGCGCGCATCCGCTTCGACCCCTTGAGCAAGAGCGTCGAGAAGATGCTCGAAGACATCACCCGCTTCATGTGGCACCTGGTGCGGGTCAAGGTGGGGGAGAAGGTCTGGGTCTACACCGGGGGCCAGAAGTCCGGCTGGAAGGGGATGGGCCCCGACGACCTCAAGGCCGACGTGAAGATCGAGTGGAAGCTCGACCCCACCCTGCCCAGCGCCGCCCTGATCGAGAGCCGGTATCACGTCGAGCAGGTTAAGGCCGGCTTCGAGTCGATGGACCAGGCCATCGAGCAGCAAGGCCGGAACCCCGACGAGGTGCGCTTCGGCATCGCCCTGGACAAGATGCGGGCGTCGGACTGGTATCAGCAGTACGAGCAGGCGTATGTGCTGGCCGAGGTGGGCCAGGGCGATCTGCTGGAGCAGCAGAAGGAGGCCGAGATGGCCGAGCAGTTGGCGGCGCAGGGCTCGATGCAGCCCCCGCTGCCGGGCCCCGGCCAGCCCGGCGCCAACCCGATGGCCGCCCCCGGCGGGATGGGCACGCCCCAGATCCCGGACATGCAGAAGCTGATGATGGCCCAGAACGGGGTGGGCGCCGAGGGCGTGGAGATGGCCGGCGCCACCGAGACGGGCCCGCCTCAGGGCGGCGGGATGCCGGGCCCGGGACCGGGCGCCCTCTACGGCGCGCCGGTCGTGCCCGAGCAGTCGGCCGCCGCCGGCCTCGTACAGCCGCTGCGCTGACGATGGACGCGCTGATCGCCGTCGTCGCCGCCACCCTGATCGTCGCCGTCGTGCTGGTGAGCGCCATCGGCTACGCGGAAACCAAGCGGTAGTCGCAAAGTTTTGGACTGAGCGGACGAAGCGATGGTCAGCCAACCGCCGCAGCCGCCCCCGGGGGCGACGACCAACCTGCCCCCGGAGGTGCTGCGCGCCCTGATGCAGGCCGGCGCCCCCGCCTTCCAGGCGCCGGGCGTCGATCCGAACGCCCCGCCTCGGGGGGTCAAGGGGCTCGGCGCGCCCCAGATGAACCCGCCCACCACGGCGCCCCCCGTCGAGGAGGCCGCCGCCGAGATGGCGAACGCGGCCCCCGACGCGGCCGCGCTCCAGGCGGTGGTGCCCACCGACGACCTGGAGGACGGGGCCAACGCGGAGTCCGACGACGAGAAGGCGCTGGACGACCTGGGCTACGGGGAGCGCCCCATGCAGGGGCCCGCCGGGCACAGCAACTCCAGCTTCCAGCACCCGCTCGACCGGGCGGCCAACGCCATCCGGGGGGAACTGCAGGACACCAGCAAGCGGCTGGCCGGGGCGCTCTTCCCGCAGGGGCCCGCCGGCAGCCGGACGCTGTCCCGCAAGGCGCTGCTGGACTACGTCGGGCGCCACTGGGAAGACCCCCAGTTCCGCGCCACCCTGCTCGACCGGGTGGCGCCGATGGGGCCGGACAACAAGCGCCTCGCCTCCGGGGTGCGGAACTACCTGGGGCTGTACCGGGACGCCGTCCAGGTGCCGGGGAAGGGGAAGGTGGCGGAGCCGCCCCCAGTGCCTGAGGCCGCCCCGCCGCCCCCCGGTGGCATGATGCCACCACCGGGGATGATGCCACCGGAGGCACTACCGGGAGCGCCCCCCGGCCCCTCTGGCCCGCCGATGCCACCGCCGGGTATGCCCCCGGAGATGGCCCCCACCGCGCCCGCCCCGCCAGGTGGTGCGATGATGCCTGCGGCCGCACCGCCGATGCCACCCGCTATGCCCCCGCCCGGCCCCAACCAACTGCCCCCGATGTAGGAGCCGACGATGGTTCAGCTTTGGATTCCGGCCGCAGAACTCAAGGCTGACCTCGAAGACCAGGCCCGCAAGCGCCTGGAGGAGATCGAGCGGGAGGCCGAGAGGCGCCGCAACCAGATCATGCAGGCGGGCCAGGACAAGCTGAACGACCAGCGCGTCCAGTCGGCCATGACCCGCTTCAACGAGATGGTCGATCCCCTGCTGGCGAAGGGGGACGAGGCCCTCCAGGGCGCGGCGTCCGGCATCCAGGACACCAGCGAGCGCGCCCGGCAGTTGGTCGAGGAGGCGCAACGCTCGATCCAGAACGCTCCGACGCTTCCGGGATTAGATGGGTTTGGGTTAGACGGGCAGACGCGGCCGCCTCAGCCGCAAGCGCAGACTCCCCCATCCCCTATCCCGGACGAAACGACCCAACCGTCTACACCGCCGTCGCCGTCCCCGGCCTCTCCGCAGATCCCCGTGCAGCAGGGCGTCAGCGACCTGATGGGCGGGATCACCGGGGCGCTGAACGGGCTGGGGCAGCCGCAGCCCCCCACGTCCCCGACCCCGGCTGCTCCGCCCCCGCCCGCGCCGCTGCCGCCGGAGCCGGGGCCCGAGCCGATGACTCCGCCCGCCTTCCCCGGCGGCCCGGGCGGCGCGCCGCCCCCGCCGCCCCCCGGCTTCACGCCCCCGGGGCTGCCCGGCGCCGGGCTGGGCTCCGCCCTGGCCGACCGCATCCGGGGCGGGATGGACGCCGCCGGCCAGGGCATCGGGGACAAGGTGACCGAGGGGCGCGACCAGGCGATGGAACTCGCCAACAAGTCCCTCGACATCGCCCGGGACGCCATGAACCGGGGCGGGGAGCGGTTCGAGCAGACGCCCATCGCCCGAGCGGTGACGGACGCCAACTCCTTCCGCCCCCCGGGGCTGGACGGGACGCGCCGTCCGGACCCCTTTCAGGGCGTAACCGACTCGCTCGCCGGGTTCCGGGAGGCCAACGCGCAGGGCCGGGGGCTGGACGCCATCCGGGACGCGGCGCTGCCCCTGCTCACCGGGCCGTCGGCGGCCAGCCAGACGGCGGAGGCCATCGCCCCCTGGACGCCCGAGATGCAGCGCAACCAGGAAGCCTGGGAGGGCTACCAGGGCCAGGAGCGCGAGGGCGCCGGCCTGAGCGGGCTGCTCAGCGGGGCCGCCGCCGCCGCCCGGCGCTACGAGCAGCAGACCCGAGAGCAGGGCGAGACGCTGCTGGGCAAGGGGACGCAGGGCGAGGGGCCCCTGGAGCAGGCCCAGGCCGCCTTCGGCTACTCGATGGCGCCCTACGGGGCGCTGCCCGAGATCGCCCGGGGCGGGGTCGAGGAGGCCACCGGCTCCCCGCTGGCGGGCGCGGCCGCCTACGGGGCGGCGTCCATCCTGGGGCCGGGCGGGATCGCCAAGTACCTGCGGGAGAGCGGGCCGGTCGCCCTGCGGATGCTGACCAACCCCCGCGTCGTCCCCGAGTTGCTGAAGAACGACCGGACGGGGGCGCTGAAGGCGCTGGCCCTGGCGACCATCGGCGGCGTGGGGGGCACCGGGTGGGGGCTCAAGACCGGGCTCGACGCCATCCGGGAGGGGGCCACCCCCCAGGAGGCGGCGGCCCAGGCCGTGACCGCCGCGGCCGACCTCCTCCAGATCAGCGAGGCGGCCGGCATCCCCATCGAGGCGGCGGCCCGGGTGCGGCGCCTGCTGCCCGGGGGGCTGCGGCCCGGCCAACTCCCGCCCCCGCCGGGGATGGAGGGCGGGCTGCCCGGCGCGCCTGGGGCCCCCGAGCGACCCGGCGCCCCGGTCGAACCACCGGCAGCCCGGCCGGTCGAGCCGAGCCTGCCCGAGGAGCGCCCCCTGCCCGAGGAGCCGCTCTCGCCCGAGGACGGCGCCCGCGGCCTCGACGGCGTGGCGCCCGCCCCCCGGCGCCCGCGCACCTTCGCGGAGATCGAGAACGCCCCCGGGGAGCGGCTGACCCCGCTGCCCGAGGAGCCCGTCTCCCGGGCGCGGCAGTACCAGCAGGAGCGCGAGGTGGCCGACGAGGCGGTGGCCCGGGCGGAGGCCCGCCGGGGCCCGCTGGATACGGCGCGCCGCTTCGCGGAGAACCTGACCGGCGACCAGGGCAACCTGGGCGTGCTGTTCGGCAACGCCCCCACCACCGCCGTGGTGGGGCGGGGCGACGAGGCCCGCCGGGTGGGGGCCATCGAGCAGACCATCGGGGGCCCGGCCGGCGCGGCCCCTCAGGGGGTGACGGGCGCGGAGGGCGAGGCGCTGCGCCCGGGGCGGGTGATCCCCGAGACGGAGATCTCCCGCTTCGGCCAGATCCGGCGCGGGGCGGAGACGATCTCCCCCGAGACGGGGGCCCTGACCGGCACCATCGAGGACCGCCTGCTGCGCGAGTACCGCAAGCACGACCTGACCGCCGACGAGGAGAAGGCGCTGGGCGTCGGCGCGCCGGGCGGCCCGGGCGGGCTGGCCGGCGAGCCCCGGGTGGCGAGCTTCCGCCACCCGGGCTGGATGGCCCGCAACTACACCCCCGACTACGACGCTAAGCTGATGCGCTTCGAGGTGCCGGACAAGGAGGCGATGGCCGAACTGCACCCCACCTGGAAGCCGCACCTCCGCACGGGCAAGAAGGGCGCGTACCAGTACACCGAGATCAAGCCCAAGAAGGGGCAGTCCGCCCTGGACGCTTTCGAGGACACCGACGAGGCGGCGCCCGCGTCCGGTAAGGGGGCCCCGAAGGGCACCAAGGTGCTCTACGACACGGCCACCGGGGACGAGATCAACATCACCCGGCACCCCGACATGCCCTGGAAGCAGGGGCAGGCGCCGATCACCGACACCACCGGGATGACCCGCGACGGGCGGCTGGAGGAGATCGCCTCCACCCCGCTCAGCTACCAGCGGGCGGCGCTGCTGCGCGGGCTGGGGCTCCGCAACTTCTACCCCGACTACGGGCGCTTCTTCGGGGAGGATCTGGCCCGCAACTCGAAGACCCTGTTCAAGGAACTCAACGCCATCTTCGGGGCGGTCGCCTCGCAGGCGTCACCGGAGACGAACCTCCAGCGGGCCCTGGCCGTGATGAGCGCCGGGCGCGACTTCTACATGCGGAACGGGCGCCCGCCGGACTTCAACGAGTTGACCGTCCTGACCTCGACCAACTTCGACGGCAACCGGATGCGCTACACCGACACGGTCACCGACGCCGACCTGGGGCGCTTCCCGGCCGGGGGCATCACCGGGGCCGACGTGCAGAAGGTGATCGACATCTGGGACAAGGGGGCGTCCGACATCGGGGCGGGGTGGAAGACCCCCGTCTTCGGCCAGAACCTGGAGTCGGGCGCCCTCAACCGCGCCGACCCGCTGTCCGTGCCGGACACCCACATGTTCCGGGGCCGGGGCCACACGATGACCGGCGGGGGCCCGTCCCAGAGCGTCAACTCCGACCTGCGGGCGCTGGGCATCACCAACGCCACCGTGGTGCGGCTGGCCGACGAGTTCGGGCTGACCCCGTTCCAGGTGCAGTCCGCCCTGTGGTTCGTCTACAAGAACGAGTTGGCGCCGTTCAACGCCACCGACAAGGCGCAGATCCGCAACAAGGCGGGCACCAGCGACGAGGCCAGCCCGGCCTACCTGGCCGAGGCGGCCAAGCACGACCCCTGGCCCAAGGCGATGGAGGAGGGGCCGGACGGCCAGCCCCGGGTGATGACCGTCCCCGGGCCGGACGGCAAGCCGATGGACGTTCGCCAGGGCACCCTGCCGGCGGTGCTGCGCCACGTCGCCAACGTGGCCGGGCGCTTCCCCGCCCAGGTGAAGGGGCAGCCCAAGGTCGCCCGCCCCCGCATGGACCTGATGAAGGCGTTCCGCGACCTGGACGCCGAGTTCGCCCAGAAGGTGGGGCGGGACAGCCTGACCGAGGCGGCCGGTGACGCCCGGCTGACCTTCAACGGCAAGCTGGTGGGCGACCCGTCCCGGGGCGGGACGGTCGATCTGCAGATCCCCGGCGAGGGCACCAAGCGGGTGCGCTCGATGGAGATCACCCCCGAGAACGTCGAGCGGGCGGCGTTCAAGCTGTCTCAAGAGGCGCCGGTCGCCATCGTGCCCGTGGACGGGCTGGACGGCGAGGGGCTGGGGCGCCTGGGCTACGACAGCCAGCGGGGCCAGATCGAGGCGCTGCGCGAGGCGTCCATCCCCCACGAGGTGGTGCTGACCAACCGCCCGTTCACGGCCGGCGAGCCGGGCAAGGCGGAGACGCAGAACACCGCCCGCATCATCTTCCCCGGGGCCAGCCTGGACACCGCCCGCTACGCGGCCAGCCTGCTGGGCCAGCGGGCCGGCGCCGACGAGGTGGCCGTGTCCTGGCCCACCCGCCCCGGCGCGGGGCGCCTGGTGGTGTCCATCGAGCACCCCGAGGGGCTGGAGTGGACGACCGAGGAGATCGCCAAGTACCCGTGGGCGTCCACCCTGGTGGGGCGGGCCAACGTCTCCCCCGACGGGCGCACCCTGTTCTTCGCTGACCTGAAGCCCGAGGAGGCCAAGACCGTCCCGTGGGAGGAGCGGGTGGCCGCCGTCCTGGAGGACGCGGACGTGCCCCCCGAGTTGGTGCGCCGCTCGGCGGACTTCGGCATCGAGCGGGTGGGCGCCGACCAGTACGGCGACGTGCTCTCCCGGGCGCCCCTGCAGGCGGCCGGCGAGGTGGGCCAGCGGGCCCAGGCCCAGTTCGAGGCCGGCGAGGCGGTGCCGGGGAGCGCCCCGACCAACCCCGATCTGCGGGAGTACGCCGGGCCCGAGCGGTTCCGGCCCGAGGGCGCCCCGGTGGGCAGCCTGGGCATCCGGGACGGTCAGGCGGGGCAGGCCACGCCCATCCGGGACAGCCTGGACGAACGCCTCCAGATGGGGCAGACCGCCGTCGGCGCCGTGATGGGGGCCAAGGCGGGTGACGACTACGACGACGACGACGAGGACTGGCAGCGGGCGGCGCGCATCGCCGGGGGCGCCATCGGCGGGGCCCTCGGCGGGGCCAACGCCCCCAACGCCCGGCGGATCTTCCGCGCCGCGATGGCCGCCCGGGCGTTCCCCCCGGCCCGGGAGGGCGCCCTGGCCCGGGCCGCCGAGATCGGCCGGTCGCTGGCCGGGGACGAGGCGGGCACCTTCGGCGTGCGGGCCAAGTCGATTGACCCCGACAAGGTGCCCGAGGGGCTGGACGCGGCGCACGTCCTGCGCGCCAACCAGTCCGCCCGGGGGGAGAGCTTCACCAAGAACGCCGTCACCCCCCGCCACCTGGTGGCGTCGGCCACCCCGGAGGAGGCCGGCGCCGTGCTCGACTTCGGCGCGGGCGACGAGATCGTCCACACCAAGAAGCTGCGCGGGCTGGGCTACGACGTGACGGCCCACGAGTTCGGGGCCAACCAGGTCGAGGGCCTGCACGACCCCGAGGCGCTGACCCGTCAGTACGACACGGTCTACGCCAACAGCGTGGTCAACACCCAGTCAACGCCCGAGATGCTCGACCGCACGCTGGGCGAGATCGCCGGGGCGGTCAAGCCCGAGGGCCGGGCCCTGATCAACTACCCCTCGGGCCCCTGGTACATGAAGGACATGACCCCGGCTCGGATGCTGGAGCACATCCAGCAGCGGTTCGGGTCGGTCGAGCGGGTGGGGGGCAGCAACAGCCGGCCCATCTGGGAGGCCCGCGACCCCGTCGCCCCCACCCCGGAGGCTTCGGAGGTGGCCCCCGAGGCGGCTACCACGGCGCGCAACGCGCCCAAGGGCCCGCCCACCGTCGCCGTCCCCAAGAGCGGCGAGCTACGGGGCGAGGAGTTGGGGCTGGGCGACCTGGAAGACCCGGAGAACCTGAGCCGCCTGCTGATCGACCCGCCCCCGGGGCTGACCGGCGAGCAGATCAACGAGATCGGGCGGGCCGCCTTCAAGCGCCTCAAGGCCGGGAACACCCCGGAGCAGCGGGCGCAGCAGGTAGAGGCGGAGCGCAGCCGGCGCCTGGTGCGCCGCCAGGAGGGCATCCAGAAGGTCGAGGCCGCCACCACCCCCGAGGAGGTGGCCGACGCGGCCGCCGAGGCGGACGACGCCGCCAAGCGGGGGGAGATCCCCCACTCCGACGCCGACGCCGTGCGGGGCCGGGCCGCCCGCAAGCTGCAGCAGCAGAAGGGCGAGGACGGGCCCCCGCCCCCGGGGGAGATCGACAAGCAGATCGCCGCGTCCCGGGCCCGGCGGGGCGCCGACCCGGCCGCCGCGGCCGAGCCGGCCCCGGAGCGCGACCCCGGGGAGGGCGTGACCCAGCCGCTGAAGCCCCCGCCGGCCGAGGTGTGGCGGGACATGGGCGACCTGACCGACGAGGGGGTCACCGTCACCGAGACGCCCGAGGAGATCGCCCGGCGCGAGCGGCTGCGCCAGCGGGCCCTGGAGGAGCAGGAGGGCGCCGACTACGAGGGGGGCACCGCCCCCGGCGAGCGGGCCGTCGCCCGGCCCCCGGCGCTGGACATGGCCCGGGCGGAGGCGCAGTCCGTCGCGCCCCTGCCCGAGGCGGGCGAGCCCCCCGCCCCCGGGCGGGGCCCCGAGCTTGACCCCTACACCCGGACGGCCGACCTGGGCCAGACCCCGGCGCGGGTGACCAGCGGCTCGAAGGCGGAGGCGGAGCAGGCGACGGCGGCGCGGGCGTTCGCCCGGCGCTACGAGGGCGTCACGGAGCCGGTCACCTCGCCCGAGACGGAGGCCGCCGCCCAGGCGGTGCCGACCGAGCCGGCCGAGCGGAAGATCCCCCGCCTGGTGGCCCCGGACGGCACGCTGCTGACCCGGGCCCAGGCCGCCGCCCAGTTGGCTCGGGACGCCGCCCGCCCCGGCGGGTGGGGCGCCATCCGGGACGAGTGGAACGAGGGGCTGTCCGACGCCGGCAAGCTGCTGGCCGCCGCCGGGCGGGGCATCAAGGTGAACCCCAAGGAGATGGACGAGGCCCTGGCCCAGGTGGGCGGGAACGGCAAGGGGCCGGTGAGCGGCGGGCCCCGCGTGGACGGGATGTCCCCCCGCGACCGGGAGAAGCTGACCAAGTTCCGCCCCGAGCACGTCTTCGACGCGCTGGGCACCATGATGCGGATGAACCTGGTGGTCACCCCCGAGGGCTTCGGGCGGAACCTCTTCTCCACCACCGTGGCGCTGCCCCTGCGCTTCTACGAGGCGGCCACCGCCCCGCTCTTCGACCGGATGTGGGGCGTGATCCCCGGGCAGGGCGACCGGGGCCCGAACGCCGCCCACTCCAGCGAGGCGCTGGCGATGGCCGAGGGGCTGTACCGCTCCTGGGCCGCCGGGATCGCCAACTCGATGAACGTGATGCGGAAGGGCGACACCCGCCTGAGCGAGGCGCAGATGGGGGACGCCTCGGGCGCCGAGGCGGACTTCCGGGACACCGGGGTGGGCAAGGCGATGGGCACCTTCTTCCGGCCCATGACCGCCACCGACGCCTTCCTCAAGACCCTGAACGAGGGGATGGAGGCGTACCGGCTGTCCCACCGGCAGGCCCGCAACGAGTTCGACGCCGGCAAGCTGGGCACGGACGCCCGCAGCATCCGCTCCCGCATGATCGAGATCATGTCCACCCCCGACCAGAAGTTCATCGACCAGGTGCAGCAGGCCGGGGAGTACAACACCTACAACCAGAAGGCGGGCCACATCGCCAACATGCTGGAGGGCTGGAAGAGCCTGCCCAAGGGCACCCCGCCCGCCGTGCAGGGGGCGTGGCGCCTGATGATGAACGTCCTGATCCCCTTCGTCCGCATCTCCACCAACGTGATGAAGTTCGGGCTGGAGCGCACCGTCCCCGGCGGGCTGATCTCCACGGCGGCGGGCAAGGGCCGGGCCGACCGGGCCGACCGCCTCGCCAAGATGAGCGAGGGGGCCCTCATCCTGGGCGGGCTGTGGGGGATGCAGCAGGCCGGGATGATCGAGGTCAGCGGGGCCCTGCCCCAAGACCCCGACGAGCGCGACGAGTGGGAGATGCAGGGCAAGACGCCCTTCTCCATGCGGGTGGGCGACCGCTGGTACGACCCCCGGGCGATCCCCGGCCTGTTCGAGAACGTGGCGATGCTGGGGATGATGACCGACGCCAAGCGCAAGGTGGACGACAAGGAGGCGCGGGGCGAGGAGGTGGGGGCCGGCGACTTCCTGTCCGAGATCCCCAACGCCATCCCCCAGTACCTGGGCCAGGTCGGCGTCCGGCCGGCGTTCGGCTCGGTGGTGGACGCGCTGGGGATGATGACCGCCTCCAACGACCGGGACAAGGACTACCACGCCAGCCGGCTGAAGCGCAGCCTGGTCGGCCAACTGGCGCCCGCGTCGGGGGCCATGCGCCAGATCGGGAACCTGACCGACCCCTACCAGCGGGACGCCCAGACGGTGCCCGAGTTCGCGGCCGCGGCCTACCCCTTCTTCCGGGAGAACCTGCCCGAGAAGCTCGACGCCCGGGGCGCGCCGCTGCCCAGCGAGGGGTACGAGTTCCCCCTGGCCGGGCTCACCTCGTCCCGGGCCGCCCGGGAGGACGCCCTGCTGCCCCGGGAGTACCTGGGCTCCTCGGACGCCAGGATGGACGCCGAGATCGGGTCGGCCATCCGCGCCGTGCAGCTATACGAGAGCGACCCCCGGGCGCACCCCCGCCCGACCGTCACCCAGCGCAACCTCTACTATCGCTTCCGCAGCCGCAAGAACCCGGCCCGGCAGCGGGCGAACAAGGCCGCCGACCGGCTGGACTTCCAGCGCAAGAGCGCGCACGCCGACCTGGCGGAGGAGGGGCTGTTCGAGTTCCGCGCCCCCACCGGGCTGCTGGAGATGCCCGACCGGCTGCGCGAGATGGTGGGGAGGTAGGCGATGCCGCTGCGGCAGGGTGAGAGCGTCCCGCAGATGGTGGCTCGGATCGCCCGGGAGCAGGGGCTGGACGACCGGGCGACCAAGATCGCGCTCGCCATCGTGGCCCAGGAGTCCAACTTCAACCCCGGGGCGGCCGGCGACTGGTCGGCCAAGAAGGGGCGGATGCGCTCCATCGGCCTGTTCCAGTTGAACGAGGAGGGGCTGGGCGCCGGGATGGGGGACGCCCGCTACGACCCGGAGGCCAACGCCCTCCGGGGCATCCAGAACCTCAAGGCCAACTACGCCAAGAACCCCAACCTGTCCGACGGGGAGATCGCCTACAACTCGCAGCGCCCGGCGGACAAGGCCGGCTACACCGCCACCATCAACGCCAAGACGGCCGGGCGGGACGCCCAGTGGTCGCCCACCATCATGGCCGCGATGGGCGGGGGCGGGGACGAGCCGGTCTACGCCCAGCAGCAGCAGCGGGCCGCCGGGCCGGTCTTCCCGGTGGCCGGGCAGAGCCTGCAGACCGCCCGGGTGACCACCGAGCACGGGGCCCGGGGCTCCAACACCGGCTACGCCGGGGTGCCCGAGAGCCACCGGGGGACGGACTTCCACGCCGGCCGGGGGAGCCAGGCCCTGGCGACCGTGCCGGGCACGATCTCGATTGCCCACCAGTGGACGGGCACCAAGTCCGACCCCTACGGCAACTACATCGACGTGAAGGGCGACGACGGCAAGACCTACCGCTACGCCCACCTCCAGGATCTCGGCGTCAAGGCCGGCGACCGGGTGGGCGGGGGGCAGACCATCGGCACGGTGGACTCCACCGGCAACTCGACGGGCGACCACCTCCACTTCGAGGTGATCGAGCCCAACGGGCAGACCAGCGACCCGAAGCAGTTCCTGGCGGGGAGCCAGAGCGGGGCAGGAGGAACGGGCGTGGCAGACAACTCGCAGGCGCTGGCGCTGGTCACCGCGCTGGAGCAGCAGAAGCAGGCGGCCCAGCAGCGAGCGAACGCGGCCCGGGCGGAGGTGGAGTCCCGGGAAAACAAGAAGATCTTCAACCAGCAGCAGATCGACGCCATCAACGCCAAGCCGGCGAACCAGCGCACGGCGGCCGAGAAGGCGCAGATCGCCCGCACCGGGCCCAACTCGCTGGTCGAGAAGAACGCCACCCTGGACGCGGAGATCCCCCAGTTCCAGGAACGCTTCGACACCCAGGACAAGACCCTGCGGGAGATCGACGTGCAGCTTGCGACGGCCCGCAAGCTGGCAGCCGGCGAGCAACTCGACCCCACCCAGAAGAAGGAGAACGAGGCCCAGGCCGCCCAGGCCAACGCCAACGCGGCCAAGCTGGAGGAGGAGGTCCGGGTCAGCAAAGACCCCAACTCCCCGGAGAACCAGCAGAAGCTGGGGCAGGCCGCCCTGTACCGGGAGCAGGCGAAAGCCTACGGCTCAATCGTCGCGGCGGACAACAACCTCAAGGGCGCCCAGGCCGTCCAGGCGGGGGCCAGCGCCAACGCCTCCAACGCCCAGGCCGAGTTCAGCCGGGGCACCCTGGAGAGCACGATCCGCCAGCACCTGGCGGCGGCCGGGCTGAACGACGCCCAGGCCAAGGTCGCGCTCGCCCAGTTGCAGCCGACCATCGACAAGATCGTCGCGGAGACGGGCAAGACCAAGGACGACGCGGCCTACACCCGGGCCCTGACCCAGGCCGTCCAGGAGAAGCTCCCCGCCGAGATCGCCAACCTCAAGTCCACGGGCAAGCTGACCGACCAGCAGGCCATCGACCTCCAGGCCAAGCTGCCCTACGACCTGGTGCTCAAGGGCACCCAGGCCCGGCTCGAACAGGCCCAGGCGGAGTCGGCCCGCAGCACCGGCATCCTCAACCTCGCCACCGCCAAGAAGACGGAGTGGGAGGTCCAGAAGGACGCCTGGAAGACCCAGCGGCAGGCCGCCCTCTCCAAGCTGATGGCCGACCCCAACGTCACCAGCGACCAACTCTCGGGCTTCCTCATGGCGTCCGCCTCCGACGCCACCGAGATGATCAACGCCTTCAACGCCCAGGTGGCGAAGAGCACCGCCGAGGAGACGGCGCGCCACCAGAAGACCCAAGAGGGCATCGACATCCAGAACGCGGATGAGTCGATGCGGAACAACCTGGCGAACAACATCACGTCCTACATGAACGCCCGCACGAACCAGCAGAACGCCTCGACCCAGGCGATGGGGCCGATGCTGGGGGCGGTGCGGGACTTCAACGCCCTGTCCGCCATGAGCGTCATGACGGGCACCGGGGACCAGAGCGTCGAGGGGCTGCGGAGCATCGCGGCCAACATGGGCGTCGGGGACAGCGTGCTCAGCGGGGTGCTCAACGGGCTGAAGGAGTACCAGGGCACGATCAAGGGCTTCAAGGACCAGATGCCCACCGTGCGGATGGCGAACGCCAACGTCGCCACCCCCAACTTCATCACCCCGGGCGTGACGCAGGGGGTGAAGAGCGGGACGGCCGCGGCGCAGGCGGCCGCCGGCCCGCCCCCGCCCAGCGCGCCCAGCTTCAACATCCCCGACACCGTGCCGGCCGACGCCCCGGCGTCGGTGCAGGCCAGCGCGAGCGCGGCCGACACGTCGGGCGGGCAGGCCGGCAACACCCCGCCCGACCAGATGGACGACACCGGCAACTCGCTGCCCCAGCAGGCGACCCCCGAGCAGGTCGAGGAGCACGAGGAGGAGGAGGGCGTCGGCGGCGGGGGCGGGGGCTTCGCCTTCAAACCCCCCAAGGGACACGGCAAGAAGTCGAGCAAGCCTAATCGGGCGGCGCGGGCGATGGGCGCCTTCACCCCGCCCGGGATCGGGAGGGCGGCGTGACCACGAGCCTCAGCGGCCTGGGGGGCATCGGCACCCCGGGCGCCGTCGGCACCCAGACGCCCGAGTGGGAGTTCCCCAACGGGCCGAACAGCATCCCGGACGACATCCGCTCCGCCTTCTTCCGCAGCGACTTCGGCCCCACGGGGTTCAACGAGTTCCTGCAGCAGATGCAGCGGGACAACCCCAAGCTGGTTGACCGCTTCCGCGCCTACGTCAACGGGGGCCTGATCCGCCCCAAGAACGAGGCCGCCTCGAACATCGCCCGGTCGCAGGGCGGGCTGCGCGCCGGGGACCAGACCCTGCTCGGGCCGATCATCAACTCCATGCCCGAGGGGCTCACCCCCGAGTACTGGGCGGTGGTGATCCAGAAGGCGCAGCAGGCGGCGAACGAGCAGATCGCCATCATGCAGCAGACCGGCTACTTCGAGGGCAAGTCCACCCTCGAACGGGAGCGCATCGAGGCGGAGATCAAGGACAACATCGCCAACACCGAGATCAAGCGTCGGCTTGCGGACGAGACGATCCGCAAGAACGACATGGACGACGCCTACCAGCGGGATGCGCTCGCGCAGAACATGCGCCAGAACATCATCGCCCAGTTCGGGTACGACCCCGGGCCCCAAGGCGCCGCCGGCTTGATGAGCGGGAACAAGTCGGCCGGGGTCGCCGGGGCCGACGGCGTCCAGCCGATGCCCGGCTCGCAGGGCACCCCCGACCCCAACGCCCCGCCGGAACTGCAAGAGCACGCCATGCAGGAGGGGGCCCAGCGGCAGCAGGCCCAGCAGAGCGCAGCAGCGCCGGGAGGAGCACCAGGAGTGGCCGGACAGTATCCGCAGGTAGGCACGCCCGGCGCGGCCGGCGGGGCCCCGCGCCCCAACATGACCACCGCCGTCGGCAGCGAGATCGGCCGGCAGTGGGTGGACGGGCAGGGCTGGGTGCAGACCCTCGGCGGCCGGGCCGCCGACCTGTCGCAGCAGCAGCAGGCGTTCGCCCAGCAGCAGGCCCAGGCCGCGCTGGCGTCGAACCCGCGCAACTACATCGAGGCCCAAATGCTGGGCAACGCCCGGGGCGGGATGGCCGGCATGGCCCCCAACAACCAGGTCAACCCCACCACCGGGATGCCGGGCCAGTTCCCGGGCGGGATGCAGCAGCCGGGCGGGATGCAGTGGCCCGCGCAGCCGGGCCAGATGCCCCAGCGCGAGCCCTGGATGATGCCGGGCGGGATGCCGGGGCAGGACGGGATGGCGTCGATCAGCCCCGTCAACCCGGCGACCGGGATGCGCTTTGACGAGAGCACCGGCCAGTACACCAGCGCGCCGATGCCCACCGCCGAGCAGAACGTGCAGCGGCGCATGGCCCTGATGGGCGGGCAGCAGCCGGACGGGATGAACGGCATCGAGCCCTGGAACCAGCCCACCGGCCAGCGGGAACCGATGATGGGCATCGAGCCCTGGAATCAGGCGGCGGCGGCCGAGCAGTACAAGGCGGCCCAACTCGGCCAGTTCCAGGCCCCCGGCAACGCCGGCATGGGGATGTGGGGGATGCGCCAGCAGCCGATGGCCCAGCCCCTCCAGGCGGGCCAGCCCGGCCAGATGCAGATGGGCGCGCCGGGGCAGATGCCCGGGGGCGGCCAGCAGTGGGGCCAGCAGAACGGGCTCAAGATCGGCGCCTTCTCCAACGCCCTCAACCAGAACCGGCTGGTGCCCAAGAGCGGGGCGATGGGGACGCAGGGCGCCCAGATGTCCCAGGCCGACCTGACCAACCAGACCAACCCCCAGAAGTGGCGGGCCCAGGACTTCATGCGGGGCAACGCCAGCGAGAAGCAGCAGGCGCTGGGCACCGCCAGCGCCGCCGGCTTCTCCGACGAGGACACCCAGTCCATGCTGGGCAAGAGCCTGCCCACCTTCAAGGCGCCCGGTGCGGGCGCGATGGTCTAACCCGTTAGTCGCAAAGTTTTGGACAGGAGGTGAACCGTGCCGAATCCCCCCAAGCCCCAGCCGAAGCCGACCAGCAAGACCGACAAGGGCACCAAGAACGTGCCCCCGTGGATGAAGGAGAAGGGCAAGAAGTAGACGACCTGGCGCCTTCGAGCTAACCCAGAGTAGAGTTACCGCAGCACAACCCGTAACGCCGCGGGCCAGGAGGCCCGGCGGGCCGCGCCCGAACCTGACCCCCTCGACGGAGGCGGGCCACGGGGACGGACGACCTCCCCCTCCGACGCCACGACCAGCGGGGCATGGCACAGGAAGTACGAGCGATGGCACCGACCGAAGTTCCCACCCGGGAAGCCGCGCCGGGGGCACGCCCCGGACGACCAGCGGAGGAACCCCTAGATCCCGAGGAAGAGCAGCAGGAACTCCCGCCCGACGAAGCGCAGGACGACGAGGAAGAGGAGGACGAGGGGGGACCGAAGCCCCCGGATCTCAACGCCCTCCTCGACAAGGCCGACCCGGCCACCCTGCGGAAGCACCCCCGCCTAGCGGGCATCATCGGGGAGCAAGCCAAGCGCGAGGCCAACCGGCTCGCTGAGCAGCGGGCAGCCGAACTGCTGCGCGAGCAGCAGGAGCGGTGGCGGGCCGAGCAGTCGCGCCAGGACGTGCTCGCCAAAGCCCGCAACGGCGACTACTACTCCATCGGGGAGCAGGCGGCGCGGCAGGCCCTCCAGGCCGATCAAGAGGGGGCGGTCACCCAGTTCACGAAGCGGGCCGAGGCGCAGACCTACCAGCGGTTCCAGAGCGTGCTCGAAGAGTGGGCGACGGAGCAGCCGACGGAGGTCAACGAGGCGGCCGCCGAGCGGATGGGGGAACTCGAACCGGGCACACCTTGGGAGACGGGCTTTCGGAAGTGGCTGGACGCCTACGTTCAGGTCCGAGCCGAGCACCTGTCGAAGCAGCCTGAGACGAAGCAGCGGGCCGAGCGGGACGTGACGCCCGCGGTGAGAGCGAGGGTACTGGCGGAGATGAACGGCAAGGAGCCGACGGCGGACAGCGGGTCGGGCCGCGCCCAGCGGGTGCGGACCATCACCGACGACGACATCGCTCGTATGGATCTGGACGAGTACATGAGCGTCTGGGATGTGGAGAACGGGCGCCCCAAGAAGGGCGTCGTGTACAAGCCCACCCGGGCCGTCGATCCCCGGGTGATGCAAGTGCGCGGCGGCGGCTTCTGACGGGCGACCCGCACTAGGAGCGGGCGATGGCAACGGCGGCAACGGAATTCTTCGACAAGACCCTCGCGGACGGGGTCTTCTCTCCTGACGTGTGGAGCAAGCAGGTGCTCTACAAGCAGGAGGCGAACCTGGTCATGGCGAAGCTCGTCAACCGGAGCTTCGAGTCCGACGCCAAGGTGGGGCGCAGCGTCATCATCGCCACCATCTCCGACCTGTCGGCGCGGGCCAAGGTCGAGAACACGGCGATCCTGTACGAGACGGTGGCCGAAACGCCCGTCACGATCCCGCTGAACATTTGGGATTATGCGGCGATTGGTATTGAAGATATCGTCAACGTGCAGGCGCAGATCAACGTCCGCAGCGAGTACGAGAAGAAGATCGCCTACGCGCTCGCCAAGGACGTGGACACCAAGCTGGCGACCGGCGTGGCCGGCTACTCGGTCAGCTACGGGACGCTGGGCACCCCCTTCACCGACGTGGACGTTCGCAACGCCGTCCAGCGGCTGGACGACAGCAACGTCCCCGAGGAGGGGCGCTTCATCGTCATGACCCCGGCCGAGAAGAACGACAAGCTCGGGCTGGAGAAGTGGACCTCGATCCTCTACCGGGGCAACGAGAGCGCCAACGGCAACGGCACCCAGGTGAACAAGGGCCGGATCGGCTCGGAGATCTACAACCTCCAGCCGTACCAGACCACCAACCTGTACAAGCCGGCGGCCGGGCAGGCGTGGAACTTCGTCGGTCATAAGGATGCCTACGCGCTGGTGATGCAGCGCCAGCCGAAGATGCATCTCTTCTACGACATCGACTTCTTCACCTGGAAGATCGCCTCGGAGATGATCCTCGGCCACGCCGAGCTTCGGGACGACTTCGCGGTGGGGCTCAAGGGCAAGGCGTAACGATGAGCCAGAACGGAGCCGTCCGCCGGGGCAAGGCCGCCTTCAACCCCGACCCCTCCGGGGAGCCCGACCCGGCCCTGGAAGAGGGCTGGGAGCGGGTCGAGGCGACCGACCCCCTGCCCACCGGGGGAGCCGGGACAGCGACGGCGGTGGCGGAAGCCCCGCCGATGCCCCGAGAGATCGTCGCCAAGGGGCCGAACGGCGAAGACCTCATCCTGCGGATGGACGACGACGGCTCCTGGCAGGCCGTCTCGACCAGCGCGCCCCCGCCCCCCATCAGCGCGCCCGTAGACCACCCCCTGCTGGGCTCCCTGCGGGCGCGCACCCGCAAGCCCAAGGCGCTGGTGCAGAGGGCGCCCGCTTATAACCATCGGATGCTTTGGTATATGAAGCCCGACGGCGACGTGGTCAAGCTCCAGGGCGACCCGGGCAACCGGGCGTACTACGAGGACAAGGGCTACGTCGTGCTCTCCCCCGAGGAGATCCAGGCGTGGGAGCGCGACCGCACCGTCACCCGCTGGAACCCGGAGACGGGCGAGCGGGAGAGCAAGGTGGTCGCGCCGAGCATCCGGCGCCAGGTGCTGAAGCTCCAGCGCGAGCGGGCCATGATGATCTCCATGATCCGGGGGATCGCCACCCGCCACAACGCGGTGGAGGTGACCGGCGACCTGTCGATCACCCCGACCGACGAACTCCAGCAGATGCTGGAGAAGCTCCAGCGGATCGACGGCCCGAACTTCACCCTGTTGCAGGGGCGGAACCGGGACGCCGAGACGGAGTTTGACGACACCGACAGCCTGGAGCACCTGGAGGTGGGCTCGGGCGCCGACCTGGAGCGCAAGGTGGACGCCTACAACAAGATGGGCCGCAGCCGGGCGGACATGAACATCTCCGGGCGTCAGCGCCTGAACGGGCCCGACGCCGTGGACCTCTCGGGTAACTAGGAGAAGAGACGATGGCGACCCAGTACGCCCGCTACACCCGCCCCGACGGGGACGAGGCCGTCCTCCTGGCCGACCCCCTGAGCCGGGGCCGCTACGAGCGCAAGGGCTTCACCTACGTGGGCCCGGTCGAGCAGAGCCCCGGCCTGGAGCCGGCCAACCCGGGACGGGACGGCGGGCTGACCGGCGCGGTGGCCGACATGGACGCCACCGAGATCGTCAGGCAGGCCACCGACGTGGTGACGCGCAAGCTCGCCGGCACCTGGACGGAGCAGGAGGCGGTGGACGAGAGCAAGCTCATCCGCGGCAAGATGTACGAGCTTGGCTCCTTCCCCATCGCCGGCCTCGACGCGCCGAGCGACGAGGGCAGCACCGCCCAGGCCCAGACGGGGCCCTACCCCACCCCGGTCGTCCCCCAGCCGGGGGCGGCCGTGACGGTGACCGGCGACCAGGCGTCCCCCGAGCAGGCCCTGGCCGGCGTGACCACCGGGGCCGATGGCGCCACGGGCGTGGCGACCGACGGGGCCGCCAGCGGGGCGACCGGCAACGGTGCGCCGGATCTGTCCGGCACCCCGTCGGCCACCCAGGTGGTGACGACCGCCGGCAGCCCCGGCAGCTTCTCGGGTGGGACGACCCCCAGCGTGAAGGCGGACCTGGAGGCCACCAAGCCCGAGCCGACCACCCCGTGGACGGAGGGCCAGTACGTCCGCGTCGGCAACTACGACTGGTACTGGGACGGGACGAAGTGGGTACAGGGCAAGGCTCCGGTAGCGGCGACGGCCTGAACCCCAAGGCGTGGGCCGACGTGAACGAGGCGGTGGGGGAGGCGCTCTCCCTCCCCCCCGCCCCGCCCGCTGAGCCCGACCTCCTGGCCGATGAGCCGGTCGTCCCCGTCCAGCAGAAGAAGCGGGAGGGGGAGGCGGTCAACTTCCAGCGGGTGACCAACGTCACCGACCTGGAGGCGGATTTCCGCGACCGGCTGTTGCAGGCGCAGGAGGCGGAGAACAAGCGCGCCCTGGCCCGGGCCTGGAAGCTGTTCCGCGAGGACGGCTCCCTGCTGGGCGAGTACGCCCCCATGATGGGGACGAACACCACCCCCGACACGGTGGACGCCTTGTGGTGGCTGTCGCTCCCCGAGGCGCAGGCCAAGTGGGAGTTGGGGCTGGACAAGGACGACGACGCCGGCTACGCCCGCGTCCGCCGGGACATCGAGGCGATGGCCGCGGTGGTCATCAACCGGATGCTCCAGACCCGCACGCTGGTGCCGATGGTGATCCGCCGCAAGCGCAACAAGATCAACCGGGAACTCTTCACGGGCGGCCAGTTGAAGCGCCTCAAGCCGGTCAACCCGGACGACTTCCCCGGCCGGGACGTGAGCAAGCGCAACAAGGCGAGGGACAAGCCCGAGGACGGGCCCTCCGTCCTGCCGATCTAGTCGCAAACTTTTGGACACACGCCCCGGGGAGGGCAGATGAGCACCACTTCTCGGAGCGTGTATCGAGACACCGTCACGGTCACCCGGTATCCGGACGGCGTGCTGCTGCCGGCGGCCGGGGCCCAGGTGCGCTTCTACGAGGCCAATGGGGCGACCCTCACGCCCCTGGCCGTCCCCCTCTACGCCTCGCCCGACAGCACGACGCCCCTGACCATGCCCCTCACCGTCAGCGCGGTGGGCGAGGTGGAGGTGTGGAGCGACGAGGCCGGCGGGCTGCGGGCGCGCCAGGTGGTGGTCTACCGCGACCGGCCCGTGTCGGACGAGGTGGTGGACTTCGAGCCCCCGCCGGGCACCTACGCCACCCGCGTCTACGTGGACGAGGTGATGGACGCCCACGAGGCCGACCCGAACCCCCACGACCAGTACCTGACCCAACCCGAGGGCGACCTCCTCTACCTCCCCCTGTCCCACCAGCCGGGCACCGACCCGCACCCGCAGTACCTGAAGACCTCCGTCTTCGGGCAGCCCGACCCCCTCGGGCAGTACCAGCTAGAGACGGAGAAGGGGCAGCCCTCGGGCTACGTCCCGCTCGACCCGAACGGCCTGATCCCCACGGTCCACCTTCCGCCCCTCGCCATCACCAACACCTTCGTGGTGGCCTCGCAGGCGGAGATGCTGGCCCTGAACGCGCAGACCGGCGACGTAGCGATCAGGACGGACACGTCCAAGAGCTACATCCTGGCCGCCGAGCCGGCCAGCACCCTCGCCAACTGGAAGGAGCTATCGGCCGCCGCCCCCGTGCTGTCCGTGGACGGCCGGGTGGGGGTGGTCGATCTGTCCGACCGCTACTCCGCGGCCGCCCACAACCACGACCCGGTCTACGTGAACGTGAGCGGGGACTCGATGTCCGGCCCGCTCACAGTGCAGGAGACGACCCTCGGGTACACCTCGGGTCACCCGAGCATCTCCACGGCCGCCGGGAAGTACCTCGTCCTCGCCCCCGGGGCGGGCTACGTGCTGCCGTGGAACCCGTCCACGTTCCTCGGGGGGAGCGGCGCCAACGCCTGGTACGGCATCTACGCCGGGCCGGGCGGGGTGGACATCCAGGGCAAGCCCGTCGCCGTTTCCCCCGACGCGGGCAACATCCTGTCCTGGCAGTCCAACGGCTTCTACGCCAGCCTGACCACGGCGAACGTGACGGTGCTGCGCCGCCAGGAGTTCTCCCCGCCCGCGTCGTCCAACTCGGTGACCCTCACCTCGGCGCCCAGCAGCGTGCTGGAGGTGAGCCGGAACGGCGTGGCCCAGTCCGCCGCCCTCGGCCACTACACCGTGACGGGGGCCGTCGTCACCTTCTCCGACGCCTTCGTCGCCGGGGAACAGGTGATGGTGCTGTCCGAGGTGGGCACCAGCCTGCCGACCGACACCTACACCAAAGCCGAGTCGGACGGCCGGTTCGTCAACGTCACCGGGGACAGCATGACCGGGTCGTTGAACCTCACCGGGGCGGCCGGCACCGACCGCATCCTGAACCTCCAGACCGCGAACACCAATCGGTGGGGGATCGTCGCCAGCAGCGCCGCCGAGGGTGGCTCCAACGCGGGCACCGACCTGGTGATCAACCGCTTCTCCGATGCCGGGGCGTATCTGGGCAGTCCCTTCGTCCTCAACCGGGCCACCGGGGGGCTGAACCTGGAGGCGACCCCCTCCTGGGGCGGCTCGCCCGCCGTCAACCAGAGCGCCGGGGACGCCCGCTACCTCCGGTTGTCCGGGGGCACGCTGACCGGGGCGCTGACGATGGACGCCACCCCGATCAACTCCAAGGTGCCCGCCGGGATGGCCGGGCTTCAGGTCTTTCAGAACGCGGAGAGCGTGCCCCGCTTCCAGGTGCGGGGCGACGGGGCGCTCTACTTCGGGCCGGGCGGCGCCACCGTGGTGGACACCACCCTCACCCGGACGGCGGCGGGGCGACTCCAGCTAGACAGCACCACGGCGACCGCTCCCGTGGCCCTGACCTTCAAGTACGGCTCGGGCACCTCCCTCGCTCGCATCGGCCAGGTGGCGACGGACGGCGTTTGGCTGACGGTCAACAGCGCCTACGACGGTACGAACTGGGCGCGGGACGACACGACCAAGGCGGCGATGCAACTCGCCATGAGTCCGCCGGGGTTCACGATCTACACGGCGCCCGCGGGCGCCAACCCGGTGGCGACGTGGACGCCCCAGGTGGTCGTGAACGCGGCCGGGTTGCTCACCGCGAACAACGGCATCGCCGTGGCGAAGGGCGCGGCGTCCTACGCCATCGACGTGGCTGGCGACGTGATGGTGCGCGGCCCCGGGTCGCTCTACGTCGCCAACGCCGCCTTCACCGCGTCGGCCGGATGGCGCTATAGCGACAGCCAGGGGCTGGCCCACGTCCAGAACGGCAGCCTGACGGGTTCCTTCTTCGCCACCGGAGGCGACCTCTACGTCAAAGGCGCGGTTAACATCCAGCCGGGCGCGGAGAACCTGGCGGGCGAGTGGCTCTACAACAACGGCGGCGCCCGCTCTGGGTTCGTCGGGCTGGAGGGGGACTACACCACCTGGCGCGTCTACGGGAACATGGGGACGGCGGGGAACCGCCTCTCCATCAACCTGAGTACGGGTGGGGTGTCGATCCCGGGCACGCTCGGGGTGACCGGGCAGATCACCGTCACTGGCGGCATCATCGGGAACGGCGGGGCGTTCGTCCTCTCGGCCACCAACAACATCCAACTCGCCCCCGGCGGCGGCTACATCCACCCGGACGGGAACGCCACCCGCGGCCTGGGGCACTCTAGCCTCCAGTGGGCGAACGTCTGGACGCGGAGCATCAACTGCAACGACACCGGGCTGATCCTCGCGGCGGCGGGCAACTTCATCTCCGTGGCGCCCACGAACAACACCGTCACCACCTTCGAGAACAGCGCCAACGGGGTCTGGCCGGGGCTGGGCGACGGGGTGATCCGCCTGGGGCGCAGCGGCGCCCGCTGGACGGACGTGTGGGCGGCGAACGGCGCCATCCAGACGTGCCTCACCGCGGAGAAGCAGGACTTCCAGAGCCTCGATCCCGAGGTGGCGCTGCTCGCCATCCTGCGGACGCCCATCCAGAGCTACCGGGCCAAGCCCTCGCCCGACCGGCTCAAGGCCCAGGAGCGGTGGCCCGACGCCTTCGACCTCGACCGCGACCCGCTCTACGGCTTCCGCTTCGTCGGCTTCCGCGCCGAGGCGGTTGACCCCCTGCTCCTGCTGGACGGCGACCAGCACGTCAGCCCGCAGCACACGGCTTCGGTGGCGCTGTCCGGCATCCAGGCGCTGTACGCCCGCATCGCCAAGCTGGAGGCGATGGTCAGGGAGTTGAGCAAGTGAGCCGCCAAGTTCTGACCATCCCGGACGTTCCCCCGACGCTGCTCCAGAGCGCGACGGCGGCGGCCACCTACGTCCCCCTCGCCGGGGGAAACGTGATGACCGGCTCGCTCGGGCCGACCGCCACCAACGGCATCGACCTGGGCAGCCTCTCCCTCCGGTGGCGGAGCGCCTACCTGGGCACGGTGCTGAGCATCGCCGGGGCGAGCGCGACGGCCAACCAGATCACCCACGGCATCACCACCGACGCGCAGCCCCGGCTGATCGTGGACGGCAACGGCCAGATGAAGTGGGGGCCGGGGGCCACCACGCCCTACGACACCACCCTCGCCAGAACGGGGGTGGCGGTATTGGGGCTGACCGGATCGCTCAATCCTGGAGCCAATAACGCTTACGACCTGGGGACGTGGGACGGCCCGCTGCGCTGGCGCACCCTGTACACGGTGAACGCTGAAGCCTCTAGCGATATCGTCGCGCAGCACCTTATCTCGCAGGGGGCGGACGCGGGCTTCTTCCTCAAAGACCGCAACACCGCCAACCAGTACATCTTTACCTCGGTTGGCGACCAGTTGAACTGGTACTCGTCGGTCGCCGGGGTCAACCAGTTCGTGATGAAGGGCGGCAACGCCGCCATCGGCCTGACCACACCGCCTGCGCTGCACCCCGCCCGCCGTGCCCTCTTCGTGGGGGACGCCGCCATGTTGATGAGCGGGGCTGGCTACAACGCCACCGAGTTGCGGGTCAACAGCTACCAGGACAGCGCGAACGTGTCGCGGGCGATGGCGACGAACGCCGCCGGGTCGCTCGCCCTGACGAACAACTCCCTCAACTACGCCAACGCCCCTTCGGTCGGTGCCGGGGCCATCCAGGCGTTCGTGTCCCGCCTGTTCGTCAGCGCGACGGGAGCCACCTCGCTGATCCCGGACGACAAAACGTCCGGGCTGGTGGTTGGATCGGCCACCCCCATCGCCGCCTGGGCGTCGGCAACGCAAGCGATCCAGATCGGGGCACGCACCACCCTGTACGACATCCAGGGTTACTCCCAGTTTGGGAACAACACCTACAACGACACCGGAGCCGACCGGGCCATCGTCGGCGGGGTGATGGGGAGCAAGCTGTATCAGCAGGGCGGGGCTCTGGTTTGGCTCAACGCGGCCATCGTGGCGGCCAACGCCTCGCAGAGCATGGTGGAGCATTTCCGGGTAGACGCCAACGGCACCATGAGCGTTACCTGCTCCTCAACGAGCGTCAACACAGGTGCCTTCTCCTGGCCGGGCGGCAACCTCTCCATCGGCCCTGGTTCACCCACGGTGGGCGACGGCCGGATCATCACCGCGTACAACATCCAACTGAACCCCGGCGGCGGCGTCGTCCAGCCGGGGTGGGACGCGGGGGTGTATCTCGGTTCGACCGGCCTGCGCTACGTCTACGCCTACATCGTCAACGGGGTCATCACCGGCTCCCACGTCAGCTTGAAAGAGAACCTCTCCCCGCTCGATCCGGCGGCCTGCGTCGAGGCGGTACTGGGCACCGACTGGATGACCTACTCCTACCGGGAGCCAGCCCCCCCACCGTCACAGGGTGGCGCGACCGAGGAGTACCTTCAGGCGGTGGCCGAGAACGAGCCGAACCGGCACCGCAAGGGGTACGTCCTGGGCAGCCCCGACCACAAGGTGAGCGACCTCTTCGGGCTGGCCGACCGCAAGAACGGGAACGCGGAGTCCGACCTGGCGGTGGTCGCCTGCGCCCTGCAAGATGCCCTCAAGCGAATCGCCCAATTGGAGGCCAGAGCATGATCCCGCCCACCATCACCGTCCCGCCGCCGATGATCGGCCTGCAAGTCACCGGCACCGAGGCGAACGCCCAGGCGGGGCTGAACGCCAGGAACCTCCGCTTGGCGCTGGAGAACCTGGACAGCATCCGCCTGTGGAGCGAGCAGTTCACGCCCGAAGACCTGGAGGACATGGGCCTGACCCCGGGCACGGGCGACCAGTTCAAGAGCGCGATGGGCGAGGTGCCGTCCATCGTGGCCGCGCTCCAGGCGACGACTTTCCTGAAGAAGCTGTGGGGGATGGGCATCTGATGACCGAGCGACCGCCGACGCGCTACGACGAGGAGGGCAAGTCCCTGCCCGAGCGGGGCTCGGGCGTCCCCCGGGAACCGGAGAAGCTCATCATCCCGGCCGAGGCGGTGGCCTACCTGCTCAACGTGGCCGTCCAGAACCAGATCGGCAACGCCTGGTGGAACGGGTTCGTCACGGCCCACGGCGTCCCGTCCTGGGTGGCCGAGGGGCGGTGGAAGATCGAGGCCCTGGACGCCAAGGTGGTGCAGGTTGAGCGTCAGAACGGCACCAACGGCGCGATAGGGAGAGGGTAGATGCCCATCGTCATCGGGCCCGGGCCCGGCGAGCTACCCCCGGGCGCGGCGCTGGTGGGCTACCCCCTGGCCCACTACCGCCGGCAGATCGCCCGGGAGACGGGCGTCTTCGTGGGCTCCACGGTGCGGAGCGGGACGAAGACGTACCTGGTGGATGATCGGTATCCGATCAAGTCCTCGCTCGACCAGGGCGACCTGTACGCCGGCAAGTGGCTGCTGCGCCCCCGGGCGGAGCTTGACGAGGACAAGGTGCGGATCGTCAGCGAGCGGGGCTACGACCCGGCGACGGGCACGCTGCGCCCCGACAGCCCGTGGGTCAACGCGCCGACCACCGACGAGCCCTACGAGATCCACGGCACCATCGAGCCGTGGGAGCAGATGATCGACCTGATCAACGCCGGGCTCAAGCGGTGCCTGGTGGTGGTGGACGTGGCGCTCCCCCTCGAAGCCGGGATCAACCGGGTCAACCTGCGGGAGGTGGCGCCCTGGCTCCAGGACGCCCGCTGGGTGCGCCAGGTGGGGTGGCTGCCCCTGGCCCACACCTTCGACACGTTCGACCCCTACTGGGCCCCCTTCCGGGGGACGGTGGAGCCCAACGGCGCCGGCTTCACCCTGCGCTGGGACCACATGTGGCTGGGCGGGGGCAACGCCCTGGCGATGAAGTGCCTCAAGCGGGGCTACGACCACTGCCGGGCGGACGGCGTCGGGGAGTTTGGCGAGCAGTCCGGCCTGTGGGGGGAGGACAACCAGGCGCTGCCCGTGCCCGAGTGGGTGGCGGCCGGGGCCCTGTGCGAGTTCTTCGAGCGGTACGGCGACGTGGTGGCCGGCGGCTCCCGGGAGGAGGTCGAACTCAACCAGAAGAAGGCGGCCGCCCGCTTCGACCGCATCACCCGGGAGTACTTCAACTTGCCTCCTTACACCCTGACGCAGCCGATGCGCCGGGGCTGGCTGGTGGGGGCCTACTGAGGTGGCGATCACCGTCCGCCGGCCGGGCGCCCTCGTGCGCCCCACCCCCTACGGCGACGGGGCCGGCGCCGCGCTGGAGCCGGCCCGCTCCCTGTCCCACCCGGTCTACCGGCGCGGGCGGGCCCGGGTGCGGCCCTGGCCGTTCGACGCCACCATCGACGGGACGGGCGTGATGCTGGGCAACCGGAAGAAGGGCGCGGGCCCCAGCCTCACGGCGCGCAAGCCCGAGGACCAGGCCAACGTCGCGCCGACCGACTTCGGGGAGAACGCCCAGAACCCGGTGTTCGGCAAGAGCGCCACCTGGCGCACCTTCCACCTGGGGATGGGGCTCACCGTCGAGGACGAAGACCCGGCCCACGCCGAGGGGCGCTACCGCTGGGCGATCAACGCCGACTGCTCGGTCGCCAGCCGGCTGGCGATGAAGGGCCCCCTGATCAACCGCATCGTGCCCGCCCCCCGGGACGGGCAACTGGGGGTGCCCAAGTTCTTCGACCTCCGTGGCAACCTCTACTTCCTGAACGGGCGCTACCTCAAGCGCGTGGACACCGACACCACCGTCAGCACCGTCCACGACTTCGGGGTCAACCGCTGCGCCGTGGACGTGGCGGTCTTCTCCTCCAACTTCTACCCCGACGGCACGGGGGCCTACGCCTACATCGCCGTGCTGGACACCGGGGGGCTGTACAACCCCTCGGCCCGGCCCCCCGACCCCGACCAGTCCGGCAACTACCACGACACGCCGATGTGGCGCTTCGACGGGCTGGCCGCCCCGGTGCAGCACGCCACCATGACGGCCCGCGCCTTCTGCATCATCGGGCGCGACTTCTACCGGGCGAACGGGCGCAACCAGGTCAGCACGGTGGACGTGGACTCCGACCCGTGGGACATCGCCAACTGGCGGGCGGAGAACCAGTACCTCATCGGGGACAAAGCCTGCTCCATCGCCAGCCTGGTCTGCAACGCGGTGGGCGCGCTGGTCGTCCTGAAGGAGGACGGCGTCTACTCCGTTGACCAGGCCGGCGAGCAGATCCGCTACTACCCGTTCATGCGCTTCGGCCAGAACCTGGGCAGCGGGTTCAACTGGGGCGTCTTCATGAACGACCTCTACGTCCGCTACGGGGAGAGCCTCTTCAAGATCGACGCCGACTTCAAGATCCAGGAGGTGGGGCCCAACCGGGTGGGCACGGTGGACGGGCCGGTCAAGGGGCGGACGACCGCCTTCGCCGGCCACGGGAACTTCCACGCCTACACCGGGATGTGGGACGCCGACACCGACACCGCCTTCGTCATGAAGTACGGCGCCCACCAGCCGGACGAGAAGGGCGACCCCCAGCGCATCGAGGCGTGGCACGGCAGCCTCTCCTACCCGCTGGCGGGCAACCGCATCACCACCCTGTTCGTCTCCCCCTACCGGGCGCCGGACGGGCACAACCGGATGTACGTCGGCTACCGGGACGGCAGCATCGGCTTCTTCCAGCTACCCTGCGTGCCCGACCCGGCGGCCTGCGACGAGTACCGCTACAGCCTGCAAGAGTCCTGGGTGGTGCTGCCCAACTGGCACGGCGGGTTCCCCAGCAACCAGAAGCCCCTGCGCTACGTGGCCGTCGGCGGGGACAACCTGGACGGGAACACCTACGCCACGGTGAGCTACCGGCTCGACCCGGTCAGCGCCGACGCCACCCTCGCCACGCCCTGGATCGCCCTGGCCGGGCACTTCGACACCCTGCCCAGCGAGCGCATCGAGTTCCCCGAGCGCACCCAGTGCGCCACCGGGGCCCTGCGCCTGGAACTCACCACCACCGCGCCCGAGCGGTCGCCCCTGATCTCCTCGATGTCCCTGCGCTGGCGCCTGACCACCGACCTCCAGCAGGTGTACGACATGTACATCCTGGCCGAGGACGGGCTGGTCTGCCGGGACGGGACGCCCCTGCGCCGGGGGGCCAAGACCATCCGCGACCTGGTGCGCCGGCTGGCCGCCACGGGCGAGGTGTTCGAGGTGGTGCTGGCCGATGAGGACATCAAGCTCGTCTCCATCTACGACTACGGCGAGGCGATCTCCTGGTTCGAGCGGGGCCGGCGCTGGATGTCCGCCATCAAGGTGGGCGTGGCGGAGGACGCCACCGGCACCACCTACGGCACCTACGGCCGGCTGCGGGCGATGCGCTACGGCGACCTCCGGGGCATGAAGTACGGCGACTTGAGGAGAATCTAGGTGACCACCTACCCCGGGCCGACCAAGGTGCTGTCCGCCAACTACGACCTGGCGGACACCCAGTTCGCCATCGCGGACGAGGACGAGGACGCCCTCGAACCCGAGGACATCTACCGGCTGGCCCGGGCGGTCGAGGACCACCAGCACGACGACAGCCGGGGGCTGCCCGTGCGCCGGGTGGAGACGGCCTCCTCGCCCCAGGCGCCCGGCCACGTCCAGGTGCAGGGCGACGACTTCCGCTGGTGGGGCGCCGTGGCCGGCGCGCTCCGCACCGCCCTGGCCCGGGAGGGCGACCAGGTCATCGACGGGGTGTTCCGCTTCAACTCCCCGCTCCTGCTCGCCGCCCAGTTGGCCGCGCCCCCGGCGCCCGGCGCCGCCCTCTCCTACGTCTACGCCAAGCCGGACGGCAAGCTCTACATCCGCTCCGGGTCGGGGCCCGAGCAGGGGGTGGGCGCGCCCCCCACCTGGAACCTGCCGGCCAAGGCGTGGGAGGGCGACCAGGTGCCGGGGCAGAACCCGGAACTCAAGCGCCTGCCCTGGCTGTCCCCCACCTGGGTGCTGGCCTACGACGCCACCGCCAGCGAGATCGCCTACGCCCGGCTGCGGGTGCCCGGCACCTACGTCCCCGGGCTGCCCCTGCCCCTGGCGGTGGCCTGGACGGCGCCGTCGGGCGCCGCCGGCCTGACCGCCACCTGGCGCTTCGCCCTCGCCCGGGGAGCGGTGGGCCAGCCGGTGCCCACGGTGTGGGCCGTGACCGCCGACCTCGCCGCCACCTACGCCGGGACGGGCGCCGACTGCTACCAGGTGACGCAGGGCAGCGCCACCGTGGCCGGGCTCCAGCCGGGGGACGGGCTGTTCGTCGCGCTCCAGCGGCTGGGCGGGACGGGCTCCCTCACCGGGGACGCCCACCTGATCGACGCCTCCGTCGCGTTCGCCTAACCAGTCGCAAAGTTTTGGACTGAGATGCCAGCCGGACTGACGCCCTCCACCGGAGCCGACGGCGACCTGACCATCACCACGGGCGACTACGTCGTCAGCGGGGACAAGAACTACCGGCAACTCCGCATCACGGGCGGCCGCCTGGTGGCGGCCAGCGACAGCGTCATCGCCGCCGACCGCATCGAGGTGGGCCCGTCCGGGGCCATCGACTTCCAGACGGCGTCGGCCCCGCCGGCCACCAACGGGGGCGCGGGGGGCAGCCCGGCCGGGAAGAACGGCGGGGGCGGGGGGGGCGGGGGTGGCTACGGCTCCGGGGGCAACACGGGCGCCTCCGGAAGTGGCGCCACCGGGGGTGGAGGAGGGGGGACTCGCGATACCCTCTCCTCCCTCGGACTGAACGTGCGCCCCGGCTCCACCGAAAGGGGGGCATCGGGCGGAGCCGGGGGCGCGGGCAAAGATAACACCCTCGACTACGGCGACGGGAGCCACGGCGCCTTCGGCGGGGGCTCCCTCGGCCCCGGCACGTACAACTGCACGACGATCATCGTCGCCAGCGGCCAGGTGCTGACGGTCGGCAACCCCACCTGGCTGCGGGCCACCCAACTCATCGACATCCAGCCCGGCGGGGTCGTCCAGGTGCAGGGGGGCGACCCCCACGCCGCGCCCTACCGGGGCGCCGCCGGGGCGCAGCCGGCCGGCGGGCCGGGGGGCGGGGGCGGGGGCGGCGGGCACAGCGCGAACGGGTCGGCCGGGGCGGGGGCGCCCAATGCCGGCGGGGGCGCGGGCGGCGTGCCCTTCGACAACCTCTCGGGCTGGGCTCAGAACGACTACTCGTCCGCGCAGGGCGGCGCCGCGGGCGGGGCCGGCGGGCAGGGCGTCGTCGGGTCCGGCATCAACGGCGGGAACGGCAGCAACGGCGCCGGGGTGGCCGGGCCGGGCTACGACTACGTCAACGGCACCTGGCAGTACACCAGCCTGGTCATCAACTCGGGGGCCACCTTCGGCGGCACGTCCCACATCTACGTGCAGGGCGACCTGACGATCAACGGCGACTTCATCGGCTCGGGCCGGGGCCACGCCGGGGGCGCGCCGACGGCCGCGAACGTCCCCGGCCGGACGCGGGGCGGGTCAGGGCAGGGGCCGGGCGGGGGCACGGGCGGGGAGAGCCAGAACACCGCCCCCGGGGCGGGCGGGAGTTCGCAGCCGGGCGGGGGCGGCGGCCACGGCGGGGCCGGCGGCTGGGGGGGCAGCAACAACGAGTACCTCAACACCGGACAGGGCGGGCCCGCCTACGACGCCCTGAACGCCGGCTCCCCGCAGATGGGGTCGGGCGGCGGGGCCGGTGGCTCCAACACCAACACCGAGGGCGGCACCTACGGCTCCGTCTCGGGGGGCGCGGGCGCGGCCGGCGGGCCGTCGCTGTACCTGCACGTCGGCGGGCGCTTGCTCGGCGGCGGGCGCATCTTCGCGGACGGGAGCAAGGGCGCCGACGCCAAGCCCGGGGGCAGCAACGGCGGGCAGTCGGCGGGCGGCGGCGGGGGCGGGGCGGGGGGCTACGTCCGCATCGACGCCAACGTCATGCAGTGCAGCATCGCCGTCTACTGCCGGGGCGGAGCCGGGGGCAACTCCGTCATGGTGCCCTACGCCGGGAACGCCGCCGCCGGGGCGGGCGGCGGGGGCGGTGGCTACATCTGGGTCACCTACGGCGCCAACTACGGCTTCCTCTCGATAGCCGACTGCTCGGCCGGGGCCGGCGGGTCACCCGTGCAGCCCCCTGGGCAAGGCTGGTCGGCCGCCGGGAACCCCGGTGCGGGCGGGCAGTACTCCAACGCGCAGGCCACGGGCGTCGGGATAGCCGGCGGTGCGGCCGGGATCGGCGGGGGCGTGCTCAAGCTCACGGCGCCCGTGGTCAACCTCAACGGGACGGCCCGGGCCCGGGGCGGGGACGCCGGGGCCGGGCCGTCCCG
>Ga0207428_10000845_pt1 | contig 34476 bp, 30 predicted proteins | sample RhiMethybrSRZTD1_FD_187600 | JGI IMG/M metagenome (GOLD analysis project Ga0207428, IMG submission 187600) | Populus rhizosphere microbial communities from Tennessee, USA - Rhizosphere MetaG P. TD hybrid SRZTD1 (SPAdes) (version 3) | ecosystem: Host-associated > Plants > Roots > Rhizosphere >...
CGCCACCTACGGCGTGTCGTCGTCGAACGCGGTGAAGATGCGCTTCGACGAGGCCAACGAGGCGGGCGGCATCCACGGGCGGAAGATCAAGTTGATCGTCGAGGACACCCAGTACCAGGTGCCGCGGGCCGTCCAGGCCGGCGCCAAGCTCATCAACCGCGACAAGATCTTCGCGATGGTAGCGGGGCTCGGGACGCCGATGAACAACGCCCTCTTCAAGGATCAGTTCGACGCGGGGGTGCCGAATCTCTTCCCGCTCTCCGCGGCCCGCTCGATGTACGAGCCCTTCCACAAGCTCAAGTTCTACGGGGCGGCCAGCTACGTGGACCAGGTCCGCGCCGGCATCAACTACTTCGTCACGAAGAAGGGCAAGAAGGCCCTCTGCGTGATGTATCAGGACACCGACTTCGGCAAGGAAGTGCTGGACGGTGTGCAGGTGCAGGCCGACAAGATGAAGCTCAAGATCCTCGAAGCGACCGCGCACAAGCCGACCGACCAGGATTTCACCGCCCAGGTCACCAAGCTGAAGGCCGCCAACTGCGACCTGGTGGTGTTGGGCACCATCGTGCGCGACTCGATCGTCCCGTACGCGACCGCCCGCAAGATGGGATGGACGGACGTGGACTTCCTCGGCTCGGCGGCCTCCTACGACCTCTTCGTCGCGGCGGCGCAGGGCGGGGTCACCGAGGGCTTCTACGCCATGGGCCTCACCGCCATGCCGTACCGGGACACGCTCTCGCCCCAGGCGCAGGCCTGGTTCGATCGCTACAAGGAGCGCTACAAGGTTGATCCCAACATCGGCGCGATCTATGGCCACGTGGCCGCGGATCTGACGGTGACGGCGATCGAGAAGACCGGGCCCGAGCTGACGACGGAGAACTTCGTGAAGGCCATGGAGTCCATCAAGGGCTACCACGACATCTTCCACGGCCCCGAGGTGAGCTTCGGCCCCGACAAGCATCAGGGCGCGAACTCGTCGTTCCTCGCCCAGGTCAAGGGCGGGCGCTGGGTGCGCCTGACCGATCCGCTGAGCTTCTAGCCCGCGACACCCCCCTCACCCCAGCCCTCTCCCTCTCCCGAGGGGAGGGCAGGGTGAGGGGCTATTTCACCCGCCGCTCTTCTCGATCTTGGCCCAGGTGTCCCGCAGGCCGACGGTCCGGTTGAACACGAGCCCGCCCTTCCGCGAATCCGGATCGACCGTGAAGTAGCCCACGCGCTCGAACTGATAGCGCGTGCCCGGCTTGGCGCCGGCGAGCCCGGGCTCCACCTTGGCGTCGGGGACGCGCTCGAGCGAGGCCGGGTTCAGGTGCGCCTTCCAGTCGAGGCCGTCCTTGTCGTCGGAGGGGTTGGCCTTGGCGAAGAGATGGTCGTAGAGGCGTACCTCGGCGGGGATCGCGTGCTGGGCCGAGACCCAGTGGATGGTGCCCTTCACGCGCCGGCCGTCCGGTGCGTCACCGCCGCGGGTGGCGGGGTCGTAGGTGCAGCGCACCTCGGTGACCTGTCCGCTCGGGTCCTTGGTGACCCCGGTGCAGCGCACGAAGTAGCCGTAGCGCAGGCGCACTTCCGCGCCCGGCGAGAGACGGAAGTACTTCTTCGGCGGATCCTCGCGGAAGTCGTCCGCCTCGATGTAGAGGACGCGCGAGAAGGGGAGCTTGCGCGTGCCCGCCGCGGGATCCTCGGGATTGTTCACTGCATCCAGCTCCTCGACCTGGCCTTCGGGGTAGTTCTCGATGACCAGGCGCAGCGGGCGAAGCACCGCCATCACGCGGTTGGCGCGGCGGTTGAGATCCTCGCGGATGCAGTGTTCGAGGAGCGCCACGTCCACCATGCTGTCGGCCTTGGCCACGCCGATGCGGTCGCAGAAGTCGCGGATGGCCTCCGGCGTGTAGCCACGCCGCCGCAGACCGGCAATGGTCGGCATGCGGGGATCGTCCCAGCCGGAGACGTGACGGCCCTCCACCAGTTCGAGCAGGCGCCGCTTGCTCATGACGGTATGGGAGAGGTTGAGCCGCGCGAACTCGATCTGCTGCGGGTGATAGACGCCGACCGCCTCGATGTACCAGTCGTAGAGCGGGCGGTGGTCCTCGTACTCCAACGTGCAGATGGAGTGCGTGATGCGCTCGATGGAGTCCGAGAGGCCGTGCGCCCAGTCGTACATGGGGTAGATGCACCACCGATTCTCGGTCCGGTGATGGGGCGCGCGGCGGATCCGGTACATGACGGGGTCGCGCATGTTCACGTTGGGCGAGGCCATGTCGATCTTCGCGCGCAATGTTTTCGTCCCGTCCTCGAACTCGCCCGCGCGCATACGGCGGAAGAGGTCGAGATTCTCCTCCACCGAGCGGGCGCGGAAGGGGCTCGGGCGGCCGGCCTCGGTCAGGGTGCCGCGATACTCCCGCATCTGGTCCGGCGTGAGATCGTCGACGTAGGCGAGGCCCTTGCCGATCAGGTCCTCCGCCCACTGATAGAGCTGCTCGAAGTAGTCGGAGGCGTAGAAGAGGTTCTTGCCCCAGTCGAAGCCCAGCCAGTGCACGTCGGCCATGATCGACTCGACGTACTCCACGCTCTCCTTCGTGGGATTGGTGTCGTCGAAGCGGAGATGGCACGTGCCGCCGAAGTCGCGCGCCAGGCCGAAGTTGAGGCAGATGCTCTTGGCGTGGCCGATGTGGAGATAGCCGTTCGGCTCGGGCGGAAAGCGGGTGATCACGCGGCCGCCGAAGCGGCCCGTGCGGTTGTCCTCCGTGACCGCCTGATGGATGAAGTGCTTGCCCGGGGTGGGCGTGGGCGAGGCGCTGTCGATCATCGGTGGAATTCTATCATTCGTGGATCAGCGTCCCGGATGCGTCCGCACCGCCGCCTCGTTCACTTCGGTGCCCCAGCCGGGGCCGCGCGGGATGGTGAGATAGCCGTCCTTGATATCCGGCTTCACCGTCACCAGGTCGTGGTACCAGGGCACCACGTCGGGGTCGATCTCCATGATGCGAAGGTTCGGCACCACCGCGCTCCAGTGGGCGTTCATCATGGTCGCGAGATGGCCGTAGAAGTTGTGCGGAGCCACGTTCACCTCGTAAGCCTCCGCCATGGTCGCGATCTTGAGGCCCTCGGCCACGCCGTTCCAGGGTGTGTCCACGATGGCCACGTCCACGGACTGATGCTCGAAGAACGGGCGATAGTCGCGCCGGCCGAACAGACACTCGCAGGAGGCCACGGGAATCTTGGTGCGGCTGCGCACGTAGTGGAGGGCCCGTGCATCGCGCGTGTCCATCTCCACCCAGAAGAGGTCGAAGGGCTCCATGGCGCGCGCCATGGCGAGGAAGCCCTCCGTCTTGTAGTTGAAGTTGAGGTCCACCAGGATGTCCATGTCAGGCCCGGTCCCCTCGCGGAAGGCGGCGAGCTGCTCGCGGATCGCCCGCTGGATATGGCGGTCCGCGTTGAGCTCCGGGAACCCCGCGCTCCGGGCGAACCCCGGCACGTAGCCCGACGCGTGGTCCCCGAGCAGCAAGACATTTGTCTTGAGGGCGGTAAAGCCCTTGGCGGCCACCTCCTTGCCCATCTGCACGATGTCGTCCAGCGTGTGGATGGGCGGGAGCTGCATGTCCTTCGCGCGGGTGCCGACGCGATAGGTCGCGCAGTGGGACCAGTAGAGGCGGATGCGCTCGCGCAGGGGCCCGCCGAGCAATTCGTATACCGGGATCCCGAGGGCGCGAGCCTTGGCGTCCAGCAGCGCGTTCTCGATGGCGCCGATGGCCTGCTGCACCACGCCGCCCGTGGCCTGGCGGCGCAGCGCGTACATGAGCGCCACCTGCGCCTCCCACGCGCGGGCGTCCTTGCCGAGCAGGGACGCCGTGAGCGCCTCGATCATCCCGGTCACGCCCCCGGGCCCCCCGAAGTTCTCGTTGTATTCGCTCCAGCCCACGATGCCAGAGTCCGTCGTCAGCTTGACGAAGTCGAAGTTGCGCCAGCCGCCGTCGGCGTGAAGGGTCTCGATCGCGGCGATCTTCATGCGCGCGGCACCCCGCCGGGGATGAGGCGATAGAGCGGCTCGAGATGCGCCGGATCCGGCTTTACGGTGGCGCCGTGGGCGCGGAACACCTCCACCACCGCCGCGTTGAGCGGCGCGGGGACGCCGAGGCGCTGGCCTTCGTTGGCGACGTAACCGTTGAGATGCTCGACCTCGGTGCGGCGCCCGCGCATCACATCCTGCAGCATGGACGGGCGGCCCCCTCGGCGGCTCGGGGCGTCCGCGGACACCGCGGCCTCCACCTCGGCCAGGCCCTTGCCGGCGGCGGCGTCGACGAAGCGCTGGGTCGCGATGCCCCAGATGGCACCTCGAAGCCCGTCGCGCGACCCACCGTGATGGCCTCGGCGCCCAGGAACACGGCGAGGCGGCGCATCGCGGGATCGAGGCGCACCTCCGCGGTGCCGTACCCGGAGAGCGCCGATACCGGGTTCACCATGCAGTTCAGCGCCAGCTTCGACCAACGCTCGCCCCAGAGATTGGCGGTGGCCTCCGCGGGCGCGATGGCGGACAGCATCTGCGCGAGCCGCTGGGCGCGCGGCGTGATGCGCCCGTCGTGCTCGCCGATCTTGAAGGCCGACTTGCCCGCGTCCGTGCGCATGGCGTGGCCGGGCTCGTACATCCCCGCGCTGATGAGGATCACGCAGCCGAGCGTGCGCTCGCGCCCCGCCACCGCGGCCACCCGGTGATCGTTGATGCCGTTCTGGAAATCCACCACCACGCCATCCGGCTTGAGATACGCGACGCCCATCGCCGTGGCCCACTCCGTGTCATACGACTTCACGGCCACGAACACCGCGTCGAAAGGCTCGGCCACCTGCTGGAGCTCATGGATGTGGAGCGCGCGCACCGGCACCACGTGTTCGCCGCAGGTGCCGGAGAGGCGCAGCCCCTTGGCGCGCATCGTCTCCACGTGCTCCGGCCACTGATCCACCAGCGTGATGTCCTCGCCCGCCTTCGCGAGCAGCCCACCCACCACGCACCCGATCGCGCCCGCCCCGATGATCCCGATCCGCATGGCCTCTCCTTTCGCCGAGCCCGGCTAGGCTATCATGGCCGCGCCCACCGGGAGGGGGCCCCTATGCTCAGCGCCGTCGAGTTCATCCAGCTCGGTCTCAAGCGCCTTCACGCCTCGCTCGACAAGTCGCTCGCCGACCTCACGCCCGAGCAGCTCCACGCCGTCCCGGCAGGGCATCCCAAGGCCAACACCATCGCGTGGGGCCTCTGGCACTACGCGCGCACCGAGGACAATGTGGTCCGCTACCTCCTCCAGGACCGGCGGCCGACGGTATGGGGCGAAGGAGGCTACGCGGAGAAGCTCGGCCTGCCGCCGGTGGCTCAGGGGACGGGCATGACGGTCGCAGAAGCGCAGGGGCTGCGCATCAAGGACCTCGCCCTGTTCAAGGACTACGTGGCGAGGGTGTGGGCGAGCACCGACGAGCTCCTGGCCCGGCCCGACCGTGACACGGTCCTGGGCAAGACCATCATGGTGAAGCCGCTTGGCGAGATGCCGGGCATCGTCGCGCTGGGCACGGTGTGCCTCACGCACGGCATGACCCACTTCGGGGAGATCGAGCTCGCGCGCACCCTGGTCGGCGCCGCACCGGCGGCGGGCGTCTAGGAACTCGACAGGACGTGCAGCGCCACCGCGGCGGCCGTCGCCACGTTGAGCGAGTCCATCCCCGCTGCCATCGGGATGCGCACCTGGAGATCGGCGGCGGCGAGCGCGTCCTCGGTGAGGCCGCGTCCCTCGGTGCCCAGCATGAGGGCGACGCGCGCGGTGGGTGAGAGCTGCGCGCGCGCCGCGCCGATATCCCGCGCCTCCGTCCGCGGAGTCAGGGCGAGCAAGGTATAGCCCGCGTCGCGGAGGCGCTTGAGCTCGCGCGGCCAGTCGGGCAGGCGGGCGAACGGCAGGGCCAGGGCCGCGCCGGCCGACACGCGAATGGCTTTCCGATACAGAGGATCCGCCGTTCCCGGTGACAGCAGCGCCGCGCCCGCGCCGAGGGCGAGCGCGTTGCGGAAGATCGCGCCCACGTTGCTCGCGTCGCCCAGATCCTCGAGCACGACCACCGGGGCGCCGCGCGCCTCCACGAGCACCGCCTCCGCCGGGGGCTCTACGCCGCGCTCGCCCACCGCGAGGCAGCCGTGGTGGAACTCGATTCCCACGATCGCCTTCACGATGTCCTGGCGCACGAGATAGATCGGCACCTCGGCCGCCTCGAGCGGCGCCCGAAGCGCGTCCAGGGCGGGCGGCGTGAGCAAGGCGGAGCGCGCCCGATAGCGGCCCGCGGACAGCAGCCGGCGCACCACCTCGCGGCCCTCGGCGATGAACGTGCCGTCGCGGAGCCGGCGCGCGGCGTCGCGAATCTCGCGGTAGTCCGCGAGCCGCGGATCGTCGGGGTGCTCGATGGTCTCGATGCTCGCCATGCCGCCTGGACAATGTCTCCGGAGGCCCCTAGTATGCACACCTGATGACGGACCGCGAGGCCGCGCCTGCCGAGGTGGATGCCCTGTTGGCGCTGGTGACCGCGCGCTACGGCGCGCGCCTGAACGCGGCACAGCTCGACGGCCTGCGCAGGGCGATCGAGGCCGTGGTGGACCAGGCCCGCGCGGTGCGCGCCGTGCGCCTGGGGAACGCGGACGAGCCCACGCCTCCGTTCCGTGCCTATCGCGGGGACGAGCGGCCCACGGCATGACCATCGATCCCGTCTGGATGCCGCTCCGCGAGCTGGCCGGGCACGTGCGCGCGCGGCGCGTGTCGCCGGTGGATCTCGCTGAGATCTTTCTCGCCCGGCTCGAGAAGATCGGCCCGCGCTACAACGCCGTCGTGACGGTGACGCGCGCGCGCGCGCTCGCCGAGGCCCGGCGCGCCGAGCAGGAGATCGCGGCGGGCCGCTACCGCGGGCCGCTCCACGGCATTCCCTACGGCGCCAAGGACCTGCTCGCCACCGGTGGTGGGATCCCCACGAGCTGGGGCGCAGCGCCGTTCAAGGGCCAGCAGCTCGCGGAGGACGCCACGGTGATCCAGCGGCTCAGCGCGGCCGGCGCCGTGCTCTGCGCCAAGCTCGCGATGATCGAGCTGGCGGGCGGCATGGGCTATCGGCAGCCCAACGCGTCCTTCACCGGGCCGGTCACCACCCCGTGGAGTCGCGAGGCGTGGAGCGGCGGCTCGTCTTCGGGCTCGGGCGCCGCGGTCTCCGCAGGCCTCGTCCCGTTCGCGATCGGCTCGGAGACGTGGGGCTCCATCCTCTCGCCGTCGGGAAACTGCGGCATCACCGGGCTGCGCCCGACGTACGGGCGGGTGAGCCGTCACGGCGCGATGGCCCTCTGCTGGACGCTCGACAAGCTGGGACCCATGGCCCTCACCGCGGACGACTGTGGGCTGGTGCTCGAGGCCATCGCGGGCGTGGACCCGAGTGATCCCACCACGAGCGCGCGCCCGTATCGCTACGCCGTGGAGGACGGCCCGCGGCGCTTCCGCTTCGGCGTCCTCGCGGGCGCGCTCGACGGGGTGAGCGAGGACATGCTGGCGGCCTATCGCCGCTCGCTGGATCTCCTGCGCGAGCTCGGCACGGTCGAGGACACCGCGCTGCCCGATCTGCCGTGGGAAGCGGCCGTCCGCATCATCCTCCAGGGCGAGGCGGCGAGCGCCTTCGACGAGTTCATCGAGAGCGGCGGAGTCGCCGGGCTCACCGCGCCCGAGGACCACTTCATGCCCTATGCGCGCGACGCCGTGCTCGCCAAGGATTACGTGAAGGCCACGCGCGTGCGCGGCGTGATGGCGCGCGAGATCGACCGGATCTTCGAGCGCTTCGACGTGCTCGTGGCGCCGGGCCGGCTCACCGTGGCCACGCCCCTCGACCAGGAGTTCCGCGGCGGCATGCGCGGCACCTCTCGCGACATCATGGGCGCGGTGGGCAATGGCGCGGGCCTGCCGGGCCTGATCGTGCCCAACGGCTTCGGGGAGCGCGGGCTGCCCACGAGCCTCCAGCTCATGGGCCGCGCCTGGGAGGAGAACACGCTGCTCGCCGCCGGCCGCGCCATCCAGGCGCGGTCGGACTGGCATACCAAGCATCCAGCACTGGAGGACTAGATATGCTCGTCGTCGAGACGCCGCAGGAGCTCAGCAAGCACGTCGGGGAGACGCTCGGGCCCTCGTCGTGGGTCACGGTGGACCAGGCCATGATCGACAAGTTCGCCGAGGCCACCGGCGACCATCAGTGGATCCACGTCGACGTGGAGCGCGCCAAGCGGGAGCTGCCCGGGGGCAAGACCATCGCCCACGGCTACCTCACGCTGTCGTTGCTCCCGCGCATGATGCCGGAGCTCCTGAAGGTCACCAAGCGCTCGCGGGGCGTGAACTACGGGTCGAACAAGGTCCGCTTCGTGACGCCGGTGCCCGCGGGCGCGCGCGTGCGGCTGCGGTCCACGCTGAAGGCGGTGGACCCCGTCGAGGGCAACGGCGTGCGGCTGACCTTCGAGTCCGTGATCGAGGTCGAGGGGAAGGACCGCCCCGCGATGGTCGCGGAAACCCTCGGCATCCAGTACGCCTGAGCCACGGGGCCGGGGGCACGCTCCGTGGCTAGGGGCTACGCCGTGTCGTTCATTCCCAGCGCGCGCTCGATGGCGACGACGTCGGTCGGCCGCGCGAAGGGCTCGGGTGCGGGCTCCCCGGGCCGGCGGGGCCGGCCGATAGCCTTGAAGAAGTGCTCGAGGCCGTGAGGCGCGACGATCCACATCATCACGAGGTCGTCCGTGCCCTCGTTGATGATCTCGTGCTTCACGTCCATGCCGAGGAAGCAGGCGGTACCGGGGACGAGCGCGTGGGGCTGACCATCCACGACCACGCGGCCCTTGCCGCGGAAGCAGATCTGTAGCTCCACCTGGTCGCCGTGCGAGTGCTCGCGCACGCGCCCGCCGGGCGCGATGGACTGATAACCCATGGATAGCCCTGGGTAACGCGTCGCCTCCGGAAAGAGGGCGGGGTCGGCGTGACCGTTGGCGGGCACGGGTTGCCAGTACGAGGGGCCCTCCCCCGGCTGGACGACCACCGCGTGGCCGCGATGGGGCTCGTTGGGGCTCATCGCCCGTCTCCCAGCACCGCGCGCGCCGCCTCGAGCGTCTGCTCGACCTTGGCCGCGCTCACGTCCAGATGCGTGACGGCGCGGATGGTCCGCGCACTCATCGCGCCCATGCGGATGCCCCGCGCGAGCAGGCGCTCCACCACCGTTGGACCGTCGAGCGGTCCCGTGAGGTCGAAGAAGACGAGGTTGGTCTCCACGTCCTTGGGATCGAGGCGGACGCCGGGTAGTGCGGCCAGACCCTCGGCCAGCCGCTTGGCATTGGCGTGATCCTCGGCCAACCGCTTCACGTGATGCCGAAGCGCGAACACGCCGCCGGCGGCGATGATGCCGGCCTGGCGCATGGCGCCGCCCATCTGCTGCTTGAGCCGCCAGGCCTCGGCGATGAACTCGCGCGAGCCCGCGATGGCCGCCCCCACCGGCGCGCCCAGGCCCTTGGTGAAGTCGATCCACGCCGAGTCGAACGGCGCGGCGAAGTCTCGCGCGGCCACCCCGCTCGCCACCACCGCATTCATGAGCCGCGCGCCGTCCATGTGGGTTGCGAGGCCGTGGCGCTTGGCCACCGCGGTGACCGCCGCGATCTCGCGGAGCGGCCATACGCTGCCGCCGCCGAGGTTTGCCGTCTGCTCTACCCAGAGGAGCCGGCTGCGCGGGAAGTAGCGGACGCCCGGCGCCCGCACCGCCTCCTCGGCCGCCGCGGCGGTGTACTGCCCGCGGGGGCCGTCGATCGCGCGCACGTTCACGCCGGCCAGCGCGGCGGGCCCGCCGGACTCGTAGTGGATGGGGTGCGCGGTGCGGTGCGCGATCATCTCGTCGCCCGGGCGGCAGTGCACCCGGATGGCGATCTCGTTGCACATGGTGCCGGAGGGGAGGAACAGCGCCGCCTCCTTGCCCAGCAGCTCGGCCACCATCTCCTGGAGCAGGTTCACCGTCGGATCTTCGAGCTTCTGCTCGTCGCCCACCTCGGCGTCGCACATGAAGCGACGCATCTCCTGCGTGGGCCGGGTCACGGTGTCGCTGAAGAGATCGACCTGGATCGGCGCGGTCATCGGATACCTCCCAGCAGATGATACGTCACGGTGTACAGTGGGCGCCATGCCTCCCCGGAAGACCGGCAGCACGCCGCGCCGGGATCCCCTGATCGCCGCGCTGACCCTCGCCGGCCTGGCGGTGGCCGGCTATCTCGCCTGGCTCAAATGGAGCGGCGGCACGCCGCTGTTCTGCACTGCGGGCACGGGCTGCGACATCGTCCAGGCCAGCCGCTACGCGACCATCACGGGCGCGCCCACCGCGTTCTGGGGGGCGCTGGCGTACGCCGTGATCCTGGGGCTCGCCCTGGCCGGCTTCGACCGCGCCCGCTGGCAGGCGGCCTTCGTGGTGGCGGCGGCAGGCTTCGGCTTCTCCGCGTACCTGACCTATGTCTCGCTGTTCGAGCTGGGCGCCACATGCGTCTGGTGCCTCGCTTCGGCGCTCATCATGACCGTGGTCGTGATCGCGCTCGCCGCGCGCCGTCCCCCGCCGCGCGCGTCAGGCGCCGGGCTCACCGTGCTCGGTCTCGTGTGCGCCGGCCTGGCCGTCGTGGCCGGCGCCTTCATCTTCGCGGGCGCCGCCGCGCCCGTCACGCCGTATCAGCAGGCGCTGGCCCAGCACCTCGCGAAGTCGGGTGCCACGTTCTACGGCGCCTTCTGGTGCCCGCACTGCCAGGAGCAGAAGGCGCTGTTCGGCGGCGCCGCCGGCAGCCTCCCCTACGTGGAGTGCGATCCCAAGGGCGCGAGCGCGCAACCCGAGCGCTGCGAGCGCGCGGGCGTGCGGGTTTTCCCCACCTGGGTGATCGGCGCCGAGCGCCGCGAGGGCGTGCAGTCCCTCGAAGATCTCGCGCGGATCTCGGGCTTCAAGTCCCCCTAGACGCGCTGCGCCCCCGGGCGCCCGCTCTGGACGACGAAGCTCGCGAGGGTGCTGATGGCCGACCGCGGGTCCGCCACGTTGTCCAGCACGCGGAGCTCGGAGAGCCAGCGCGCCGCCGTGACGGTGCAGCGCACGTACCCGCGCTGACGGCTCTCGAAGAACCGCACGTGGGGATTTTCCGGCAGGAAGCGGGCGAACGCCTCGTAGGGGATGCTCGGGGAGGTCATCGAAGTGCCCACGAACTCGCTGGCCACCACCGGCGCGCCCTCGCGCGGCTCCACCTGGAGATCGGTGACCCAGAAGGAGTGGATGTCGCCGCCGATGACGACTGGATTCGGCACCCGCTGGTCCCGGAGGTGCGCGAGGAGCCGCTGCCGCGCTCCCGCGTAGCCGTCCCAGCCGTCGGTCCAGTACGCGTCCGCGCCGGACCGGTCGCGCTGGCGCAGGGCGGCCATCAGCTGCTGCTGGGCGAGGACGGTCCAGCGTGAGCCCGCGCGGCGGAGGCCGTCGAAGAGCCACGCCTCCTGCGTCGTGCCGAGCATGCTCTGCGCGGGCGCGACGTTCTCCGTGCACGTGGCCTCGACAACCTGCCCCCCGCCGCGTCGTCCCTCGCCGCAGGGTTGCACCGAGCGGTACTGACGGCCGTCGAGCACGAAGAACTCCGCGAGCCCGCCCCAGCCCAGCGTGCGATAGAGCTGCAGCGCGGGACCGCGGGGCAGGGAGGCGCGGCGGAGCGGCATGTGCTCGTAGTAGGCCTGATAGGCGCCGGCGCGCCGCTGGAGAAACGTCCGCGGGTCGCCGCGATACTCACTGTGGTCGTCGGCGTAGTCGTTGGAGACCTCGTGATCGTCCCAGGTCACGACCCACGGACAGGCCGCATGCGCGGCGCGGAGATCGGGATCGGTCTTGTACAGCGCGTGCCGCAGCCGGTACGTCTCGAGATCCTTCGCGTCGGGCTGATCGTGCCGGCGCACCGGGGGGGCCCGGAACGAGGACTCGTAGATGTAGTCGCCGAGATAGCAGATGAGGTCCAGGTCGTCGTTCAGCATGTGGCGATAGCCCGCGTAGAAGCCGGACTCCCAGTGCTGGCACGACGCGAACGCGAAGCGGAGGCGCTCGGGCGGCGTACCCGGCGCGGGCGCGGTACGCGTGCGGCCGATCGGCGAGGACTCGGGGCCGGCATGGAAGCGGTACCAGTACCAGCGTCCGGGCTTGAGCCCGTCCACCTCGACGTGCACGGAGTGGGCGAGGTCGGGCGAGGCGACCGTGGAGCCCTTCCGCGCGACGCGCTTCATGCCCTCGTCCTCCGCGACCTCCCACTGAACGATCACCGGCTCGGCCGGCATGCCACCGCCGCGAAGGGGATCGGGGGCCAGCCGTGTCCACAGCACCATGCCGTCGGGCAAGGGATCACCCGAGGTCACGCCCAGCTTGAACGGATGATCCGTGAAGCGCGGCCGCGCCTGCGCCCACGCGGGGCGCGGCCGTGTGATCGAGGCGGTGGCGGCGAGCGCGGCGACGCCCTTCAGGAAGGCCCGTCGCTCAGGCGACACCATGTCCGCGATCATAGCGCGTGTCCGCCGTGGGGTGTACTCATCACACATGGGTACATGACCCATGGCGTGTCGTGGCGCGTTCCCGCGCGCGGTAGAATCACGCCATGTCATCTCGCCGCGTGACCGCTCTCCTCGGTGGTGCCCTACTGCTGGCGGGCTGCGCCTCATCGACGCTCCGCTACAAGCCCGACGCGCCGGGGGTCGGCGCGCCAGTCTCCGCTGATTACACCGTGCTGGTGGATCGCATGCGGGTGGAGATCGATACGCGTGGCACACGACTCCACGACATCCAGATCCTCAAGGCCGATGGCACCGCGATCCGTCCGCAGACCATTGAATTCCCCGGCTATTACAGCAACAGCGGGAGCGGGGTGAGTTTCGGAATCGGCGCGGGCCGCTCATCGTACGGCGGAGGCGGGACGTCTGTGGGAACCGGTGTTGGATTCGGGACGACGTTCCCGGTGGGCGACCCTGTCGCCGAGGGGAACACGGTGGCCTACTTCGCTCTCGACCAGATCGGCCCGGCGCCGTGGCGCGTGCGCGTAGAGCTCGGCGGTCTGGGGCCGGCCTTCTTCACCCTGGGAACCGACCCGAGCGCGACCAAGTAGTCGCGCCCGGATCGCCGTTCCTCAGGACTCCGCGAGCACGAGCAGCGGGACCGTCATCTTGCGTCGGAGCGTGTTGGCCAGGCTGCCGTAGAGGCGGCGGAGCCAGCCACGCCGCGGCGCGGTCACCGCGATCAGATCGGCGCCGTAGGCTTCCGCCTCGTGGGCGATCTCTTCCGCGGGATCGCCGAAGCGCACCACGGACTCCACTGGCACGCCGTTCAGCTGCCCCTCGGCGCCGCGCAGGTAATCGAGCCGGCTGTACGTCACGCGCTCGATCTCCTGACTCTCGTACGCGACGACCCGCCCGTAGTCACCGAACTTTTGCTCGGGCACTCGCGCGACATTGATGAGGCGCACGGAGCCCCCGCTGCTGCGGGCGATATCGGCGACGATGGGCAGGACGGCCTCGGCACGCTCGCTCCGGTCGAGCGGGACCAGAATTCGCTTTGCCATGTCTCGTCCTCCTTTCTTCTGGGTCTTTAGAGGACCACCCAGGCCCCACCGATTCCGTGGAGTTTTCGGGCAAATCGCCCGATTTTGCTCGTACTTCCAGAGGAATCCCTCCAGGACGGCGGCCCATCTGAATGGGTGGAGGTAAACCATCATGGGAGCCGTACTGGTAGGGTTGGTCGTGATCGGGATCGTGGCCTTGCCGTTGGTGCTCGCGGTCCGGCTTGACCGGCGGCGCGAGGCGGCCGATCAGGTGGCGGCTCGCGCGCGGTCGGCGGTTCGTCAGCGTCTGGGCGGAGAGGCGTTCGTCACGGTGGACGTGAGCGCGCCGACATTCACCCAGCATGGGCGCGTGGTGCTCAGCGCTCCGACGGGCTACGACTGGATGGTCGAGCGCACCTGGTCCGCAGTCGCGGCAGGAGTGCCGGCCGGATACGACCTCGTCGTGAGCCGCCCGGACGTGGTGTCGCTACCGTCGAATCCGGCCGCTGTGCCGACGCTGCGTCGCGCTGCCTGATCCGTAGCCCCGCACGGGGTGGGCCAGAGCCGGGGCCCGCCCCGTGCAACCTTCTGTCCCCGCCCGTCCCTCCCGAGCTCTCTCTCGCCGTCACGCCCCGAGCCGGCACGCGCATGATACGATGCGAGGCCGACAAGGAGGCCCGTGCATGAAGTTCGGCATCTTCTACGAGCACCAGCTACCGCGCCCGTGGACGGAGGGTGCGGAGCAGCGCCTGTTCCAGGACGCCCTCGACCAGGTGGAGCTGGCCGATCGTCTCGGCATCGACCATGCCTGGGAGGTCGAGCACCACTTCCTCGAGGAGTATTCGCACTCCTCCGCGCCCGAGGTGTTCCTCGCCGCCGCCTCGCAGCGGACGAAGCGGATCCGCCTCGGCCACGGCATCGTGCTGATGCCGCCGGGCTACAACCCGCCCGCCCGGGTCGCCGAGCGCATCGCCACGCTGGACCTGGTGTCCAATGGCCGCGTGGACTGGGGCACGGGCGAGTCCGCATCCCGCGCCGAGCTGGAAGGGTTCGGCATCGATCCCAACGAGCGGCGGGCGATGTGGCGCGAGACGGTGGAGCAGGTCGCCAACATGATGGTGATGGACCCCTATCCGGGCTTCCAGGGGAAGTACTTCTCCATGCCGGCGCGCAACGTGGTGCCCAAGCCCGTCCAGAAGCCCCATCCGCCCATCTGGGTGGCATGCTCCAATCGCAACACCATCCACCTCGCCGCCCAGCTCGGCATTGGCGCGCTGACCTTCGCGTTCATCGATCCCGCCGAGGCGCGCCAGTGGGTGGACGATTACTATGAGACCTTCAAACGCGAGTGCGTGCCGATCGGGCACGCAGTGAACCCCAACATCGCCATGGTGACCTCGTTCTCCTGCCATCCCGACCAAGCGGAGGCGCGGCGCCGCGGCACCGACGGCTTCCGCTTCTTCCAGTTCGCCCTGGGGCACCACTACTCCTTCGGTACGCACAAGCCGGGCCGCACCAACATCTGGAACAAGTACGTGGCGGTGCGCGACGCGATGGGCATGGAGCTGATGGGCGGCGGGACCGGGGGCATCGGCACCCCCGCGCAGCTCCGCACGCACCTCGCCAGCTTCGAGGACGCCGGAGTGGACCAGACCGTGTTCATCCAGCAGGGCGGCAAGAACCAGCACGCGCACATTTGCGAGGCGCTGGAGCTGTTCGCCCGCGGCGTCATGCCGGAGTTCCGGGACCGAGAGGCGGCGCGCGCCGAGAAGAAGGCCCGCGAGCTCGCGCCCTACGTGGACGCCGCGTTCGAGCGGAAGGATCGCCTGAAACCCCTCGCCGACGAGGACATCCCCGCCTATCCCGCCTACGGGCTCACCGTCGCCGAGGTCGATCTCTCGACGCTGCCCGAGGCCAATCGCCAGCGCGCGGTCGTTTTCCGGAAGATGCGCGAGATCATGGAGCGCTCATGAAAGCCGCACGGATCTATACCGGCGCCGACGGGCGCTCGCACTTCGAGGATCTCGACATTCCCCTCAGGCCGAGCAGCTATGGCGCCCTGTCCGACCTCGTGCCGTCGTCGGGGGTGATCTTCCGCGAGACGCCGCTGGGCGGCGCGCTCGACTTTCACGTGGCCCCGCGGCGGCAGTTCGTGATCACGCTGGCCGGCCTGGTGGAGGTGGAATGCGGCGACGGGACCACGCGCCGCTTCGGGGCGGGGGACATCATGCTCGCCGACGACACCACCGGTCAGGGCCACATCACGCGCGAGATCCAGGGGCCGCGCCGCAGCCTCTTCATCCCCCTGCCGGACGGCTTCGACACTCGGCCCTGGAAGGTTTGAGCGGGGTGGCGCGCGTCCTGTTCGACCACATCGCCATCGGTCTGCCCCGCATTATCGACGCGGCGCCGTTCCTCTCGGGCGCCCTCGGCGGAATTCCCCTCGCAGGCGCGCCTTCCGCGGTGTTCCGCTGGGGGGTGTGGCGCTACGAGGGCGGCGGCATGATCGAAGCCCTCGAGCCGCGCGGCGACGACGGCTTTCTCCATCGCTTCCTCGCCCAGCGAGGGCCGGGCCTCCACCACGTGACGTTCAAGGTGCCCAGCACGCGGGCGGCCTGCGGGCGGGCCCGGGACGCGGGCCTCAATCCGGTGGGCTTCGACGACTCGGACCCGCGCTGGATCGAGGCCTTCCTCCACCCGAAGGAGGCCCTCGGTATCGTCGTGCAGCTCGCCGAGTCGCACGGGGACGACGGCGGGCCCGGCGATCCGCCCCCCGGCGTTCCCGGCGCGCCGCCGCCGGTGACCGTGCTGGGCCTACGGATGCGCGCGCACTCCCGCGAGCGGGCCGACCGGCAGTGGATCGGCATCCTGCAGGGCGTCGCGGAGGACACGGCGCGCCGTGAAGTGACCTACCGCTGGCCGGGCTCTCCGATGCGGCTCGTAGTGGAGCTCGACCCGCGCGGCGACGAGGGCCCGCTCGCCCTCGAGGTCGCGAGCGCGCGGCCGCTCGCGCTGCCGGCGGGCCCGCATCCCGTGCTGGGCGTGACCTTCACGCGCCGAGGAGCCGCCTGAGGTAGTCGCTCAGAAAGCGTCCGCGCGGGTCGACGCGGCGCCGGACGGCCTGGAAGCGTTCCCACTCCGGATAGAGCGCGGCGAGCTCCGCCGCCGTGTGGGTGTGGTGCTTGCCCCAGTGCGGTCGGCCGCGGTGATTCCGGAAGACGGCCTCGACGTCGGCGAAAAACCGCGCGTAGGGCAGCTCCGCCCCCTGATGCACGGAGATGGTCACGGTGGCGCGGCGATGGGCGGGGCTCAGCGGGATCTCGTCGGCGGCGAGCGTGCGGTACTCGAGCGGCCACGCGACGTCGGGATGCCGGGCGCGCATGAGCGCGCGGATCTCCCGGATGCAGTCGGGGCCGGCCCCTTCGGGCACCGCGAACTCCATCTCGTTGAACTTCACCGTGCGCTCGGTGGGGAGGACCTCGTCGCTCCAGCCGATGCGCTCGCCGCCGCGCCCGGCCACACTGGCGGGCGAAGCCTCCGTCGGGTGGAGCGCCTTCATCTCGCACCGGTCGGTGCGGGGGCGCCAGAAGAACTCGAAGTGCCGGGTGGCCGCAATGTGCCCGTGGAGCCCCTCCATGCACGCGTCGAAGGGCTCTTCCCACTTCCGCTCGTGGAGGCGATAGGCGGGCAGCACGCGCAGGCGCACCTGCGTGAGCACGCCGAGGGTGCCGAGGGCGACCCGCGCACAGTGGAAGAGCTCGGGATCCCGCGCGGCATCGCACTCCACGATGTGCCCCTCGGCCCCGATGAGCCGCAGGCCATCCACCTGCGTCGAGATGCTGCCCAGGCCGCGCCCGGTGCCGTGGGTGCCCGTGGACACCGCCCCGGCGATGCCTTGCCGGTCGATGTCGCCCATGTTCGCCATGGCCAGGCCCTGCGCGCGCAGCCGGGGGCCGAGCTGCTGGATGGTGGAGCCCGCCCACACGGTGGCGAGCCCGGCCGCTGGGTCGGCGGAGATCACGCCGACGAGACCGGTGAGCGTGAGCAAGGCCCCCTCGGTGGCGCAGAGGGGCACGAAGGAATGGCCGGTGGCGGCCACGCGCACGGGCTGCTCGGCCCGCGCGGCCGCGCGCACCACGTCGGCGACGTGCGCTTCCGAGGTGGGAGCGGCAAAGAAGGCGGCCCGGCAGGCGACCGAGCCCGACCAGTTCTGCCAGTCGCGGAAGCCGCGGGTCACTGACCCGGCGGCACGGAATAGATGGCGACCGCGTGGCTCCGGGTCTTGAGCTGGGCGGTGCCGTGCGCCTCGACGCGCACCCGCTCGCTGATGCCCTTGCGCGTGTTCTCGTCGATGAGGATGGGCCGGCCGATCACCTTGGTGTGCTGTTCGAGATGGGCGGCGAGGTTCACGCATTCGCCCACGCAGGTGTAGGTGACGCGCTGCTGGGTGCCCGTGAACCCCGCGATGATGGGCCCGGCGGCGATGCCGATGCCGATGCGGATCTCGACGCCGCCCCGCCGCATCTGCTCCTGGTTGAACCCCTCCATCAGCGCGAGCATGTCGAGCGCCGCGCGCACCGCGCGGTCGCAGTGATCGGGACGGGGCAAGGGCGCGCCGAAGATGGCCATGAGCCCGTCACCCATCATCTGGTTGACGATGCCGCCGTGGCCGCCGATGGCGTCGAACATCAGCGTGTAGTAGCTGTTCAAGAGCTCGATGGTGTCGGCGGGCGACCGGGACTCGGTGAGGCTCGTGAACGCGCGGATGTCCGAGAACATCACGCTCGCCTCCACGTCCTTGCCTCCCAGGGTGAGCCCGCTCGTCATGAGCTCCTCGGCCACTTCCGCGGTGGCGAACTTGCGGAACAGCTCGCGCTGCTGGTCCCGCAGCCGCTTCTTCTCCAGGCTGGCGCCCACCCGGGCCTTGAGGAGGATGGGGTTCACCGGCTTGAACAGATAGTCCTCGGCGCCCATCTCGATGCAGCGCGCGACCGAGTCGACCTCTTCCAGCGACGACATCATGACCACGGGGATATCGCGGAGATGCGGGTCGCCGGCCAGCGCGCCCAGGACTTGATAGCCATCCATCTCGGGCATCTCGATGTCGAGGAGGACGAGATCGACGCGCGCTTTCTTGAGCGTCTCGAGCGCCGCGCGACCGTTCTCCGCAAAGGTCACGGTGTGGCCCAGTTGCTCCAGGGCGCGCCCGAGCAAGAGACGGTTCACGCGGTTGTCGTCCACGACGAGCAGGCGTCCCGGCGGGCCGCTAGGCGCTGAGGTCACGTCGGATCGCTCCCAGCGCGTGAGCGACGCGCTCGTAGAGGTCGGCGAGGCGGTCCACGCGATTGCCCACCTCGTGCAGCCGGCCGGCCTGGCCGATGGTCTCGAGCTCGCGGGCAAGGCCGGCCAGCGCGAAGGCGCCGAGGCTCTCGCCGGTGGACTTGAGGGTGTGGGCGGCGCGGCGGAACCCGTCACGGTCGGTGTCGGCGAGGGCGCGGCGCAGCGCGGCGACCAGATCCTGCGCGTCCGCCACGAACGTGTCGATGAGCTCGACGGCGAAGTCGCGACCCATGGACTCTCCGAGCCGGTCGATGACGGCGCGGTCGACGACGTCCGCCATGGCCGCCGGCGCGGCGAGGACGGCGGCCGGACGCGGCGCCGCGTCCTCGCGCGTCTGGCAGCGCGCCAGCGCCCCCACCAGCTCTTCCACTCGGATCGGCTTGGCCACGTAGTCGTCCATGCCCGCCGCCACGCAGAGCTCGCGGTCGCCCTCCATCGCATTGGCGGTCATGGCGACGATTCTCGGGCGCTGTGTCGGCCAGCGGCGATTGATCTCCCGGGACGCTTCGAAGCCGTCCATCTCGGGCATCTGCACGTCCATGAGGACCACATCGTACGTCTGTCGCTCCACCGCCGCGACGGCCTCGAGCCCGTTGGACGCGATGTCCGTCCGATAGCCCATCTGGCCCAGGAGACGGCTGGCCACCTTCTGATTCACCACGTTGTCCTCGGCGAGGAGGATGCGCAGCGGATGACGCGCCCCCATCTCGGGATCGAGCTCCGCCCGCACCGCGCCCCGCTGCGGCACGTGCACGGGTTGATCGCCCAGCACCGAGATCAGGGCGTCGAACAGCAGGGACGGCTTGATCGGCTTGTGCAGATAGGCGGCGAATCCTTCTTCTTCCGCCCGGGCCTCGCGCCGGCCCAGCGAGGTGAAGAGAATGAGGGGCGTCACCGGGCCGTCCGCGCGCTCCCGGATAGCATGCGCCAGCGCCACGCCGTCCATCTCCGGCATATGCATGTCCAGGATCCCGAGGTCGAAGCGCTCGCCACCCCGCAGCCAGGCGAGCGCCTCGAGGGGGGACTCGGTGACCCGGGCGAGCATGCCCCACACCTCGAGATGCGAGGCGAGGATGCGGCGATTGGTGGCGTTGTCGTCCACCACGAGCACCCGCTTGCCGCGCAGCGACGGCTGCACGCCGGTGAGGTCGCGGCGGGTGGGTACGGGCACGGCGGCGGACGCGGCGCGGAGGGTGAAGCGGAATTCGCTCCCCACGCCCGCCTCGCTCGTCACCGTGATATGGCCCCCCATCAACTCGGTGAGCCGCTGGCTGATGGCCAAGCCGAGCCCGGTGCCCCCGTAGCGCCGGGTGGTGGAAGCGTCCACCTGGCTGAACGACTGGAAGAGGCGGGCGACCCGGTCCGCGGGAATGCCGATGCCGGTGTCGCGCACGGCGAACGTGAGCTCGGGAAGCCCCGCCGTGTCGGGCCGGCGCGTCATCACGGACAGGACCACCTCGCCGCGCTCGGTGAACTTGACCGCATTGGAGAGGAGGTTCAAGAGCACCTGGCGCAGCCGGGTGACGTCGCCCACGATGGCGCCCGGCGTGCCCTCGCCGAGGAGATAGGCAAGGTCGAGGCCCTTCTCGGCGGCGCGCGTGGCCACGAGGTCGAGGGCGCCCTCCACGCACTCCCGCAGGTCGAAGGGCTGCGTCTCCAGCTCGAGCCGCCCCGCCTCGATCTTGGAGAAATCGAGGATGTCGTTGATGACGGTGAGGAGCGTGTCGCTGCTCTGGCGGACGATCTCCGCGTACTCGCGCTGCTCGCCGGTGAGGCTCGTATTGAGGAGGAGTCCGCTCATGCCGATCACCGCGTTCATGGGGGTGCGGATCTCGTGGCTCATGGTGGCGAGGAACGCGCTCTTGGCCTCGTTGGCCGCCTCCGCTTCGCGCCGTGCCTGGAGGAGCTCGGTGATGTCGTGGTAGATGGCGATCATGCCCACGCGCGCACCCTCCACGATGACGGGCACCGAGGAGATCTCCACGTCGATCAGGGCACCGTCGTTGCGGACCCGTCGCGTGATGTCGCGGATCCATTCGCCGGCCAGCGTGCGCTCCACGTTGCCGCGCACCTCGTCGCGGATCTCCGGCGTGGACACAAGCTCCTCCATGCTGCGGCCGACGGCCTCGGCGGAGGTGTAGCCGAACAGCCGCTCCGCCGCCGGGTTCCAGCCCACCACCATACCTTGCAGATCCATGGTGGCGATGGCCACCGGGCTCGACTGCACCAGGACGTCCGAATACTGCTTTTGCCGCTGGATCTCCACGAACAGGCGCGCGTTCTGGATGGCGAGCACGGACTGCGTGGCGAAGGTCTGCATCGTGGCGAGCATGTCGGGCGGAAAGGCACCGGGCTCACGCCGGAGGATGACCAGGCCGCCAAGCAGCCGGCCCTCGCGGATCAAAGGCATCGCGAGGAGCGAGCGCAGGCCCTGTCGGATCAAGTGTGCTCGTGCCTGGGGCGCCACGAGCTGGCGCTCGTCCTGGATGTCGGCGACCTGCACGGGCTTCTGCATGATGGCCGCCGTGCCCATCGCGCCCTCGCCCAGGTGAATCGGGGCCGCCCGGAGCACCTCGAGATAGTCGGGCGTGATCTGATGCGAGCCGCGGGCGTGGAAGGCCTCGGTGGCCTCGTCGTACTCATACACGATGCCACTGTAGCTGCCCGACAGCTGCACGGCCCGGCTCACGATGGTGGCGAGCACGGTCTCGAGGTCGAGTGTGGAGCTGACGGCTTGGCTCACCTCGCCGAGCGCGCGGAGCTCGCCGACCGACCGCGTGAGGTCCGTGGTGCGCGCGTCGAGCTCCTGGAACAACCGAACGTTCTGGATCGCGATGACGGCCTGGTCGGCGAAGGTCTTGAGCAGCTCGAGCTGACGGTCGGGGAACGGGCCGGCGACGGGGCGGGCCACCACGATGGCCCCGATGGGCTGGCTCTCCCGAATCATCGGCACGGCGACGATGCTGCGGTAGGTGGCGAGGCGCGCAATGGCCGAATGGCCGTACTCGGGATCCGCGAGCACGTCGGGGATGTGCTCGATGCGGCCGTCGAGAATAGCCCGGGCGGCCGCGCTGGTCCGGCCCGGCGCGATCGGATAGGCGCGCCGGATGGCCTCGATCCCTTCGGGGGCCAGCCCGTGATGGCCCACGAAGTGGATCAGCTGCCCGTCGTAGCGGAAGATGTGGGCCAGCTCCGCCTCGCAGAGCCGCTTGGCGCTCTGGGCGATGGTGTCGAACACCGGCTGCACGTCGGTGGGCGAGCTCGAGATCACGCGAAGGATCTCGCCGGTGGCAGTCTGCTGCTCCAGCGTTTCCGTCAGATCGTTGTTGCGGACCTCCAGCTCCTTGAACAGGCGGACGTTCTCGATCGCGATGACCGCCTGCTCGGCGAAGGTCTTGAGCAGCGCAATCTGGTTGTCGGAGAACGGCCGCGGTGTGCCCCACCGCTGGACGGTGATGGTGCCGATGGGGGCGCCGTCGCGGATCATGGGCACCGCGAGCAAGGTCCGGAGACCGGCGGCGTCCCGGAGACCGCTCAGCGCGTATTCCGGGTCCTGGCTCACGTCGGGAATGTGGACCGCGAGGCCGGTGAGTATGGCGCGACCCGTCGCGTGCCCTCGGGTAGCGGGCATGGGGTAGGCCGCGCGCAGCGCGTCCGCCTGCTCGAGATTCGTATGATCCATGGCGCCGAGATGGACGAGCGCGCCGTCGTAGGTAAGCAGCGACGCGCTGTCGGCCTCGCAGAGATGGCGGGCACGCTCCACGATCGTGTCGAATACGGGGCTCACGTCCGTCGGGGAACCCGAGATCACGCGCAAGATCTCACTCGTCGCCGTCTGCTGCTCCAGGGTCTGGGTCAGGTCGCGGTTGCGGACCTCCAGCTCCTTGAAGAGCCGCACGTTCTGGATGGCGATGACGGCCTGCTCGGCGAAGGTCTCGAGCAGGGCGATTTGGTTGTCGGAGAAGGGTCGCGGCGTGCCCCATCGCTGGACGGTGATGGTCCCGATGGGGGCCCCATCGCGGATCATCGGCACCGCCAGAAGGGTGCGCAGGCCCACCGAGCCGCGGAGGCTGTCGAGGGTGTAGGCGGGATCTTCGCGGACGTCGGGAATGTGGACGGGACGGCCCGACATGATCGCGCGCCCCGTCGCATGGCCTTGGGTGGCCGGCATGGGGTAAGCGGCCCGCAGCGCTTGGGCCTGCTCCGAGCTCGCCTGGTCGAGCGCGGCGAGATGGACCAGCGCCCCGTCGTAGGTGAAGAGGGCCGCCGAATCCGAGTCACAGAGGTGGTGCGCCCGCTCCACGATGGTGTCGAACACCGGCTGGACGTCCGTGGGCGAGCTCGAGATGACGCGGAGTATCTCGCCGGTGGCGGTCTGCTGCTCCAGCGTTACCGTCAGGTCGCGGTTGCGGACCTCGAGCTCCTTGAAGAGGCGGACATTCTCGATGGCGATGACCGCCTGATCGGCGAACGTGCGGAGCAGCTCGATCTGTCGCGCGGAGAACGCGACCGGTTCGGAACGCAGCAGCGAGATCGCGCCGATGGGCGCGCCATCTCGCAGCATCGGGATCGCCGCCGTCGCGCGCCAGGCCCCGGTCTGCGCCACCGACCCGAGCTCGTAATCATCGTCGTCCGCGACGTCGGGAATGTGCACGGCGGCGCGATCGACCACGGCGCGGCCGGCCGCGGTGCCGCGGGTGGCGGTTCTCGGCCACGCGCTTCGCACGGGCTCGACCTGTTCGGGGGCCAGGCCGCGCTGGGCCACGAAGTGAAGCTTCTCTCCGTCGAAGCGGAAGACGAAGCAGCGCGCGGCGCAGAGACGACTCGCGGCGTCGGCGATCGTGTCGAACACCGGCTGTGCGTCGGTGGGTGAGCTGGAGATGACGCGGAGGATTTCGCCGGTGGCGGTCTGCTGCTCGAGCGTCTCGGTGAGGTCGCGGTTGCGGACCTCCAGCTCGGTGAAGAGCCGCACGTTCTCGATGGCGATGACGGCCTGGTCCGCGAAGGTCTTGAGCAGCTCGATCTGCCGTTCCGGGAAGCGGCCGGTCTGGGCGCGGCCCACGGCGATGGAGCCGATGGGGACGCCGTCGCGCAGAATGGGTACGGCGATGATGCTCTGAAACCCGACTCGCTGGGCGGTCGCCCGCATGGCGCCGTAGCCTGGTTCGGCTTGCACGTCGGGAATATGAGCGACGGCAGCGGCGACCACGGCTCGTCCCGCCGCGCTGTCGTCGCTGACCGGCCGGGGAAACGTCGCGCGAATGGCGGCCAGCCCCTCGGCGTTCTGGCCGTCATTGGCCACGTTGTGGAGCAGGTCCTCCTCCACCCGGAAGACCTGGCAGAACTCGGCGCTGCACAGCCGCCGGGCGCTACGGGCGATGGCGTCGAACACCGGCTGCACGTCGGTGGGCGAGCCGGAGATCGCGCGCAGGATCTCGCCCGTCGCGGTTTGCTGATCCAGGGTCTCGGTGAGATCGCGATTGCGGGCATCCAGCTCGGTGAAGAGCCGGGTGTTCTCGATGGCGATGACGGCCTGGCTGGCGAAAGTCTGGAGCAGGGCCACCTGCCGCTCGGAGAAGGCGCGAGCATCGGTCCGCCGCAGTTGTATCGTGCCGATGGCAAGCCCGTCGCGCATCAGGGGCACGCTGAGGATCGCGCGGAAGCCCATGTGTGTCGCATTGTCGGCGCTCTCGGGAAACTCGATCGCCTCCCGCTGCATGTCGGCGACGTGAATGGTGCGGCCATCGAGCACGGTGCGGCCCGCCGCGGTTCCGCGTACCAACGGGAGAGAGAACTCTCCCACCCGTCCCACGAGAATGGGCCCGTGGTGAGCCACGAGCAGGAGCTGGTCGCCGTCTCGGCGGAAAATGGCGGAATCGAACGCATCGCACAAGCGGGCCGCGCTGCTCGCCACCGCATCGAACACCGGCTGCACATCGGTGGGCGAGCCGGAGATGACTTCCAGGATCTCGCCGGTGGCCGTCTGCTGCTCCAGGGTCTCGGTGAGATCTCGGTTCCGTGCGCCCAGCTCCTGGAACAGTCGGACGTTCTCGATCGCGATCACGGCTTGGTCGGCGAAGGTGCGCAGTAACGCGATCTGCCGAGCGGTGAAGCGCTGCACCTCGGTGCGGCGGAGCGCGAGTGCTCCCAAGGCGACTCCGTTCAGCACGAGCGGCACACATAGGATCGTGCGTACGCCGGCACGCCTTGTGGCCTCGGTGGTCACGGGGTAGCGACGTCCTGTGGCCTGTACGTCGACCACCTGAACGGGGCGTCGCGCGCGGATTACGTGCCCCACGAGCGTGCCCTGAACGGGTAGCGAGAACTCCCCGACCGGCCCCAGCACGATAGGTCCATGCTGGGCGACCAGCGCCGCGCGGTCACCCTGCACGCGGTAGATCGCGGCATCGTACGACGCGCACAGGCGCGCGGCACTCTCCGCGATGGCGTCGAACACGGGTTGCGCATCGTCGCGCAATGTCGCGATGATGCGCAGGATGTCGGCGGTGGCGGCCTGCTGGGCGAGCGCCTCTTCGAGGCGCCCATCGGCCAGGCTCCCATCGGCGGATGGGGGAGGGGTCGGGCCCCGACCGTTCCTGGAAACGGCTCTGGAATGGCCGACCTTTCTGGGGCGCAAGGGGCGCTTGGCCGGCTTCTTCCTCCCCTTCATGAGTGCCGCGTAGGAGTCACGGTTGCCGCTAGGCTAGGCGAAACACCACGCCGGGGCAAGGAACTCGAGGGCCGTGGATCAGGCGGACGGGCCGGGCGGGGGAAGGGGCTGGGCCAGGCCGGATACGGCCTGGAAGCCGGACAGACGCTCCAGCACCCGGGGCGACACCTTCACCTTGGCGGCGCGGGTGCCCGCGCCCAGGATCATCCAGGGCAGGGCCATGATCCGGTCGTCCACGTAGACGGGGAGATTGGCGGGAAGGGCGAGCACGGTCACGCCGCCGATCTGCATGCCGGTGAGCGCCATGGTCTCCTCCGCCGAGGCGAAGGACACGCGTGACGCCCCCATGAGGCGCTTCACGGTGTGGTTCACGTCGAGCCGCGTGTTGGCCAGCACCAGGCAGGCGGCGAACTGCTTCGGCTCCTTCTTCGAGGCCACGATGATGGTGTTGCCGCTCACATCGAGGCCGTAGCCGTACTTCTCGCAGAAGGCCGCGGTGTCGGCGAAGGCGGGGTCGATGTCGACGATCTCGTACGGCACGCCGAGCCCGTCGAGGGCCCGGCGCACCTGGGCGAGCGTCTCGTCGCTCACTTCTTGGGCGCCGCCTGGACGGCGGCCCACACCTTCTGCGGGGTCAGCGGAATCTCCACGTGCTCGATGCCCAGCGGCCGCAGCGCGTCCACCACGGCGTTGGCGATCGCCGGCGTGGAGCCGATGGTGGCCGCCTCGCCGATCCCCTTCACACCCAGCGTGGTACGCGGCGAGTCCGTCCGGGTGTGGTCGTTCACGAACGAGATGAGATCGTCGGTCTTGGGCAGCGCATAGTCCATCAAGGTCGAGGACAGGAGCTGGCCCGACTCGTCGAACGCGGCCTCCTCCCAGAGGGCCTGCCCGATGCCCTGGGCGAGCCCGCCGTGCACCTGCCCCTGCACGAGCAGGGGGTTCACGAGGAAGCCCGCGTCATCGATGGAGAAGTACTTCAGGATGCGCGGCTTGCCGCTCTCGCGGTCCACCTCGACCATGGCCACGTGCGTGCCGAAGGGGAAGAGCGTGCCATTGCCCTTGATGTCCCCGCAGGAGGTGAGCGCGCCCTTGGAGGCCGCGGCCACCTGCTTCCAGGTCACGGAGCGGTCGGGCACGCCGCGCACGGAGAACTTGCCGTCGGCGTGCACGATGTCGGCGACCGCCGCCTCGAGTAGCCCCGCCGCCGTCTGCAGCGCCGCCTCGCGCACCTTCACGGAGTTGGCGAGGGCGTGCATGCCGCCCTTGGCGATGGAGCGGCTGCCGAAGGTCCCCACGCCGCTCCGTACCTTCACGGTGTCGCCGTGGATGACCGTCACGTCCGCGATGGGGACCTGAAGCTCATCCGCCACGAGCTGCGCGAAGGCGGTCTCGTGACCCTGACCGTGGGAGGCGGCGCCGGTCAGTACCGTCACCTTGCCGTCGTCCGCCACGATGACGTCGGAGGTTTCGTCGTCCTCGAAGCCGCAGATCTCCACGTACGAGGCCAGGCCGATGCCCACGAGCCGGCCCTGGGCCCGCGCCGCCTGCTGCTCGCGGCGAAGCTCGGGGTAGCCGGCCGTGGCGAGGGCATGGTCGAGCGCCCGGGTGTACTCGCCCGAGTCGTACGAGTTGCCCATGATGGTCTGGTACGGGAAGCGATCGGGCGGGATGAAGTTGCGCCGCCGCACGTCGGCCGGATCCACGCCGAGCTTGGCCGCGAGCGAGTCCATGGCCCGCTCGATGAAGTAGGCGGCCTCGGGACGCCCGGCGCCGCGATAGGGCACCGTGCCCATGGTGTTGGTGAACGCCACCTGGATGTCCACGCGCGCGGTCTGGATGTCGTAGCAGCCGGTGATCATCTGTCCGCACAGCACGGGGAGGAGGCAGCCGACGTGATAGAGGCAATAGCCGGCATTGCCGGTGATGCGCGCCTCGAGCCCGAGGATGCGTCCAGTCTTGTCGGCGGCCAGGCGTAGGTGGATGCGCATGTCGCGTCCGTGCCCGGTGGCCTGCAGATCCTCGCGCCGCGTCGCGTTCCACTTCACCGGGCGCTTCAGGCGCCGCGCGAGCAGCGGCACGATGGTGTCTTCCTGGTAGACGGGCACCTTGGCCCCGAAGCCGCCGCCCACGCGGCCGGTCATGAGATGGATCTGATCGGGCTGGAGCTTGAGCCGCTCGGCGATCTGGTTCCGCATGGTGTGCGGGATCTGCGTGTCGCCGTACATGACCATCTTCTCCGTCTTCTCGTCCCATGCCGCGCTGCACGCGCGAGGCTCCATGCACACCGGCAGCACGCGCTGGTTGAACATGTGCATGTCCACCACCACGTCCGCCTTCGTGAAGGCGCCGTCCACGTCGCCGGACTCGGCCTTGAGGCTGACGCCGAGATTGGTCTTGGACTCCGGGTAGAGGAGCGGCGCGCCCGGCTTGAGCGCGTCGGCCGCGTCCACCACCACCGGAAGCGGATCGTAGTCCACCACGACCGCGTCGGCGCCGTCCACCGCGGCGGCGGGACTCTCCGCCGCCACGACCGCCACCGGCTCGCCCACGTGCCGCACGCGGCCCTCGGCGAGCAGGGTGTGGCCCTGGCGGTTCATGCTCGCGAACATCTCGGGCGGCAGCGGGGTGTGGATCACGCCGACTTCGGCGTTGAGATCGGCGCCCGTGAAGACCGCCACCACGCCGGGCACCGCGCGCGCGGCGGCGGTGTCGATGCGGCGGATGGTGGCGTGGGCGTGCGGGCTGCGTACGAAGGCGAGATGGAGCGCGCCGGTGAACTTGAAGTCGTTCACGTAGGAATCGCTGCCGGTGATGAGCTTGGGATCCTCGATGCGCTTGATCGGGCGCCCCACGTGCTGAACGGGCATGCAGGCCTCCTTGACGGCGGGTGAGGCCCGAATCGTACCACAGGAGTTTGACGCCGCCGCGGCCAGATGGCATGGTGGGCGGTATGCTCGATACGACCGCAGGCACGCTGAAGCGTGATGCTCGCATCATCGGTCTGGTAGGCTCGGCGCACTTCTTCAGTCACTTCTTCCAGCTCGCACTGCCGCCGCTCTTTCCGCTCATCAAGGAGACGTTCGGCGTGCCCTACGTGGCCCTGGGCTTCGTGGTGAGCTTGATGTACGCCTCGTCGGGCATCGGGCAAACCATCTCGGGCTTCCTGGTGGATCGCTTCGGCGCCGCGCGCGTGCTCATCACGGGAATGTGCCTCTTCGCGGGCGCGGTCGCCGCCGCCGGGATGGCGCCGACGTACTGGGCGCTCTTGCCCATCGCGGTGCTGGCTGGGCTCGGCAACAGCGTCTTCCATCCCGCCGACTACTCCATTTTCAACGCCTCGGTGGACGCGCGCCGTCTCGGCCGTGCCTACGGCGTGCACTCGATCTGCGGCAATCTCGGCTGGACGGCCGCGCCGGTGGTCGTCGTGACGCTCGCCGCGCACAGCTCCTGGCGCACCGCCCTCGTCACGGTGGGCGGGATCGGCGTGGCGCTGGCCCTGCTCCTCTCCACCCAGTCCGACTCGCTGGCCGACGACCGGGCGGCGACCCCGCGGCGCGCGGCGGGCGAGGGCGGGGGGCTCGCCGCCGACCTCCGCCTTCTCATGGTGGCGCCGGTGCTCGCCGCCTTCGCCTACTTCGCCTTGCTCGCGACCGCGCTGATCGGCTTGCAGACCTTCTCGGTGACGACGCTCGTGACCCTCTACCAGGCGCCTCTGGCCGTCGCCACCGGCGCGCTCACGGCATTCCTCCTCGGCAGCTCGGGCGGCGTGCTCGTGGGCGCGTTCCTCGCCGACCACACGCGCCGTCACGATCTCGTGGCTGCGTACGGGTTGAGCGCGGGCGCGGCGTTGACCCTCACGCTGGCAAGCGGAGCGCTTGCGCTGCCCGCGCTCCCGGTGCTGATGGCGGTGGCGGGATTCGCCCTCGGCATGACCACGCCCTCGCGCGACATGCTGGTGCGCAAGGCGACGCCGCGCGGCGCCTCGGGCAAGGTCTACGGCTTCGTCTACTCCGGCCTCGATCTCGGCTCCTCGCTCACGCCGCTGCTCTTCGGCTGGCTGCTCGACCGCGGCGAGCCGCGCGCGGTCTTCGTGGTCGCGGCGGTGTTCATGCTGCTCACGATCACCACCGTGGTCCAGGTGAGGCGCCATGGCGTCCGCTCCACCGCCGCCGCCTGACGACGGCAAGGTCGCCGGCTGCGACCTGTGCCGGGCCAAGAAGATCACGCCCTGGTATCACGAGGACGACGTGTGCTGGATCGCCGAGTGCGACGTGTGCGAGACGCCCATGGTGGTGTGGCGGCGTCACGGCACCCAGCCGCCCTCCGAGGCGCGCGCCCACATGCTAGCCCGTCTCGGCGAGGTGGCGACGCAGCGTGTCGGTGAGTACTGGGTGGACGATCACATGCGGAACATCCCCGACCATTTCCACGCGCACGCGCGTCCGAAGGGCGGGTTCTTCGGCTACGACCGGCGGTAGGGCGGCCCGGCGCTTCAGTGCGGGTTCCGTTCTTCTACGGCTGGGTGATCGTCGCCTGCGCCTTCGTCACGATGGGTGTGGGCGTCAATGCCCGCACCGCCTTCTCGCTCCTGTTCCCGCCCATCCTCGACGAGTTCGGCTGGGACCGCGGGCTCACCGCGGGCGCCTTTGCGATCGGCTTCATCGTCTCCACGCCCTTCGCGCCCTGGCTCGGCTGGCTCCTGGATCGCCGCGGGGCGCGCGTCTTGATCCTGCTCGGCGTGGCGATGATGGGCTCGGGACTCGCCCTCGCCACGCTCATCTCGCGGCCGTGGCACCTCTACGTGACGCTGGGCTTTCTCGTCTCCGGCGGCAGCCTGTGCCTGGGCTACACCGGGCACGGCCTCTTCATGCCCAACTGGTTCGTGCGGCGGCGCGGGCTCGCGCTCGGCATCGCGTTCTCCGGGGTGGGGATCGGCTCCATCGTGTTGCTGCCTTGGGCGCAGCACCTCATCAGCACCCGCGGCTGGCGCGCCGCTTGTCTTGGGCTCTCGATCGTCATGTTCGGAGCACTGGTGCCGATCAACGCGCTCTTGCCCCGGCGGCGGCCGGAGGACATGGGCCTGCTCCCGGACGGCGATCGGCATGCACCGGCGGGCGCCGCGGCCGCGCGGCCGACCAATGTCGTCGATCCGGTCTGGGCCGCGACCGACTGGACGCTCGGCCGTGCCGTGCGCACCACGCGCTTCTGGTGGGCGTTCGTCGGGTTCTTCACCGCCCTCTTCGCCTGGTACGAGATCCAGGTGCATCAGACCCGCTATCTGATCGACATCGGGTTCCACCCGGAGCCGGCGGCCTACGCGCTCGGCCTCGTTGCGCTGGCGGGGGTCGCCGGACAAATCGCCCTCGGCTACCTGTCCGACCGCTGGGGCCGGGAAGTCGTCTGGTCGCTCGGCTGCGCGGGCTTCGTCCTCTGCTTCGTCATCCTCCTCGCCATGCGTGCCTCGCCCACGACGCCGCTCCTCTGGGCCATGGTGCTCACGCAGGGGCTTCTGGGCTATGGCATGGCGTCGGTCTTCGCCGCCATCCCGGCCGAGCTGTTTCAGGGCCGCCACTACGGCCGCATATTCGGCACGCTCTCGCTGGCGACCGGGCTTGGCTCGGGGGCGGGGCCCTGGGTGGCGGGGTGGCTCCACGATCGCACCGGCACGTACGTGGTCGCGTTCTGGGTGGGGATCGTCCTCTGCGTGATCTCGGCGGGCGCGATCTGGGCAGCCGCGCCGCGCAAAGTGCGCCTGGTCGCCGGGCGCGTGCCTCGGCTCGCGAGCCGGCCGCGCTGAGGCGGGGAGACGTATACTGCCCCGGTGACTCCCCTCGAGGAATGGGCCCGGCGCCCGCGCGCCGAACGGCTCGCCCGGCTCGGCCGCACCCCGGGTGATGTGGCCGCGGCCTTCCGCGGCGTGGATCCCGCGGCGCTCACGCGCCGGCCGGACGAGAAGAACTGGGCGCCCATCGAGATCCTGTGCCATCTGCGGGACTCCGAGGCGTCGTTCCTGGACCGGCTGCGCCAGATCATGGCCACGGATGAGCCGCGATTTCCCACCGTCAACCCCAACCAGATCGCGGCCGAGCGCCGATATCTCGAGCAGTCGCTGGCGGGCGCCCTCGAGGCCTTTCACCGGCACCGCGACGCAACGCTCACATTTTTCGCCATGCGCGCCGAGGCGGACTGGGCCCGCGCCGGGCACCAGATGGATTCCCGCGGGCGGCGCACCGTCGACGATTTCCTCGGCGTCATGGCCTGGCACGACGAAAATCACCTGGCTCAGCTCGCCCGCGCGCTGAGGGGCGAGGCCTGACCGCGCCCGAGGTGCTCCCGCCCGATCCGCTGCCCGCGCCCCTCGAGACGCTCCGGCAGCGCGCGCGGTCGTTCCTCCTGGAGGAGCTGCTGCCGGCCGAGCGCCGAGAGGGCGTGGCGACCGAGGGCCACGCCACGCCCGCGCTGCGCCGCTGGGTGCGCACGCGCGCCGAGGCAGCGGGGCTCTTCCGCCTGGCCCAGCCGGTGGAGCTCGGCGGGGGCGGGCTCGGCCCTCTGGGGCGGCTCGCGCTACACGAGGCCATCGCGGCGTCCGGGGCCGTGCTCGGCGGACTGGTCATCGGCGGCTCGGGTGGTCTCCTGCGTCATGGCACCCCCGCGCAGCGCGAGCGCTTCCTCCTGCCGGTGCTGCGGGGTGAGCTGGCTGCGGCGTTCGCCTTCACCGACACGCGCGAGGGCCCGCGGACCACGGCCACACGCGCGGGCGAGGCCTTCCGGATCAGCGGGGTCAAGTCGTTCGTCACCGACGGGCCCGCCGCCGACCTGTTGCTCACGGTGGCGCGCGTCGCCGATGGCGACCGGGGCGGGACGGCCGTCTTCGTCGTCCCGAAAACGGCGCCCGGCGTGACGCTACGCCGCACCCTCGAGACCCTGGACGGCGCCGTGCACGGCGAGTTCGAGCTGCGCGACGTCGTGGTGAGCGCGGCCGATATGATCGGCGAGGTGGGGCAGGGCGTGCCGCGGGCCCTCGAGGACATCGTGGCGACGCGGCTCCGCATGGCGGCCACGGCGTGCGGCGCGGGCGCGTGGACGCTGGACTGGACGCTCGGCCAGGTGGACCGTCCGCATCGAAGCGGGACGCCCCTGGCGGACCGCGAAGGGGTGCAGGCCATGCTCGCCGACAGCGCCATGGATCTCTATGCCGCGCGCTCGGTTGCTTATACGGCGGCCCGCCGGGCGGAGAGCGGGGACTCTGCGGGCGCCGAGATCACGATGGCCAAGGCCCTGGCCACCGAGGCGGTCGCGCGCATCGTGGACCGTGCCATCCAGCTGAGCGGCGGCGCCGCGGTGGTCGAGAGCCATCCTCTCGCGCGGCTCTATTGCCGCATTCGCTCCTGGCGCATCGCCGAAGGCACGACGGAGGTCCTGCGGCTGACGATCGCGCGCGACCTCCTCGCCCGCCGGCGGGGCTCGGCTTGACAGGGCGGCGCGCCGCGCCCTAGGGTGGCGTCCACCATGCGCCCCAATCGACTCCGTGAGCTGCTTCGAGCCGGCCAGCCCACCTTCGGGACCCACATTCACACCGTGTGGCCGGCGGTGGCCGAGGTGGTCGGGCACTCCGGCCTCTTCGACTACGTCGAGTTCGTGGGAGAGTACGCGCCCTACGACCTCTTCGCCCTCGAGAACCTCGCCCGCGCCGTCGACACCTTCCCCCACATGTCGGCGATGATGAAGATCGAGCAGCAGCCGCGGACCTATCTCGCGGTGCGCGCGATCGGCGCGGGCATCCAGAACGTGCTGTTCGCCGATCCGCGCACGGTGGACGACGTTCGCGAGTGCGTGCGCGCGGTGCGGGCCGAGACGCCGGCGACGGGCGGCATCCACGGCGTGGGCATGCGCCGCGACGTGGGCTACGTGGTGGACGTGGGCTCGCCTGCCTTCGTGCAGGCCCTGGAGGACGCGGTGATCGCGGTCATGATCGAGAAGGCCTCCGCGGTGGACAACGTGGAGGCCATGCTGTCGGTGAAGGGCGTGGACATGGTGCAGTTCGGGCCGGCCGACTACTCGCTGAGCATCGGCATCCCCGGCCAGTGGGAGCACCCGCGCGTGAGGGAGGCGGAGATGCACGTGATCAAGACGGCGCTGCGCCTGGGGGTGGCGCCGCGCGTGGAGATCGACCGTCCGGAGCAGGCGCGGCCCTATCTCGACATGGGTGTGCGCCACTTCTGCATGGGCTGGGACGTGGGGATCCTCATGGAATGGTTCAAGGCCGAGGGCACGGCGCTGCGGGCAATGGTAAAGGGGTGAGCGTGGTCACCAACGGAATGGTTCGCGAGGCCCTTGGCGACCTCGACGCGCGGCTCGATCACTGGAAGCGGGCGCTGGTCGATCTCTGCCGCATCCCCAGCATGTCCGCCGCAGGCTTTCCGCCCGACGAGGTGCGCCGCTCCGCGCAGGCGGTGGCGCAGACTCTCCGCGACGCCGGCGTGGAGCACGTGGAGGTGCTGGAGATCCCCGGCGTGCATCCGTACGTCTACGGGGACTGGCTGCGCCGGCCGGGGGCGCCCACCGTGCTGCTCTATGGCCATCACGACGTGCAGCCGCCGGGCCGCGCGGAGAAGTGGCGCTCGCCGGCCTTCGAGCCCACCGAGCGCGACGGGCGCCTCTACGGCCGCGGCACCGCGGACGACAAGGGCGGGGTCATGGCACACGTGGCCGCCGTCGGCTCCTACCTCCGCGCGGCGAAGACGCTGCCGCTGAACGTGAAGTTCATCATCGAGGGCGAGGAAGAGATCGGCTCGATGAACCTCGGCAGCTTCCTCGAGCACCACAAGGCGAAAATGGCCGCGGACTTCATCGTGCTGACCGA